>Ga0265296_1002971_pt1 | contig 16367 bp, 15 predicted proteins | sample MunlanPumphouse1_FD_189073 | JGI IMG/M metagenome (GOLD analysis project Ga0265296, IMG submission 189073) | Groundwater microbial communities from a municipal landfill in Southern Ontario, Canada - Pumphouse #1 | ecosystem: Environmental > Aquatic > Deep subsurface > Groundwater | place... | reverse complement strand
AGATCGCTCGCCGCGGGATCGTGCCCGACCTGGTCACCGACCAGACCTCGGCGCACGACACGCTGAACGGCTACGTGCCCAACGGCATGTCGCTCGAGGAGGCCGTGGCACTGCGTGGCCGCGACCCCGGAGAGTACGTGCGCCGTGCCGTGGCCGGCATCGTCGTCCACGTCAAGGCCATGGTCGCTCTGCAGAAGGCCGGCGCCCATGTGTTCGACTACGGCAACAACATCCGCGGCGAGGCCAAGGCGGCCGGCTACGAGGACGCCTTCGCCTTCCCCGGCTTCGTGCCGGCCTACATCCGGCCGCTCTTCTGCCGCGGCAACGGCCCCTTCCGCTGGGCGGCGCTCTCCGGCGACCCCGCCGACATCGCCGTCACCGACGCGGCCCTGCTCGAGGCCTTCCCCGAGAACGAGATGGTCACCCGTTGGCTGCGCATGGCGGCCGCGAAGGTGCACTTCCAGGGCCTCCCTTGCCGCATCTGCTGGCTCGAGTACGGCGAGCGCGCCAGGGCCGGGCAGATCTTCAACGATCTGGTGCGCACGGGCAAGGTCAAGGCGCCGCTCGTCATCGGCCGCGATCACCTCGACTCAGGCTCCGTCGCCTCGCCGTACCGCGAGACCGAAAGCATGCGCGACGGCTCCGACGCGATCGCCGACTGGCCGATCCTCAACGCTCTCGTCAACACCGCCGCGGGCGCCAGCTGGGTGAGCTTCCATCACGGTGGCGGGGTGGGCATCGGCAAGAGCCTGCACGCCGGCATGGTCGTGGTCGCAGACGGCACCGATGCCATGGCCGAGCGCCTGCGGCGCGTCCTCACCAGCGACCCCGGGATGGGTGTCCTTCGGCATGCCGATGCCGGCTACCCGGAGGCCCTTCAGAAGGTCGCCGAATCCGGGATCGACGTGCCGATGTTGAACGCCTGACGGAGCGAGGGGCGGCACGAGGCCTGCGGCGCCTGTGGCGCCGACCATCGTGCCGCCCCGCCGCCGGTACCGACGAACGACTTGGAGGATGATGATGGACTCGCGCAAGGGACCGGCGACCACCGCGGCGACCGGCGACCAGGTCGCTCTGGATCTCGAGTTGTGCAAGGCGTGCGGCATCTGCATCGCGCTCTGCCCGGAGCGGGTGTACGACTGCGACGAGCGCGGCTACCCGGTCGTCGCGCGCGAAGAGGACTGCACCTCCTGCCTTCTCTGCGAGCTGCACTGCCCGGACTTCGCCATCGAGATCAAACGGCGGCCCAGGAAGCGCCCCGCGAAGGGCGTGGCGGTGACGCCCGAGGCCATCGCCGAAGCGCGGCGCGATCAGGTCAAGGCCGCCCTCGCCGGCGCGCCGGGAGCCTCGGGCGCGGAATGTGACACGCACGGCGAGGAGGACTGATATGCCGTCCGAAGCCATCCTCCTGCAGGGCAACGAGGCCGTCGCCGAGGGTGCGATCGCCGCCGGCGCCCGGTTCTTCGCCGGCTACCCGATCACGCCGTCCACCGAGATCGCCGAGGTGCTGGCCCAGAGGCTCCCCGAGGTCGGAGGCACGTTCATCCAGATGGAGGATGAGATCGCCTCTCTGGCCGCGGTGATCGGCGCCTCTTTGGCCGGCCAAAAGGCGCTCACCGCCACGTCCGGGCCGGGCTTCAGCCTCATGCAGGAGCTGCTCGGCTTCGCCGAGATGGCGCAGGTCCCCTGCGTCATCACCAACGTCATGCGCGGCGGCCCCTCTACCGGTCTGCCCACCGAGCCCAGCCAGGGCGACGTGATGCAGGCGCGCTGGGGCACGCACGGCGAGCACTCGGTGATCGCGCTAGTCCCCAGCTCCGTGCTCGAGTGCTATACGCTCACCGTGGAAGCCTTCAATCTGTCCGAGCGCTTCCGCACGCCGGTCGTCATCCTTTCGGACGCGCTCATCGGCCACATGCGCGAGGCCGTGGTCCTGCCGGACCCGGACGCGCTGCGGGTCGCCGAGCGCGGCGAGCCCGACTGCGAGCCCGAGGACTACGACACGGTCGCCTCGACGCTCGACAACATCCTGCCGCGGCCATCCCTCGGCTCGCCCTTCACGGTGCACGTCACCGGCCTGGTCTACAACCGCAAGAGCGGCGCTCCCGACACCGGCGACCCGGCCGCGGCCGCCGAGCTCGGCCGCTACCTGCGCGAGAAGATCTACCATCACCGTGATGCGATCGTGCAGGTGGAGGAGTACCAGATGGAGGATGCCGAGGTGGCTATCTTCGCCTACGGATCGGTGGCCCGCTCGGCGCGTGCGGTAGTCAAGTGGGCGCGGGCCCGCGGCGTGCCCGTCGGCATGGTGCGGCCCATCACCTTGTGGCCGTTCCCCACCAGCGCCGTGGAGTTCCTGTCCGAGCAGGTGCGCACCGTGATCGTGCCCGAGATGAACCTCAAGCAGATCGCCTGGGAGGTGCAAGCCGCCGTCGCCGGGCGCGCCAGGGTGGTCGACTACGGGCGCGTCGACGGCAGGCTCATCACGCCCGCCGAGATCAAGGAGCTCGTCAAGAAGGAGTTCCACTACCACAAGTGGGAGGCGTCATGAGCGCCCTCGTCGACGAGGAACGGCTCGAAGCCCCACCGGGCGACGAGTGCGCACCCCCTCGGATCACCCCGCACACCACCACCGAGATCAGGCCCTGGCTGCGCACCCCCAAGACGATCTGGTGCCCCGGCTGCTCCAACGGGACCATCACCCGGGCGCTCATCGACGCGATCATCAGCCTGAGGCTCAAGCGTGAGAAGGTGGTGGTGGTCGCCGGTATCGGCTGCAGCGGCCGCATCTCGCAGTATCTCAACGTGAGCACCGTCCACACCGCCCACGGCCGCGCCCTGGCGGTGGCGACGGGTGCCAAGCTCGCCGACCCGTCGCTCGACGTGATCGTCGTGATGGGCGACGGCGACTGCTCGGCGATCGGCGGCAACCACTTCATCCACGCCGCTCGCCGCAACATCGACCTTACGGCCCTCGTGTTCAACAACTCCATCTACGGCATGACCGGTGGCCAGATGAGCCCCACCACGCACACCGGCGACCGTTCCACAACCAGCACCAGGGGCAATGTGGAGGCGGCTTTTGACATCTGCCAGTTGGGGCACGCCGCCGGCGCGAGCTACGTGGCGCGCAGCACCGCGTGGGCGTACCGGCAGCTGGCCACCTGCATCGCCGGCGGCATCGTCCACAAAGGGTTCTCACTCATCGAGGCGATGGCCGTGTGCCCGGTGTACTACGGGCGCTTCAACCTCACCTCCGACCCCGCGGAGTTCCTGCGCAGCCAGAAGGAGCATGCCGTTCCGGCGGCCGAGTTCGAGGAGGGGGAGTCCCGCGGGCGGGAGCACTACCCGGTGGGAGTCCTGCATCACAGCGAGCGAGCCGAGCTCGGCGAGAGCCTCGCTCGCCTGCGCGCCCAGGCCCAGGAGGCGCTCCGTGGCTGAGACGACCGAGTACGCGCCGCAGCATGAGATCCGCTTCTCGGGCTCCGGCGGCCAGGGCATCCTACTGGCGGCGGCCATCGTCGCCGACGCCGCCACCGCCCTGGGCAAGCATGTCGTCCAATCGCAGACCTATGGCCCCGCCGCACGCGGCGGGGCCTCCAAGGCGGAGGTCATCGTCTCGGACGACGAGATCGACTACCCGGAGGTCGACGCCCCCGGTATCAGCTTGTGCCTCTCGCAGGCGGCCTACGACAAGTACGCCGCGGAGACGCGCCCCGGCGGGCTCGTGCTCTTCGACTCGGGGCTCGTCGACCCCGGCGGCGGCCTCGAGGGCCGCGAGCTCCACGGCCTGCCGTTCACGCAGGCGTCGGCCGAGAAGTTCGAAAAGACGGTGGTCGCCAACATCGTCGCTGTGGGTGCGCTGGTCGCGATTGCCGATCTGTTCCCCTTTGAGGCTGTCGCACAGGCGGTCGCACGCCGCGTCCCGGAACGCTTCCGGGAGCTCAACCTGAAGGCGCTCGAGCTCGGCGGCCGTCTGGCCGCCGAGCTGCGGAGAGGGTGAGGCCGTGGACCTGCTCGAACATGAAGGCAAGGCGCTGTTCGCCGGCGCCGGGCTGCCGGTCCTGCCGTCGGTCTGCGTGACGACGGTCGCCGAGGCGGAGCAGGCGGCCGCGGGCATCGGCCTGCCGGTGGTCGTCAAGGCGCAGGTCAAGATCGGCGGCCGTGGCAAGGCCGGCGGCATCCGGGTCTGCGGCACGGCCGAGGAGGTCGCGGCGGCGACCACCGACGTTCTGGCCATGACGATCTCCGGCCGCGCCGCCGAGGCCGTGCTCGTCGAGCAGGCCGTCGAGATCGAGCGCGAGATGTACCTTGCCATCTCGTCGTCTCGCGCTCATCGGGGCCCCGTCCTCATCTTCTCCCGCAAAGGGGGGATCGATATCGAGCGTGTGGCGCGTGACGCTCCCGGCGCCCTCGTGCGGCGGCCGGTGGACCCGCTCCTCGGCCTCTGCGACTATCAGGTGCGTGACGTGGTCATGGCGGCGGCGCTGGGCGACGCCACCACACCCGCCGGGCGCCCGCTCGAGCAGGAGCTGGGCGGCATCCTGCGCGGCCTCTGGCGCCTGTACCACGAACGTGATGCCACGCTCACCGAGATCAACCCGCTCGTGCTCACCAAGCAGGGGGAGCTCGTCTGCCTCGACAGCAAGGTGACCGTCGACGACAGCGCGCTCTACCGGCAGACCGACCTGGTCCCGGGCGACCCTGACGACCCGCGCGAGGCCAAGGCGAAGTCCGCCGGCCTCGCCTTCGTCGCGCTCGACGGCGACGTCGGCGTGCTCGGCAACGGTGCCGGCCTCGTGATGAGCACGCTCGACCAGATCGCGGCCGCGGGTGGGTCGGCGGCCGACTTCTGCGACCTCGGCGGCGGTGCCCGGGCCGACGTCGTGACGGCGGCGCTCGACGTGATCCTCTCCTCGGAGCGCGTGTCGGCCCTCCTCGTGAGCATCTTCGGCGGCATCACCCGTTGCGACGAGGTGGCCCGCGGCCTCATCGAGGCGTTCAGCCAGGCGCAGGTCGAGGTGCCTGTCGTCGTGCGCCTGGACGGCAATGCGGCCGCGGAAGGGCACGCCATTCTCTCCGAGGCTCAGCTCAAGGGCGTGACGATCGCGAAGGACGCGGCCGCGGCCGTGCGCATGGTCGTCGCGGCCGCCGGGGACCGGGCCGGCGCCGCGGCCGGGAGGGAGGGCTGATGGCCATTCTTGTCGACGAACACAGCCGCGTGCTGGTCCAGGGGATGACCGGGCGCGAGGGCGCCTTCCACACGGCCCGCATGCGGGCCGCCGGGTCCACGGTCGTCGCCGGCGTCTCGCCCGGCAAAGGCGGCCAGGCGCTCGACGGCGTCCCCGTGTTCAACACCGTCGCGACGGCTGTCGAGGCCACCGGGGCCGACGTCGCCGTGCTCTTCGTGCCCGCGCGCTTCGCGCGCGACGCCTTGATCGAGGCCGCCGACGCCGGCCTGCGCGTCGCCGTGTGCGTCACCGAGGGCATCCCGGTGCGCGACATGAACGAGGCGGCGGCCCACCTCGCGCGCCGCGGCACCACGCTGATCGGCCCCAACGGGCCGGGCGTCATCACACCGGGGCGTTGCAGCGCCGGCATCATGCCGGCCGGCGTCTTCCGGCCCGGGGGGGTGGGCATCGTGTCCCGCTCCGGGACGCTCACCTATGAAGTCGTCTCCGAGCTCACGCGCGCCGGCCTGGGCCAGTCGACCGGCGTCGGCATGGGCGGCGACCCCATCCACGGCGTCGGCTTCATCGAGTGCCTGGAGCTCTTCGAGGCCGACCCCGAGACCGAGGCGATCGTGATGATCGGGGAGATCGGCGGGGACGATGAGGAGCGTGCGGCGGTGTACGTGCACGAGCACATCTGGAAGCCGGTGGTCGCCTACGTCGCCGGCTTCAGCGCCCCGCCCGGAAAGAAGATGGGCCACGCCGGCGCGATCGTCGAGGGCTCCGCGGGCACTGCCCTCGAGAAGAAGGCGGCGCTCGGACGCGCCGGCATCCCCGTGGCCACGTCGCCGGCCGAGGTCGCGCCGCTGCTGGCCGGCCTTCTCGCCGCCAGGCCGGCCTGATGGGCGCCGCCTGTGACCTGCTGCTGCGCGGCGCCGGCGAGCTCGTCACGATGAGCACCCCGCGCGGCCTCGGCGTCGTCCCGGACGGCGCCCTCGCCGCGCGGGGCGGCCGCATCATCTGGGCCGGGGCCGAGGCCGACCTCATGGCCAACGTGGACGTGCCCGGCGACGCGCTCGTCATCGACGCCGAGGGCGCCTGCGTGCTGCCCGGCTTCGTCGACGCCCACACGCACCTCGTGTTCGGCGGCGAGCGCTCCGGCGAGTACGCGGCCCGCCTTGGCGGCGCCGGCTACCTGGAGATCCAGGCCGCCGGCGGCGGCATCATGGCCACGGTCCGTGGTACGCGCGCGGCATCTCTCGAGCAGCTCTCGGCGCTGGCTCACAAGCGGCTCGATTCGTTCGTCAGGTGCGGTACGACGACGCTCGAGGCCAAGACGGGGTATGGGCTCTCGCTCGACGACGAGCGCCGGATGCTGCAGGCGGCGAAGACGCCGCACGCGACGCGGCGCGTGCACACGCTGCTCGCCGCGCACTCGACGCCCGAGGAGTACGCCGGCCGCGACGACGAGTACATCAGCCTCGTCTGCGGCGAGATCCTGCCGGCGCTCGCCGCTGAAGCCCGGTTCGTCGACGTGTTCTGTGACCAGGGTGCCTTCACCGTGAGCCAGTCGCGCCGCGTGCTCGAGGCGGGCGCGGCGCTCGGGCTGCGGGTAAAGATGCACGCCGAGGAGCTGGCGCACACGGGCGGGGCGGCGCTCGCCGCGGAGCTCGGCGCCGTCTCGGCGGACCACCTCATCTTCGCCTCGGCCGCGGACATCGCCGCCTTCGCGGCCGGTGGCACCAGTGCCGTGCTCCTGCCGGGCACCAGCTACACGCTCGGCATGCCCTACGCGCCGGCCCGGGCGATGCTGGAGGCCGGCGTCAACGTCGCCCTGGCCACCGACTTCAACCCGGGGACGTGCTACTGCGAGAATCTGCAGGTGGTGATCTCTCTCGCCTGCCAGCAGATGCGCCTGACGCCCGACGAGGCGGTGTACGCGGCCACCGTGGGCGGCGCCCGTGCCCTCGGCCTGGAGGCCGAGGCGGGCAGCCTCGAGGTGGGCAAGCGCTGCGACTTCATCCTGCTCGACGCGCAGCGCCACGAGGAGCTGCCGTATCACTTCGGCGTCAACCTCGTCACCGACGTGGTGATCGGCGGGGCGCTCGCCGTCGCCGGCGGCGCCGTGATCGCGGGAGGCGTGCCGCAATGACGCTCATCGAGTGCATCCCCAACTTTTCCGAGGGCCGGCGCCTCGACGTCGTCGACCAGATCGTCGCGGCGATCGCCGCCGCCCCGGGGGTCAGCGTCCTCGACCGTCAGAGCGACGCCACCCACAACCGCAGCGTGATCACCTTCGTCGGCGACGAGACGGCCATCGGCGAGGCGGCGCTCCGCGGCATCGGGGCCGCCGCCGAGCTCATCGACCTCAACCACCACGAGGGTGCCCATCCACGCTTCGGGGCCACCGACGTGGTCCCGTTCGTCCCTCTCCGCGCCGAGGACATGCCGCTGTGCGTGGCGGTGGCCCAGGCGCTCGCCCGCCGCGTGGCGAATGAGCTCTCCATCCCCGTCTACCTGTACGAACAGGCGGCGCGGCGGGCGGAGCACCGCGACCTGGCCACCGTGCGCCGCGGCGAGTTCGAAGGCCTGCGGGCGGCTCTGCCGGGCGACCGCGCGCGTTGGCCCGACGAGGGCGAGCCATGCCTCCATCCCACGGCGGGCGCCGTCGCGATCGGCGCTCGCGGCGCGCTCATCGCTTTCAACGTGAACCTCGAGACCGGCGACCTGGCGCTGGCTCAGCGGATCGCCCGTGAGATCCGCGAGCGCGACGGCGGCTTGCCCAGGGTGAAGGCCATCGGCCTCGCCCTCGAGGACGGCGCCGTGCAGGTCTCCATGAACCTCACCGACTACCACGTCACGTCGATGGCGGACGTCGTCGACGCCGTCGGCAGCCGCGCCGCGGAAGCCGGCGTCGCGGTGCGCGAGAGCGAGGTGGTGGGCCTTCTGCCCGAGGACGCGCTCGTGCAGCTGGCGCGGGCGCGACTCTTCGCGGTAGGGTTCGGCCGGGAGCAGATCCTCGAAGCACGCGTGCTCGACACGCTGCTGTAGCGGAGGGCAAGATGAAGATCGCCAGCATCAGGACGACGCCGCTGGCCCTGGCGTTCAAGGCGCCGTACCACTGGGCCGGACGCGTCGACCACGCCGCCGCGGTCGTGCTGGTCGAAGTCGAGACGGATGACGGCCTTGTCGGCGTCGGTGAGTCCGTGGCCGGGTTCCCGGCCGACGGTACCGTCGCGGCGCTGCAGGGCGTCGCGCCGCTGTTCGTCGGCGAGCCCGTGTTCGACGTCGAGCGGCTGGTCACTCGTGCCCGCCATCTGGGGAGCTTCAACCATACGCCGTGGCACGCCGACCTCGTCCTCGCCGGGCTCGAGATGGCGCTGTGGGACATCCTCGGCAAGGCGGCCGGCTGGCCGGTCCACCGCCTGCTCGGCGGCGCCGTGCGCGCCGAGGTCGACTACTTCGGCTTCGTGCAGGGCGACACCACCGAGGAGCTCGCCGAAGACGCCCGTGACCTCGCCGCCGCTGGCCACTCCGTCATCTACATGAAGGTCGGCCGCGGCGAGGCCGCCGACCTGCGTAACACGGCGGCCGTGCGCGAAGCGATCGGCGGCCGCCGCCTGCGGCTCGACCCCAACTGCGCCTGGAGCGTGCCCGAGGCCATCTACATGATCGGCAAGCTCCGCGAGTTCGAGCCGGAGTGGGTCGAGCAGCCGACGCCGCTGACGAGCGTCGCGGCGCTGCGCCAGGTGAAGGAGAGCGTGCCCGTGAGCATCGCCGCCGACCAGTCGGTCTTCACGCCGGCCGACGTCTACGAGATCTGCCGGCAGCGCGCCGCGGACGTCATCGTGCTGTCGCCGCACGAAGCGGGCGGCCTGCTCGCCTTCGGCAAGGCCGCCGCCATCGCCGAGGCCGCCGGGGTGCCCGTGTGCCTGCATGGGCAGAGCGTCTCCGGCATCACAGATGCCGCGCAGCACCACCTCGGCCTGCGCACCCCGAATCTCACCGACGGCAACCAGATCATGCACCAGCTGCTGGCCGAGGACCTCGTCGCCGCACCCGACCTCTCCCCCGTGCGTGGCAAGCTGGGGGCGTGGGAGGGCCCGGGGCTCGGCGTGGAGCTCGACCGCGAGGCGGTGGAGCGGGCGGCGGAGCTGTATGCGCGGGACGAGCGCTTCCACCATTCCTGACGTCGCCGGCGCCGTGGAGGGCTGAGACGTGGCCGTGGCCGCCTACCCCGAGTTCTTCAACGATGTCTTCGGCCCGGTCATGCAGCCGGGCTCGAGCTCGCATTTCGCCGGGCCCTGCCGCCTCGGCCTTCTGGCCGGTCGCCTGCTCGGCGAGGCGCCGGCGCAGGTCCGCGTCCTGCTCGACAAGAGGGGGTCGTTCGCCGGCACCTTCGGGATGATGGCGGAGGACAGGGCGCTGGTCGGCGGTGTCCTCGGCTTCGAGCCCGACGACGCCCGCCTGTTCCGCGCCTTCGAGGCCGCCGAGGAGGCCGGCGCCGAGGTCTCCTTCGAGTTCACCGAGCTCACCGAAAGCCGGCATCCGAACGCCGCCAAGTTCATCCTCACGGGCCGCGGCGGCCGCACGGTGGAGCTCGTGGGGAACTCCACCGGGGGCGGCATGGTGGAGACCGTCACGGTCGCCGGCTTTCCTCTGCGCACCATCGGCGATGCCTACGTGCTCCTGGTCCACGACGCCCTGGGCCGGATCGGAGACGAGCGGCTCGCGGCGCTTGTGCCTGCGTTGCCCGAGCTCGTGGACAGCCGCGAGGTCCGCGTCGAGGGCCGCGGCGTGCTGCATGCCTTCATGCTGGCCGCCGAGCCCGACCCGGCGGCTGTGGCCGCCCTGCTCCCGGCCGGCCTGCCGGGCGTCGAGCTCGCTCTCTTGACGCCGCTGCTGCCCGTGGTCTCCCGGCTCGACCGCCAGCCGCAGCTGTTCGACACGATGACCGGTTGGCGAGAGATCGCCGAGGCGCGCGGCGTCCCGCTCTGGGAGGTGGCTGTCCAGTACGAGATCGGCGCCTCCGGGTGGACGCGGGATCGGATCCTCGAGCGTATGCGCATGCTTGCCGGCCTCATGCGCCGGCAGACGCGCGCCGTGTACGAGGAGAACCTCAGCGTGCCGACCAGCCCGTTCAAACCCGATTTCGCCGGCCGCTGGGCCGCGCACGCCGGGTCGGCCGGCGCCGTCACTGACGGCGTCACGGCGCAGACCATCAAGTGGGCCTACGGCGCCGGCTCCGGGATCCCCGGAGTCGTCACGGTCCCGGGCCCGATGGGCGGCGGCGGCGGCTACATCTACGCCGCTCTGAGCGCCGTGCAGGACGCGCGCGGCCTGGGCGACGACGACCTGCTGCGCGGCCTCTTCGTGGCCGCCGCCATCGGCGCCATCTCCTACACGCGCTCGGCGCCGACCGGCGAGGTCACCGGCTGCAGCGGCGAGGCCGGCACCTGTGGCGCCATGGCCGCCGCCGCAATCGTGGAGATGGTCGACGGCACGCCGGAGCAGGCCGAGAACGCAGCCTCGCTGGCCCTCCAGAGCTTCACCGGCGTGCCGTGCGACCCGATGCCGGGAGGCAGCTGCCAGCCCTGCCGCGGCCGCATCCTGGCGACGACCTGCATGGCCCCCGTGTTCGCCGACCTGGCGCTGGCCGGGCACGAGGCGGTGCTGCCGCTGCACGAGGCCATCGACGTGCTCGACGCCGTCGGCCGCGGCCTGCCGCCGGAGCTGCTCTGCACGTCCGCCGGCGGAGCCTGCGCGGCCCCGGCGGCGCAACGCTGCCGCGCCGACTTCGAGCAGTGGTTCGCAGCGAGCAAACCAGAGGAGCGGCCGCCGGCGAGCCTGATCTGACCGCCCCTGGCCCTGGGGAGGCCGCCGCGGCTGAGCCCCGGTCGCGAGGCGGCCCCAGGCCTGAGAGACTCCGGCCTGCGCGGCGCCGCAGTCGCGCGCCGCCCACCGCTCCCAGGAGGCACCCGATGACCGTGAAGAAAGGCGTCCTCGAGCTTCACGAGATGAAGCGCGCCGGCGAGAAGATCGTCTGGCTCACCGGCTACGACTACCCCACCGCCACCTTCGAGGAGGCCGCCGGCGTCGACATGATCCTCGTCGGCGACTCGCTGGGTATGTGCGTGTACGGCTACCCCGGCACGGTGCCGGTGACCATGGACCAGTGCATCGTGCACTGCGATGTGGTGCGCCGCGGCGCCCCGAACACGTTCATCGTCGGCGACATGCCCTTCGGCAGCTATCAGGTCAGCGATGAGGACGCGGTGCGCAACGCCGCCCGCTTCCTGAAGGAGGCGGCCGTCGACGCGGTCAAGCTCGAAGGTGGCGTCAGCGTGATCACCCGCGTCAAGGCCCTTCTCGACGCGGGCGTCGTGGTCTGCGGCCACATCGGCCTCACGCCGCAGAGCTCGGGGCAGCTCGGCGGCCACAAGGCTCAGGGCCGCACGCTCGAGTCGGCGAAGCTCGTCGTGGAGGACGCCCGCGCCCTCTGCGCGGCGGGCGTCCAGCTCCTCCTCGTCGAGGCCGTACCGCCGGAGGTCGCCGGCTTCATCCGCGCCGAGCTCCCGATCCCCGTGCTCGGCATCGGTGCCGGCGAGGATGTGGATGGCCAGCTCCTCATCGTCAGCGACGTGCTCGGCACGTTTCAGGCGTTCACGCCCAAGTTCGTGAAGAAGTACGCCGACCTCGCCGGTGTGTCCACGGCGGCGCTCACGCAGTACGTCAAAGACGTGCGGGCCGGCGCCTTCCCCGAAGACGAGCACTGCTACCACATGCTCGAGGGCGAGCAGCCCCGGTTCGTCGAGTATGCTGAGGGAGACGGGTGAAGCACGACGGCAGCGCGCGGGTATCGTGCGACGAAGGCGCACGCAACGCGCGAGGCGGAGCAGCCGGTAGAGCAGCACGCCGAACCGGTTCGGCCGGATGAGGAGGGTCGGGTGAAGAACGAGGGCCGGATACCGACCCGCATGGGCGATGGCACGTTCGTGCGGCTGACGCGCAGCGAGATCAGGGCCGATCTCGAGGCCGGTTCTGAGGCGGCCGCCAAGAGGGCCAAGGTGCCGCCGCTCACGGAGGAGGAGACCGAGCATCTCTGTGACATCTATGCCTCGTCGGCGCGCTTCACGGGCGTCGACGTGGGGGACGAGATCGTGCTCTCGTGCGACGGCACCGGCATGAAGACCCACGCCACCCGCATCCAGGACCTGCAGTCGTACGAGCAGTGGATGGGCGCCGACCTGCTCGAGCTGTGCGTCGGCGACTACTCCCTGAAGGTCGTGCGCACCATCCTTGCCTACGAAGCCCAGTACATGCACGACGCCCAGCTCGCCACGGTGGCCCCTCTCCAGTACGGCGTGATGCCGAACCTCGGCCTCTACTCAAAGCCCGACGGGCCTTGCGACAACTGGAACGAGCTCCTCCCCCAGGGCAGGATCCCCGAGGCGCGCGCGGCTCAGGAAGAAGCGCTCGAGATGGCCGTCCTCGACATGGTCCGCCTCGCCGACACCCAGTATGAGGCCGGCGCCGACGCCATCGACTGGGACACGACCGGGGCGTCGGGCGACCCCGAGCTCCTGGCCGCGCTGAGAGCCACCGAGATCATCCGCGCGAAGTACCCGAACCTCGGCGCGCAGCTCGGCATGGCCGGGGAGTTCGTGCTGGGCATGCACGGCCGGCTGGAGTACAAGGGCGTGCGTCTCGCCGGGCTCTGGCCGAGAGAGCAGCTGCTCCTCGCCCAGCAGGCCGGCGCCACCATGTTCGGGCCGGTGGTCAACGTCAACACCGGCAAGTCGCTGGCGTGGAACATCGCCCGCGCCATCGCCCTGATCAAGCCGTGCATGGAGGTGGCGACCATCCCGGTGCACCCCAATGCCGGCATGGGCGTCGGCGCGGTGCCGATGTGCGTCCATCCGCCCGCCGACGCCGTGTCGCGGGCCGCCAAGGCGTTCGTCGAGCTCCTCCACGTGGACGGCTTGTAGGTAGGCTCGGGCGACCCTCACGGGATGCACAACGCTCACGCGCAGGCAGCGGGCATGGGCGGTATCCGAGCCGCCGGAGACCTGGTGGCTCGGATGCAGATGACCCGCGGCATGCGTCTCAGGGAAGCCAAGGAGTATGTGGCCGCCAAGCTCGGCGTCACCCCGTTCGACCTCTCGGACCCGGTGGTCATGACCGAGGTGCGGAACGAGCACGGCTTCGGGCGCATCCACTCCTACGCCATCAGCCAGCCGTGGCAGGCCAACCAGATCGAGGCGAAGTTCAACATCGCCCGCGTGCTCGATGTACCCATCAACTGCGTCGAGAAGTTCGGGGAGCGGACCGCGGCCTCAAGGTGATGCTCGGACGACGCGAACGGCGCTCAGAACTCGGCCGGGAGCTCCTTGAGCTGAGCGGCGGTGAACACGGGCCCGTCCTTGCAGACGTAGACTTTGCCGATGTTGCAGCGGCCGCACTTGCCGAGGCCGCACTTCATGCGGTTCTCGAGCGTGGTGAAGATGGCCTCGTCGGCGAAGCCCAGCTTGCCGAGCACCGGCAGGGTGAGCTTGACGACGATGGGCGGGCCGCAGAGCACGGCGACGGCGTTCTGCGCCTTGGGCGCCGTCGCCTCGACGACCGGCGTGACGTAGCCGACCTCGCCGGTCCAACCCTCGGTCTGCCCGCCAGGGTCGACCGTGGTCACGATCTTGACGTCGCTGCGCGCCGCCCACTCCTCGAGCTCGCGCTTGTAGACGAGGTCGCCGACCGAGCGGGCGCCGTAGACGATGGTGACGTCACCGAACTCGTCGCGTCGGTCGAGCACGTTCCAGATGACGCAGCGCACCGGCGCCAGGCCGATGCCGCCGGCGATGAAGACGACGTCCTTGCCCTTCCAGTCGTCCACCGGGAACCAGTTGCCGTAAGGCCCGCGGAAGCCCACGGTGTCCCCTACGTTGACCTCACGCAGCGAGGCCGTGACCTTGCCGACGGCCTTGAAGCTGCACTCGATGTAGCCGGTGCGAGTCGGCGAGCTGGCGATACAGAAGGTGCTCTCGCCGGCGCCGAAGACGCTGTACTCGCCGAACTGGCCGGCGTGGAAGGCGAAGCTCTCGCGCAGCGCCTCGTCCTGAAACTCGAGGCGCAGGGTGCGCGTGTCCACGGTCTCCTCGGTGAGCTCCGTGACGGTGGCGAGCTGCGGCTGGTAGATGTTCATGGGGTCACCGGCTCCGGAGTGGCTGCCACGGCTGAGTCCGGCCGCCGAGCGGCGATGTCGATGGCCTGCAGGATCTCGACGAGGTCCTGGCCGGCGTGGCAGACCCGTGTGCAGCGGCCGCAGCCGGTGCACAGCACCTCGCCGAACTTGAGCGGGTAGATGGCGAACTTGTGGTTGATGCGCTGGCGGTAGCGGGCGTTCTGGTTGTCGCGCGGGTTGTGACCCGAGGCGTGCAGCGTGAACGTGGGTGACTGGCAGGTGTCCCAGCAGCGCCGCCGCGCCCCGCGGCCCACCCCCTCCTCCTCGTCGACGATGTCGAAGCAGTGGCAGGTGGGGCAGACGCTCGAGCAGGCGCCGCAGGCGTTGCAGCGCACGCCCAGAGCGGCCAGCAGCGGATCCTCGAAGTGGGCGTCGATCCAGTCGCGCACCGAGGCGGCGTCGATCTCGAGGTTGCCGGCGGCCTTGGCTCGGGCCGCGGCGCGCTCTTCCGCGGCCTGCCGGCCGCGGAGGTCGGCGCCGCCGCCCGCCTCCGCCGCGAACCGCGCCGCATGCGCGGCGGCGAAGGCCTCACCCTTCGCGCTCGTCGCCTCGAAGAGGTAGCCGCCTTCGACCGGCATGAGCAGGCCGTCGGCGCCCTTGGAGTCGTCGGGGGCGCTGCCCACGGCGGTACAGAAGCAGCTCACGTCGACGACCGGGCAGGCGAGATTGATGATCGTCGTCGCCGCACGCCGGCCGTTCCAGAGCTCGTCCTCGTAATCCCAGTTCATGACCTTGTCGACGACCGCGAGGGCGGCGCTGTCACAGGGCTTCGCCGCCAGCACGACGCGCGGCGCGAAGGTGGTGGGCACCGCCTCGACCTGGATCGTGGTGCCGCGCTGGTGCCAGCGGCAGAGGGCCTCGTGCTCCGGGAGGAAGTACTGCTTGAGCGAGAGCACCGGCAACCCGCGCTCCAGGTCGAGCTCGGCGGCGTCGGCCAGGGGGCGGTACTCGATGTCGACCGGAGCGGCGCCCGGCATCCGGCAGGCCGAAGAGGCCATGGCCGACGGCGAGGCGCAGGCGTCGACGGCGACCGGGGCGATCACCTCGGTGCCCGCGGCGAGCAGCTCGCCGGCGAGCGCCCGCAGGTCGTTCTCGCTGATGAAGCGGGCGTCACTCACTTGATGAACTCCTGTGCGTCGTCGAGCCGGTAGTCGCCGATCGGCGCCGGGTTCTCGGGGTCGTCGCTCACCGTGTAGCCGTAGCGCTCGCCGACGATCTCCTGCAGCTTGCGGTTCACGAGGGTGAGCGGGATGCCCACCGGGCAGAAGCGCTCGCACTCGCCGCAGCCGACGCAGCGGCCGGCGAGATGCAGGGCGCGGGTGATGTTCCAGCTCAGGTTGCCGCGCGCGTGGGGCGCGGCCTCGATCCACTGGGGCCGCGTCTTGTCGGCCACGCAGCGCTCGCAGACGCAGAGCGGGCACACCTGGCGGCAGGCGTAGCAGCGCACGCACTTGGAGAACTGCTCGGTCCAGAACGCCCAGCGCTCTTCGAGGGGCTTGGCGTCGAGAGCCGCGACACGCTCGTCGATGGTCATGGTGGGCCGTGGCGGCTCGGCCTGCGGCTCGCCCACCAGGTGGTCGACGAGCGTCGGCTCGCGGTTGTCGCATCCGTGGCAGCGCGGCGCCACCGTGTCGGCGCTGAGCGGCGCGGCCTCAGGAAGCTCCGCCTCCTCCAGGACGCCGCCGCAGCGCACGCCGATGAGGACGATGTCCTCGCGGCCGAGCTGCGATTCGCGCAGCAGCCCGGCGACCGCCTTGGCGTCGCAGCCCTTGACGATGAGGCCGATCTTGCCGAGGTTGGCCACGTCGTCGCGGCGCGGGTTGAGGTAGGTCGCGAGGTTGTGCACGCAGCGCGTGTCGAAGATGAGCTTGTCGACGTCGGCTGGGTCGGTGACGAAGACCGGGCGGGCGCCGCGGCGGGCATCCTCCCAGCCGATGATCACGCGCACCGTGCCGTCA
>Ga0265296_1002970_pt1 | contig 16372 bp, 18 predicted proteins | sample MunlanPumphouse1_FD_189073 | JGI IMG/M metagenome (GOLD analysis project Ga0265296, IMG submission 189073) | Groundwater microbial communities from a municipal landfill in Southern Ontario, Canada - Pumphouse #1 | ecosystem: Environmental > Aquatic > Deep subsurface > Groundwater | place... | reverse complement strand
ATATCAGAGTTTCTGTCACCTTCTCCCTCCCACGCATGCCCTTCTGTTTATGGCATACGGGGGAGGGTCGGGGTGGGGGGAGACACTGTCGCGAACCGACTTACCCATAAGAAAGTCGGAAGAACCTTTTATTCAACTCGCATCTGGTCGATGTCCGGTTAGTGCGAGCGTACTCTGTCTTTTTGACGGGGAAAATCATGTCGTTCTTTCTTTTTTGTCTCCTCTGTGTCGCAAGCGCGTTGGCCGGATCTCCACGAAAGGCGGAATGTGGAGGGATGTCGTTGCTGATTTCCGACACCGGAACCAGAGTCTGGGTTGGTGGCGGTATGTACGATTTTGCGCCATACGGGCCAATCGTGGCGAATGATTCCAGACATCCGTGGACACCGGCGCTTCAACGGGAGTACGATGCTTGCTTGGAGGTACATCCTGATCCTTCAAGCACTCACGCGATTTCGTCTCGAAAGGTGGCGTTTTTTACCCTTGTAGACGGCATTGTTGAGGCCGTTGAGGATGACGAGTGCCGTAAGCGGCTTGATGCGGAGATTCAAAGAGTTCTTCTCAACCGTAGCGTCGAGCCACTTCCACTTGACAGGTATGTTCAACAAGCCATAGACTGCCATGTTGATTCAGAATGGTTTCCTCATTTCAATGAGGTTCAGTGCCTGGCACTTGTTGATGCTCTTTGTTACAGAACCGGTGACGAACATGAATTAATTTGTCCTAAAGCCAGTTCTTGTAATTTTTCGGCTTCAGAACATTAACCTTAAATTACCGTGAGGTAAAATGCCTGTTCAAGGATGTGACGGAAATTGTCAAGAATGTCCCGGTCGATGTCGAGAAGAAAGTGATCAAATTCGCGATCGTGCTTGGGACGAAATGCTTCTTCTTATGGCGAGACCTTTCGGCCGTCAAGAATCCAATTTTCATAGTGAAGGTTTTTCTGATGATGATGATTTGGAGGAGAGAGAAGAAGACTGTGACGGCGAAGAAGAACGAGAATGGGACGAGTATTATCAAGGTCAGTTAAAAATTAGGAAGAAGAAGAAAAAGAAACGTCTTGATAAACTACTGGTTTACTGAACAATCCAAACCTTTCGGCCTTTACTCCTCTAAACACTTTTTAGGGGAGCTTTTTATTGCCCAAAATTAAAAAATTCGCTATTATATTGTTAGCTTTTATGAATGAAAAACAACCAGAAATCCAACGTCCCAAACCTGTCGTTTTGTTAATTATCGACGGTTTTGGCATTGCCCCTGACGCCGACGGCAACGCGGTGACGCGAGCCAAGATGCCGAATTTTAAAAAATTCGTTCAAAATTATCCAGCCATGACTTTGCGAGCCAGCGGGGAAGAGGTGGGTTTGTCCTGGGGCGAAATGGGTAATTCCGAAGTTGGCCACCTGGCGATTGGCGCCGGTCGGGTTTATTATCAAACCCTGCCGCGCATTAATCGGGAAATCGCCACCGGAGATTTTTTTAAAAATCAAAAATTTTTGGCCGCCATTGAACACGCTAAAAAAAATAATTCTAACTTGCACCTCATTGGTCTCATTTCGGCCGGCCGCGTTCATTCTTTGGATGAGCACTGCTTCGCTCTTTTGGAGTTGGCCAAAAAACAAAAACTCGATCGAGTTTTTATTCACGCCATTCTTGACGGCCGCGACACGGTGTACAATGTAGCGACTGATTTTATTAAAAATCTGCGAGTGAAAATTAAAGAAAATAAAGTCGGCAAGCTGGCTTCCTTATCCGGCCGTTTTTACGCCATGGATCGCGACAACCGTTGGGAGCGAACTGAGAAAGCGTACAACGCCATGGTTTTGGGGCAGGGCGAAACAACCGAAGATCCGATTGAGGCGATCAAAGCCTCTTATGCCAAAGAAATTTTCGACGAGCAGTTTGCGCCAACGGTTTTATTAAAAGACGGCGCGCCGGTGACGACGATTAAAGATAATGACGCGATTATTTTCTTTAACTTTCGGGCTGATCGCATGCGCCAATTAGTTAAAGCTTTTGTTTTGCCTGATTTTAATAAATTTTCTCGTTCGCGCTTGAATAATCTTTTTCCCGTTACCATGACTGAATACGAAAAAGGTTTGCCGGTCGAAGTGGCCATGCCGCCCGAGGTCATTATTCATCCTTTGGCCGAAGCCGTCTCCGCGGCCGGTTTGAAACAATTGCATATCGCCGAAACGGAAAAATACGCTCATGTGACTTTCTTTTTGAATGGAACCAAAGAAACGCCATTCCCCGGCGAAGAACGCGTTATTATCCCTTCGCCGCGGGTGGCGGCTTACGATCAAACCCCGGCCATGAGCACTTACGAAATTACCGATCGAATTATAAAAGAAATAAATAGCGAAAATTTTGATTTTATCGTAGCCAATTTTGCCGCGCCGGACATGGTGGCTCATACTGGAAATTTTGCGGCCACGGTTAAAGCTAACGAAGCCACTGATGACTGCTTGGGTCGCTTAGCTGATGTTGTTTTGGGAAAAGGCGGCGTGTTGATGATTACGGCTGATCATGGCAATGCCGAAGAAGTCAAAAATTTGCGAACCGGAGAAATGGATAAAGAACATTCAACCAATCCGGTGCCGTTTTTAATCATTGCCAAAAATTTAGTTGGAAAAGTCGGGCCGTCCGGCAAGGTAACCGAAGGCGATCTTTCTTTGCTTCAGACAGTGGGCATGTTGGCCGATGTGGCGCCGACGGTTTTGGCAGCCATGGAAATTTCGCCGCCGCCCGAAATGACCGGGGTATCGCTTTTATGAATTTAGACAAAAAAATCGCCGAAAGCATTTTTTTAGCCGCCAAACGTTCGGCGGTTTTTTCTCGACTGGCGGTTTTGGGCGCCACGAAATTAATTTGGTTGTCGGGCGCGGCGGTTTTTTTGTGGGGAATTTTGTCTGGCCAAATTATTCCGATTATTCTTGGCGTATTTTTTGCTTGGATTATGCAGTTGGCCGTGGCTTATCTTTTTAATCGTCGCCGGCCGTTTCAACAAAATCACGAAAAGCCGTTAATGGAACTTATGTGGCGCACACCGTCGTTTCCTTCCGGCCATACCACTTTATCTTGCGCCATGGCCGCCGGCGTATTTGTTCAGGATCCGGTTTTGGGTACAGTGTTTTTTGCTGCCGCCGCGCTAATCGCTTTTTGTCGCATCGCTGTCGGCGTTCATTATTTTAGTGATATTATTGGTGGGGCAGTGTTGGGGATTGGGGTGGCGACTTTGGTGGCGAGGTTAATTGTTTGAACTGTGATTTCCTTGATTAAAAGATTTTCATGATTGTTTTTAGGAAAATTCAGTATGCCGGAATTTCCAGCATACTGCGGAAGAAGGGAAATTCAACTGTCGAGGAATCCTCGGTAACTGCTTCTGGTGGAAAATTCAACTATCCGGAATTTCCGGATAGTTCAAACTGAATAACAAATTATAAAAATTATGCAACCTTGGGAAAAAGCTCTTAATAAGTTTTTGGTGGATTGGAAAAACAGAAAAGAAGTGATTGGTGCCTTAGTCACCGGTAGTTATGTTACTGGTACGGCGACAAAATTTTCCGATATTGATGTCCATATTATTTTATCGGATAAAATTGACTGGCGAGAACGGGGTAATAAGATTGTTGACGGTTTTTTGATTGAATATTTTGCTAATCCGATTTGTCAGATTATTAAAAATAGTAAGAGCGAAAAGGGAAAAAATAAAATTTCTTCGGATATTAGAATGTTTGCTGTAGGGAAAATTTTGTTTGATAAAACCGGAGCGCTAAAAAGAGTTAAACAACAATTTGCAAAAAAATTGAAGCAGAAAAAATTTAAAAAGCCGACGTATCTTCAAACAGAATTTAAAAAATATTGTCTCTGGGATCAATTGGATAATCTGCGCGATTTGCGTCGACAAAATTCGCCGAGTTTTTCCTGGGTTTATTTTAATAATCTTACAGAGGTTTTAGAAATTTATACTGAATTTATTGGCACGGAAATTTGTGGTTCGGTAAAAGTTTATAAATTATTAACTGATGAAAAATTTAGAAAGAAATATAGGATCAAAAAAATCCCAGACGAGAAATTTGTTTCTTTGTTCAAAAAATGTTTAGATAAGGCATCTTTGGAAAGAATTGAACAGTTAACTGATTACGTTCTGAAAAAGATGGGCGGTTTTAATATTGATGGTTGGAAAATAAAAACGCCACCATATTAAATAACGCCATCCACAATCCCTCAAAATCCTATTAATCCAGGTTCAGACAACCAAAATATGAAAAAAGAAAAAGATTTTTATCAAGTGTCACTGAAAGTCATTATCAAAAATGATCGTGGCGAAATTTTACTTTTGGCCGAAGACCCGAATGGCAGTTCGGCAGGTTTTTATGATCTGCTCGGTGGCCGCATTACTGTTGATGAATTTACCGTGCCTTTGCTCGACGTTCTTAGAAGAGAAATAACCGAAGAAATCGGTGAAATTAATTTTTTATTAGATTCAAAACCGATCGCAATTGGTCGTCATCTTGTACCGGCGATAAAATCTGAAACCAATTCCGATATTCATGTTTTATATGTATTTTTTGAAGCAAAATTTATCAGCGGTGAAATTATAATTAGTGACGAACATTCCGATTTTAAATGGGTTGATTTTTCAAAAGAAGAACCGGCAAAATATCTTAAGTCAGGAAATCTTGAAGGGATGGAGATGTACTTACAAAAATAACGCCGCCTAAATCCCCCAAAATCCTTTAATCCCAAGAATCCCAGTTCAGACAACCAATTATGACCGAAAAAAACAATCAAATCATCATTTACAACACCGAAGACGGTCAGGCCAAACTTGAAGTTAAGTTGAAAGACGAGACCGTCTGGTTAAGCCAAAAGCAAATGGCCGAGCTTTTTGATAAGGATGTGAGAACGGTTAGCGAACACATAAAAAATGTGTTTTTTGAGGGAGAATTAGCGGAAAGTTCAGTTATCCGGAAATTCCGGATAACTGCCGCTGACGGTAAAATGTATGATACAAATTTTTATAATCTCGACGTGATCATCTCCGTCGGCTATCGGGTCAGCTCTCTTCGTGGCACACAATTTCGTATGTGGGCCACTCAAAAGCTTAAAGAGTATATTATTAAAGGGTTTGTCATGGATGATGAAAGGTTAGAAAGTGGCAAGGTTTCCAAGACATACTTTGAGGAATGGGAAGAGCGAATTAGAAAGATCAGAACTTCTGAAGCTAATTTTTATCAAAAAGTTCGAGATGTTTTTGCAACCAGTGCCGATTACAATCCTAAAACCGATTATGCCCAAAAGTTTTTTGCCGTAGTGCAAAATAAATTTCATTTTGCCATCACCGGTCTCACGGCCGCGGAGATTGTCTCCAGTCGCATCGATAGCAATAAAGAAAATTTAGGTTTGACCAATTGGAAAGGAGAAATCATAACTCGCGAGCAAGCGGAAATTGCTAAAAATTATTTGGAAGAATTGGAATTGAAACGACTGAATTTATTAGTTGAACAATTTCTGTCTTTTGCCGAACTCCAGAGTGTGGAGCAACGAGTTATGTACATGAAAGATTGGATTGAAAAACTCGATGGTTTTTTAATCTTGAATGATAAAGAAATTCTGGACAATGCCGGTGATGTGTCGCATCGAGAAATGGAACAAAGGGTCAGACAAGAATTGGAAAAGTTTAATCAAAGACAACTGAAATAAAAAAGCCATCCAAAATCCCTCAAATCCTCATAATCCCATTAATCCCCCTCCTACGCCGAGCTTCGGAAGGGCACGGCAGTTCAGACAACCAATATGAAACTCATCATCCTCGCCGGCGGCGCGGGCACTCGCCTTTGGCCAATGAGCCGCGAAAAAAAACCAAAACAATTTTGTGAGCTGGTTTCTGTCGAGCCCTTGATTCGCGATACCTATCGTCGTCTCCTTCGCGCTTTTCCGGCCGAGAAGATTTATTTTTCGGTTTCCGCGGCTTTAGAACAGGCTCTGCGCGATCATTTTGTCGATGTGCCGGATTTGCAAATCATCGTCGAACCGGAAAAGCGCGACACTGGTCCGGCCATGGGTTTTGTGGCCGCGCGGCTCGAGCTTGATGATCCAGATGAGCCGATTGTCTTCGTTCCATCAGATCATTTTATTGGCGACGAAGAAAAGTTTTTGAATTGTTTGAAAGTTGGCGAACAATTGGTTTTGGAAACCGGCAAGATGCTCGACATCGGCGTCGTCCCTTCGTTCCCGAGCACTGTTCTCGGCTACACCAAATTTGGAAAAAAAATCGAGACCCGCGACGGCGTCGAGGTCTACGAATTCCTCGGCCACACGGAAAAACCGCCGTACGAAGTGGCTAAACAATATTTGGAAGGCGGTTCGTATCTCTGGCACGCCAGTTATTACATGTGGACGCCGCGGAAATTTATGGAAGCGTTCGAAAATTATGCGTCAGAGATGTCCGTTGTTTTGAGAGAAATCCAAAAAACCATCCCCAAACCCCAAACCCCAAACCCCCTTTACACCTCTTTACCCAAAATTTCCTTCGACTACGCGGTAACGGAAAAAATGAATCCCGTCGATGTTTTAATTTTGAAAGGCGATTTTGGTTGGAGCGATATTGGAGCCTGGGATACCCTTTACGATCGTCTTTGCGACGATGGCGGAAATGTTGTGAAAGGAAGCAGTATTTTAGTGGAAACCAGCGGTTCGCTCATTTACGCGCCGGAAGGCAAAACCGTGGCCGTTCTCGGCATGAAGGATGTGGTGGTGGTTGATACCGGCGACGCCCTTTTGGTTTGTCCCAAAAGCGAGGCTCAAAGGGTTAAAGAAATAATTTTTAAACTTCAAGAAACCGAGCGACATGATTTGTTATGAGTAAATTGTTTCATTTTTTTATAATTTTTTTCAGTGCTATTTTTTTGGTTGGCACAGTCGTTGGCGCGTCTTTTGTTTGGGATGCTTTTTTGCGCTCGCCTGGCCGTAATTCTTCGGAAGTTGTTTTGACCGTTACTTCTGGCGAAAGCGTCGGCGATATCAGTCAGGCGCTGGAAGAAAATAAATTGATTCCCGGCCAATGGGGTTTTCGATTTTACGTAAAATTAATTCAAGCCGAGCGTCAATTTCAGCCGGGTGAGTTTACTCTGCAAACCGGTATGAACTATGCCGCTCTCACGGCCGCTCTCACCGCGGTTTCACCGGACGAAGTCACTATCACTTTTCCTGAAGGTTTGACAATCGAACAAATGGCCGCCCGAGTTGATTCGGCTTTTGGTGAAGGTTGGGGTGATGATTGGTTAGCGAGTTTGAACAATCAAAAATGGTCAGAAACTTATTCTTTTTTATCAGAAAATTCGATTGAAGGATATTTATTCCCCGACACTTATCGCGTTTCCCGAAGCGGTTTTCCTGATGATTTAACTTATAAATTATTGACGAACTTTGGCGAGAAGTTATCGCCCGAGTTGCGAGTGGAAATTTTTCGTCAAGGAAAAACGATTCATGATGTTGTAACCTTAGCTTCGATTGTGGAAAAGGAAGTGACTTCTGACGAAGATCGAGCCAAGGTCGCTGATCTTTTCTGGCGGCGGCTGAAAGTTGACATGGCTTTGCAAGCCGATTCGACGGTTCATTTTATTGTTGGTAGCGATGGTAGTACGGTTTATACTTCTGATATTGATCGTTCGATCGATTCACCCTTCAATACTTATTTGTACCGCGGCTTGCCACCCGGGCCGATTTGTAATCCGAGTTTGTCCGCACTCAAAGCAGTTATTTATCCAACAAAAAATGATTATTGGTATTTTTTGACTGATACGGACGGTAACGTTTATTATGCTGAAACAAATGATGAGCAGAATGCGAATAAAGTACAATATTTAAGGTAATTGTAAAAATTGACATTTTTTACTCTCCGTTTTAAAATAAAAAAAGAAATTTCGAGGGGAATTTTGTTTTAACAGTTCAAACAGTTCCTTCAAAGATGGAGGGACAAAAGGAGAGAGCATGAACATAAAAGTTTTCCGAGTGACGGATTTGTTCGTTGGAAGCGTGGTGGAATTTATTGCAGACTTTCTAGTACCCGATTCTGACATGCCTGCCAATGTCACATACACTATCCCAGCGGGGACGATAGGTGTGGTTGTTAGGGTGGTGCCAGAACACGAACTCGCTGTGGTCAAGGTGTCATTGCCCGGAAAGAAAAATTTTCGGGTTTTAGTCTACGATACAGAGTCAAGTAGAAGCGGAAGTTGGCAAAATCGCTTGGGTCGTCTTGAACTTGTGTTGCTGTGAGGCAAACCCGCGAACAAAACTTGGATGATCGCTTACTGATCTCCGACTGTCAGTTTCTCCACCGCGTGGGCTTCTCTCATGCGGTTTTTTATTTTATTAAAAAAATAAGGAACAAAGATTTTTGTTCCTTACTTTTCTGTTACTTTTATTTTACATCTTCAAGATAATAACCGGTTCCGACTACCCAGCCAAAAGGTTGAAAAAGCAAACTGTAAGCGCGCTTGGCTTTGGCGGCAGTTTCATCTTTTTTCGGATACCAATAGTCAGTGTAACCACCGCCGGTCTGGGTACCATTTTTCAAAATTTCTTGAATATAATTAATTCCATTCAAGCCGGCGTTATAACGATTTGTACCTTCAACCGCGCTGCCGTAGAGGACGACATTCACGCCATCGATGGTGTCGGCGAAGAAATAACCGGCATTGTCTGACCCATAACGCAAATCACGTAACAGGTCGGCTCCCAACTCTTTGGCTTTTTCCGTGGTGTAAATACCTTGCTGTTGTTTTTCGTAAATCGTTTGGAGCAAGCTGACCGCGGTTTGGACTTCGCTTTTGATTAAAGCGTCTTGAGCGACTACGGCATCGGTGGTTTTTTGTTCGACCAGCATTTTTTGACTTTTTTGATTTAGACAAAAAAAGCCTAAAGCCGCCAACACTACAATAACCAATATGGCTATTAAGTGCTTTTTAATCAGATTATTTTTCATAAAATTAATTTATTTACGTTCTGTCTTTCATTATACACTTTTTCTTTCCCATGTTAAAATGTCCCCGCTGTGAATAAGATTGATTATCAAAAAGACCTCAACCCTGAACAGCTTGAAGTTGTCCTAAACGGCGACGGTCCCTGCCTGGTTTTGGCCGGCGCCGGCTCTGGCAAAACCCGCACGATTACCTACCGGGTGGCTTATCTTTTAGAGCAAGGCGTTCGCCCTGACGAAATTTTGCTTTTAACCTTTACCAACAAGGCGGCTAAAGAAATGTTGAATCGAGTCGCCGCTTTAACCACCCCCTCCCCCACCCTTCGACCCTGCTCAGGGTGGCCTGAGGAATCGAAGGCCATCTGTTCTTTGCAGGGGGAGGGGGCCTGGGGGAGAGGGGCAGTTAACGGGGAGGGAGAGGGGTCAGGGGTGAGGGGTGATGGGAAGAGGGGGTTAGGAAGTGGGGTTTTCGGCGGCACCTTCCACTCCACCGCCAGCCGCATTCTTCGTCGTTACGCGCCGTTTGTCGGTCGCGGCAATAATTTTACTATTCTTGATGAAGGCGATTCCAAATCACTCATCAAACTTTGTTTAAAAGATGCCGGGGCTGATAGTTCGCGCGACAAGCGTTTTCCTTCGCCGAATTCTTTTCAATTCATGTATAGTTATTCGCGTAACGCCGGAGTTGGTTTGCGTCAGGTGTTGGAAGATTGCAGCCCGGCTTTGGCCACGATGTCGTCGACGCTCGAGCGAGTGGCCGAGCTTTACGAAAATCGCAAGCGCGAGGCTAACGCGGTTGATTTTGATGATTTGCTTTTGTTGTTTTTGGAACTTTTGGAAAAGCATCCTGATGTTCGCGAACGGTTGGCTACTCAATTCCGTTATGTCTTAGTTGACGAGTTTCAGGACACCAATCGTATTCAAGCGCGCATCGTGCAATTATTGTCATCGGTTCATCATAATCTTTTAGTGGTTGGCGATGACGCGCAAAGCATTTATTCTTTTCGCGCGGCCGAGATTAAAAACATTTTGGATTTTCCCAAAGTTTATCCTGGTACAAAAATTTTTCGTCTGACCGCCAACTATCGCTCGTCACCGCAAATTCTTGGGTTGGCTAATGCCATTATCAAAAATAATTCCGGGCAGTTTGATAAGCCGCTCAAAGCCATGAAGCAGGCGGGGAGCAAGCCAAAGGTGATAACCATGGCCACGATTATGGACGAAGCGCGCCATGTGGCTGATGAAATTGTTCGATTAAAATCATCCGGCGTGCCAACTAAAGAAATCGCGGTTTTGTTTCGCGCGGCTTTTCATGCTCAACTGCTTGAATACGAATTAATGAAGCGCAACTTGCCATACGAATTTCGCGGCGGCATGAGATTTTTTGAACGCGCGCATATTAAAGATGTCACGGCTCATCTGCGAGTTTTGGCGAATTTGCAAGACGAAGCGGCTTGGCTGCGCGTGCTTGGATTATATCCGGGCATTGGCGCCAGTACAGCTGGAAAAATTTTGGAACAAATCAGAGGTTTTGAAAATTTGGCCGAAGCCGTGGCCGATTCAGGAATTTCACCAACCCGAGCGGCCAGTGGTTGGGATTTATGTCGTGGAGTTTTAAAACACACGTTAGCCGCCGCTCATCCCTCTGACATGATTCGCGCCGTGGTTGCTCAAGGCTATCGCGATTATCTTGAAGCCGAGCAGCCTGATTTTCATGATCGCCTTGATGATCTTGAACAGTTTGCCACTTTTGCCGAATCAGCCGTTAATCTAACAACTTTTCTCGATGAAGTAACCTTGGCCGAAAACTACGGAACGGCTCGCATTGATCCGGCTGAGCGAATTATTCTTTCCACTATTCACCAAGCCAAAGGTTTGGAATGGGACGCGGTTTTTGTCATTGGTTTGCGCGATGGCGGGTTTCCCAACCCCCGGGCTTTAATGGAAGGCGCGATCGAGGAAGAGCGTCGTTTATTTTACGTGGCCGCCACTCGAGCTCGCGATCGTTTGTATTTGACTTACGCGCTTTCTGATAGTCGGAGTAATAGCGGTGATTTTTCTTTTGGACAGCCGTCGATGTTTTTATCAGAGTTGCCGCGTAGTATAATGGATGTAGGGATGCGGCGTGCCGCGTCCGCAAATTACGCCGCGTCCTCAAATGATGATTGGAACGAGCCGACGATTGTTTTGGATGAGTATGGAGAGAAAAAATCCAGTCCGAAAAAATCTTTTAGTTTTTTAAGAAACATCGACGAACTTTAACTACCCTAATTCTCCCTCCCTCACCGCCACGGTGGGGGAGGGTAAGGGGAGAGGGTATGAACTACTATCGTTGCCATCAAAAAAATAATTCTCGTCTTCGTCTGCCATTGCAAATAATCGGCGTGGGTATTTTTGCGTTAATAATTTTCGGAGCTGGTCTTTTTTATCTACGAACAAATCAAAATCAAAATACGGTTGAACCAACAACGAACGCCGCCTATAATCCCAATAATCCTAAAAATCCCATAAATCCCCCGCCGTCGCTGGGCTATGGCGGGCGCGGCAGTTCAGACAATAACACCGTCTTACCCAAACAAACCACCACCATAAAAAGTTTGTCCAGTAATTTAGAAGTTGGCACTGCCGAGCGGGGAATTGAAAACAATATTTTATATCACACAGTTAGTGTTACTCTGCCGGAAATAAATCGCGAAACTGAATTTTATGAAGGCTGGCTGGTGCGCCAAGCGCCTTATGATTTTTTTTCCACCGGTGAAATGGTGACTAATGACGATGGTGATTTTGTTTTAGAGTGGGCCGGCGAACATTCTGACATTACTTCTTATGATCATGTGGTGATTACTCGTGAGGCGCGTGATGGCAACGCCGCGCCGTCGGCTCATGTGGCGGAGGGGGGGTTTGGGGATTAGGTGGTGTTCGGGTTTTGGTTTTTTGGGCGGCGTTTGGGGACTAAAAGGGACTAAAGGGATCGGTTTTTATGCAGACAAAATCATTTTATGAATTATGGGATTGGAATGAAGCTGAAAGATTAGCCGATGAAGTTTATTTAATTACCTCAAAATTTCCTGTTGAAGAAAGATATGGTTTAACTTCTCAACTTCGTTCAGCCGCAGTTTCAGTTTTTTCAAATATTGCCGAAGGCAGCGGTCGGGGTTCTTATAAAGATTATGTTCGTTTTTTAATCAACGCCAGAGGTTCAATTCAAGAAGTTCTAGCCCAACTTTATTTTTCCAGAACTAGAAAATATATCACTTCCGAAGAATATGAATCAATGTTCCGTCGTTATAATCATTTAGCCGCTTCCATAAACAATCACATTAAATCTTTGCGAGACGAAGACAAAGAATAACTAAGCCAACCCCTTTAGTCCCCTAACACCAATCTATCCAAACCAACCCTAGTCCCCGAACGCCGCCCAGCCAACCCAACTCCATCTTGACGCCACCCCGCCAAATTGATAACCTACCACCACAAACAAAATAAAACCCCGCCGCGTCGGCTTGGTAACAGCGGTCAGAACGTCTCCTCCTCGTCCTGACCCGCGAGTGCCAAGCCGGCTTGGCGGGTTTTTTGTACTTATTTAAGCCAAAAAACCCCTCATCCCCGAGGGGGAGGGGCAAGGGGAGGGGGTTTAATGGCGACGTAAAAGGGAGTTAGTCCTTGACAAATTTATTGTTTTTTGGTATATTATGCCGTTAATAATATGACCGAAAAGCAAATCTAAATCACCACCCTTAACGCCCTTTAGTACCCGACCGTGTCCTCCGTAGCTCGCCACGAGCGAAGGAGGAATGCCGACCAGCCATTCCAACCCCCTAGTCCCCGAGTGCCACTCAACCAAAAAACGTGCTCTGAAACGGCTAGACATCCTTTGCTACGATTCCTCCTCGCAACAAAAGTCGATGTCAAGCCATTCCAGTGCGCGAAAAGTTTTGCGCCTGTAGTCCGTTCGAAAAACCAACCTGCCCCAATTGCGGGGCCCGGGTATTCGCATGCCCGGTTTTTCCCCGCAAAGGGAAGGAGAAAAAAATGCGCTTCCTCCACTGCATCTCTCTGTTCATCCTGTTCATCCTGTTCGCCGCCCCCGCGGCCCAGGCCATCCCGGCTCCCAACGCTCCCGCCGCCAGCACGCCGCGCGTCGCCTCCAGGGCGAATGTCGTGGAGCAGCGCTACGCCGATCGCGATGGCGATGGCTGGTGCGACAACGTCGTCGTGACGACGGGCGGCAAGACCTGGGTACAGTGCCTGGGTCGGAACGACATCAACACCGACGCCGACTGCTCCGACACCAGCCCCAACGTCTACCCCGGCGCGGTCGAGGAGTCCGCGACCGACGGCATCGACCAGAACTGCGACGAGGCTGACGAGACCGAAGCCGACGGCGCAAAGGCCCAGAGCCTGGCCTCGTGGACCAAGCATTCGACAGTGGCTCGCGGCCCCAACGTCCCCGGATACCTCGAAGTTCTCGGTCAGGTCAACGCCTGCTTCGAGATCGACAAGGATTGGGAGTTCGGTACCTGCAACTGCGGGTCGGGCTACACCTGGCGCGTCTTTCAGGACGACGCTGGTGCCACAACCGGCGCCTGCGACCTGATCCACGGTGGCAACGGCATCCGCGCCCCCGGCAACGGCGGCGTGGACACCAAGGCTCGCAAGGCCGCGGAAGACGCTTCGACCAAGGCCACCGATGCTCTGACCAAGGCTGGCCAGGCCGTCGAGACCGCCAACGCCGCGGTCGGAGTCGCCAACGCGGCCAACGAAACCGCCAACACCGCCACGGCCACGGCCACCGACGCCTTGAACAAGGCAACAGGAGCGGCCAATGTCGCGGCCGGCGCGGCCACCGTCGCCAACGCGGCCAACGAAACCGCCAACACCGCCACGGAAACAGCCAACATTGCGGCTCGGAACGCCCAGGCCGCCCAGGACGCCGGCGAGACCCATGCCGCCACCCACGTCATCTACATCCTCGATGCGGTGTATGATGGGGGTTTCCAGAGTCTGATGAAGGACTCCGGCGTCTACCTGCGCGGCGATGGATTCGGGGGCTTCGGCACCCGTTTCGTGTTCGGCGCCCGGTTCGCCAAGTACGGTGTCGTGGGCACCTTCGGTCAGTTCGCCGCGGTCTCCGAGGAATCAGAAATCGATGGTGAGCGGATCAATGTCGATGGCCACGACATCGGCGGAGGCTTCATGGCCGGTGGCAACATCCCGGTCACCGAGAACGTCGAGGTAACACTCGTCGCTCTCGTTGGAGGACAGCACTCCGAGACCGGCGCGGCTGCCAACCAGAGCCAGGTCGTTTCCAACGGCCCGACTCTCGGTGGCGCGGCCTACGTGTGGTACAAGAACGTCGGTCTGACCTTTGGAGTCGATCGGTTCTGGGAGACTTCGGGTCACTCCGTCGTCTTCGAAAGTCCGAACCAGGTTGTCACGGCCCAGGATTTGGTGTCTGTCCCCGGCGACGGCACGGCCACCACCTTCCGTGTCGGTCCGGTTTTCCGCTTCTAGCGGCGCAAGGAGGATCTCTGTCTCGGGGGACGATCGGTAGCAATACCGTTCGTCCCCCAGACCTATTTCATTAAAAATTTAAACCAACCATAGTTTTCAGGATTTTTTCTCGCCTTACACCTCCCCCTTCGGGGGAGGGTAACTGCGCCACGCAGAGGAGGGGGTGAATCCCGAGCACTGTGGTTCAATCCCATGATCTCGAAACAGAAATCAAAACCGAGACTGGGATAAAACCTAGTCTCATTCCAAACCAGGAGTTCCCATGCGTTCCTATTACCTCCTCCTCCTCGCCAGCCTGACGCTGGCCGGCTGCGCCAACCGCCCCATCATCACGGGTAGCGATACCGGCGACACCGCCGATGCCGACGCCGACAGCGATTCCGACACCGACTCCGACGCGGACGCCGACAGCGACACGGACACTGACACCGATGCGGATGCCGACAGCGATGCCGACTCCGACGCGGATGCCGATTCCGACAGCGATGCCGACGCGGACACGGACGCGGACGCCGACCCTGTCGACAACGACGGCGACGGCTTCGACACCGCGGCCGCCGACTGCGACGACAGCAACGATCTGGTCTACCCCGGCGCCACCGAGTACTGCGACGGCCTCGACAACGACTGCGACACCCTGATCGACGAGGGGTGCGACGAGCCCACCGACACGTACGGCATGTTCTCGTACACGTGGTCGTACGGCGAGTACGGCTCCATGTACGTCCAGTGGACGCACACCAACTCCGAGTCCGGAACCTACCGCTGGGTGGAGGACTCCGAGTCCGAAGCCTACTCCGACGAGATCTCGTTCATGCACGAGGTCGAGGTCGGCGACTACATCCGGGTCAGCGCCTTCATCAACCCCGAAGGCGGGTCGGTCGTCTACAACTGCGAAGGCGACGGCGACGACATGGAGCTCTACGGCTCCGAGTCCACGTCCTTCACGCCCTACGATGCCGACACCTCCGACTTCGAGGTCGTGGGCGAGACCTACGACAAGGAAGGTGAAAGCTACACCGGCGGTTGCGAGCGCCTCTTCCACGTCGTGGCCAGATAGGTCCTTCCTACGGCCACTACTTGCCTCCCTTGGTTCACACCCGGGGGAGGTTTTTCGTTTATTTGGTTGTGTCTAGTGCTGTTATCTGCCCTCATTTATTCCTTCATTATCGTTTACTCCCCACCTTTTCTTGCCATCAGTTACCCCTCGCCTCCTTATTCCCCCCTCTCCCTCATCGCGCAGAGATTACCCACCTCTCCTCCTATGCCCCCTCTCCATTTTTAGGAATAGACGGGAGAGGGGGTGGAGTAAGCAGAAAATAATTTGAAGCTTAAAGAATACCTCCCCCTCTCCCCTCTGTTCTTAGCAGGGAGAGGGGGCATAGGAGGAGAGGGGTTTCGATGCGATGGACAGGGAGAGGGGGCATAGGAGGAGAGGGGTTTCGATGCGATGGACAGGGAGAGGGGGCATAGGAGGAGAGGGGTTTCGATGCGATGGACAGGGGGAGGGGCAAGGGGTGAGGGGTAAATCGGTTGGAAGAGGGGACAATGGGGTGAGGGGTCAACCGATGAGCAGGGGGAGGGCGGCCTGCCCCGCCGTAGCTCGTCGCGAGCGAAGGAGGGGGTGGGGGCAGCGCGCCGATGTCGCGGAGTGCAGGAAGATATCTTCACTATTGACAAACCAACCAAAAAATGTTGAAATACATCGTTAGCAATCGTGCCTTGATTTTAGCTTTATCTGGCTTAAATTCTACTCTATTTCTCCCTCCCTCGTATGCCACATACGGGGGAGGGCTGGGGTGGGGGCTTAAATCAGGTCATGATTTTTCGTGAAGCACATTCACAACCCCGCCGCGTGGCCTGACGCGG
>Ga0265296_1002969_pt1 | contig 16373 bp, 6 predicted proteins | sample MunlanPumphouse1_FD_189073 | JGI IMG/M metagenome (GOLD analysis project Ga0265296, IMG submission 189073) | Groundwater microbial communities from a municipal landfill in Southern Ontario, Canada - Pumphouse #1 | ecosystem: Environmental > Aquatic > Deep subsurface > Groundwater | place: Canada... | reverse complement strand
GAATTTTTAAAGGTATCCATTAAAAAAGAATGGATTAAAACAATAAAAAAGGGGAAATGATTCTAATCATTTCCCCTTTTTTATTGTTTTAATTGTTCTAGAAATGCAGTGAAAAACCTATTCTTGCGCTGAAAGCATTGATGCCATCGGCATTGTCGTTTAGGCCATGATCATAACGTACTGCCGGCTCTATAGCAATGTTTTCTTTTACAAATAGGGCATAACCAAGTTGACCTCCAAAAATGAAAGCATTCTCGCCACCACTATTAATACCACCTAGATCTATCTGCACGGGCAATTGATTGATAATATAGTATTTTAATCCCGCTTTATAAATAAACGAATGTGTAGAATTCAATTCGATTTTTTGGCCATCAAAATCGAATGCATACCTTTGACCAGTGAAACCTAATCCTGCTTTGACAGCTAGTTTATCTTGGAAAAAATAACCTGCTTCACCGCCTACAGACCAGAGCCGGGCGCCATTGTTGGAATAAAAGCTAAAGCCGGAAGTAGAGAGGCCGGTAAGTGGCGAGAGATTCGTTTCGACCATCCATTTTCCTTTAGAGATCGCTGTTGGTGTTTCTTGGGCCGATACAGTTTGCAGACCCAACAGGGTAAGCATTATAAAAAATATTCTTTTCATTGGTTAATTATTTTTATGGCGAATATAGTATTTCAATAGTTAAATGACTAATAAGGGGGATTCTTTTTATTTTTTAATACAACAAACCTGAACGGCTGCATTTTGATTGAGTGATGCAATTTGCGTAAATCATAACAACGCCTTTTGTGGCTTATGTTTTTCTCGCGAGCGCTAAAAATAATAAGACCAAATGGTGGACAAGAAAAATCAAAAAATATTGCTTGTTGATATACCGTATTAATAATCGCTATTTCCTTTCGATATAACCTGTGTAGATCAATCAGTTAAGGATGTAATTACTTGGGATTTAAGTGTATTATTATTTTTTATAACTATCTAATTTGCAATACTTTACACTTTATTTTAGTTGTTTTTTTGATTTGATCGAATTAATTTAGCTTCCATAAATAACCCAATTAACAATTATTTGAACGCTAAATTTCCATAAATTATGGCCAAACAATTAACGCTCCTGATTACAAGTGTACTTGCATGTACCTATATGGCAAATGCACAAAATCGGACAGTCAGCGGTACTGTAGTGGATAGCCAAGGGAAGCCAATTCCACAAGTATCTATCAAACTGAAAAATCGTTCTGGGGGAACGACAACGGATGACCAGGGGAGGTTTTCTATTGCTGTCTTTCCTAAGTCTACGATAGTATTGTCAAGTGTGGGCTTTCTGAATAAGGAGCAGGACGTCGATGGACAGACAACGTTGAATATAACCATGGACTCGGGCAATACCGAATTGACCGAAGTTGTTGTCATCGGTTATGGAACCGCTTCCCGAAAGGATGTCACGGGCTCCATTGCAAGTGTAAAAGCTGAACAGCTTGAAAACGAGAACCCGCAGAGTGTTGCGGATCTGCTTAAAGGGAATATCGCAGGTCTTAGCGTATCACAAAATACTTCTGCGAAAGGAGGCGGAGATCTATTGGTGCGTGGTAAAACCACGCTCAGTGCCTCGACTTCACCATTGATCGTATTGGATGGGATTATCTACAATGGGCAGCTTTCTGATATTAACCCCAATGACATACAGACCATAGATGTCCTGAAGGATGCGAGCTCATTGGCTGTTTATGGTGCTAAAGCTGCTACAGGGGTAGTTGCCATTACCACCAAAAAAGGAACAAGCGATAAACCCGTGTTGACGGCGAATACCAACTGGGGATTAGCTACCCTAGCGCGTAATCAACGTGTTTACGATGGCCCTGGTTTTCTGAAATGGCGAGCAGATTTGGGGCGCGCTGGTGGTACAAGGCCATCCTATTTCTATGACGATCCGCGTAACCTCCCTTCCGACGTGACATTTGATCAATGGCTTTCAGGGGGCAATAAAGATTTGGATCCAGTAGATATTTGGTTAGATAGGCTTGGTCTAGTGGCGAATGAAAAAGCCAACTACATGGCGGGTAAGACCATAGATTGGTACGATGAGATCTTTAGAACAGGAATTCGTCAGGATCATACGGTGAGTATGAGCGGAAGAAAAGAAGATGTCAATTATTACATGTCGGTTGGGTATAACAAAAATCAAAATCTGATCGAGGGTGGTGAATTCAGTACATTTCGGGTGCGATTGAATCTCGAGGGTAAGGTGACGAACTTTTTGCGTATGGGGGCCAATGTGCAATATGCTGATCGCGACGAGGGAGCAATTGAGGCCGACTGGGCACAGTTGACAAATCTATCGCCTTATGGTGATAAATACAATGCGGATGGTACATTAAGAAGGATTCCGACCGATGATAGCGGATTGAATGCCCGTAATCCTTTTCTAAATATGACCTACAATGACCGGATGAACAAGCAGAATACCCTTTTTGCAAGTCTCTTTGCAAAAGTGAACTTGCCTTTTGGTATTACTTATCAGTTCAACTTTAGTCCCGGGATTGATATGTATCGTACCTTCAACCATAACTCCTCAGCAAATCCCAATGTGACTATTACCGGTGGCTCGGCAAGTCGTGATCAGGAAACGCGTTATAATTGGCAAATCGATAATCTCCTGAAATGGAATCGGAAATTTGCTGAAATCCACAATGTGGATGTAACCCTTTTGGCAAATTCTGAAAAATATCAGACTTGGTGGACGCAGGCGGCCAATCAAGGTTTTGTCCCCGGGGACTATCTTGGCTATCATAATCTGGCCAGTGGAAATCTGCCTACCGTTAATAGCGAGGATAAAGTATATACCGGTGACGCCCTAATGGCACGGGTTAATTATAGTCTTATGGATCGCTATAATTTGACTTTATCGGTGCGTAGGGACGGTTACTCTGTGTTCGGCGTCAATAGTAAGAGAGCGACTTTTCCGGCTGTAGCTGGAGCATGGACCTTCTCCGAAGAATCGTTTATGAAAAACCTTTCCTGGCTAAATTTCGGTAAACTTCGACTTTCATATGGTATCAACGGTAACAGGGATCTTCGTAATCCAGATAATGGAACTGTCGATCCTTATGCCGCTTTATCGCAACTGACGGTCAATAAATACCAGACAGTCGACGCCAACGGTACACCGGCTGAGGTCAATACAGTAGTGATCGGTTCCCGAATGGGAAATGAAAATCTCAAATGGGAGCAAACCACCTCACTCAATGCAGGATTGGATTTTTCAATTTTCAAGGATCGAATCAGCGGCTCAGTAGATGTGTATAGTAAAAGGACAAATGACCTTTTGGTCAAACAATCGCTTTCCAGTGTGTCAGGTTACCAATTTGTTTATTCCAACTTGGCCGAGGTGAAAAATAAAGGACTCGAAGTCAGTTTGACAAGTCGCAATATTGTCGACGGAAATATCAAATGGAACTCCAATTTTATTCTCTCCTTGAACCGAAATAAGATTTCACGTCTTGCAACATCAAATAACGACCCCGGTAACGGTTGGTTTATAGGACAGGATATCGATGTAATATGGGATTATAAAGTATTGGGCGTATGGCAGGAAAATGAGGTCGAGGAGGCTAAAAAGTATACAAAAGCAAGTATACGTCCCGGAGATTTCAAATTGGAAGATGTGAACGGTGATTATGTCTATAATGATGAAGACAAGCAATTTATAGGTTACACTTCCCCACGTTTTACTTGGTCCTTACGGAATGAGTTTAACTTGTTCAAGAACTTCGACTTTTCATTTCAATTGATTTCTAATTGGGGTCAGAAAAAACAATTTAATCAGGCGAAGAACAATCCCGGAAGTGTGGGCTTTATGCGTTCAACGTCCTACGTTCAACCGTATTGGACTCCCGAAAATCCGAGCAACGACTATGCGCGCTTAGGAAGCGGCGCGAACGGAACCAGTTTCAATGTCTATTGGAAAAATAGTTTTATACGTCTGAACAATATATCGCTGGCCTACTCTCTGCCGAAAACGGTGTCAGAACGACTTAAAGTAAGAAATCTGAAAGTATATATGAACGTCAACAATGCTGCGGTATATGCACCGGTTTGGAACTATTGGGATCCACAGAATGACGGTCCTACGCCACGATATTATACACTAGGTTTGAATGTATCTCTTTAATCAAAACGAAGAAAATGAAGAAAATAAATATAAAAGTAGCTGCCGTTTTCGCGTCAATCATCTTATTGGCTGTCCATGGATGCAAAAAGAGCTTTTTGGACTCTGATCAGCTATCGCAGTACTCTCCGGATAATCTAAACAATGTCGATGCTCTTAAAGGTGTATTGAACGCTTTGGGTAAAGCTGCCCGGGGCGAATTTTTTGGTGATGCTGCTCCCATGTTGACCGAATCTATCTTCTCGGATGTTGCTGTGGAAGGTACAACAGACAGGGCAACACCGGCTCAGAACCTTGTTTCATTGATCACACCAGATGCCAACCTCAATAGTGACGACTTCAATAAGATTGGTTGGTATTGGACCAATTTTTTCGCTGCGGTCCGGTCGGCAAATACGGTGATTAGTAATATCGATCGCCCAACATATAGTTCAGAGGCTCAGAAAAATGAAATCTTGGGCGCAGCTTATTTCTATCGCGCTTATTTTTATTATCGATTGGTACACGAATTTGGCGATGTACCGCTACAGTTGAAAGATCTTTCGGCTCCGAAATATGATTTTTATTCAACCAAAAGAGAGGTTATCCTTAAAAAGATGAAAGAAGATCTGGAGTTTGCACATCTCTGGGTTAAAGATGGTGTTAATAAAGGGGAAGTGACTAATGGGGCGGTCAATCACCTGTTGACAAAAATAGATCTCGCATTGGGAGACTTTGACGGAGCTATTGCTGCTGCCAGTAGAGTCATTGACGGTGGTAAATATACGCTGATGAAAAACCGTTTTGGTAGCACCGCGGCAGACCAATCTAAAAATGTCGTGTGGGATTTACATCGCATGGACAACAAAGCAATACCTGCAAATAAAGAGGCTTTATTCCTGGTGATTGACAGACAAACGCTGCAAGGCCGTACGGATCTTGGTTCACAGCTGATGCGGAATACAGTTCCAGCATGGCATTTTGCCAACTTAAAGATCCCACAAGGCGGATTGCAAGCCATTGTGGATGCTGTGAGCGCAGAGATCCCATTGACACGTATGTATGGTCGTGGCATTGGTCGGTATCGCGGTACGTACTACAGTACCAAAGAAATATGGACAGATCAGACAGATTACCGCCATGCAAAGGGAATGTGGATGGATATGACGGATCTTGTTTACAATAATCCGGCAATCAAAGCTTCAAAGGACCCCGAAATCAGTAAACTTTATGGTCAGCCGATCCAGCAGTTTACAAAAGAAAATATCAATAAAGTGTTTACCAATGGTTCGTTGGATACCATTCGTCACTGGTTTGGATGGCCTCACTATAAGGTTTTCATCAATTCAACCAATCAATTCGCCGAAGATCCGAATTGGAATCCACCGCGCGGAACAAACACGGACTGGTATGTCTTCCGCTTGGCCGAAACATACTTGTTGCGTGCGGAAGCCTATGTATGGAAGGGCCAGCAGGCACAGGCTATGGCAGATATCAATGCCGTTCGGGGAAGAGCAAATGCTGCGTTACTGCAAAATGCGGCAAAAGTTACTATCGGTACCGTATTGGATGAAAGGGCAAGAGAACTCTTTTGGGAAGAAGCACGCAAGTCAGAGTTGACACGTATTGCTTATATTTTTGCGCAGACCGGCATTCCAGCTTATAATGGCAAAACATATAGCTTGGCTAACTTCTCGCAAAGCAATTTCTTCTACGACCGCATTATTGAAAAAAATTCCTTCTATCGCGATAAGGTTCCTACTGTACAGGGGGTACATTATGAGATTGCTCCATACCATGTGCTGTGGCCTGTACCTGCATCCGCGCAACGGTTTAATACCAATGGGATGATCAATCAGAACCAGGGTTATGCCGGCGCAGAAAACAATGTGCCGCCGCTCGATAAGATTGTTGATTAGCTGCGATGGTAGGTCGTAAAAGAGCACTATACGCTTTCTGATAATTTTGTTATTTTGACCTTCTAAAAGCCGGATAGGATCCGTATCCAAATACGAATGTCTATCCGGTCATAAATAACCAAAAGAAAGAGGTGAGACGAGCTATGTATACTGTAAAAAGGATGAGAATACGCGTATTTGCGCTATTACTATTGTTATTTCAAATGGGTTTGCTATTTGGTCAAAAGCCTATTGCGCTATTGCCCGGTACAGCCGAACATATTTTTAAGACTACAGAAGTATACTATATCGAAGATAGTACCAATGCCCTTTCATTTGCAGAAATAAGATCACCGGAATACGCAGAACAATTTAAACCTAATGAGCGATACTATCCCAAAAATTTCAATCGGTCCTCAACGTATTGGTTTAGGGTGCGAATGTCTTTTGATCAACACATATCCCGTGACCGGATTATCGAACTTTTCGATCAGACTGCCGACATGGTGGAAGCATTTATTCCAAATGGAACTGGCGGTTTTGTACATTATCAGGCCGGCGCTTCGATCGATTTCGAGAATAGGCAATTTATGCACAAGAATTTTGAATTTCTAATTCCTGCATTGCAGAAAGGTACTTACGAGGCATATTTTAAGGTACGATCAAGACAGATGGTCAATGTAATTTTGGTCTATCGTACCTTAGATCGTTTTGTTCAATATACGCTGACTGAATATTTTACGTTCGGCCTCTTCTATGGGATGATTATTCTGTTTAGTTTCAATAATTTACTCATGTATTTTGCTGTCAGAGGGCGCCAATACCTGTATTATGTCCTCTATATATTGTGTGTCGGATTATACGAGATGTCTTCGGATGGTATTGCTTTTCAGTACCTATGGCCCGAAAATCCCTGGTTCAATCAATATGCAACAGCAGTTTTTGTCTGCTGTGTTAGCGTGTTTGCCTTGTTATTTACGAAATCCTTACTGCATGTAAAGCAAAAAGAGCCTAAATTGAATCGTTTGTTGGATCTGGTCATTATTTTAAGAATAGCATTCTTTCTGTACTGCTTAGCTTTTAACCAGAACTGGTTTATCTACAAATTTGTTGAGATCGTTCCATTGTCAGTTGCCTTTTTTTCGGGGATATGGCTTTGGAAGAAAAACTATCGTCCAGCCCGGTATTTCGTGCTTGCTTATACGTTTCTTTTCCTCGGCTTTGTGTTGAAAGTAATCTATGTATTGGGCTATGCGCGTTTCCTGCCCAGTTCGATCGGGCATTATAGCATCACATTTGGCTTTGTACTGGAGATGACTTTTCTCTCATTCGCAATTCATGATAAAGTTCGGCTCTTGAAAAGCAAGAAAGAACGGGCGCAAAAGAGAGTTATTGAACAGATGCAGATCAACGAGAAACTCCAGGAGAAGCACAACAGAGATCTCGAACGGAAAGTGCAGGAGCGCACGCTAGAAGTGATGCAGAAATCAAAAGAACTACTTGAAAAATCCGAAATTATTAACGATCAGAATCGCGAACTGAAAGAAATGAATAGCCTATTATGGGCTCAGTCGGAAGAGATTGGCCGCATGAACCAGTTGTTGACAAAGGATAATAAAAACCTACAGACCAATATTGAACGGATTACCGATGATCGGGTGCTTTCCAAGGAAATGAATTTTGAAGAATTTGGGGTAAAATATCCAGATAAGGAGACCTGTTATAAGGTCCTGTCCGAGCTGAAATGGAAAAAAGAATATCGTTGTATAAAATGTGGGTACGATAACTATTGTGTCGGTAAAACACCCTATAGCCGAAGATGCACCAAGTGTACCTATGAAGAATCTGTGTTGAACAATACGATTTTTGAAAACGTACGTATTCCAATTAATAAAGCTTTTTATCTGGTTTATCTCGTCCATTTCCATCAGGGCGACATCTCTTCCTATAAGCTTTCGCAGAAATTGGGTATTCGGCAGAGTACCTGCTGGAATTATGCAAGCAAGGTAAAAGACATCCTGACAACAAGCGGTAAAAAACATAAAAAAAATGAAAAATCAGGTTGGACGAGACTGGTGCTGCACGCACTGGATCGACCAACATAAATGCTATACATGAAAATTATATTTAAACAACTCATCAACCTAGGCTATATAGCCTGTCTATTTTTCTCTTCGAGCGTACATGCGCAAACCGTACTAGATGGAAGAGTTTCAGTTGATTTCTCGTCAAACTGGAAATTCAGGAAGGAGGAAGCTTCCACAGGCCGTATAGTTAAACAAAAACAACGGGAACAGATTATTGATCTACCACATACCTGGAATATAGCTGATGTCATGGACGATACGCCGGGCTATTATCGTGGTGCCACCCAGTATCAAAATACCCTCTATTGGAAAACCGCCTGGCAAACTAAACGAATAGTACTTCATGTAGGGGCCGCCAATCAGGAAGCAACCGTTTTTGTCAACGGTAAACAGGTGAAAGCGCATATTGGCGGTTATACGGCTTTCAATGTCGACATTACAGACTATCTTAATCGAAGAGTAAATGGAAAAAATACGATAGTCATTCAAGTCACCAATCGCTTCAATCAGGATATCGCGCCATTAAGTGGCGATTTTACTTTTTTTGGAGGTATTTACAGAAAAGTGTCTTTGCTGCTGTTGGATCAGATCCATTTTGCAGATCCTATTTACGGAAGTAGTGGTTTGCGCGTAAATGCAAAGATTGATTCCTCAGAAAATGCAACAATTAATCTTGATGGAGCTATTCAGAATGCTTCAGCATCACAACAAGCTATTGTGATTGAAACTACGCTTATGGATGCCGATGGAGTGGCGGTAAAAAAAGTACAGCAGAAAGAAAATCTAAAACCTCATTCACGAAACAATTTCCAATTGAACATGGCTGAAATTATGCATCCAAGATTGTGGTCGCCAGACTTGCCGTACTTGTATCGTTTGATAACACGGATTTATGATTCCAAGGGCCGACAGCTGGACCATCTGGATAATTCCGTTGGTTTCCGCTGGTTTTCATTCCATCCCGAAAAGGGCTTTTTTTTAAACGGAAAGCCACTAAAATTAGTAGGAGCCAGCCGACACCAGGATTTTAAAGGTATGGGCAATGCTGTTCCCGATAGCCTACAAGTACAGGATCTTGTGAAATTAAAAGCGATGGGCGGTAACTTCCTGCGCGTGGCACATTATCCGCAGGATCCTGCCGTATTGAAAGCCTGTGACAGCTTGGGCTTGTTGGCATCGGTGGAAATTCCGCTTGTAAACGAGATTACCGAAAGTTCAACTTTTGCAACCAATAGCTTTCAGATGCAGAAGGAGATGATTAGACAATATTTTAACCATCCGAGTATCATTATCTGGGGTTATATGAACGAAATCTTTCTTCGGCCTCATTTTCCAAAAGATAAAGAACGTCAGGAAAAATATTTTAAATCAGTGGTATCATTGGCGGAAAAACTGGAAGCGCTCACACGAGCCGAAGATACTACACGCTATACGATGATCGCCAATCATGGAAACTTTGATCTCTATCATCGGACGGGGCTGACCAAGGTTCCTATGCTTGTGGGCTGGAATTTGTATCCGGGCTGGTATGGTGGCAAAATTGCAGATTTTGGCAAGCAGTTAGAACATATTCATCAACAGCTGCCCGAGAAACCTTTATTGGTAACCGAATATGGAGCAGATGCCGACTATCGAATACATTCGGATAAACCAGTTCGTTTCGACAAAAGTATTGAATATGCTATTAGGTACCATCAGGGCTATCTCAATGATATCCTACAGAAAGCATTTGTCGCTGGCGGGGTGGCATGGAATTTATCCGATTTTAATTCGGAGACCAGGGAGGAAAGCATGCCACATATCAATACCAAAGGTTTGCTGACCTGGGACCGGAAAGCGAAGGATAGCTACTTTCTATATCAAGCTTATCTCAAGAAAGTTCCTTTTGTAAAAATAGGAGGTACTTTTGGAAAAAAATGGGCTGTAAGGACTGCGCCGGACCGAGCATTAATAGGATCCGGATGGCTAAAGCTGCCCATATTCAGTAATGCTGATTCGGTGGAACTTCTGCTGGATGGTATGTCGTTGGGCGTAAGCAAGCCTGTGGATCGGATGATATTATGGCCAGTAAACCTAAGCCGTGGATTACACTCTGTGAAAGCACAGGCTTTCCATAACGGAAAATTAAGTTCCGTCGATGAAACCGTAATGGATTGTGAGGTATTGCCCTATGATCTGAAGAAAGATAAAGACTGGCAAGAACTCCGCATCAATGTTGGCGACAATCGGGAATACATTGACTCCCTGGGAAATCGGTGGTTCCCAGACCAGCCTTATGAAAGGGGAAGCTGGGGTTATTTAAGGGGCGAAAAATATCGTCTAAAAAATACAGGCCGCGAAAACCTGGGGACCGACCTAAATATTAGAGGTACAGGAGATGACCCGCTCTTCCAAACACAATTACAGGGACTGGAATCCTACCGATTTGATCTGCCTAATGGCAATTACGAGGTCGAATTATTTTTTGCCGCATTGGATGGCCCGAATGACAAGGAAAATCTCTTATATGATCTTGAACAACGAGAGAAGAAACAGGAGCAAAAGGGGATAGATCGCGTTTTTGACATTCGCATTGGAGGCCATGCGCTTGCTACGGATTTAAATGTGTTGGGTGAAGTCGGAGCTTTTAGCGTGCTTCGTCGAAAATTTCCACTGAAAGTGCACAGCGATGGTAACTTGGTGATTTCGTTTATTCCTAAGAAAGGCGAACCAATGCTGAATGCGATCCGACTTAAAAAAATAAACCAGTCAGTCAACCCATAAAAATGAAACTTATGCAGCCATTTAGAAACTATATCAAGCCTATTATCGCATTGTTGATGATACAACCCGCCCTTGCAAAAACTAGCTATAAGCTAAGTAAACCAGTCTATACTGGGGTGCAAGGAACTACAGTAACCGCCGGTGTGGCACATCAACCTGATCTAAGTGAGATCGCGAAAAGTCCAAATGAGGTAAGGAAAACGACTGCGGCAAAAGCCAGGGCGCAAACTGCTGTTGTGAAAGATAAATCCCAGGAAGGGAGTCCAGAAGTCTTCATCCAAAAGGGACGAATATGCCTTAACTTCAGTAAACGGCTGATCGATAAAAAAATGAAAGGCCCCTTTCTTATCCGACGGAGCCAGGGCAGGTTGGGCGATTATCAAACTATTGCGAAAGTCACACAGCCCAAATTTGTGGATCAAGTGCTCGTAGGTAGTCCATACGATTATTATTATGAAATCCAGACCGTAAAAGGAGAACTTGTTGCACGTTTGAGTCTAGAACTCCAGCTGTTTGGTGAAAATACGTTTGTTTATAGTCCAACAGATAATAAGGCGCGTGTCGGCAATGAAGTCAATCAGCTCCATGAAAAGATGTTCGGAAAAGAATTTAGTCCCCATCGTTATGCATTGCTGTTCAAATCGGGAGATTACAAAGAGGCAGGACTATTGAAGATTCCTTTTTATGTGCAGATTGCTGGATTGGGCAAAGTGCCTTATGATGTTGCGATTTCAAATATACACACGCCGCCTCATCTTGCCGATGGGAATGGGACCTGTACATTCTGGCGTGCTGCTGAGAATCTGTCTGTCATTGGTCCGGAGAGCTATGAAGAGAGGCAAACATTTAAATGGGCGGTTTCCCAAGCCGCCCCCTTGCGTCGTATTTATTCCACACGAGTGGTGCGCAATCAGTGGGCAAATGGATGGGTTAGTGGTGGTTATACCGCAGACTGCTATTTTGAAGCAGCTGCAGGCTCCAAAAACCAACAGCAGTGGTATACACGAAACTCATTTCTAAACAAAGGAAGAGGAAAGTTTGAAGAAATTAAATACAATTATTGTTTTCAGGGGGTCGATTTTGGACCTTCTGTTGATAAGAATAGCTATCAAAATAATTGGGCAGAAGGCGGCAATGTGACAGTCATTCCAACGACACCCGTGATTCGTGAAAAGCCCTTTGTGTTTTTTGACAAAGATGGACGATATAAGGTGTTTCGACCAGCGCTAAAGCATAATCATAGAGGCGTATCCTATACACGGGACAACATGGGGGCGGGAGATATTATTGATGTGGAGAAGGATTTTTATGTTGTCAAACCCGGTGATTCAGCAGCGGAGATGAACCGACAGTTAGGGAATGGCAAGCATTTGCTGATTACACCTGGGATGTATGAGTTATCCGAACCCCTTCATGTCAGCAAGGCCAATACCATCATACTTGGACTTGGGTTAGCCACATTGATACCCGGCTCAGCAAATCCGCAGACGGCAATTGATGTTGATGATGTTGCAGGTGTCACTGTTGCCTCATTGATGTTTGACGCGCATTATAGTTCGCATAGTTTGATTCAGGTCGGTCAGGAGAAGAGCGGGATAAGACATGACAGTAACCCAACCCTGTTGGCAGATCTATTTCTGCGTATTGGCGGATTTCGGGCCGACAAAGTTCATGTGGACCAATCGGTTATTATCAATAGCAATGATGTGATTGGTGATCACTTTTGGATATGGCGTGCCGATCATGGGGTGAAGGGCAGTGTTGGCTGGGATATTAATACGACACGTAATGGCTTGGTGGTCAATGGAGACTATATGACTATGTATGCATTGTTCAATGAACATTTTCAGGAGTATCAAACCTATTGGACCGGTAATTATGGCCGCACCTATTTCTTTCAATGTGAAAGCCCTTACGATGCGCCGAATCAGGCAGCCTATCGAAGTGAGCATGGAACGCGTGACGGATATGCGGCCTATAAAGTTGCCGATGCGGTACAGCAACATGAGGCCTATGCTTTTGGGATATATGATGTGCTGGTCAATCCGATTCGCATTGAAAGTTCGGTGGAAGTGCCGGTAAAACCTGGTATTAAGCTCAAACATATCTGTAACAACAGCTTGTCCAGTGGTCCCAATCGCGGCTATGGCTATGTGATCAATCAAGTTGGAAAAAGTACCTATAATACCTGGCGCGATAACCGGACGTATGTGGTGGAGTTTCCTTAAGGGCCAGTTTCCGAATCAACTAATTGTTTTAAAAAATAGCGCTTTCGATAGGATGGCGCTATTTTTAGTTTATTAGGCACTTTGTCTTCTTTTGTGGATGCTTTTTTGATAGTAAATGGCCTAATCTGGAAGATCAAATCCTAATTTAACCTCTTAGTCAATAGACATTCTGTTTTATATTAGTTGTATTAATTAAGTCATCGAAAAGTTCGTAGATATTTTGGTTTGTATTGATTAATTTTTAAAACCATTGAGTATTTAGAATCAAAGTTGATGTTAACTAATAGGATATATAACTATGCCTTCGAATTATCTATTGTTGGTTGTTATTTGTGGTGCGTTTTTGCAGTTGTTGTTTTAAGATGACGTTTAAATAAGCCTAATCTGAACTGTTACTGATACAAATTCAGCTTTTTGTAAAATTTACTCAAACGATTGCGTAAAAGTAGCGCAATCGTTTGAGTGTGTTATTTTGAAATTTAATATTCTAATAGTTATTTATTTGTTCCTTCTTTTTTGTGGCGTCAAGATTTTTGATCTACCTTCACTTCACTAACACTAAATTAATATGAAGAGAATTCTACCGATTATTATTCTCGTGGTGATGTCCTATTTTCATGTTTTCGGTCAAACAATTCCTGTGGAAGGGACTGTTCGAGATGCAAATGGGCAGCCGTTGGCGGGCATGACCGTCACAGAGCGAGGAACAACGAATCAAGCGTCGACAAATCAGCAAGGTTCGTTCACTTTGGCTGTAAAAAGCCTTCCCGTAACTTTGGTTTTTTCTGGTGTCGGCTTTAAAAGGCAGGAAGTCCATGTGACAACAAAACAGGCTCCAGCTGTGACCCTTCAGAGCGACGCTTCGTCTTTGGATGAGGTCGTAGTCGTTGGATATCAGAGACAATCTGTTAAGAAAACGACCAGTGCGGTTCAGGTTATTTCTGGAAAAACCATTCAGGATCTTCCTGCACCAAGTTTTGAAAGTTTGCTGCAAGGAAGGGTCGCAGGGGTTAACATCCAAAACTTTACCGGAGAGCCCGGGGCAAGAAATACGTTCACTGTGCGTGGTAATACGACAATATCTCCAGATTTGAATAACGAGGTTGATCTAGCAAATACCATGAGTTCGCCTTTATACATCATTGATGGAATGCCTTTGTCTGTTACAGATTTGGCAAGCTCAACAGCCACTGGAACAAATTATATTGCCGGCATCAATATCAATGATATCGAAAGTATTGTTGTCCAAAAGGATGCGGCTGCTACTGCAGTTTGGGGTTCGCGTGGTGCAAACGGCGTTATCGTGATTAAAACTAAGACCGGAAATGTAGGCAAGCCGCAGGTGCGTGTTTCGTATTATAAAGGGGTAACGGAAAGACCGCAGTTGCAACGGACGCTAGGAGGAGTGGCGGAAAGAAGAGCTAAGATGGGGATTATTTCACAGTATGCAAGCTGGGCTCAAATGGGAGCCATTACGCAGCCTTTGACCGACAGTTTAAATAGCAGCTACAATAATGCAACGGATTGGCAAGACCTATTTTATACGACTGGAAATATTGATAACGCCGATGCAAGTATTTCCGGTGGAAATGATGGCGTAAACTACCGTTTGTCCGCTGGTTATTACAATGAGGGTGGTGTTGTTCGCAATACTGGCTTTAAACGCTACTCATTAAGAGGGAACTTTGGTTTTAAATTGGCTCCTATTATCCGCTCAGATTTTATGTTTTCAACGGCACGTATCAATAGAAAACGTGGTCTTGGGCGTGGAATTGATGAGGTCGTACCAATCAATCAGGGGACCATGCCTTCATCTTTTGTTGGTATTGGGAAGTCTGATTTAGATTTCTATTTAGGTCAGTATGATAAGTTAAAAGACGATAACCAGACAGACAATATCAATCTCTTTTCAAAAACTTATGTCGATATTATCAAAGGGCTGCAATACTCACTTGAGGCTTCGGCGCAGATAAACCTAGATGCACGTGATCAATTCCAGCCAAAAGAATTGAATAATGACGTTTCCTTTGCAGAATCCAATCACCGTAATGCATATACCTACAATGTTGCAAACGTACTGAACTACGGTAAAACATTCCAGGATAACCATACGATTGCAATTACGGCGATGCAATCATTCCAATATGACAAGCAAACTTCAAATTACTTGTTGGGATACAATATTCCAACGGATGATATTAAAGTGATTCAGGGTGTTGCGTCTAGAGATCTTCGCGGTAACACAGATTTTAAAGAAGCGGGGCTGTTGTCATATATGGGCCAATTTTCTTATGATTTCAAATCAAAGTATATTTTTAACGCTTCTTGGCGTGCCGATGCTTCTTCAAGGTTTGGAAAGGATACCAAATGGGGATATTTTCCAGCGCTTTCAGGTGCTTGGGTCGTATCGGATGAAGCTTTCATGAGCAAATTCAAGTGGGTGGATTTATTTAAACTACGTGGCAGCTGGGGAAAATCTGGGGTTTTGCCATCTGATTTCTATGCACCTTACAACGTATGGGAACTTTCTTCCAATGCTTATGATGGAACGACCTTCGCTGTTCCTTCCTTTAAAAAGCCATTGACATTGACCAATTTGACCTGGAATAAATCGGAGCAGACAAATATAGGTTTCGATTTGTATACCTTAAACAACAGGTTGAATATCACATTTGATACGTATCGGAAAATTACAAAAGACCCGATTATGTCATTCCCGTTCCCATACTACACGGGGTATACAAGTCTTTCTTACAACGTTCCAATGACAATTTATAACGAAGGATTTGATTTGACGATCGCGACACGTAATTTATCCAAGACTAGTGCGTTGCAATGGAATACCAATTTAAATCTTACCTATAACAGAAATAGAATCGGTGCACTACCTTATGATAACCGGAGTTTCTACGCTGATTCGAGAGGCTGGAATGAGCAGTTATTGTATCGTGTGGGCAGTCCAATTTATCAGTGGGCCCAAATGATTTATCAAGGAGTTTATAGTCATCAAGATCAGATACCTGGAAACCCAATCACAGGAAAGCCACTAACCTATTATAAAGGAACTACTCCCGTCAAACCGGGGTACCCAAATTGGTTGGATGTGAATAAAGATTGGGATGTGTGGAGCGACGAAGATAAAGGCGCTGCGGATGGTGATTTGGTTCCAACCGGTAATCCGAATCCGAAATTTACAGGAGGTCTATATAATGAGTTTACTTATAGGAACTTTTCCTTCAGTATGTT
>Ga0265296_1002968_pt1 | contig 16375 bp, 19 predicted proteins | sample MunlanPumphouse1_FD_189073 | JGI IMG/M metagenome (GOLD analysis project Ga0265296, IMG submission 189073) | Groundwater microbial communities from a municipal landfill in Southern Ontario, Canada - Pumphouse #1 | ecosystem: Environmental > Aquatic > Deep subsurface > Groundwater | place... | reverse complement strand
ATTTTTAGCAAAAAGAGGAAATAGGAAAGGTGGAGATTTTTAAAATTTTCTCCACCTTAAAGTCGCTTAACTTTGGTCTGGACAAGGGAAGTATTTTAGAGTAATGTTGATTATTTCCATTGATCACTCAGGCTAAACCTACTCTTTCTTATTTCTTAGCTAAAAGCTCTTCCAGGAACTGATGCAGCTTAGGAGGGATGACGGGCTTTACGAGGAAATGATCCGCCCCAAGCTTCATCACCTCATCTATAATATCCTGGTCTCCATAGCCGCTTACCACGACCACCTTAATCTGCGGGGCATGGGCTTTTATATGCGTGAGGACATGGCGGCCGTTGATATCAGGCAGGCCCAAGTCTAAGAGCACTACCTCAGGCATCTCTTTGGGGTAAATGCTTAAGGCATCAGCGCCGGTAGCGGCAATAAAGACGGTGTGCCCCTTTCGCTCCAGTGTCTGCTTGAAGCCGCCTGATATTCGTGCTTCATCCTCAACAACCAGAATTTTAGCCATGGTTAAGCGTCTCCTTTCTGTTGGGAGTTTTGTTCTTTAGGCACGGGGAGTTGGATAAGAAAATCGCTGCCCTTGAGATGTTCTGTCTTGAAGAGCTTTATGGAGCCATTATGATGGGAGAGGATGATGCTGATGGTAAACAATCCCACGCCCATACCGCCGGTCATTTTCTGCTCAAGCCGTTTCTCCTGGCTTCCCTTGGTGGTATACATAGGGGTAAACAGGTTTTTTTGGACTTCCGGCGGGATTCCTTTGCCGTTATCACGCACATGGATATTGATAGTATGCCGCTCTGTTATGATGCTGACTTCGATTCTTCCTTTGTAATCGTTAACGCCCATTTCCGGGTGGTCTTTGAAGTATTCTTGGGTATCCACAATGGTATCGTGGGCATTATTGAACAGATTGATAAAGACGTTTTGCAAAGAGACGAAGCTGCCGAAGACAAGGGGTACGTCCGGGGCTATGGTAATGGCGATATCGATATTCTGGAATTTATTTGCCTGGATGTGAAGCATGCGCAGCGTTTTATCCAGGATAGCCTTGAGGCTTACCAGGCGGTATTCCTTATCGGCGCCTGGTTTGGCGTATTCGGTAAATTCTTTAATCACCATGCCGCCGTCTTCAACAAACGTAAAAATCTCGTTGATGTTTGCTTCAACCAGTTTTTGTGCTTGGGGACTATGTGCAAGGTGACTTGCGATAGTTTCATTTTCCAGGAGCTCATTGCCCAAGGAGGCAATATTGCCTAAGAGATTGCGTATCTGGTGGCCAATGGAAGAAGACATGCGCCCTAAATAGGCGATACGGTTTTGCTCGGCAAGCTCCTGCTCGGCTTTACGCAGGCTAATCATGGTAAGGGCGTTGATAATCGCAGGGGCGGCCTGGCGGGAAAGTACAATAAGTTCATCAATATCTGCCTCGGTATAATGCCTGCGAGATTCTTTTTCACCCAAGACTAAAAAGCCGATTAACTTATGCTCTACAAAATTAGGAATAATAAGCGAGGCGTGAATATGTTGCATCTGGGAAAGCGCGACTTGCGTATCTGTCAGCTCAGCATGCTTGTTATTACTGTTATTGTTTTTCCTTAAGTGTTGCTCCTGAGATAACCGCTGTAAGTCCTCATAGAGAATTTCTTTATGCGTTTTCTCCAGTAATTTTATAAGGGCAGAATCCAATGTAATTTCGGGCAGCACTTGAGGCCTAAACCCCTTGAGACCGTAACGTGCTTTTAAGAGATACGAGCTTATTTCGTCATCGAGAATATATACGGATACGTACGTGATCCGTAGTATGCGAGCCAGGCGGTATACAATAAGCTCTAACAGCTTATTTAGTTCCATCACGATGCCGATAGTCCGGGTGAGCTGCCTGATAGCTTCGTATTTCTTGAGGTCTTCGGCTAAGAGGCGATTTTCAGCTTGCCGGCTAAAATAAATAAAGGTAAAAGGACCAAGGGTAGCAAGGATAATCGTGATCCAAGTGGCAAGCTGCCAAAGGCCATATCGGTAACCAAAGAAGAAAGGAACGCCTAAAACCAGAGCGTATACTAAAATGAATATTCCTGCACGAGTAAGGACGATGTTAATGTCCATGAGGCGGTATTTAAGGATAGCATAAGCTATGCAAATAACATAAATGGATACCAAAATATTGCCAAATGGATAAACCATTATATTGTAATAAAGCAAGTAGTTTGTAGATCCACCCAAGGTGCCGATAAAGGTTCCCAATAATATATATTTAATTTGATGTTTTTTAAGAGGTTCCCCAGAACGCTGCATATGCTTATACAGTACGTAATCAGCATATAATAGGACTAACACAAAGTATAAAAGAAAAGGAGTAAATAACACTCCTACCGTCGGCCAATAACCAAAATTAAGCTTTAAAGAAACATCCTGAATTACATTTTTTGAGGCAGTGCTAAGTATAAAAATGCTGCTAACCAAATAACCCATGTAAATCAAATATTTCTTTTCTTTGGTTATCCCGAGAAACTCAAATACAAAATGCATAAAAGTGACAGGTATAAACATCGCCCCAATTAGTAACAATCTTACAAAAAGCGAGCCTTGCGATGGATTTTTTGCAAAATGCCAAAAGAAATAAGAAAAAGACCAGAACACTACGGTTAAACAAAAAATGGAAAATCTTTTGTTAACTTTATGTGTAGGATTGTTTTGGTAAACAAGTATTGACAGGGCTAAGCTTGTAAGACCATTAAGTAAGCAAATAATCAGGTTGAAGGTAAACATATATTTATTTTTTTAAGAGGAACTCCGCAATGCTTTTTTCGGTCGGGGGACAGCCGGGAAGAAAACTATGCTTTTCATACAATGACGCAAATTTATTCGTACAATCCCCTATCGCATAAACATCCCCAGAATATTTTGAGATATTTTTTTCAGCATCTTTGCCCAAAACAATGTTGAACTTCCGAGATTTTATAAGCTTGTGTAAAAACTGGGTAAATTTAACAGGATTTCTGAAGATTTTTTTATGCGCATTGCTCAAGGAAAAAATACATCCAGAGCATGCCTTATTCGGCCACACTTGCAAAAGAAAGTATTTTTGAAAATATTCTTGGGGCTGTTGAAACTTTACCGCAAGCTCTTTATATAACTTATATTGCCCTTGTGAGATGGGAATTCCTGCGCCTTCTTTTATGGCATTTGCAATATGCTTTACTCCGGCGAAATCAACACCTATTAAAGAACATGCCATAGAATCAGCCTCAACCATGTCATCGCCGCATATAATTATATTCGCATACCCCCGCGTCCCATGATGGGGGCCATTTCCTTGCATCCCGATACGGCCATCTATTATATTTAACTGAGGTTTAACGGCAGATCCTAAATAGGCGATATGCTGATCTAAGTTAATCTGATGACTTCGCTTTCGTTCATCGGCTGACAACAATCCCATTTGGTTTTTAAGGGACAAGGATACCGTGGTTTCCATATGAGTTTTTAGGCTACATAAATTTATGTAATAATGGGATTTTATTATCTCCGGTACGCCAAAGCTTATATCCGTGACCGCGCTGGAAAATCTTTTTGCATTATCGAGATTTAGTAATGTGACTATCCCATGTTTACGTAATTTATCAAGCCCCGACTGCTTTATTAAGGTTTCGAAATCATATTTATCGTTGCCAAAATTAAGTAATGAAGTATGCCCAATGACGATTTCCTGGCATCCGTTTTCTTTAAGAATTCCGCAAAGCTCATGTACAATATCATAGCTTGTATTCTCACCGCGAATAATCGGATATCTTCCTCCCAAATTTGGTTTTATAAAAACCTTTTTGTGTTTCGATAAACAAAATTCTTGAGCAAGTTTTCTAATTACTAAGAACAATTTTTGTTTTTTACAGTCGTGGACTTTTATCATATTTTTCGCGCAGCTAACTTTGTAAGGTTTCGCATCTGTACCGCAACACTATCATCCCATTCTTCTTCAGCAAGTACCCTAATATTGTCCATTATGCGAACAGCGATTTCCTGTAATCCCTCGTCACTTAAATTCATAAATCGTTTGCCGATGGATTGTTTAGCAAAAATATCGGTGAATTCAGGATTATCTGGGGAAATGTAGATCTTTTTTCCGATAATAACGTTGCATCTTCTTAATCGCGGAATACGCTTTTGGGGCGGTAAAATTTCATAAGTCCCTTTCATGGCTACAGGAATTATCGGGACGTTCGTTTTCATAGCTAATTTTATGAAGCCAATCTTTGGTTTTAGCATTTTTCCGGTTCTTGATCTTGACCCTTCAGGATAAATCACTAACTGCTTTCGAGCTTCTAAATTTCTTATGAGTTCTTTAAAGAAGCTATAACCGGGGTAATCTTTATCGACATAGATTACATTATGTAGTTTTGCGAACCAACTAATAAGAAACGTTTTCCGTATTTTTTTTTGTGCCAAAAAAACAATATAATTTCTCAAAATTGCGCCGAAAACAAGGAAATCATAATAACTCAAATGATTTGATACAAATATTACTGGCCCTCGAGTTGGAATGTTGTGCGTACCATCCACTCTATCGATCCATAGCTTAAAAAAACTAAATACGAATAACCGCATTATTTTAAATCTGGCCCTTTTGATGAATCTGTACCGAACTTTCGTAAAACGGCAAAGTGCGGTGCTATATCTATGGATAAGTTGATGGATAATTCTAGGCCAGACAAAAAATCTGTTTGCCCTTCTTTTTCTGAAAATAGCGTACGATGATTTATGCCCGTGCATGGCCATTTTCTAAACTACTCTTTACACTAATGAGCAATTTATCAATATCAAAAGGTTTTAGCACATAATCTTTTGCCCCAAGCTTTATGGCTTTATTGGAAGCTTCTTCATTCGCATAACCCGTAATAAATATCACCGGTACCTCAGGCTTATTTTCATTACGCCTCGACTCTTTGATTTGAGCAATTAATTCTGTACCATCGGTCCCCGGCATTCTAATATCGCAAATTATCAAGTTAAAATCATCACTGCTTGTATTTCTTATTTTCTCAACTGCCTGGTTAACATCCTGTGCTTCTTTCGCAGTTTCAACCAAATACCCCTCTCTGGTGAGTAATTTTTTCAACGTCCTCAAAACCAAAACATCATCATCGATTACCAAAATCTTCTTTGCCATTCTGATCACTCCTTCTCTATAGACCAATGCTTGATTCGACCTGAAAAATAAAAAGCCGAGACGTGTATTCTCGGCATTTTAAGTACTAATGCAAGTTTTTTATATTCCCTCGTGTTGGCATATCTCTCCTTGAGCACCAGCGTAATTATATACCTAACGCCAGTATGACTCAAGGAGTTTTTGAAAGCAGTGGCAGACAAAAAAACCCGCGAAATCCACGACCGCGTGTACGAAGTAATTAACCCCGATACCGGCAAGCCGAAATAAAACGTATCCGCCTTAAAAGGGAAGCTTTGTTTTTGCGTGTTGAGGGCGGGAACACCCCAGCTTAAAATGCACCTTTGCCTATTGGAAGGCAAAGTGCGCCTCTTGTGAGGCGATGTCTGGGTATCCCGCTTTCTGCGGGAAGAGCGAAAAGCACTGCAAACGGGAACAACGCCCGCCTCGTGTGTGTGTCGCCTACTTTAGCCTGCGGCCACGCAGGCTTTGCGAGCGAGCCCCGCCAACGGGGCGAGAGCGAAGCAAAAACCACTACTGCCTACGCCACGAAGTGCAAGCAATGAGGATCAAAGACCAAAAGACCAAAAGACCAAAGACCAAAGACCAAGACGGTAGATTCAAGTTCCTAATGCAACAATTCACTGAATTTTTCGTGAGGCGTATACCAGCCAAGGGTTTTTCTTGGCCGGTCATTTAATTCATCCTGAACTTCTTTGAGCCTGTTGTTTGGAATTTTTGAAAAATCCGTTCCTCTGGGAAAATACTGCCGTATTAAAGCATTGGTATTTTCATTTGAACCTCGTTCCCATGGGGAATGAGGATGGGCAAAATAAACGGTTATTTTTGTATCTTTTGAAAAAAGCCTATGTTGAGCCATTTCTGAGCCTTGATCATAGGTTAATGTTCTTTTTAGACCTTTGGGTAAACGGCGGAATTCTTCTGCAAAAGCTTTTCTGACAACCCTGGCGTCTTGATTATCTAGTTTTACAAGAAAAGCCATGCGTGTTGTGCGTTCGACAAGAGTCCCTATGGCGGAGGCGTTGCGGTACCCTATTACAAGATCGCCTTCCCAGTGGCCCGGGATTATGCGATCCGCCACTTCTTTCGGACGTTATTCGATGCTGAGGTAATCTTGAATAGGGCCGTGATCCCGTCGGTTACTATTTATTTTACGGCGATGCTTATGATTTCTTCGCAGGCAAGATATAAGCCGGCGTTTTAGTCTTCCGCGGGGCAGGATATAGATATAAGAATAAATTGTTTCATGGGAGATGCGCATATCCATATTATTAGGATACAATATAATCAGCCTTTTGGCAATCTGTTCTGGTGACCAGTTCTTTGCTAAATAGTAGAGTACAATTTTACGCAGGGGGATATTGTTGGCGAGCTTGCGGTTTTTACGCAGCTTATGGCGCATCTTGTTTGATTACTGCTGAGCGAAGATGGCGCGATAATATTTTCGCTCTACGACTCCTGATTGAAGAATTTCTCGGGATATAGAGCTGGGCGCCCTACGAAGGCTCGCGGCTATTGCTCGCAGGTTATATCCTGAAGCAATTTGTCGACTTATTTCTTCACGTTCTAACACGGTAAGTCTTTGATATTTGACCATAGGCAACTCCTTTCCTCTACTATTATAGCAGATTAAGGCGTTGCATTAGTTGCTTGAACCTAAGGATTATCTTTATAAACCCTTTGCCATCAATGACTTTATGCAGGTAGTGCAGGAAAAAATCAAGGCTAATGCTGGGTTGAATTAGCAAAAGCAAAAATTTACCCTTGTTTTCAGCTAAGAATATGTTACACTTGCCTTAGCAATTCGCCACGGGGTAAACAAAGGAGTTTCATGCCCGGATTTTTTAGGACTAACGACAAAAAAGCCTTGCTTATTGGGTGGTTAGCCCTTTCCCGCCTACGCCATTATAAGAAAAATGTAGCGCTTTGGATGGCTGCGGCGGATTTCACCAAATGGGCTTTGCCCATTTTTTTGTGTTCAATTTTCTGCCTTTGCTTTAATCTTACCTTCGCGCAAAGCCCCTCCCAGACAAACTCCAAATTTAAAATCATCACCTCTAGTGACGGCAAGGTAAGCTTGATTATTCCTGCCGGCGCAATGAAAGAACAGTCCAGCCCGGTTAAGCTGATGGGGGAAGGGTCTTCTTCTAACCAGATTACTCTATCTTCTTTAAAAAAGGAGTCCTATCAAAGCATTTCTTCTAGTAATAAGCCGGTTTTAGCCGCCGTAAAATGCAGGCCTAGCGGTTTAGTTTTCTTAAAGCCCGTGGTACTTGTGTATACCTTAGATAAGGCGCAAGTCCCCGGCACCAAGGTAGAGTTAGCCCTCTATGACCAGAAGAAAAGAAGGCTCATTCCCCAGAACCAGACTGCCTTTGTAGAAAAAGACAGCTACACCGTAAAATTCTCTATCCGGCATTTCTCTACATATGTAGTGCTCAAAGACCTTGTCTCCCAAGGTGCTCCTATTGGCGCGGGAGTAAAAATCCCTCTGCCGGATATGCTCACCGGCTCTTTTAGCCACTCCGTACTTTTAACTATTCCTCCGGGAAGAAAAGGCATGCAGCCGGCTATCGCTCTAAATTACCGCTCCTCAAACCCTAATTCCTGGACTGGCGTAGGCTTTAGCCTAAATCCGGGCTACATTACCCGCTCCACCCGCTTAGGCCCGGCCAATTACAACGATGATGACACCTTTTACTTTATCACCGATGGTGGCACCACCGAATTAGTGCGTCTTATAGATAGCCTCTATCAGGCTAAAATCGAATCCGGCTTTGCCAAGTTCTTCAAGGAAAGCGATGACTCCTGGCGCATCCTTGGTAAAGACGGCTCAGTCTTAAAATTAGGTCAAACTACTGAATCCAAGGAAACTTCTTCCTCCGGCAGCTTCAGCTGGTATTTAACCAAAGTCATAGATAATAACGGTAACTATGTAAGCTATACCTATATAAAGGAGCTCGCTAAAACCTACCTCTCTCGCATAGATTACACCGGTAATGAGCTTACTGGCACCTCGTTCACCAATAGCGTAGAGTTTTTCACCGAATCCAGAGACGACATCTCCTCCAGCTACATCAGCACCTCCAAGGTTACCACTGCCAAACGCTTGAATAGAATAGAAGCTAAAGTAGACGGCGAATTAGTCTGGGTTTACAAGTTAGACTACGGCTTAAGCCCGGATACTAACCGTTCTCTAATAAAGTCCATTACCCAGCTTGACGCTAAAGAAGAGAAGAGTTTTCCAGCGCAGAGATTTGAGTACCAAGCAGCGAAGTAGTTACGAAGGACGAAGGAGGAAGGACGAGGGACGAATGGAGCGAAGGATAGGTAGCGTAAGAGATTTAGAGGTATACAAACTGGCTTTTGAATCTGCGATGGAAATATTTGATTTATCAAAAATATTCCCAAAAGAAGAGGTTTATTCATTGACTAACCAGATTCGCAGATCATCAAGATCAGTTTGCTCAAACCTTGCTGAGGCTTGGCGAAAACGCAAATACGAAGCTGTCTTTATTAATAAATTAACTGACTCGCAATCAGAAGCGGCAGAGACTCAAACTTGGCTAGAATTTGCTTTAGCTTGTAAATATATCGATAAGGATACATTCTCTAGATTCGACGACAGATATGAGCATATATTCGCAATGCTAATCACAATGGAAAGAAAATCTAGTACTTTTTGCAAAGGAGGAGGCTCTCATGGATAAACTAAGGATACGAAGGACGATGGACGAAGGACGAAAGACGAAAAAGATTTTTTGGCTTTTGGCAGGATTAATTTTTTATCTTTCATCGTCCTTCATCCTTCTTCCTTCATCCATCGTATACGCTGAAATCCCACACGTAATCAACTACCAAGGCCGCCTGACGGATAGAGACGGTAAGCCAATTACCGGTTCCCGGCAGGTAACTTTCAACATTTACGATGACAAAGGCGCCACTATTTGGACAGAGATTCATCCTAATATATTAGTAGAGAAAGGGGTATTCAGCGTTTTACTTGGCTCTGTCAACGGCAATCTCCCTGCTTTTGACAAGCCCTACTGGCTAGGAATCCGAGTCGGTACTGATGAAGAAATGCAGCCAAGGCAGCAGATTACCGCAGTAGGGTATGCGCTAAGGGCAGAGAAGGCAGAATCAGCTGAGGGCACAATAAAAGCAAGCGGTGGGCTTATAATTGAAACTAGGACATCAGATCCACCCTCTCCGGTCACAGGACAAATATGGTTTCGTGAAGATTTATGATGATATTTATGAAGCTCATGAAAAATATTATGGTAATTACATTTTTATTGTTTATAGGCTGTCAATCTGTCTATGCAACTTCTATAAACTGGGCAACTGATAGTGTCAGTACTAAAACAGGAGGAGGAGCTGGAAACAATGGATCTGAAGGTGACCCGTCTTTAGTTTTTGACGAAGATGATAATACGTATTATAAGTGGTTAAATACTGCTGTTGGTTCATCAACGTCTTCTGCATGGACCCAGTCTGAGTTTTTAAAGGCTCGTTCGATCAATAAAATTAAAGCTGTTTTTAAATGTTTAGACAGCCCGTTTTTTAAAAGCGGAACTTATTTAATTGAAATTTACGACGGCGGATTTTGGAAAACAGTAGGAAGCGGTAATTTAGATAAAACTAAACAAACAGTAGAATACGAAGACTTAAGTTACAATTTCGCCACAAAGGTGAAATTAACTGTTACCGCAACCTCTGTGTCTATCTTTCTTGGTGTCGTTATAGCTGCTAAATCTGAGGTTTGGTTATATGAATTGTGTGCTTGGGGCAGAGACTACATTGATACTGGCTTCAGATTCTATGATGGTAAGAGCGTTGTTAAGATAGGTTGTAAGATTTTAAGTGCAACTGACAAACTAAGGATTAGAAAAGACAATACAACTTATGGAATATATTTGTTAGAATCGGGCGACGCTGATTCAAGTGCATTCAGAATATATGATGGCACCAGTGTAAAAGCATTGCCGAAGATAGAGTAATAGTAATGGTAACAAGACGCTTTAACGGTAACAAGGTAACAAGACGCTTTATGCAACTATCTATATTATATGGGGTTACAAAACAATTCCGGGTTACTTGCGCAGTGAGGATTTGATGAGTTTTAAGCAGGATTCAGCGGTAAGCACTTTAAAGGGTAGGTTAGCTTGGCGGGATAAGAAGTGGCGGTTTTCGGTAACCAGAATTTCCGCGCCTGTCCATTCGGTGTATGCGGCTATAAATGCATCGGCGGGCTTTAGGCCTTGGTTTTCATATTTGAATACCGTTTCAAAAGGGATAATATTATCCTCATCAACAAAGGTTAATTTGTTTATGAGGAGTATAAATTCTTTGAAGGCTTCAGGGGTAAGGTTATTACGGACCTCTGTAGTTACAAAGCGGGGTATCCTTATGAACATAGAATCTGATTCTTTGGCAATGACTTCAATAAGTCTTTCGCAGGTTTTCTCCCTCTCGGCGCCCAGGGCAAAGATATATTCATTGCTATCCAGAACGAGCAGCAAATTTCTCCTCCCACAGTTTTTCTCTGGTTGCGCGTATTTTTTCAATTATTTTTTGCTTGCTCATTCCCGCATAGGGGGATGTTACTTTATCCATAAGCTGCCGAATTTTTCTGATATGCAAAATTGCTTGTTCTGCTCTTTTCATTTTCATCACCTCTATGATAAAAATAGCATATTTGCTTAAAGAAGTCAATTATAACTTTTTTAGCTTTTGTACCGTGCTATTTACACCTACGCGGTGGTCAATTATTATATGATTATCACACCGCGCAGGTGCAAAAAAAATAAATAATGCCTAAACGCGCGCTTAGTTTATTATTGGTTATCCTGCACTTGGCCACCTTTGGCCCGATGCGCGAGGCCTTTGCCTATTCTGCCTCTAGCGCTAATTATAAGCTAACTACCGGCAGCCCCACGCAAGGCGGGGCTAATCGCGGCCTCGGCGGGAATCAAATACTCAAGGATGCTATTGGCGAGCCCTGCGCGCAAAAGAGCACCAGCAGCAATTACGCATTAAGCTCCGGATTTATCCCTACCCTACAGTCTAATCCTCCGGAAGCCAAACACATCCGGCCGCAGTTCTGGCAGAAGAATGCCGCTAAAGATAATGCCTTTGACTTGGATGATTATTTTTCCAGCCCTGATGGCCTTGAGCTAACCTATACTTTTGAGGTTCGTAGGGTTCGTAGACGCTGTACGCAACTATCCATGTTACATGAGCTTACAAAACAATTCCGGGTTACTTGCGTAGAGCAAGCGTAACAAGACGCTGTATGCAACTATCCATATTACACGAGGTTACAAAACAATTCCGGGTTACTTACGCAGCGAGGACTTGATGAGTTTCAAGCAGGATTCAGCGGTAAGCACCTTAAAGGGCAGATTAGCTTGGCGGGATAAGAAGTGGCGGTTTTCTGATACCAAAACATCCGCGCCAGTCCACTCGGCATACGCGGCGATAAAGGCATCAGCGGCCTTAAGGCCCCGGTGTTCGTATTCGCCTACCGAATCGTAAGGAACTATGAGGTCTTCGTCAACGAAAGTCAGCTTATGGATAAGAAGAATAAATTCTTTGAAGGCTTCAGGGGTAAGGTTATTACGGACTTCTGTAGTTACAAAGCGGGGTATCCTTATGAATATCGAATCTGATTCTTTGGCAATGACTTCAATAAGCCTTTCGCAGGTTTTCTCCCTCTCGGCGCCCAGGGCAAAAATATATTCGTTGCTATCGGGAATGAGTAGCAAATTTCTCCTCCCACAGTTTTTCTCTGGTTGCGCGTATTTTTTCAATTATTTTTTGCTTGCTCATTCCCGCATAGGGGGATGTTACTTTATCCATAAGCTGCCGAATTTTTCTGATATGCAAAATTGCTTGTTCTGCTCTTTTCATTTTCATCACCTCTATGATAAAAATAGCATATTTTGCCAAGGAAGTCAATTATAACTTTTTTAGCTTGTTTAGCTTTTACTGTCGACTGTGGACTATGGACTGGGATAAAAGGGCCGTTTCTATTTTTTACTTACGCAGCGAGGATTTGATGAGTTTTAAGCAGGATTCAGCGGTAAGCACCTTAAAGGGTAGATTAGCTTGGCGGGATAAGAAGTGGCGGTTTTCTGACACCAGGATATCAGCGCCTACCCATTCAGTATACGCGGCGATAAAGGCGTCAGCGGCCTTAAGGCCCATTGCTTCATATTTTGAGCCTAAACCAAAGGTGATTATTTCGTCTTCGTCTATAGCAGTTAGTTCGAGTATAAAGAGAATACACTCTTTAAATTCTTCGGGAGTTAGATGCTTTCTTACCTCTTCAATGATAAAACGCGGGATACGCACCCTGAAAGAAAAAGGGTTTTCAGCGAGCATATCCAAAAGCACTTGGCAAGAAGGTTTCTTTGCCAGTCCGAAAGCAAAAATATATTGGTTACTGTCAAGTATGAAAAGCAATTTTATGCTCCCAGAGTTCTTCTCTTGTTTTTCTAATAGCTTGAATTACTTCTTCTTTGCTCATTCCAGCAAATTGGGATTTTCTTTGCGCGATAAGTTTACGCAGCTTTTCCAAGTGCATCTTTGCTTTTTTGGGATTGGGTTTTGTCATTTTTTATCACCTCTTAAGAGAAGATTATCATATTTGAATAGAGAAGTCAATTATAAGTTTTTTTGCAGCTTTTACTGTGGACTGTGGACTGTCGACTGTGGACTAATTAATGCTTAAACGCGCGCTTTGCTTATTATTGGCACTCCTGCACCTGGCCACTTTCGGCCCGATGCGCGAGGCCTTTGCTTACTCTGCTACCAGCACCAATTATAAGTTAACTACCGGCAGCCCCACGCAAGGCGGGGCTAATCGCGGCCTCACCGGAGATAATGGTAACAAGACGCTTTATGCAACTATCTATATTATATGGGGTTACAAAACAATTCCGGGTTACTTACGCAGCGAGGACTTGATGAGTTTTAAGCAGGATTCAGCGGTAAGCACCTTAAATGGCAGGTTAGCTTTGAGGGATAAGAAGTGGCGATTTTCTGACACTATGATATCAGCGCCTACCCATTCTGCGTACGCGGCAATAAAGGCATCGGATAACTTTAAGCCAAGCGACTTATATTTTGACCCGAATGCAAAAGGGACTAATTCGTCTTCATCGATAATAATATTAGCGCTAAATAATAGTAAGATAAATTCTCTAAATGCCTCGGGCGATAGATTTCGCTTTACTTCTATGAATACTGTGCGTGGTATACGCACTGAATGCGGAGTAGCTTTTGTTAAAAGATTATCAAGGAGTTTTTTCGCTGCATCCTCACGCTGGCCAATGGCAAAAATAAACTCGTTGGCGTCAATGATGAATAGCAAGTTTCTCCTCCCAGATCTGTTCACGCGTTTTGCGCAGTTGTTTAACCACCTCTTCCTTAGACATTTTAAAGATAGGGGTTGGATTCCTGGTAATAATCTGGCGCAATTTCTCCAAATGCATTTTGGCTTTTTTGGCATTAGATTTAGTCATTTTTTATCACCTCTTAAAATAAGGTTAGCATATTTGGCTAAAGAAGTCAATTACAACTTTTTTAGCTTGTTTAGCTTTTACTATGGACTGTCGACTGTCGACTGTGGACTAATTAATGTTTAAACGCGCGCTTTCCCTATTATTAGTTATCCTGCACATGGCCACCTTTGGCCCGATGCGCGAGGCCTTTGCCTATTCTGCCTCTAGCGCTAATTATAAGTTAACTACCGGCAGCCCCACGCAGGGCGGGGCTAATCGCGGCCTCGGCGGGGATCAAATACTCAAGGATGCTATCGGCGAGCCCTGCGCGCAAAAGAGCACCAGCAGCAATTACGCATTAAGCTCCGGATTTATCCCTACCCTACAGTCCAATCCTCCGCAAGCCAAGCACATCCCAGCGCAGTTCTGGCAGAAGAATACCGCTAAAACAGATGCCTTTGATCTGGATGATTATTTCTCCAGCCCTGATGGCCTTGAGCTAACCTATACCTTTGAAAAATTAAACACTGACGCTAAGATTAATATTGCTATTGACCCGCTCACGCATTTAGCCAGTTTTTCCCAGCCGCAGGATTATTCCGGCACGGAAAAAGTCCGCTTTAAGGCTGCAGACAGCGAAGGTGAATTTGTCTTAAGCAATAAAGTCGCCCTGCAGGTGCTAGGCGATAAAAATCAACCGGTAATTGATGAAATCACTATAGAGCCGGCTAATTTTAAGCAAGGGGATTTAATCACCATTACGGTTAAGGCCATTGATATGGATGGTGACGCTCTTAGCTTTAGCTATACGCCGGAAGGATTTTTTCAGGAAGTTAAAAAAGAGCAGGACCCCCAAGACCCGCATATCTGGTATTCCGCTGCCACTTGGCAGACCACCCCGCAGCATCAAGGTTACTATAGTATCGGTATCAAGGTTACTGATTCTACCGGCCTCTTTGATACAGACAGCGTGGATCTAAGGTTGGGCGTGGATAACCACCCGCCAGTGATAAAGAAAATAAACGGCCAAGACGTAACCCCCGGCCAGCCCGTTGCTTTAACTGCCAAAGAAGGCGAGCTGTTTGTCTTTAATATAGAGGTAGAAGACCCGGATAAAAACACCATCACGCTATCATATTTCTGGCCGCAAGGGTTTGATAATCCCCAAGGCAATGAAGGCAAATGGGATATTCCTTATACCATAGCTAATTCTGCCAACCCTTCCGTCAGTAAAACCATTGCTGTAACAGCTTCAGATAGAATTGATACTGCCACTGCCGAAGTAGCCCTAACCGTAGCAAATACCAACCGTGCTCCTCAAGCCAGCCTTTTCTTGAGCAAATACACCCTGCTTAAAAATGAAGAGTTTACTATTAAGCTAGAGGCCTTTGACCGCGACGGCGACGCATTAAATTTTGACCTTTATAAGGATGGAATCAAGCTTGCCTCTGGCAGGATTAATTACGCTGAGCCTTACACTACTACTGCTTCTTTTGCTGATAATGGCAAACATACTATAAGCGCGGTGCTTACTGACCCTGCCGGACTTTCCTCGCCATCGTCTAACAAAGAAGTAGATGTAGCCGATGTGGACATTCATGTTAATCCCCTTTTAGGCGATTATAATGGCGATGCCCTCACCGATTTGGGCATCTTTAACTATAAAACCGGAGAATGGAAAATAGCCTTATCCAAAAAAGGCGCATTTGAAAGCGCTGGAGGATGGCTTTCTAATTTCGGGGCGTCTGACTCCGGAGAGTGGATTCCTGTAGGCGGAGATTTTAACGGCGATGGCTTAATGGATGTTGGCAGTTACAATAGTATTAGCGGTGAGCTAAAAATTGCCCTCTCTACCAGCTCAAGCTTTGCCAAGCAAGATCAGCCTTGGCTTAAATTTCCCGAAGCCTCCTATAAAAAAAGATATTGCGAAACCCATGAAGTCTGCAGTGGTTTTTGGATTTTTGAATCCTGCGAAGATGTTGAGGTATGTTCAGAGTATCCTTATTCTCCTTGGCAGCCTTTTACCGGCAATTTCAATGCTGATAAATATACTGACTTTGCTCTTTATAATAAAGATAGCGGTGAGGTTAAAATTGCCATAGGTACTGGGAGTGGTTTTAAGCCTTTTACTGCTTGGCTTACTGCTTCCGATTCCCATAAAGACTCCACTGCCTTAGCCGGTGACTTTAACGGCGACTCCTTAGCAGACCTATTGCTCTTTAAGAAATCCACCGGCGAAACCCGGCTTCTATTCTCCAACACCAAAGAATTCGTTGATGAGGCAGATTGGACCCCACCAGCCGGATTTTCTGCTAAAGACAAAGACTTAATCTTGTCCGACTTTAATAATGACGGCCTTACTGATATTGGCTACTGGGATAAAGACAGCTCTAAGTGGTATTACGTTGTATCCAAAGGAGATAAATTCACAGTTATAAATAACGGAGTCTGGTTAGAAGGTTTTGGCAGCAAAGATGCTGAATCTGCTTCTACAGGAGATTTTAACGGCGACGGCTTAACTGACGCGGCAGTATTTGATAAAGAGGAATTAGGTATTGACTGCTGGGATACTAAGCTATCCAGCAATAAACCCGCTGACCTTTTAACTGTGATTAACAACGGCATTGGCGGCCAGACCAAAGTTGTTTATAGCTATGCCTCCTTAGAGAATCAGGATTAT
>Ga0265296_1002966_pt1 | contig 16379 bp, 16 predicted proteins | sample MunlanPumphouse1_FD_189073 | JGI IMG/M metagenome (GOLD analysis project Ga0265296, IMG submission 189073) | Groundwater microbial communities from a municipal landfill in Southern Ontario, Canada - Pumphouse #1 | ecosystem: Environmental > Aquatic > Deep subsurface > Groundwater | place... | reverse complement strand
TTCCTGTTATTCTATTTGCAAATTTTGTTTGGATAAACATGCTTAAATTATTCTGGCCCTTCATGAGGCTCGAAAACGACACCTTTATTACCTATGTGTAATTTTCCCTGAAATATACTTTTTTGTGGTTTATTATCCAATATCCGCCGACCATGCTGAATGGCATCATTGAAAATTCTTTCGAAAGAGTTGCCAACATCCGTCATCAATGGACTATCAGGCTCAAAAACAATGGCCGTAGTTTGTGGCAAGGCTATTTCGACCCTGATCCGCCAAGGGTCGTCCGGAGGTATAAAAATGTTTGCACTGGAAAACTCCTTTTTGACCTCCTCAAGAAGAAGTTGTCTTCTATCGTTCTGTCTTTGCATATCTGCTTTTTTTATTTCTTCGTACGCATCCATTTACCCCTCCTTTTAGTTTTAAACTATGTTTAATCCCCTGATTCTGCTGGCTACTTAATTCCCCCATGCCTACAATTTCCGATAAAGTTAATTGCCAGACTATCGCAGCAAGTCCCAAAAAGCATCATATTCGCTTTCTTGCATGGTTAACGATTCAGGATTATATAAATAGCTTTCTTTCAAGAAATGACTTGTACTCATAAAATACCATTTCGCCTCAGACTCTTTTGTTTCAAAGAGGGTAAAAATAGAAATGGCAGGTTTTTCTTTAAGGAACTGGCACATAATTTCAAAAGAAGTGCAGCCTAAAAGATGAAATTTAAATTGGGAAATATCTGTGCCTTTGTCCCATGCTATGGCTTCTAACTTTTCAACTATTAAAGGTTTTACCTTTTCCTCAAAGCAATACCACTCCTCCAGCGATACCAATAAATGACACCTTGATTTAGCGATAAGGCTTTTACTGAATAATTGGTCGTAAATAATCTTGGCAAGCTTTTCAATATAATGCTCAAGTTCATTTCCTACAGCTGCCTTTGCCAGGTTCTTCATCGAACCTTTCTTTACTTCAATCAATACCTTATCGGAAGTTGATTCTGTCTCTAACAAAAAGTCTGCCTTATATGGATTGCGTGACCCATCACTGTCATCACGGATTTGCACATTCTTAAGGGACTCTCTCAGCAAGTATCCAACATAGTCCTCAAAAGATTCTCCAAATTTTGTCGAAAACGTATTATTGGAGTTTCGACCACGATATATATCCATTATCTTGAAATATCCACCTTCAGTTGATGCATATAATAGGTCAACCAGGGAAGGGCTAATGTATTGCTTCTGTGATTCTATGCTTTTTGTTCTGACGATTGGAAAAGACCATAGTGGATTAAATTCATACTTTTTGTAAAGAGGGATTGCCTTGTTATTCATCGCCCATTTCCGGCATTCCGATCTAAAATCTTCCTCGGTAATAGCATACAATGCCAGATACTTATCAATCGTCTCCTTCTTTAATGCATTTACTATTCTGTCGTTAGTAAATGAATGATGAAGGAGGTTAGCCATATCGAAAGCACCATTCTGTCTTATCAGGGAATAAATCATTATGCCGATGATTATGATTTCTTCAAAGCTAATGCCCGTAGCTTCTTTACATAAATTGTTAATCTCAGCGGCATTTTGGGCCGTTTTAATAATTAATAAATAACGCCCCATTAAACGACTGGGTACTCTTTGATAATGATATTGGACATTTGATGCGCGTATTGTCCATTTGTACGCATCGGGATCAGTCGGTTTCAAATAATGAAGATCGGATTCCAAATGGTGATAGAAAAGTGTCAATTTTTCATGGTCATATACCGTAAAGTGTCCTGTGCTGATTTCTGAGGAGAAACAGAGGATGTTTTTCGCTATAAATGCATTTGCTTCTGTTGTTGTTAAGAACCACTTGTCCATATAAATAGGGTCGAGCGGATTAATAATAAAAACCCTCCGCTGGACATAATTGTCCATTTTGATAGATAACTTCTGAAGGAAAAGCAATGCATCTATTGAATTGAACCCCATCGACGCCTTATTGAGCACATCGTTTGAAATTATTCCTATTTCTGTGAAATTATCGGATGGCCATATTTGTGGCATAATTTGTGCCTCACATATGCAGCTTGTCTGTTTTTAAACTAAAAGGAGCCGGCTTTATTTGCATATAGTTCCTCCTCTAACATCCCCGGCCTCTGCAAGATGTTTCCACCGTTTTTCTTGGGATTCTTGTCATGAGCCTCCTTAATGAATAATTTTCAATGCTTCTTTTTACGTTCTCCGGTAGGGCTACTTGATAGTGCTCGTGCAAAATCTTCCATTGACCTCGCACCTTCTTAATAACTAGCGTCATGATTCCCTCAGATAACCTGCTTTTCTCATGGCTGCTCAAAAACATGATATCGCATATGCCTGTAACTATCGCATGTTCGCTGCATAAAACTACCGAGTCCCCGCCAACCGGAACCCGAGGTAGTAGCTACGGTCGACAGGATAGAACCAGCCGCGATGAACTGAGCGTATGCCCCACGAATAATAGCCCCACGACCCACCGCGGCGCACACGGCCTGTATCGCTGCTTGGCCCTTTAGGGTTATCCTTTGGACTGCTCTTGTAATAGTTATCATCCTTACAGTCATTAACCCATTCCTCTACATTTCCGCTCATGTCATAAATGCCAAGTCCGTTAGCTGCTTTTTGTCCTACCGGATGGGTCTTGCTCCCTGAGTTTGAACTATACCATGCAACGCTGTCTATATCATTGCTTCCTGAATACTTCTCGCTCTTTCCTCCGCTACGTGCTGCATATTCCCATTCTGCTTCTGTTGGAAGCCTGTAGTTTTTGCCTGTTTTATTGTTTAGTTTTGTTATAAAGTCCTGTATATCATTCCAGCTTACTTGCTCAACAGGGCAGTTGTCTCCGCAGTCTTTAAAATAAGATGGGTTGTTTCCCATGACTGCCTTCCACTGTCCCTGTGTAACTTCATATTTCCCAATATTAAAATCATCAACGCAGACTTCGTGCACAGGTTTTTCGTTACTGTCTCCATCTCCAAATGTATCCCCCATCTGATAACATCCGCCTTTGACAAAGACCATCTCGATGCTTGGGGTGTCTGTGAAATCACCCCCCTTACTTCCCCCCTTGGCAAGGGGGGACTCAGAGGGGTAAGTTTTTGTAGTTTCTGTTTTTATCTCTGCCTTTGCTGTCTGAACAGTCTCTGACACTGTTTCGCCAAGAAGTTTTTTCACAAGCCTTTTGCTTGAATCAATCAAATCATCAATTTCGCATTTGCATTTGTCTTCTGAGCTTTTCTCTATCTCTCCGCTCTCCACATTTATAAGTGAAAGTGAAAGATAATAGGTCTTTCCAACCATACTCACTGAGCCTGTGATAATCTTTCCGACGCCAAGCAACTGCCCTGCCTCAACAATACACTCGCCGGCAGCGCATCCTGAAAGCTGAAATTTCTGCTCCCCTAATATCTTATTCATGTTGCCCCGGTCTATGACCTCATATCTGCCTGACATGACTATCTCACGCCTTATGCTCTCTGATAATGGACGGGAGATGCCTTTGGTAACCCCTTCTGTGATTTCAAGGTCAAAGACAGCAATCATGGTATCAATGCGTTTTACCGGCTTCTGGGTGTCTGCTTTTTCGGTATTTGAAGGTTTTGATGATTTAATGGTTTTTGAAGGTTTGTCGGCAGCAAAGGATGGAGAGGCAGCCCATACAATGACAGCCATCACAAGAAACGCTCTTAAAATAAGTTTTGTCTTTTTAAACAAGAGTCACTTCTTCAAGACGCTCAAAATGCTTTCTGTTGAGTGTAAATATCGGCATGTCATAAACAATTGCCGTAGCTGCTATAAAAACATCCTTAACTTCAAGAATGCGATTTGCTTTTTTGAGAGAGATATACAATTCGCCTGCTTTGACTGCAATATCATGGGTAAATGGCAAAGTTTCAAAGGCATTGAGGGTATTTACTATGTCTGTCTTTTTCCTCTCATCCGTAGCGCCTGCGTATAGCTCAAAAATGCTCACTGCTGATATTGAAAGTTCATAGTTATCTATGCTCCTGAAAAGCACGCTTGCGTTTTTATTGCTCTTCCTGAGATGGTCAATAACTATTGATGTGTCAGCTAAAACTTTGCGATGTTCCATTTATTGATGTCTTTCCCTATCTTTTCAAAAATCAACAGGTCTTTCTTTGTCCAGACAGACACCGACAACAGTTTATCCTTAACCGCTTTCTGCCCTTTTTTAGACACGCGTTTTGCTGTCAGGAATTCAATAAAATCGTACACCTCTCGCCTTACATCAGAAGGCAGGCTTTTGATTTTCGCGTTTATCGTGTTTTCAGCTGTATTTCTCATTTTTTAACCTCTCACAATTTTAACTATTTTAACAGTTTTCCTGCCTTTTCTCTTATTACCTTCTCAATATTCGGCAGTTCGCCTCTGATAATGTCTTTCACCTTACCATCTGAACCGATAAAAACAGTATGTGGCAGGCCATTAACTCCATACTTAGCTCCAATCCTGCTGTAAACATCGCTCAGGATTATCGGCTTATCTACCTTAATCTTTGAAAGCATTTCGTTAATCTTGTCAAAGTCCTCGCCATAACCTACTATCACAATCTTAATCCCCTTTTTTTCAAATTCATCAACAAGAGAATTAAGGACAGGCAGTTCATTTTTGCAGGGCTTGCAGTAAGAGGCAAAGAAATTGAGGATTATGCCTTTAACAGCACTCCCCTTACTTCCCCCCTTGGCAAGGGGGGACTGAGGGGGGTTAACATAATCGCTAAGGTGAAAGTATTTGTTGTTGCTGTCCCTCAGGGAAAACAAAGGGGCAGTGTCATTGATGTTTAGAGCAAAGGAAGGCGCCGACATAAAAAAAACTACAAAAAAAGGCATTAATATCTGACTTGCCCGCATGGATTTAACAGTACTATAGCAATCAATCTTAAATCAAGATAAAATTTATATTACATGTTAAACCCCGCCAAACAAAAACCAATCAGGCACAGCTATCAAATACATTGCAAAATTGCAATGTATTTTTGCAATGGCAATTATAGTTGAGGGATTCGAGAAATAGCAATAAAGTGACAAAATGTCATACTGAACTTGTTTCAGCATCTACTAAAACTTGTGCTGAATTTATTTCAGTATCAATATGTTATGAGACCCTGAAATAAATTCAGGGTGACAAAAAGGTTATTTCTCGAAAGGCTATAGTTGTCTTTTTTGACCAAATTAAAAGCTAAAGATAAGGAATAAAACCCCCTGCAAAATTTTACCTGAACTTAATTAACAAACCAATTTCAACGCATCCGGCACAATCTCTATCGTCGCTGGTGTCTTGCCAAAATAATCGCCGTCTATTTGAATACAGGCCTTGCCGTTAATTTCAATTTTTTCTGCCTTCAGATAAGTCATATCACTGAATTTAAGATGATTCCCCCTGATTATCCCTGAAACATATCTGATGAGGTCACGCCGTTTTCTGCCATGCATGATAAAGGCATGGAAATAAGGCTCATTCAGATTTGCATCAGGCGCAACCTTGAAATGCCCTGCATATTTGGCGGCATTGCAGATTATTGCAGAATAACCCTCATATCCCCTGTTATCAATATTGAAAGTCAGCTTATCAGGATTCCATAACATAAATGTTTTTAACCCGCTCCAGATATATGCGCCCTTGCCTGAATACCTTTTTATCCTGCTTTTTATTCCATAAACAGCCTCACCGTCAAATCCAATCCCTGCCATAAGTAAAAAATAACGGCTTAGTTCGGAGTTAGAGGTTCGAAGTTCGAAGTTTGAATATTGAATATTGAATCTTGAATCTTGTATATTATGTTTTTTTAAGGTTATCTTCCCAAGGCAGATATTTTGCACTTTTCCGCCAAGAGCAATATCCAGCGCTTTTTCCATAACTTCAGGTATATCGAGTTCCTTGGCCAGTACATTTGTTGTTCCAAGCGGCAGTATTGCCATCGGGATGCCGGTGTATGCAATACCGTTAATTACCTCGTTGTATGTTCCATCGCCTCCCGCAGCGATTATTAAAGGAACCGGCTGGGTATCGGGCATCTCGGACTGGTCTTTGGATATCTCTTTCGAAAATAGTTCCGCATCGCCCTTCTTGCCGGTCAGCATTAACCGGACATTGAATCCACGGCTTTTAATTATGTCAACGGCCCTTGCAATCCTGCCTGCTGCTCCCCTGCCCGCAACCGGGTTGCCTATGAGGATTATTTTCTTTTTCATCTGCGCCTGAGTGGTTTCTCTCTAATCCTCTTCTGTGGAGGCGCTGCCTTACATTCTTTCATCGCTCCCATAGCCTCATGCTTCATCTTAGCCGGAAAATTTTCAAGGTTTTTTACGCTCACCAGGAATTTTTTAAGATATGGAACTGCATTATCGCAGTCTTTCATTTCTTTATAAGTCATGCCTATCTGAAAAAGCACATCGGGCTTGTTGGGCTTTGTTCTATCCGCAAGATTAAACTCATCAAGAGCCTCTTTATACCTCGCCTCGCTTCGCAGAAGTATTCCAAGTTTCATGTGCAAAAGCGGATTGGATGTATTTAACTTTATCGCTGCCCTTAGTTCTTTTTCTGCATTTGTTTTATCGCCTTTTTTCTGGTATATCATTGCAAGCAGCATATGTGCCTTCTGGTCCTCGGGACTGTTCTGAATCGCCTTTTTGAGAATAACCTCAATATCGCTCATTTCTTTTTGACTTATTCCCCTTATATCCTTCAAATCACGGAAATCAATCTTCGATGCAAGATTTCCCCAGACCTTTCTTATATCATCATTAGACTCTTCCTTTAATAAAACTTTATCCAGCTTTTTTCTGATATTCTCAGCCTTTGATTTGTCTTTCTCAGAGGAAAGATTATTTACAAGCTCATCCCTTTCTTTCTTTAATGATTCATTCTCTTTAAGGGCTGCCTCGAGCTGTTCTTTCATATCTTCATTCTTTTTTAAATTATTAATCTGCTCCGTTAAAGTGCTTGTGTCTATTCTGCATTTTACTTTTATAAAAATCTCCGGGCGTTCTGCCGTGCCTTTCATGTCTTCAGAGACTATCTCTGTCTCTAATATTCCGGCTGAGTATGCCCTCACCTCATCCCTGCTCAATGCCATATTTCTAACCTCGGTCAGACTTTCAAGATACGTTCCTGCCATTTCAAGTGATTTCCTCTTAGCCTCCTGCATTGCAATACGCCGTGCATCAATCTTGCTGTCATTATCCCCGATGATATAACTTGAGGCTGCTTCAATAACCTTTATCTCAGCGTTTACTGATTCATTCAACAACCCTGTGAGCACTATACATGCAACCATCCCAAAAAATATTTTCATGTGATGCCCCCTCTCCCTGATTTTTTAATTATAGCCAATAATTATGCTCCTTACCATACTATAGGCATAGTTCTGTATGGTCTGCATATCATATTGCATATAAAAAAATTATATGCAAATCAAAATTCATGCCATGTATTTTTTTATATGCTGCGGGAAGTCTATAAAAAGCTTGACAATATATTCATTTTGACCTAAAATTTTTTTGTTAGTTATTTAAACAATAAATTGACCTATAAAAAAACCAAAGGAGTTATATTAACGAAAATGTCCTAAAAAATTAAAAAGCTGGAGGTGTCCTATGAGTTTATCAAGGAGAGACTTCTTAAAGCTTTCCGGCGGAACCGCGGTTGCCGGGGCAATCGGCGCCAGCCTGTCGCCTGAAGAGGCGCTGGCAAAAGAACAGGAACTAAAAACAAAAGGGGCAACCGTTACAAATTCAATATGCCCTTACTGTTCTGTTGGCTGCGGTATTATCGTCCACACAAAGGACGGGAAGGTCATTAATACAGAGGGCGACCCCGAGCATCCCACCAATGAAGGTACCCTTTGCTCCAAAGGCGCATCATTATATCAGGCAATAAACAATCCTCTCAGACTGACAAAACCAAAATATCGCGCTCCCGGAGCAACAGAATGGAAAGACGTTGAATGGGACTGGGCGCTTGATGAGATTTCAAAAAGAATAAAAGACACGCGAGACAGGACATTCAAGATAAATTCCAAATCAAAGATAAAAGAAAAACAGCCTGACGGCACTGAAAAAGAAGTTGAAAAAGAATTTGTTGTCAACAGGACAGACAGCATTGCCCATGTAGGAAGCGCAGCCCTTGATAATGAAGAATGTTACATGCTTCAAAAACTTCTGCGCTCATGGGGGCTTGTCTATATAGAGCATCAGGCCCGAATATGACACTCCGCAACTGTAGCGGCTCTGGCAGAGTCGTTTGGTCGCGGTGCAATGACAAACAACTGGATTGATATAAAAAATTCTGATGTTATCCTTGTCATGGGAGCAAACCCTGCAGAAAATCATCCCATCTCGATGAAATGGGTTTTAAGGGCAAAAGAAAAAGGCGCAAAACTCATAGTCGTAGACCCGCGTTTTACAAGGACAGCTGCAAAAGCGGATATATATGCGCCAATGCGTTCAGGCACAGACATAGCTTTCCTGGGCGGAATGATCAAGTACATTTTAGACAACCACCTCTACTTCAAGGATTATGTGATCAATTACACCAATGCCCCTTTCCTTGTAAATCCTGATTTTAAAGGCCCGGGTGAGCTCAAAGGCCTTTTCTCGGGATACGATGAAAAAACAAGAAAGTATGATAAGAAAACCTGGTCATATCAGATGGATGAAAAAGGTATCCCCAAAAAAGATCCGTCACTCAAAGATCCAAACTGTGTATTTCAGCTTCTCAAAAAACATTACTCCAGATATAAACTCGATACGGTATCCAGCATAACAGGAACGCCAAAGGAGAAACTCCTTGAGGTATATAAGACATATGCCTCTACGGGAAAACCGAACAGGGCAGGCACAGAGCTTTACGCAATGGGCTGGACACAGCATACGGTAGGCACTCAGAATATCAGGGCGATGTCCGTAATTCAGCTTCTCCTCGGCAATATGGGTATGGCAGGCGGAGGCATCAATGCCCTTAGAGGCGAGTCTAATGTCCAGGGTTCAACAGACCACGGTCTCCTGTTCCATATTCTTCCAGGCTACCTTCCTGCTCCAACAGCCTCAGTTGTTGACCTTAAGACATATATCGAGAAACTTACGCCAAAGACAAAAGACCCCAAAAGCGTTAACTGGTGGGGAAACAGGCCCAAGTATATAACAAGCTATCTGAAGGCAATTTATGGGAACAATGCCACAAAGGATAATGACTTCGGTTATGCATGGCTTCCAAAACTTGATGAAGGAATGAACGCCTCATGGCTCATGCTCTTTGATCAGATGTTCAAAGGCAAGCTCGAAGGTTTCTTTGCATGGGGACAGAACCCTGCCTGTTCCGGAGCCAATGCCGGAAAAGTAAGAAAGGCGCTTGCAAAACTTAAATGGATGGTCAATGTAAACCTGTTTGACAACGAGACAGGCTCTTTCTGGAGAGCGCCCGGCACAAATCCAGCTGAAATCCAGACAGAGGTTTTTATGCTCCCTGCAGCGTCCTCAGTTGAAAAAGAAGGAAGCATAACAAACAGCAGCCGCCTTGCGCAGTGGAGAACCAGGGCCATCCCGCCCATAGGAGAATCAAAACCTGATTCGGAAATAATGAATGAACTGTATTTCAGGGTAAAAAAACTGTATAAGACAAAAGGCAGCAAGTTCACTGCTCCGATTATGAACCTTACCTGGAATTACGGAGAAAAGGGGCCTGACGGAAAAATTAAAGAAGTGAATATCCATAATGTTGCAAAAGAGATTAACGGCTATTATCTTGAAGACCTTTTTGACAATAAGGTCACGCCTCCAAAGCAGCTCGGGAAAAAAGGAGAACTCTGCGCATCATTTGTTACGCTTCAGGCAGACGGCACAACATCCTGCGGAAACTGGATATACAGCCAGAGCTATACTCAAAAAGAAGATAAAGTGATTAATATGATGGCACGGAGGAAAAAAACAGACACGACCGGTCTTGGCCTCTATCCTGAATGGGCCTGGGCCTGGCCTGTAAACAGGAGAATAATCTACAACCGTGCGTCTGTTGACCCTCAGGGAAGGCCGTGGGATCCAAAGAGAGCAGTTATAAAATGGAATCCCAATAAACTGGATCCGAAGACAAAAAAGCCCGCTCCGGGATGGGACGGAGATGTGCCTGACGGGCCTGCGCCTCCTATGGCGGATGAGAAGGGCAAATACCCGTTTATCATGAGGGCTGACGGAATGGGCGCTATATTCGGTCCCGGCCTTGCAGACGGCCCGTTCCCCGAACATTATGAGGCTCTGGAATGTCCGTTGCAGGAAAATGTTATGTCAAAACAGAGGATAAACCCTACAATAAAACTCTTTTATGACAAGGGGAAAGGATCGCCTGAAGATATATTTATATCCTGCGATATAAGATTCCCGTTTGTTGCTACAACATATCGCGTATCAGAGCACTGGCAGACAGGCGTCATGACAAGACATCAGCCGTGGCTTTTAGAGATGATGCCCCAGCAGTTTGTTGAAATCAGCGAAGAACTGGCAAAAGAAAAGGGAATAAAGAACGGCGATAAGGTTCGTGTCAAATCCGCCCGCGGCGAGGTATGGGCAATCGCAGTTGTAACAAAAAGGTTTAAGCCCTTTAAGGTCGCGGGAAGCACAGTTCACCAGGTAGGCCTGCCATGGTGTTTTGGATGGCAGTACCCTGAGGACGGAAGCGGAGGGGACAGCGCCAATCTTCTGACCCCGACCATAGGCGATGCAAACACAATGATACCAGAGACAAAGGCCTTTATGGTCAATGTCGAAAAGATATAGGAGGAGATATGGCAAAATCAGTATTGATAGATTTAACTCACTGTATCGGATGCAGGGGCTGCCAGATCGCCTGTAAAGAATGGAACGAACGCTCCGTGAAAAAGACCACAATGAACGGAAACTTCACTAACCCCAAGGAACTGAATTCAGAATGTTTTACCCACATACGATATGTTGAGCAGGAAATAAATGGTGCGCCGGTCTGGAGCTTTGTAAAGAACCAGTGCCTTCACTGCAAAAACCCGGCATGCGCATCTGTCTGTCCTGTCGCTGCATTAAAAAAGACAAAGGAAGGGCCTGTGACCTATGACTTCAGCCGTTGCATCGGCTGCCGTTATTGCATGCTCGCCTGTCCGTTCTATATCCCAAAGTACGAATGGGAAAAGGCCCTGCCATGGGTTAGAAAATGCACCTTCTGTTCCGACAGGGTCAATGCTGACATTGTTCCGGCATGCGTAAAGGTCTGCCCTACAAATACTATGTTCTATGGCGAATACAATGATGTCCTGAAAGAGGCGAATAACCGCATCACCAGGAATCCCGGCAAATATGTTAATCACATCTACGGGAAAGATGAGGCAGGGGGGACTTCCTGGATGTATATATCCGGCGTACCGTTTGAAACCCTCGGCTTCAACATGGATATTCCAAAGCAAGAGCTTCCTGATATGACATGGGCGTACATCAGAAAAATTCCTGCTGTGATTGGCGTTGTCCTGGCTGCAGGAGCAGTTGCCTGGGCCATTACCCGGCGCAACAAAAATATGGATAAGGAGGAATAGGCATGAAATCACAACATGAAATAAAGATGTGGACGCCGACAACCCTGCTTTTGCTTCTTTTTATGGCAGCGGGTCTTGTGATTATAATCTACCGGCTTATGGCAGGACTTGGCGCTGTAACCAACCTGAATGACCGGTTCCCGTGGGGCCTCTGGATAGGCCTTGACGTGCTTGGCGGTGTGGCCATGGCTGCCGGAGGATTTCTTGTCGCAGGTGCAGTGTACATATTAAACATGAAGAAATACAAACCCATTGCAAGGGCTGCTATTCTGAATGCTTTTTTCGGGTATCTGCTGGCCGCTATAGCCATATCGCTTGACATCGGCGTTCCTTACCGCATCTGGCACCCAATTATCATGTGGCAGATACATTCAATCATGTGGGTTGTGGCAATACATGTCGTTCTCTATACGTCAACGCTCGCAACTGAGTCCAGTCCAATGTTTTTTGAAAAACTGAGAATGGAATGGGCTGCAAATGTCATCCATAAAATCCTGGTCCCTGTTGTGCTTTTCGGGGTGCTTCTTTCACTGCTGCACCAGTCATCACTTGGAGCAGTATATCTAATCGTGCCGAAAAAGTTATCATCGTTCTGGTACAACTCTCAACTGCCGACTCTTTTCCTTGCATCTGCGATTATGATGGGGCTTTCCATGGTCAGCCTTGAAACCATTATAAGCAGTAAGGCCTTCAAGCATAATATTGATATCGGCATACTTTCAGGACTGGCAAGAGGCACGCTGATTGCCGCAATAATTTATCTGGCAATGAAACTGTGGTTTTTAGCAAAGGGGCCCGGCATAAGCGCCTCATTTAACGGAAGCATGGAAGCCAACATGTATCTCCTGGAGATGAGCATTGGCGTTATTATCCCGCTCTTCCTGCTATTGATGAAAAATGCACGAGAAAATATCAAGAGCATTTTTTTAATCAATATATTGGTAATTTCAGGGGTCCTGCTGAACCGGCTTAATGTTGCCATCTTTGGCCTATACAGAGACGCCAGCGCTGGAGGGGCAAGTTATTTCCCTACATGGATGGAATTTGTGGTAACACTTGCCTTTATATCTTTTGCTATCTTCGGGTTTAAACTTTCAGCTAAATATTTGCGGGTTTTCCCGGAGGCAGAAACCCAGCATTAGTCATTTGTTAAACTTTCTTGAGAGGGCGGAATTTTAACCGGATATCCCGCCCTCTTATAAAGCAAGGAGAATATGTGAAGAAAAAAATAGGGTTGGCAATTTTTTTCCTGCTATTATCGTCTCCGGCATTTTCAGATGAGCACCTTTTCAATGTCCCTATTGGAGATTCTCCGCAACTTGGGCCCAAGAATGCCCCTGTCACCATCATAGAGTTTCTCGATTTCCAATGACCGCACTGCGTGGCGGCCGGTCCGACCGTCAAAAAGTTAATGAATAACTACAAGGGCAGGATAAGGCTCATCATTAAGAATTATCCTTACAAATACAGGGACTACTCGCATATAGCGGCTGAGGCAGCGCTTGCTGCCGGAGACCAGGGCAAATACTGGGAGATGCACGATATGCTCATAAAAAAATCCCCTCAGCTTGACAGGAACAGCCTCATAAAATACGCAAAAGAGCTTGGGCTGGATGCCAAGGCATTCACTGATTCTATTGATAAGATGAAACACTCTGACCTTATAGAAAGAGATAAGAGACTTGCCGTTGACCTTGACCTGTACAATACACCGACATATTTCATTAACGGCAGAAAGGTCATTGGCAACAGGCCGTATGAATATTTGAAGAAGATTATTGAGGAGGAATTGAGAAATGTTAAGAAATAATAAGTTATATAAAGCAACTTTAATGTCATTGCGAGGAGTTCCCCGCCTAAGGCAGCTTAATGTTGTCATTCCCGCTTGTCGGGAATCATTCCGGTCTACCCGGAATCGTAAGAAAGATTGCGGACAAGCCGCAATGACAATGCGTGTATTCTTAATACTATTCCTTTTTGTGTTTCCATTTCCTTCCTACGCCGGCCATCTGGAGCCTTTCAAATCCGCCCCTGTTCCAAAACAAAATCCGCAGACACCTGAAAAAATAGAACTCGGCAAAAAATTATTCTTTGACAGAAGGCTTTCAGGCGACAGCACCATGAGCTGTGCCACCTGCCATATGCCTGAACTTGCTTTCACAGACGGGCAGGACATATCCCTCAGTTATCCGACAACAAAAAACTGGCGGAACTCCCCTACCCTCATAAATGTCGCCTTCCAGAAATATCTATTCCATGACGGCAGGGCAACAACGCTTGAAGATCAGGCGCTCTTTCCATTGATGTCAGCATTCGAGATGAACAAGAATCTTGATTATGTTGAGGAACAAATAAGGGTTGTGCCTGAATACGTTGAAGCCTTCAAAAAAGTCTTTGGAGGCGAGGTTACGAGAGAAAGGATTGCAATGGCAATAGCTGCATTTGAGAGGACATTGATTTCTCTGAACTCACCCCTTGATAAGTATCTGAAAGGTGACAAGAATGCCATGTCTGAAGATGCCCTAAAAGGTATGGAGATATTCAAAGGCAAAGGTAAATGTACAAAATGCCACCATGGCGTAAATCTGGCTGACAACAAATTCTATGCTTTAAATGTGCCTGAAAATCCTGACTTGCTGGATGAGCCGCGGGTCACTGCCACAATGAGATTTGTGGCAAAGGTCTATCACTATAAAGATTACAGGAACCTCAAAGAAGACCCCGGCAGATATCTTATTACAAAAAACAAAAAAGACTGGAAGGCATTCAGGACGCCGACAGTCAGGGAAATTACAAAAACAGGCCCATACATGCATAACGGCATCTTTGCCACGCTTGATGAGGTGATTGATTTCTTAGACGAAGGCGGCGGAAAAGGGAATAAGGCATTGAAGCCGCTGGGATTAACAGCTGATGAAAAGAAATACCTCAAAACATTTCTTGTTGAGGCGTTGACTGGAGAGGAGATAAAGATAAAATATCCGGAGTTGCCGTAGCTTTTTGAAAAGGCGTGCAAAAATAATCCTGTTACCCCTATGTTAGGGTGTCATAAGACTTCGTATAATTCTCGTCACTTCCCGTCAGGCAGGTATGCAGCAAACAGAAGCTCTATCTCTTCCATCATCTCTTTTGTGATAGAGAAAGTTACACATCCTGCAAAGCAATTGAGAATAACCAGCGCATTGACATTCGCATCTTCCATTTTGATATTTGAAAGCCTTTTATGAAAGGCCCTGTTGACTATCTGGACGTCTTCATAAATCCTGACAAGATTTTTCATGTCCAGATCCGGCTCTATACCTCTTTTGTATAAAAAATACTGCGCAAGAAGATACATTGACAGGGCGCGATACGTTGTCTCTTCTTCGGATGCAAACGGCAGGTGATGGCGGACCATAGGCCGTAGTTTATCCATAACCGGGCATCCGCTTGTGACCATATAAATCCCGGTCAAAGAACTCAGCGCTTTCTGCAATGTTGTGTGTTTAAAATATTCCCTTTCTTCTGTAATAACCGATACATCCACTTCTTCATAGGATATTGAACTCCCGAACGACTCAACGATATCTGTAAAATTTTTTGCTATCGGGCAAAACCTATGCAGGTCTTCGCTAAGTGTGCAATTAGGGCATTTGAAGAAATTCAATGCCGCCCATTCAGGATAGGCGTCCCTCTCGCTGCGCAAAAGGTTTAAGGTTTTTCTGTCGAGCTTTACATTAAGTTCTTTTTCTGTTCCGTCATTAAACCTGAATTTGTAAAAGTATATTATTGCCTTGTTATTTGCACCCATTTTTTAGATTTTATGACTGAAAATCTTGAAACCTGATTCTCTAACTGTATTCTTTTTCAATCTGCGCCACGATAGAGTCGAATTCTTTCTGTGATATTTCCGGTAATGTAATAAAGCCATCCTTATCCTTTTCCAGCTCTGTAATACTCGGATATTTCTTTTCAATCACCTTTAAATCTACTGCCTGGCGCTTTACAATCTTCAGGAGCCTTCTGTTTTCCGCCTCAAGATCATATTTCTCCAGCGCCATACGGATTGCAATCTTAAGTTCAATTTCATCCCACGGCTTGGTGAAAAACCTGTATATCTCTCCTTTGTTTATGGCCTTCATGGCAGCGTCAATGCTTGCGTGGCCGGTCAATATAATCCTGATGGCGTCGGGAAATTCCTTTTTTGCAAGCGATAAAAAGTCTGAACCCGCCATGCCGGGCATCCTTTCGTCGGATATTATCAACTTTATCTTATGCTGCTTCAGGAGCTTCAGCCCATCCTCGCCGCTGTTTACCGAGTATATCGCATAAGGCTCATCAACCAGCGCTCTCTTCAGTGACGAAATTACATTCGGCTCATCATCTACTATAAGTATCGTATCCTGCATAGCTTATCCCCCTGTTTCTGAAATATCTTCTTTATTTGTTGACTTCGCTCTGCCGCAATGAGGACAGATAACCCAATCCTTTTCCATGGGCATCTTACAATGTTTGCAGACATTCTGTTTGAATGAGCCGCAGAATGGACAGAACAAGAAATTGGCATCAATAATATTCTGGCATATTTCACATTTCCTTTCGTATTTTGTCTGAGGGCCGATAACTCTGATCAGTTCTTCAAGTGTGGTCTCTCCGGTACTGACCTTTTCTATGCCAACTTCAATAAGTGTCTTCATTCCGCTCGAGCATGCAATATCAATGAGTTCGGATTCCTTGTAGTTGGCGCTGATTAAATGCCTGAAATCATCATTCATTACAAAGAGCTCAAATATGCCGGTCCTGCCCATATA
>Ga0265296_1002965_pt1 | contig 16380 bp, 14 predicted proteins | sample MunlanPumphouse1_FD_189073 | JGI IMG/M metagenome (GOLD analysis project Ga0265296, IMG submission 189073) | Groundwater microbial communities from a municipal landfill in Southern Ontario, Canada - Pumphouse #1 | ecosystem: Environmental > Aquatic > Deep subsurface > Groundwater | place... | reverse complement strand
AAAAGGATTTTCAATAATCTTAAAAGGAAAGTTTATTTTCTTAAAATAGACGGCTCAACTTGCAATCTTGAAAAAGAACAAAATTTGATTAACAAAAATGGACTTTTTAGAGCTGAAAAATCAGTGCGCCAATATTCTAAAGGATTCATAGAAACGGTTAATGAAAAGGCGGTAATTGTATTTGCTTATTCTGCAGTTTTCCCTGATTATCAAGATCTGATTGATTCCTTAAAAAACAAGGAGATACCGGCTATTATTTTGGCTAAACCCCGAGAAATAATACCAGAACATGAATCTATTTTTTCAGATTATCCCTATTTACAAGTTTGTAACTATACATCGAGACTTTTAACAAGCTTGTTTGACATCTGCGCTGTGACGCCCTAAATAAGCGCGCATCGTCCGCGACTCCGAGCCAATCTATGGCGCACTTCGAGTAACCCGTCTCCGCCCGAAATACCCGTAAAATAGCTATCAAAAAACACCCCCAGAGGTGCTTTTTGATATAAAAATATGCCAAAATTTATCTATTTGCAAACCACGTAATGTAAATATTCCACAGTCTTATTCGCCTTAAAATCTCTATTCTCTGATTTATCAGCTTTGAAACGATTATATTCTTTCGTAAAATGCCCATACTTGCCACGTAGGCTCATTATTTCCTTAATGTCGTCTAAAGTCATTAAACCCTCATTATTATAACTTAAAAATATATATTTTGCCTTAGCTTTCAAAATCAAATCCTTAAATGCTTTTTTTACTTGTGGCCTTGAACAATAGAGCGATTTTTGGCTTTGATATTCCCGTAATCCGGTTTTTCCGTAAATTTTTGGATTGTCATATTTGGCGATAGTTTCAAGCATGTGATAATTTGTCGCGTATTGACGCTGATTATACGGCGGATCCAAATACAAAATGTCGCCCTTAACTTTTTTAGCTACTTCATTTATATCCTCATTAAAAACTTTATGGTCTTGGTCATTTATTATCAACTCGGCGGGCTTCAAAATTAAATTATTTTGAGCTGTCTTTTTTAGTTTTTTAAGAAATGCCCCATAAACAGAAGCCGTATTGGCGTATTTATCAATTGATTCGACTAAGCTGGTAATTAAGAAATAATATTCATCGTCGGAAATTAATTTTACCTTTTTCCAACTCTCGACTTTCTGACGTATAGCATCGCACCGCATTCCATTTTCATCAGAAAAATATTGCCGTTCAATTTTATTGTCTTTTGTCCCGCCAAGACAATAATTTTTATAAATAAATCCTTTTGTGCCTTCTAGATTTGATAAACGGTCGCAGACAAACATTTTTCGATTTTTTATTTCAATATTTTTCAGTTCAGGAATTTCCTCTGTAAGTTTCGAAAAAGATAATTCCTTGTGATTACCGATATAATGCCTATTCAAAACATAGCTATAATATTGCACGTCATTCGCGATTATTTTATAGCCCTTTTTCTTAAAAAAACTTCCTACGATTCCAGTCCCGGCAAATAAATCGCAAAAAACGCGGCAATCTTTAGTAACCACTTTATTTATGGATTCTTCCAAAAATTTCAATAATGATAATTTGCTCCCGATGTAATTCATAACCAAGCTAATGCAAAATTGTATTTAATAGCTAACGCCGTTGAACGCTATATTATTATTTTGAAAATTATATTCGTAATAAAGTATCGGCATGGCTAAATTTCGATCATTAAAAGTTCTGAGGGCGTTTTGAATTCCTTGCCAAAAAACTGTTGGATCCCCGTTTGACTCAAATTTTTTTCTCTTTAATCTATTACTTCCAGTGCTAGGGATTTCTCTTGCCACAATAATTGGTTGTATATTGGCGTTTATAGCTCCATTGATATATTGGCTGGTCCAATTGACATATTTGAAAAGTTGCCGTGTAATGATAGGATTTACTTGCTCATCTTTCAGCTCGATAATTCTAAATTGACGTATATCTCGTTGTAATTTAAGAATAGAAAATACATCTATACTTCGCATACCAACTCCGCATTTAACTTCATTCCCCAACCAAACTATTTGACTATCAGACCCAGTAATTACGTCTAAACTTTGATTAACACCCAAGCCGGCATTCTCAGTGAAGTAAGCCTGCAAATTAACTTCAAAAGCCCTATTGGCATTAGCAAGTCGTAAAATCTGTGGGATGGGCGGCGTAGTAGGATTAATTGCCCCAGCATATTGCATCTTACCATTTGGAACAATCTCAATTTGTTGACTAGATGTATTATATGTAAAACCATCTGTATTTCTATAATTTAAGGGTTGGTTATGATTAGTCTTTTGAATCATATCCATTAAACGATCTGATTCTTCAATCGTTAATGGGGTACATCCTCTATAGCCTTTTAGTTTTCTATATATTAAACTCCAAAGTATTTCTTTTGCATAAACTGGCAGATCATCCAGTGCCTGGTATTCAATAACTCCTTTTGAATAAACATCCGCAGGTTCAAGCCTAACCCGATAAATTAATTTTTTACCCAATTGTTGTTCAAGGTATGTGGGGTTGCCCGAGTCCTGAATAATAATTGGGGATAAATTTGCTATTTTAAATGCACCAAAAAAACCACCCTCTATTCCCGAGCTATCCTTAGTTTCTAGATAAAAAATAACCCTATCTCCCACCCTTACCCTTTTAATATCAGACAGAAGTCCAATATGATCATCAGCATCAGCCGCGCCGGTTCCTGCAAATAAATATTGTAAGTGTAGCGGAAATGAAAATTCATTTACAATAAAAACATGTGTTTTCATAACTAATTTTTTTTAAATAATAGAATATACTCGTGTTTAAAGATGTAATAATCGCTTGATAGTGCCCTATATCTCCAAATAGCTTCTTTATTTTGTTTGGCACGATTGCCTTCCATATTCTTAATTATAATGCTTTTTAGTGTTAATCCCAACTTTTGCGCCTCATTCAAACAATAAAAGCCCAACGGAATCCATTGACCTTGAGTGTACTTATCGCCGATTACTATCGCCAAGTACCTGTCTTTTTCAAGAATTTCTATCGTGTTTTTTATTACGGCTGAAAATCTTTCTAAAAATTCTTTCAATGATTTTGCGTTCGATAAATCTTTGGCGTTATTACTAAATTTAATTATATCGGCGTAAGGCGGATGTAAAATTGCCAATTGGATATTTTTCCTTTTTCTTTTGTTTAAAATTTCTGCAATATCAGAAAAGGGTTTTTGATCGGTGCTATCACCGACTATGAGCTCTGCGAAATAATTTTTATTATCTACCTTGCTTTTAATGTGCTCGATTAATTCCGGCTGGATATCTACTCCAATAAAATTTCTGCCTAAACTTTCCGCTTCATAAGCAGTTGTTCCGCTTCCCACAAATGGATCAAAAACAACATCATTTCTTTTGGTATATCTTGAAATCAATTGACGCGGAATCTGTGGGACGAAATTACCATGATAAAAGCCATCATGTTTTCCCGACTTATCTCGTTCCGAAATAATCCATAGGCTATCCGTCCAAATTTCGCTATTTTTCCAATTTTCTAAGTCCAGGTCATTAAATGAGGGCATATTGTTTATAATCAAATAATATCAAATCTAAGATCATCAGTCAAAAGATTTTATTAACATAGTCTAATTTTCAAATTATTAAACCCAAGATGGAACCAAAAATCCAAAAGCCGCTCCCTAAGGGGGTATTTTTGATTAAGAAAAAGCCCCGGGCGGTTGTACCGTGTCGGGGCTCGGAAACGAGCTGCTTTCGTGGCCTACTTCTTCTGGAAGTGCTCACAGTGGAGGTTGACGGTCGTCTTCCGCATCACCAGGGAGGAGTGCGAGAGGACGATTTGCTTGGAGCTGTGCGCGGGCACGCTGTTGTCGTACCGCCGATGCTCCACTTTCTGGCCGAACTCCTTGGTGTAGCAATAGGGGTTCTGGGGTGTGACTGCCGGGTTGCCGCTGCGTCCGAGAAGGCACGACGGCAGGTCGTTGTCGTTGGAGAGCGAAACCGATCGGCCATCCTCTTCGATACCGCAGAACGAGACGACGCGGACATCCTGGTCGGTTCCGTTCCTGATGGCGATTGAAGTCGCCACCAATCCGCCGGACTTGAGCGTCAGCGGGGAGAAGTTGAGCTTACCGTCCATCGGGACGGAAGCGCAACCGCAGGCGAGAGCGAACAGGACTACGAGAGAGAGAGAGAGAGAGAGAGAGAGCGGACGTTCTTCATTTGGCGGCCTCCTTTACAGGCACTTCGTTATGTCCGGGACGACCCAGACATTGTTCTCGCCCGTCACAATACGAGCGAGTTCTGCTTTGTAGAGCTTCAAATCGGGCGGGATGACGATGATGTTGTCGTCTTGGGTTTCAACCCGCCAGTTACACGGACACTCCGGGGTCGGCGTGACGCCTTTTGCGAGGCAAAGCGAATCATCCGCCGGAATCGGCAGAAGTTCCTCGTCGGAACACGGCGAGACGAACCAGTCGTCCGGGATTTTGACCCCGATGCACTCGCGGTTCACGCGAATCGCAAGGCACGCTTCCAGCTCATCCGTGAGCTGGTCAATAAGCGTCAAATCCACGCCCTGGCCGGTTGGGTCAACCCAGATGCCGCCCGGCGTCTTCTCGGTAAAGTTCAGCTCGTAGCGCTTCAAGGTCAGGTAGTCGTTGGAATAGCAGTACTGCGGCCAATCCGGGCTGCAGGCTGCCAGCGCCAAGGTGAAAAGGACAAAAGCTTTCATTTGGATCCTCCTTGTAGAGGCATTAAGCCTTTTTTAGGCTAACATAGTAGTATAGCACATTTTTGGGGGTTTGTCAAGCTTCTGACGATTTCTGACGGTTTTCCCTCTCCCTCCAGATTATTGAAGGGAAAATCAAAGAAGATAAAACCGTAAAAATCGACGTGCTGGACAACAAAATCGTTTTCAGATAAATTCGGATTCTCACCTTTCGGTCATGAGCTCTCTTCGAGCCTGAGCCTCAGAGCCGAAGGCAAGGCCGAATGGCAGATTTTTAGCAGATTTCCACCGATATAAAACCCCAATGGCCATTGGGGTTTTATGATTTCTGAATTGGCTCAATATCATGTCTTTAATTATTTACCACCAAATCACCGTCCAATCAGAATCACGCTCCAGCGTGGTTTTGATTGGATGTGATTTTATGATGGGTGTAAGAAATTCAGGATAAAAAATAAAAAAAGCCTCGAGTTGGGGCGGTCTTTTGGATTTGGAATAAAAAAACCGCCAGAGGTCTTGCGACATGGCGGAAGCAGTAGGTCTGCCTAGTCCTTGTTTTCGATGGCTAGATGAAGATGGTGCGCTCGTGGCCCTCCAGTATCGCCATCGCCAGCGCGCCGTTCTTCATCACGAGGCCTCCGAGGCCCCGCACTAGCTCCCGCGCCTCTCGGCCGGTCGCGTCCTTTGGCATGGTGGTGCAGAGCTGGATGTCGCCGTAGGGGTAGCCGAGCTCATCTCGGAGCCGTTGCTGCGCCTCGTCCTCCGAGGAGGACGAGTTCACGATGTGCCTCGCGGCGGCCTCGATCTCGAGGTCGGTCATATTGTGGTAGGACTTGTAGCTCATCACGATGGCGCCGAGCGTGTTGAGCAGCTCGGTCTGCGTGATCGTGCGGATCACGGAGCAGGCGAGCGCCAGGGCCTTGCGGGGGTTTCGCTGGCCCAGGAAGAACATGGAGGGATTGCGGCCTCGCGACCGCTGCCAGGCGGCGTGGGCCACGACCTGTTCGGCGGAGCCTTGGGAACGAACGGGCTTCTTCATGGTGGTCCTCCTCTCGTCTGCGTTGTGGGTTTCGGGTGTCTGTGCCAGATTTCGGACTTGTCAGTATAATATAATAGTATAGCACATTTTGAGGGTTTTGTCAATAGCCCGATGGAACTTCTTTGCTAAAGTTAGCCAAATCTTTTTAATTGTTTGAGCTAAAATAAGCTATTTCTGGATTTTTGCGTATATTAAAAAAAGGCCGTCCCCGCCGTGGCGGGGGCGGTCTTTTGGTTGACATCGTTCATTCCCTTATGTTATAAAATGTATGATGATATTCATTTTACTAAGGAGGTGAACGATGTTCTTTGAGAGATTGCGGCAAAAAATCTGCGAACTTTTTTTGGGTCCCGGATTTATTTCCGAGGAGGAGGCGCTTGCCGAGGAATTAGATCGTTTGGACCGTGAGAATCCCGGTTGGGATCACGCCGTCCGTCTCGCCGCTGCCCGCCGCCTACTTGAGAGCGGGATGTCCCGCGAGATTGTAGCGTGCGGTTACGGTGAAGACATGGTGCGCGAGATAGAAAAAGAAAAAAAGATTTAGTTCGGCTTAACCGCCGAACTTTTTTTGTTTTCTCGCGTTCAGTGAAATTGTAGCTATAGCTTCAATCTCACTGAATGAAAAAAAGACCGTTGGGGCGGTCTTTTGGTTTGTTATTTTTCGTCGGATTTTGTCGAAAGCGATTGTAGGATGATCCATTTGATGTCATCTGCAATTTCAACTTCTCGGTCGTCTGGTGTCAGAAGCGTGATAACATCAGCGTCTTTTGGAATGTAACGTCTAGCTCCGCGGAATTTAGTTTTACCAACAAAATTATCAAGCAAACTCTCTACCACTCCAAGCTTCTTATTTGCGGCGTGAATGACGGCGCCATCTCCGGTGGCGATGCCGACATGGCCGACGCCGTCTCGGGGGTCGTCATGATAGTAATTAATCCGGCCGGAGACAAAGACCAAATCACCGGCAGTAAGATCATTGAGACCAATAACCTCGCCAAGTTCGCGTTGCTGAATTGTCCGCCTCGGCAACCAGATACCGCGTTCCGCGTAAAGCCACTTCATAAGACTGGAACAATCAACAATTGCCGGAGCCTCGGAGAGCATCGCGCCACGGCGATACTTGGATGTCATGACGCACTGCCGGGCGAGCGCGACGATATTGACCCCCACTACTCTAAATCCCCGTTGGACAAGTATCATCAGAGCTTCGGCGGACGGGATCGGAAGTTTTAAGGAATCAAGATTGACCGCGCAACGATTTTTAACGGCTCGGTATTCCATCTCTCATCCTCCTTCTTTATCCTCTGCTACAAAAAAGACACGAGCAGCGGCCTATTAAAAAGAGCCCGGGTCCTTCCGAGCTCGTATCTAGCCGCTTACGGCTTGGTGCTAAGCTGTTCCTTGTACTTTTCGGCCATCTCCCGGATCATTCCGAGTATATGTCTAACTGTATGGTCAGACAACCGATATAGTGCGCTACACATCGCGAGACCGAGGAATTGAGAATCGCGACTGATAGTATGAGGCATCCCGACTTTCAACAGCTCAAGCCGCAGAGTTTCAGCATCTTCGCTTCCGTCGTGATATAGATGTACGGTGGGATTCCACTTGTTCCACACCAGGGGTTCGGGTCCCTCACCGGCAAGCCTAAGTCCCTCGGCCAATTTGGCGGCGCTTTCGTGGGACGCATTCCTAATTTCAAAAAGAACCATACCGCCGGAGCCGTCATTGACGTTTAGAAAAATCTTTTCCGCCTTCGGGTCGTAGGTCAACCAGTAGTGCGATTTGACCAGACACTGCAAGATCGTCCCGGGGTACATCACAACATTGCCGACAAGAACTTTATCATCTATTCCGCTCATTCTCCGCCTCCTTCTCAAAAGTGCTTCTCGCATAGAAAATTTACCATACGATATTATCGATGTCAACGGCCGCGAGTTTTAACCGTTAAAAGACCAAAAATCTTGCCCGATATTCGGATTATTTACTTTACTGAAAAAAATCCAAAAACCGTCCCAATATGATATTGAGACGGCTTTTTTAATTTAATCCGTTACTTTTTCGGCTACGGTGCCGGTTCGGGCGCCGGTGCCGGCGGCGCTACCGCGCCGCCCAAATTTCTGACTTTTTTCGCGACGTCAGTATTGCCCGGATTTAATGTCTGAACCCGGCGATAAAGATTTAACGCGTCGGTATTTCTGCCCCAGCGCTCATAAAGCAGTCCCAAACTCCACAGAGCGTCGGAATAATTCGGGTTCATCTGAATGGAGATGGCAAATAACTGTTCGGCGCGCGCCAAGTCATCGCTCTTGCCGCGGTTATAATACAACCGGCCAAGCTGGAAAATCGGCGTCGGATCGTTCTGGCTAAGCTGGGCCGCCACGGCCATATGTTCAATCGCCTGATTTAATTTTCCTTCCGCTTCATCCAAAACAGCCAAATCAACATAAGCCAAAACATAGTCCGGTTTGAGCCTCGCCGCCTCTTCAAACTGCTCGCGCGCCGCTTTCAAGTCTTTGGCCACCAATTTGGCGTTACCAAGTGAAAGACGCAATGTCGGATTGGTTTTTTCCAAGGCCACGGCCTTTTCCAGCGCGGCAATGGCAAAAACATTGGCGTTTGGAGAGAGCGACCGGGCGTTAAAATACATCGTCGCCAAAAAGTCCCAGTTGGCCACATTGCCCGGCGCGAGGTCGGTGGCCGACCGCGCTTCGTTAACCGCCGAAGCCAAAAGCGAAGTGATTAAATTGACATTCGGCTGCGCCTTCCCAAGCTCCACGTTTCCCCGCGCGATATACGCTTGAGCCAAAGTTAGATGATATTGCGCCCGATTGGGATTGAGTTCAATCGCCGCGCCCAATTGCTGGATGCTCTGATCCAGCGTCTCCGCCTTGGCCGCCAGTTGCAATCCCTTGGTAAACGTCGTTTCGCCTAAATAGAAGCGGCCAAGATAGGTGCCTAAAACGACAATCGCCGTGATGACCAAAACAAAGGCAAAAGAAGAAACCAGGGTATACTGCGGCGAGGTTTTAAGCGAAAGAGTATATTCCCTGACGCCCACTTTGGAGAAGAGCAGACCGGCTGATATTGCCAGGGCCAACGACGCAAAGAAAATAAACCAATGAACCGTTGAAAAACTGATGACAAAAAAGGAAATCAATGAGACGAGCCAGATACCGGCAAAACCGATAAAAAGCGTGAAGATTTTCGCCTCGTCTCCGCCAACGTCTTGTCCGGGGACAACCTCTTTTTCGCCCGCCGATATAAATCTCTCCCAAAATTTCTTTTGCGGCCGGCCCAACCACATAAAGAATAAGGTGCCCAAAACCGCCAGAATAACGGCAATTAAGAAAATCAACCCCAGCAGTCCGTGGCCGGAGAGGATATCAAGCGCCGAATCGTAGGAGCGCAAGAATCTGGTGCTCCAGGCAAAATTTTGATTAAACGATTCCGGGCGGGAGGCGGAAAAATCATAGAGAAACGTCGCCGGTCCCGAGCCGAATAAAAACGTCTTGAACCCGGAGGTTAAATTGCTCATCGTGATATCCCACGAGACGCCGGGGGAAAGAGAAACTTCCAGCGGCAAGGGCGCGACCAGAAATTTTGGCGTACCTAAAAATGTAAAAAGCAGGGAAACCACCAAAATAACAAAAGCCACCGTTACCCAGCCGGTTCTAATCTCCTCAAGCCGCGAGATGGCAAAAACCAAAAGCAAAAACATTGATACCGCCAAAAGCGCCCAAACGGATTTAAATCCGATCATCGCAATCACCGTAAGGCACGAAAGGCCGGCCAAAATCCATAAAATATTGGCCATCCCCCAAACATTCTTTTTCTTTTCCAAAAGAATGGCGACAACGAGCGAAAGGATCAGCACCAAAAATATCCCGTAAAGACTGGAGAGGCCGCTCGCGACGTTCCACATCGGAACAACGGCGCCCTTAAGACTGATCACGTCAAATCGCCAATTTAAGAAGTAAAGAACCGAGAGAACCGCCGAGATACCCAAAGCCATCGCCGACGCTTTGAGCTGTTTAAATTCTTTAATATTGTTAATCACCAAAAAATAGAAAAGAATGTAAAAAGTAAGCGGAACAAAACCCCAGCTCAAGGCCGACCAATCGCCCCAAAAACTCAAAACGCGGTCCTTGGAAACCATGGACGAAATCAGCGAGAAAAGCCAAAAAAGCCCCAAGGGGATATCAATCGCCGTGGTCCGAAGCTCCATTTTTTTATCGGCGATGGCCCGGCAAAACCAAGCCAAAATGCCCAGAGTAACCAGGAGATAAAATAGAAATTGCTTGTTAAAGTCAAGCACTTCGGAAGTAACCGACAGAAAAAAGATCGGGACGAGGACAAAAGTGGCATAAATAAGCCATCTGATTGATATTTCTAAAATTTTTGACAACTTGGTCATATCTGGTAATACAATCTTGAGATTGAATAAACACAATATTTATTTAATCTCAAATAGTATATTTATGAAATGGTTTTTATCATTATAATTATACAGCATCGGGGATGGCGCAACAAGAGAACCGCGTCAAGAGCCAAACTTGAGACCGTTCCAAAACTCCACAATTTCAACAAAAACTACGTCTGGAGTCCCCGCGCATCATTTCTGCCAGTGACAGAAATGATGGGGCTTAGCCTCGCTTTCGCGAGGATTCCAGCCATCATTTCATGCCAAAGGCAGATGCGCCTCTGGCGCAAACGCTGATACGGAGTTTTGGAACGGTCTCAAACTCAATCTACTCTCGGCGGCCAAATCTCACAACTTCGCCTCTTTTAACTTTTTTTGGACCGGGGTCGGCGTTTCTATCATCGCTACCCGCCGTTCTCCCGGGTATCGGCGCGACCGGCGCCATCCGTCCTCTGTCTTTTGATTCTTTCGGCGGTTCCTTGAGCGCCGAAAGCGAAATTGATTTATCCCCCGCGTCCCGCTCAACAACCTCGGTTTGACCGATGGAAATTGGCGCTTGAGGCGGATTGCGGCGCGGCGGTTCCGCTCCCCCCGACGTCCGTCGGGGCGGCCGGTTCCAACTTGGCCGCGGCCGGAAGCCGGACGGCTCCTCTGGCCGGGGTCCCGGGGGCTCGCCGAATCGACGCCCCGATGTCCGTGATACGGGACGCTCCGCATCAAAAGCATCGGAGCGGCGCGGCGGGGCTCCGCCGACCACCGCAGATGCGGGACCCCGCCCGAAGGCGGTGGATGCCGGACCGCCAACAGCCGATGGCCGACGGCTGATAGCTGACGGCTGATAGCTGACGGCTGAAGGCGGCGACGCTTCCCTTTCTACCCTCGCCGTCACCCCGGATTCCGCATCCGCGGCATTACCGCTCGCCTCACCCTCATCCCCCGATCCCATCCAACGGGTAATTTTATCTTCAACCACGGCGCGCGGCTCGGTATAGCGTTCGCGCGAAACCCGGATAACTTTTTCCTCGCTCCCGGTGCGCTCGTTAATCGGCGGCAGCACGGTGGCCGAAAACGGCACCGAAGCCACGCCGTCAATCATCAGGCGCAGATAAATATCGTATTTTGACAAATTAACAATGTCATTTTGCACAAACCGCGGCATAAATTCCGGTTCCAAAAATTCCGCGTCCGCCGCGCCGACCCGAAAAGTGATAATTGTGCCGACATTGCCAAAAATTGAGTCGCGGACAACCGTGCTCGTGGTCGTGGCCAGCTGATTAATATACTGATGTCCCATAATCAGGTTCAGGCGGTATTTGCGCGCCTCGGACAAGATATTGGCAAAACTTTCGGTGGCGAAATTTTGAAACTCATCAACGTAAAGATAAAAATCCAACCGCTCGGCTTCCGGCATATCCACGCGCTCCATGGCCGCCAGTTGTATTTTGGTGACCAGAAGCCCGCCCAAAAGCCGCATCGCGTCTTCACCAATCCGCCCCTTGGCCAAATTAACGATAAAGATTTTCCCCTCATCCATCATTTTCCGCGGGTCAATGGTAGATTTAACCTGGGCCAGAACATTGCGGATGAGCGCCGTGGATAAAAATTGCCCGACTTTATTTTGAATCGGCGCGATCGCCTCGGTGCGGAATTTTTCCTGCCAACTGGCATATTCTTCAGCCCAAAAAGTTTTAACCACCGGGTCCTTGATTTTGGCAATCACCCGCCGGCGGTATTCTTTGTCAATCAAAAGACTGTTCACGCCCAAAAGCGTGCTATTGGGATAATCCAAAAGCGCCAGAATGCAGTTGTTCATGATGTATTCCATGCGCGGAGACCAGACGTCCGGCCAGATTTTTTTGAAGACGCCCATCAGCCCGGCGCCGACCAGGTGCTTGTGCGACTCGTCAACATATTCCAACGCGTTAAAACCGATGGGATATTCCATATCCGCCGGATTAAAATAGATGACATCGTTAATGCGGCTCGTGGGAATAAAATCCAGAAGTTTTTCCGCCGTGTCGCCATGCGGGTCAACGTAACAACAACCGTGGCCCGCCTGAATATCGCGGATAATCATGTTTTCCATCAGATTGGTTTTGCCCATGCCGGTTTTTCCCAAAATATACATGTGCCGGCGGCGGTCGTCGGTTTTAATGCCAAAACGGCGCTGCTGATTTCGGAAATTAGCAAACGCGAAAGGAATTATCTCGTTTTCGTGGTCGTGACTGTACATACTTACTTATTCAAAATTCAAGATTCAAGATTCAAAATAATTTTCAATTTTGAATTTGGAATTTTGAATTAGACGAATGGCAGTTCTTCCGGCAATTCGGGCCCGGCCGGCTCTCCGCTTTCATCTCTCCGCTCGCTGCCGGCGGCGGGCGTCTTAATAAACGACGAGCTTCCCCGATGAACCGGCAACTTAAACGGCGGCTCGGCGCGCTTGGCCTCGGTTTTCTTGAGTAATGGCGCCTGAACAATGGAGATCGGAAAATGATAAAGCGTGGCCAGCTCTTCGGTATTTAAAACATAAAGCGGCGCGCCCCGGATATCCCGAAAGAGATAAAATCTTTGGAGGGACATCTTGATCAGATTTTCAAGCCAGCGCTGCCAGAAATACTCATTCCGCGGCGTCATCTGCTTAAAACCCTTAAAACTATTAACGGTTGAGCTGCCAAATTGCTGAAGCGCGCCCTTAACAAAAACCGCGCGGCCCTTGTTAAAAAGCGACTTTTCAGCCGTATAAACAAACCGGAACTTTGTTAAAAATGCGGTCTTGGAAAGCTTGGTTTGGATGGCGGCAACCGTATCCGTTTCTACCTTGGAAAGCTTCGCTGTTCTATCCGCCTCTTCTCTGACCGCCTCCGCCGGTTCCATCCCAAGAACATGAATATTGATTTCTTCAATTAATTTTACCGGCAATTCGCCGAGGACGCCCAAGAAGGTTTTTTTCGCGGCCGGCTTACGGCCCAAAAGTTTGGCAACCTCCGCCTCTCCCTCCTTTTGCCACTCGCTCCCGGCCGGAATAATGATCAGCTGAAGCCACATCTGCTCGCCCGCGCTAATGCGGCTCATCAGCTCCAACAGACCGGCCATCGGGTCCTTGAAAGTTTCGCCGGGTTTGGCCAGCGAATGCTCAAATTGCGGATAAGTTCTGATGGGATAAGCCGACGGCTTGGCTAAAATAAATTCGGTGCCAAAAAGGTCGTGCGTTTCGTCGGGATAAACCTGCGGGATTTTGTTGGCATAATCATCAACCTCCACAATCTCCGCTTCCGGATACTGGGCGTAAAAACTGGCCTCCACCAAGTCCCGGAACTTAGTCTGGGTGCGCACCAAAAACTGAACATATCCGCCAAGAGATATTATTTCAAAAGAAAAACTCGGCTGAAATTTTCCGCACCACCACTTTTCGCGAAAATCCAAACTTGACATCGCCCCCGCCAGCTGGCTAAAAATATGCTCCACGGCCTTGGGCTCCTGCCGATTCTCTTTGGGGATATCAATCGCCAAAAGCGTAAAGTTTAGGGTTTTGGCGTAAAGCCCCTGCCGCCATTTTAACCACATAACTTTAGCGGCCCAGCCAAAAACAAAGAGAAGCGGAATCCATCCGATATAAATAAAAACCACACCCATAATATAAAATATGGAGCGGTCACCCAAGTCGCTAAAGAAAGACAGATCTATGGTAATCATCAATTTGTCTTCGGACTTCGGACTTCGGTCTTAGGCAGATTGCGGAGGTCTGAAGTCTGATAGCTGAAGTCTTACAAACATTATACCATATTTTTGGTGTCAAGCGAATGTATCTTAGCTCATTCACCCCACAACTAATATTCTCCCAAAAGCCGCTCTCTGACATTAAAAGTATCGCCGTGGCCGAGTAATCCTAAATAAGATTGCAGTGTTTCCGGCGTTGGATTTTCTTTAATGCGAGAGAACATTCTATGCTTAGTTTTATTTCTTAGGACCCGATAATCTTTGAAATTCACCCACCCCAAAAAGTCCACTCCTGACGCCAGAGTTTTCAAAAAGATTTTATCGGGATGAAGAGTAAGCCGAAGGCGCAAGCTCAAAAAATCACGAATCATCGGTATTAAATTTTTAAGATATATCTCGTCGCCTGAAAGAAAAACAAAATCATCGGCATAGCGGATATAATGCCTTGCTTTTAATTTGTGCTTAACCCATTGGTCAAAAACATTCATATAGATATTGGCAAAAAGCTGGGAGGTGAGATTGCCAAGTGGCAGACCAATTTTCTCCCCCTCTCGGAGGGGGAGCGGGAGGGGGTCTAACCGATGACAATCGACCCCTCCTCGCCTTCGCATCCTACGCTCGCTCGGATTGCGAGTCTGAAGGGGAGGACATTCTACGTCTGTCCGAAAACTCCCAATGATATTTTTAAGCAACCAGACAATATTTTCATCCGGGATGTATTCTTGCAAAATCTCAATGAGAATTTGATGGTCAATGCTCGCGAAAAACTTTTTGATATCGCATTTCAAAACCCAGCAGGTTTTGGTGTGGTTTTTGCTTACTTGATAAGCTACCGCGCGAAAACAGTTGATTGCTTTATGTGTCCCCTTTTCCAAACGGCAAGAATACGAATCGCCGATGAAAGTCCGGTCAAAAAACGGATACAAAATACGATAAACAGCGTGATGCACCAGCCGGTCGCGGACGCTCGCCTTATGAATATGCCGCCGCTTCGGATCATTGATAAAAAAACTTTTATAACCGCCGTGCGCGTAGGTTTTATTTGCCAAATCCTCATGAAGTGCTAAGATATTATCCATTAGGTTGCGGGCAAAAATCTGAACGTCGGGTTTTGATTTTTTCCCGACGACAAACTCTTTCCATGCCAAAAGCAAATTATCTATAGAAATAATCTCTTCAAATTTATGACTCAATTGAATTTTCATGACAATTCTTTTCCTTTAACCCCCCCCCCAACGGCTTCTGCCGCTGCTCCAAAAAACCAAGGAGGCTTACGCGCTTTGGTATCAATTTTACCAAACAATTCCCAAAACGCACAGGCACTCTCTTGGCCGGAGAATTGATTCGCTTTTCGTGGAGATAATTGAAGCGCTCGCGACCGCGAGTTTTCTCGCGCGGACCGAAAAACTGCCATTCGTTCATTTAGCAATCAGAAAAACGGACGCGCTCAAAATATTTTTAATGATCCTTTGGGAAACAAAATCTTTGGATAATAAAAAATATATTACTTTATCAGAAAAAATAAACGGAATCGGCAAGATGCTCGGCGGCTGGAGCGGCCAGCTTCAAAAACCCCATTAAAAGCACGACTTCTAACGGGGTAAACAAAACTCTCCCAATAAACGGGAGAGAAATGAAGTAAGTTGCGCGCACCGCAGACACCGCAGACGGGTTGTCGGCGTTCCAGTCGTTGTCAAGCCAGTTGTAGTTCCAGTTCCACTCGCCGCCGTTCCAGTAGAGGCAGAGGACGCAGCGGTTGCCGTTCGGGTTGCGGAGAATTATATGAAACGACGTCTATAACACCGCCCCTTGAATTCTCTTGGGGTTGAATCGTATTTGGCATCTAAAATGCCCTATCGTTCCATACCAAGTAGCTTCATTTTTTGACCCATTCGATTTTACTCAAGGTCAACCCTGAGCCCGTCGAAGGGTTGACCCATTCGATTTTACTCAAGGTCAACCCTGAGCCCGTCGAAGGGTTGAAGTTTCTGCATACACCACTCTATTTCCAATCGTAATCAAAAATAATCTGGATGTATGGATACTGGATTCGGCAGCGGGAAGCCGTAACCGCCCGCGTATTCGCCTAATACCATTATTATCTTAGCATAAATAAAAAAATCTCGCATTTTCCGTCGCGGAAAAATGCGAGATAAGGCCAAAAGGCATAGAGCCCAAGGGCAAGGACTTAGCGTCCAAGTCCGAAGGGCTACTTGGCGAGCACCGCAGACACCGCAGACGGGTAGACGGCGCGCCAGTCGTCGCCAAGCCAGCGGCAGCGCCAGCGCCACCCGCCGCCGCTCCAGAAGAGGCAGAGGACGAAGCGGTGGCCGTGCGGGCCGCGGAGAATTGTGCCGTCGAAGTAGACGGCGTTCTTGGTCTTCCAGCTCTCGGGGATGAGACTCTTGTTCTCCCAGAGTGCCTGGAAGATTCCGGCATCCAGGCGGATGAGACCCTCGGCCTTGAG
>Ga0265296_1002964_pt1 | contig 16381 bp, 14 predicted proteins | sample MunlanPumphouse1_FD_189073 | JGI IMG/M metagenome (GOLD analysis project Ga0265296, IMG submission 189073) | Groundwater microbial communities from a municipal landfill in Southern Ontario, Canada - Pumphouse #1 | ecosystem: Environmental > Aquatic > Deep subsurface > Groundwater | place... | reverse complement strand
TCAAAAAAGCTAAAAAAAAATTTGCCTTGTATAATCTTTATTGACGAATTAGACGCAGTCGGTCGTCAACGTGGAGCAGGATTAGGCGGTTCGCACGATGAACGCGAACAAACTTTAAACCAAATTCTCGTTGAGATGGACGGTTTTGAACCAAATTTAGGCTTAGTTGTTATGGCCGCCACTAATCGCCCAGACATCCTAGATAAAGCCTTGCTTCGCCCGGGCCGTTTCGACCGACGCGCGATTCTTGATTTACCTGATGTTCATGATCGCGAAGAAATATTAAAAATTCACAGCGAAGGCAAGCCCTTGGCCGAAAAAGTTTCCCTGAAAAAAGTGGCAGAACGCACAATTGGCTTTTCCGGAGCTGATTTGGCGAATTTAATGAACGAAGCGGCTATCTCTGCAGCGCGGCAAAACAAAACCATCGTCGAAGAGGTTGATATTTTAGAAAGCATAGAAAAAGTTATTTTGGGACCGGAAAGAAAAAGTCATATTTTATCGGCGAAGGAGAAAAAAATAGTTGCTTATCACGAAGCCGGACATGCTTTGGTAGCCCACGAACTACCGAGTTGTGATCGAGTCCGCAAAGTCTCGATTATTTCCCGCGGCCAAGCAGCAGGTTATACTTTAAAAATGCCTGAAACGGAAAAATATTTAAGATTTAAAGCCGAATATTTAGACAATTTATCCGCACTTTTAGCCGGTTATGCCGCAGAAAATATAGTTTTTGACGACGTTACCACTGGCGCCTCTAACGACCTCCAAGAGGCCACCAAGTTAGCCAAAAAACTTGTCACCGAATATGGTATGAGCGCCAAGCTCGGTACCCGCACCTTTGGCTTGAAAGAAGAATTAATTTTCTTGGGCCGTGAAATCTCCGAGCAAAAAGACTATAGCGAAAAAACCGCAGAAATTATTGACGCAGAAGTTTCTAATTTCATAAATTTGTGCTATAATAAAGCTAAAGAGATTATCCATAAAAAGCGGGAGAAATTAGACGAAATCACCAATTTACTTTTAGAAAAGGAAAGTTTGGAAAGCGACGAATTTGAAGCTATATTCAAAGAAAAAAAATAAAAGGTATCAAACCTTTTAATATCCGCGCTCGCTCGAAAATGAAAATTTCATTTTCATTTCACTCGCTCGCTTGATAATAAAATTGTCTTAAAATATACTAAATATGCTAAAACAAATTTTTAAAAACTCTTGGCAGACGGCTACTCATAATCCTCTGTATTGGATTTTTGGTTTTTTTGCCACAATTTTCCTCGGCAACGAAATGACTATTTTAATCAACCAAACCAATAGCACCCTAAACCTCGTTAATAATGTTTATATCAAAAATCTTTTCTCACTTAAAGAAAGCCTGGTCGGCGGAGCTAACCATATTTTTATCAGCGTCTTAATGTATTCCATTCTAGTTGTTTTGATAGCTATTTCGACTTTCTCGCAAGCGTCCTTAATCTCAGGCATTAACAAAAAAGAGAAAAATGGTTCTTTCAAAAATTGTCTGCAAGACGGCTTGTCTCGTTTTTGGCCGATTTTCTTACTTAATGTGATTGGCCTGCTCGTTATTAATTTAATTTTTATTGCGATGGGTTCGTTTTTAATTCATATAACATCCATCAACAGCAAATTACTTACGCTTTTTGTCTTCCTCGGAATTTTAATCAGCTTTATAATTAATTTTATAATAATTTTCTTAACAAAATTTGCCTCTTTCCAGCTCGTTTTAGAAAAAGACAAGCTTATTTCGTCTCTAAAAAAATCGCTTATTTTCTTGAATAAAAACTGGAAAGATTGTCTATTGATTATGGCCTGTATTCTAGGTTTTAGTTTTGTTTTCGGTTTGTTTTTCCTTCTTATTTCAATGGGCACTATTCTTCCTTTCTCTGTATTAGGTATAATCGCTTATTATTTTGGCTGGGGGGTATTTTTCTACGGCCTATTGATGGTGAATTTCTGTTTGATTATGCTTATGCTGTTGGTGGCTATCAGTTTTTTTACTGTTTTCCAGTATGGCGTTTGGGTGTATTTCTTCAAAAATAAAGGGTGTTAAAGTGTTACCGTCGCTCGCTCGGCAATAAAACTAATCTATAAAAAGAATCTGGACAAAAATACAATAAAAAGTTAAAACTAAGTGAATAAAAAGTTAATAAACCCAGAAAATTCTTAGGAAAAGTGTGAGTTAGAAAACTTATCAACAGTTTTGCCAATATTATCAACTATTTTTAAAGATTTCTTTAATAGATTATCAACAGATTATTGACCTGGAAATCGTGATTAAATAAAAGTTAAATTGGTTTTAGTAAACTTATCAACCGCACTACTATTACTACTACTAATTTATAAATATAAATATGAAATTAATAATACTCCAAGAAAATTTTCTAAAAGGACTAAATATAGTTAGCCGAATTGCTAGTAGTAATAAAAATAGCCTACCTATTTTAAATAATATTCTATTAGAAGCGCATCAAGGAGTTTTAGATTTAATAACCACTAACCTCGAAATCGCGGTTAAATCTTCAATTAGATCAAAGATAGAGAAAGAAGGAAAAATAACAATTCCAGCACAAATCTTAACAAGTTATATTAATCTGTTAGAAAGTGGTCCTTTGACTCTAAATTTAGAAGTAGACGAATTAGAAATAAAAACTAAAAATAGTAAAACTAAGATTAAAGGAATCTCGGCTGAGGATTTTCCGATAATTCCCCAAGTGGAGAGAAAACATAAATATGTAATTCAATCCGATTTCCTCAAAAAATGTATTGAAAGCGTAGGTTCTTGCGTTTCGTCCAGTGAGACAAGGATGGAAATAAGCGGTTTGTTGTTTAATTTTAATAGCCCGGAAAATGGTAAATTAAATATTGTTGGAACGGATAGTTATCGTTTAGCCGAAGTCCAAACAATATTAGATAAGAACTCATCAGAAGATAAAATCAGTGTTATTGTACCATTAAAAACAGTCCAAGAAGTTTCAAAGAATTTAGAAGACAAAAAAGATGTTGAAATTTATCTTTCTGAAAATCAAGTTTTATTTGTAAACGGCGAAGATGAAATTGTTTCCCGTTTAATCAGCGGACAATTTCCTGATTATAAATCAATTATTCCCAAAAATTTTCGTTCCCGAGCCACGCTTGATAAAGAATTATTTTTGAAAGCCGTAAAATTATGTGGTTTATTTACCAAGTCGGGAATTAATGATATTAATATAAAAATTAAAGCCGAAGAAAATAAGATCGTTGTTTCTTCTACCAACAATCAATTGGGAGAGAATGTCACAGAAATAGATTGTCAGATTTACGGCGAAGACAATGAAATCGTTTTTAATTACCGTTTTTTATTAGACGGTTTATTAACTTTAAATCAAGACGAAATAATTTTAGAAATGATTGACGATGCCACGCCAGCTATTTTAAGAGCAGAAAAAGAGAAAGATTATATTTATTTAATAATGCCAATCAAACATCAAGAAATAAATAATTAATTTGTAAATAAATTAATAAACCCAGTTAAATTACTCCGCCAACCGACGAAGTCGAATTTAACGGGGGTAAAGGTCGATAAATTTTCTTTAATCTATAAAATTATGAATAAAGGAGAATTAGTCAGCAAATTAGCTGAAAAATACGGCGCTTGTTCTAGAGCCGAAGCCGAAAGAGCATTAGACTCTTTTGTTGATATCGTCGTGGAAACCTTAACGAAAGGCGAAGAAGTAGCGATTTCCGGTTTTGGCACTTTCAGCGCAAGAGATAGGGCTGCTCGCCAGGGCGTTAATCCAAAGACCGGCGAAAAGATTCAAATCCCGGCCATGAGATCACCTAAATTTAAAGCGGGCAAGGGCTTAAAAGACGCTTTAAAAAAATAAAGGGTATTACCCTGTGTTATCTGCGCTCGGTCGGAAATGAAAATAAAATTTTCATTTCGCTCACTCGCTTGATAATAAATTTTAAACGTTTTTTCAGAGCCGAAAAATTTTATATATAGTAAGAGGTATTTTCTTACTATGTTATTGAAACACTTGGAGCTCAATCAAAAAAATTTTATTTGATCTCCTCGCTGCCAATAACAGAAAAGACCCTGTTTTGATAAACAGGGTCTTTTTATTGGGAAATTATTAAAAATTATTTTTTGTTGTATTGATGTTTTGGTTTTTCAGAAACAACACTCACGACTTTTTTCCAGACTTGCTTGCCCGTGAAACTAAGTAATTTTTTCGAACTAAATTTTAGATAGCCTTCTTTGGCGGCATATAAAGTGTCGTCCTTACCGCGCTTAACATCTTTACCCGGTTTAAATTTGGTGCCTCTTTGCCGAATGATTATTGATCCGGCATTGACATGCTGGCCGTCTTGAGCTTTAACGCCTAAACGTTGACTGTTTGAATCACGGCCCAAAGCTGTTGAGCCACCTGCTTTTTTATGTGACATATAATATCCACTTTAGATTTAATTAAAAAGTTATTTTATTTTAAACAAATATTTTTTGTCTGTCAACCCCAACTATTATATTTTTTAAAAAATTATTTAATTTAATCGTTTCCAAGCGAGGGGGTTGATCTTTAATAAAATTTGACAAAAAGTGATTTTTCTGCTATAATTATAATTGATGAGTGAGGACGTCAAACAAAAGTCTTTTTTTGATTTGACTCCGAGCGAATCAATTTCACGAGCGGAGCGAGTATATTTAATAATCACTTTTGTTCATTAAAATTTTTATACCAACAAAGGAGAGAAAATGAGAAACATGTTACGGGGTTTCCGCTTCTGGTTGAGCTGGTTGATTTTTGAGAAATGGTTAAAATGGGAGCAGGCTCAGCCGAGAGGCGAGACAGTTGTCAGAAAGACCAAAGAACGGAATAACTATATCCGGAGCAAGAAGTGCTCTCGATGCGACGTGGAAATGGTCACAGATCGCAGCGGCAGCGAAGGGCTATTCTCTTCGCCCCATTCTTTTTGGAGATGCCCCGTGTGTAAGGACACGGTAAGTAAGGACACGGGTCGATTCGAGTTCGAGGAGCTGGACGACGAAAGACTGGTGCGAGACGGCGACGAAAAATATCGCTATGCTTTTTTTACTCCTATCCAGAGAGCTATATTGTTCGTCCTGTTGCTCTTCGGAGTCGCCTTCGGTTTGTCCGCTATTATGGTGTGGGGTTGAAATACAAAAAAGATACGAGCGGTCTGAAAAAATCAGACCGCTTTTTTATTTGAAAGAGTTTCCGAAAATTAAAAAAGATTGCTTTTAATTAAGCAATCTTTTTATTTTAGGCAGATTTTCATCTCAACGATGTCTTTAAGCGGAATCTCCTTACAGCTACCGTCCCACAAGGTTTTGATGTAAGAGACCATATTATTGTAATCGCCGACGATAAAGACCTTTTGAAGCGTGACTTTTTTGTCGTTGTTCAAATAGGTAATGGTCACCGGCACCGCGCTGCCATTTATTCTTTTGATGAGCAAGATGAAAAGTTTTCTTTTCTTGGCCTCATCTTCAGGAAAATGGCACGTGGAACATTCCTGCTGTTTGTCTTGCTGATTATAAAGAGTCCCGCAGAATGGACAATTTATTAACATTGCGCCCACCTCCTTTTATGATTTTAAAAAGAACTTTGTTGTCTTTATTTAATTATAATCATCTTCCCGATTTTGTTAAGGGGATAATTTTTGCTTCAGAAACTGGAGGTTTCTCGTCTCGATCTTGATTTTTTTCGGGCCACGAATATGGATGTTATAGAAAATGTCATGTTAAAAGACAACAGATGGAAATCGCAATTTGAGACAGGAACAAGTAATGGTTGTCTTGGTCCTAGCTATCGCGCTTCCGCCGAAAACAGTTTTTTTGGTTTTGTTAACGATTCAGAAAAAAATAAAGAAAAGAGGCCGATTTACGGCTATTTTACCGAAGGAGAACATGGCGAGATTAATAACTATGGTAGAATTCCGCCACCGACTAATGTCGTTCAATATGGACGCGTAAATTTTAAAATTAAAAAAGACATAGCTTTGAGGAAAGCCACGGTGACTTTTCATGATAGTTTGAATGAAAGTCATGGTGGTGGTTTTATGCCTACGCCAGCGTCAAAGGTGCATTTCACCTCTTTAAGAGTAAAACCGTATTCGGGAATGAACGGTAGATTTTATCTTAAGGATTTTAAAGAAGCACGAACTACTAACTGGAATGAAAGTTATACCGAAGCTCAATTTCATGGCCAATTAACTATGGAAGACATAGAATCAATTCATATTTCCACAGAAAATGGTTTGAGCGATGACGAAATGGATCACGTGCGAGCCATCTTTCGTAAATATAAAAAGCAGCATCCGGAATCAAACATACAGTTGATCGAATATTAAATAACAAAAATAATATGAATAAAATTTTGGAAAATATTTTGCCGATCGCCAAACTGGGAAATTTAATTATTTTCGTGCATAAAAACGATATTCCTTTTATCGGGAAAGAAAGAGCTATGGAAGTAAAATGCGTAAAAATAGATCTTAATAAAAAAGAGATTGATCAGCCTTATAGCCTTGAATTGCATTTGAAATATAATCCTTGGGAAGAAATCACAGACGAACAAGAACGAAATTCTGTTACCAATATTTTAAATATTAATTTTTCCGAGCAAGACATTTTAGAAAGGATCATCCAACCTTTGGAAGAAAATAAAATTAAAATAAAGAGCGCCTAAAATAAACATTGCCTATATTTATGATGGCCGATAATCTTTTCAACAGATTTTTTAGAAAAGAAGAAGATCCGAAAACTCATCCATTTGAAGGAGATAATAGATTTCCTAAAGGAGAAGGGATGGGCTCGTCTATTAATCAAGAAATCGAAAAAGACAAATCAGTAGACGCTATTTTTGAAAATCCGCAAATTTTATCCGGCACGACTATTAATTTTGTCGTTGATGAATCAGAGGGCAGAGAATTAAAACCCAACCATCGTTTATTATTTATTATTCCTGAAGAATTTCGTGGTCGCATAGTCCGAGATGTTATTCTGCGTCATCGCAAAGCAAGTAAATATTGTGTTAATATTACCGACGGCTATGACCCTTATGGCGCTTATAGTCGCGTAGAACTCCACGATACAGAAAATAATAAATGGCGAGCCTGGGTTGATTATATATATAGACGAACAGACAAATTTGCTGAACCTCGAGGTTCTGGAAATCCAGAACACGAAGCTCTACATGATTGGGCGTTTGCCGTTGGTAAGGTTAGACCAGACGCGATGCGTCTTACTAATGTGGGAAAACATCCGGAATATAGCATGTCAAACATACATGGATTAGATGTTATTTTTTTCCCCGATCTTGAAAAAGTTGATTTTTCAGAACGGATTTATTGTCCAGGCACTTCTTTTATCGATTTAAATAATGAAGACAAACTCGTTCCCACTTATGGGGGAGGCGAAGACACAGAAGGGAAATATATCGGTGCTATCGCGCTTAATGAACGAAAAAAAGCGTCTTATAAATTGGGCGAAGACTTAAGCGAAGACGCTGAAAAAAGAGACGGAACGTTTTATATTAAACTGCAGCCAGGCAGAACGTTAATGCAAGTGGAAATTTCGGCCGGCGACACAGAATATTTGGATCGCGTAGATCATGAAACTAAACGCCGCACTCGGCTTGGTTGGGCCAAATTATGGATTGGAATCAAGCGGGCGAAGAATGGGAATATTGAGTGGTTTGTTAAAAATGCCAACGTTCCTCCGCAAGGTGTTATTGCCGGCGGACCATTTGCGGAACAAGGTTTAATCCAGAATGGTGATGAGCTGGTTGTTGAATCGAGAAACGACACAGCCTACATAATGGGTTGGAGGTTGGCCTATGAAAAAAATAATTAGACGATATTCGCGCAGTCGGTTTGACAGAATTTTTAATTCTGATAATATAAAGACATGAAAAAGATTTTATTAAATAATAACCGCAATAATAATTCGTTTTGAGCGAAGCGGTTTTTGTTTAATAGAAATTATTCAAAGAAAAATCCGCTTCGCGCGGATCTTTTTTGTTTCATAAGCCTTCTTGCCTAAACTCTGGGGTAATTCAATCGGTAGAATGCTGCACTGTTAATGCAGACGTTGCTAGTTCGAGTCTAGCCCCCAGAGTTTAGGCAAGAAATTGCCGAAAAATTCAAATGATATAAGATATATTTAATTAAATTAAACAAAAAATTTATGACCCATCAGCAAATTTTGAATATCTGTCAGAAAAAGAAGATTGAATTCGTTCATCTCCAATTTTCAGATTTAATCGGCATGGTCAAGAGTGTTACTATCCCGATTAAAAAACTTAATGAAGCGATGAAGAACGGCATTTGGTTTGACGGTTCAAGTATTGAAGGATTTGCCCGCATCGCGGAAAGCGACATGTTTTTACGTCCGGATCTTCAAACTTTTGCTTTAATTCCTTGGGAGAAAAATACCGCTCGTTTAATTTGCGATATTTATCAACCGGATGGCCAGCCTTTTGAAGGAGATCCGCGTTTAGTTTTAAAAAAGACTTTGGCTGAAGCAAAAAAGATGAATTATGTTTTTAAGGTTGGGCCAGAAGTCGAATTTTATCTTTTGGCTAAAAATGGAGAACAAAATAAAATAGAAACCCATGACGAGGCTGGTTATTTTGATTTTTCCGCTGACCTAGGCGCTGAAATCCGACAAGAAATGGCCTTGGCGCTTCAGTCATTAGGAATCGAGGTCGAAACTCTTCATCACGAAGTTGGGCCCGGTCAGCACGAAATCGGGTTTAAGTATAGCGATGCTTTGACCGCGGCTGACAATGTTATTACTTTAAAATACACCCTAAAGGCTATCGCGGCGAGACATAATCTTTTTGTTACTTTTATGCCTAAGCCATTTTCGGGTCTAGCCGGCAGCGGTATGCATACGCATCAGAGCTTGTTTAAAGGCGATAAAAATATTTTCTTTGATTCAAAAGATCAATATTTACTTTCCAAAATAGCCAAATCTTTCATCGCCGGCCAACTTGAACAAATTCTCGGAATGAGCTTAGTTCTCTCGCCAATAGTTAATTCTTATAAAAGATTAATGCCTGGCTTTGAAGCCCCTGTTTATATTGCTTGGGCCAGAATTAATCGCTCGGCTTTAATCCGCATTCCTCAATGGCATAAAAATAAGCCGCAAGCCGCGCGTTGCGAATTACGCAGTCCGGACCCGAGCTGCAATCCTTATTTGGCTTTTAGTGTTATGCTGGCCGCAGGCTTGGACGGAATTAAAAGAAATTTAAAATTAATGGAGCCGATTGAAGAAAATATTTACGAACTCAACCACGAAGACCGTCAAAAATACGAGATTGAAACTCTACCCGAGAATCTTGGAGAAGCGATTAAAGAATTTTCGCGGAATAGTTTAATAAAAAAATGCCTTGGCCAACATATTTATACGCGCTTGGTAGAAGCAAAAAATTTAGAATGGGATAGCTATCGGACGCAAGTTACCGATTGGGAAACAAAAAGATATTTGGAAAATTTTTGATTCACGATAAAATTTACCCGATCAAAACTACCATTATTTAAATAGTAGTTTTGATACATATTTGAATTTTCCCCAAAAATCCTTTAGAATATTAGAAAATTTTTAATCAATAAATAATAAATATATGAAAGAAGAAAAAGTAGGAATATTAGGCTACGGAGAAATAGGTCAAGCCATCGGCAAGTTTTATAAATTTTTTTTTATTAAAGATTTAGATCGCGATACTTTCCCGAAAAAATTAGACATCTTGCATATTTGCATTCCTATTTTTAAGGGTTTTGAAAAAGTTATCAAAGACGATATTTCTTCTTATGATCCTTATATGGTGATCATTCATTCTACTGTTCCGGTTGGCACGACCAAGAAGATCCAAAAATCATTTCCCAGGAAAATCATTGCCCAGTCGCCGGCGCGCGGTGTTCACCCCTATCTTTATGAAGGAATAAAAACTTTTGTTAAATATGTCGGCGTGGTTGATAAGAAACGCGGCGAGATTGTTAAAAAACATCTGAACAAAATTGGAATTAAGAAAGTCAAAGTTTTGACTCCACCGGAAACCAGCGAAGCTTTAAAGCTTTGGGACACCACTCAATATGGTTGGTTTATCGTTTTGAACAAAGCCATTAAAAAATGGTGTGATAAAAAAGGTTTGGATTTTGAAACCATCTATACCGAGGCCAATAAATCATATAATGAAGGATATTTAAAGCTCGGCCGGCCGGAAGTAGTTAGGCCGCGGTTAAAGTATATGTCCGGCTTTATCGGCGGGCATTGCGTTATTCCCAATTGTTATCTTTTGGATGACGAAATCGCCAAGTTTATTCTAAAGAAAAACGAAATTTATAAAAAAGAAAAATAGCAATTTCATGGAGTTAATATTTATGCATAAAAAAGAGAGCTGTCAGGCGTTTTCTTTGACAATTTAAGATTCAGGTTCTATGATTAATTTATATGGATAATATTAATTTGGAAAATATTGAAGCCAAAGAATCTCAGGAGAAAAAAATTGATATTTTGAAAACAAAAATGTTTGATTTTTTACACATTTTACATTCCAAGAAAGACGCGGCGGGATTAGATGAATTTCTTCAAAGACAGGTTGAGTTTGTCGATAATCTAAAAAAGAAATATTCCGACTACGAGAAATATCGTCTTTATCATCTTTTGATTGGCAGTACGCCATGGGAAGATTGTCCAAAATTTGATTTTCCAGGCGAAGATTCCATTGAAAAGCTTATTAATTCTCTGGAGACCGAAGATGGGCGATAAATAAGATTTGTGTTTGACACAAAAGGCGTCTCTATTGAAGTGTCTTTTTATATTTAAAAAAGAGGATGCTGTTTTGCATCCTCTTGGATCGTGTTCAGATTTTATTGTAAAGGTGTAGCCAGACGAAGAATAGAATAATCTCAACGGCACAAATAATGTAGGCGGTTGTTTGGTTTTTGATTATTATGCCAAGAAGAAAGAAAACTCCATAACCAATCAATCCGATGAACCGCATTTTTTCCTTTGTCACGACTCGTCCTCCTAATTAATATTTCTATTTTTGGATATTTAAATAATTCAATTTTTAAAATTATAGGCGCTTTTCGGCAAATCGTCAAGTTGTTTTTCTGTTATATACGATAATCACTTGTAACAATTATCATTCTTTATCGTCTTATTTATTGAGGGGTGTTTATGCGAAATTGACAAAAAGCGAAATTTGTGATACAGTCTATAAACAAAGTTATGAATTTATTATTACAAAAATTTAATCCGTGCGCCAAGAGGATGTCTTATACTAAAATTCAAGACATTGGTTTAGTTTTGCCTAGAGAAATTTTTGTAATAACGATAAAGATATGAGGAAATAATTTTTAGAAAATATCATTATTATAAAAACTTCTCTAGACGAAAATTAGAGAAGTTTTTTGTTTGTTCATTAAAAACATAAATCAAAAAAGAGAAAAGGAGAATTAGTCGTGGATAAAAACTTAGCACGGGTGGCCAGAAACTATATCACAATGTCCGTGATTATTCGTTTTGGCGCGTCTTTCTTTTTTTGCACTTACGTCTTGTTTTTACTACATCACAAAATGAATTTTTTGCAGGCCAATCTGATTAATGGTTGTTTTATGGTAGCTGTTTTTTTATTGGAGATTCCAACCGGCGCTATTGCCGATACTTTGGGCAGAAAATATTCGTTGGTTTTGTCTTCGGTGTTTGGATCGATCAGTATGATAGTCTATTTCTTAAGCTCCACTTTTTGGGGCTTTGTCGCAGCCGAATTTTTAGCAGCTTTGGGCTGCGCGTTGTATTCCGGAGCGGCTGTAGCTTGGTTAAAAGATTCATTGGAATATTACGGATCAACAGATGGCAATTTAGACAAAAAGATTATGGCTAAAGCTAAGATTTACAGCACTTTTGTTTCGATGATTAGCGCGGTTCTTGGCGCTTATCTGGGGAAAATAAACTTGTCTTTGCCTTGGCTATGCGCCGCTTGTTTTATGGCGATTTCCGCTTTTTATGTCCATTTCTTTTTTAAAGAAGAATATTTTTTAAAAGAGAAGATCACGATTAGGGTCGCCGGGCAAAAAATCAGAAATATCGCCATTGATAGCGTAATTTATGGCATAAAAAATAAGTCGGTATTTGTGATGGCGATTTTCGGTTTTGCGCTGGGTTTGGCCACTCAACCGTTGAATATGTTCTGGTCGCCATATTTCAGTCCTTTTTTGAAAGATACGAGTCTCTTGGGTTGGCTTTGGGTTATTATTTCTCTAGCCATTATTCTTGGAGGTTATTTTTCACTCTGGATAACCAAAAGATTGGTCAACGAAAAATGGGAACTTCTGGTTTGTTGGTTGGTGATAATGTTCGGCGTGTTTCTGTCCGCTATTCTTGGGTCTTTCGGTTGGATTTTCTTTTTCTTTTTAATCCATGAAGTTGGCCGAGCCGCCTGGGAACCGATTCAGCAATCTTACCTGAATAAAAATATTCCGTCGGAAAGAAGAGCCACGGTTCTTTCTTTCGATGGCATGGTTGGGAGATTGGGGGCTGTCCTCGGTCTTTTAATCAGTGGGTGGGTTGCCAAAGAATTTTCTGTCCCCGTGTCTTGGCTTTGGTCGGCGGCCATGTTAATGATTTTTGTTCCCCTGTTCTTCTGTTTAAAAAGTCCTAAGAAAAAATAGGGCTGATAGTTAAAAAGCGGGATTTATAAAATTAATCCCGCTTTTAATTTTTGATAATATTTTTTGTGTTTATAACTTATGAAGCTTATGATAATGTTCTAAATTTGATTACTCGAGCGAATATTTAATTAGAAATTCAGCGATTCGTTGGAGGCTAAAATAAATTTGATATTTTGTGTATAATTCTCTATAATAATATTAACATTATCTTAGATATTAAATTAGAAATAATTATGTTTAACAAAATTATTAATTTTTTGCGGAGGAGATGGTTTGTTCTAACTTTGATCGCCGTGGTTTTGATCGGAATATTTTTTTTTGTTAAAACCCAAAAAATCCTCTATCGAATATTCTACCGTCAGTCGAGGCAAAGTTACGGCCGAGGTTAGCGTGACAGGGAAAGTAAAGCCTGCCCGCAGCCTTGATTTAGCTTTTGAGCGTTCCGGCCGTATTAATAAAATAGCCGTTAATATCGGCGATAGTGTCAAAGATGGACAAGTTTTAATTTTTTTGGAAAACGGAGATTTGTTGGCACAATTGCAGCAGGCCGAGGCAAGTCTGAAATCGCAAGAGACCAAATTAACCCAGCTTAAAAAAGGAACAAGAGCAGAAGATTTGGATGTTTATCAGAATGCGGTTAATAACGCAGAATCATCTTTAGAAGATACTAAGAATAATCTGGCTATTGCAGGACAAAAAGCAGAAGTCGACCTGAACAATCTCTATGCCTCGATTATTGATATAATAGACGACGCTTATAACAAAACCGACGACGCGGTTCGTAAACAAGCGAGTGATATGTTTATTAACGCGGAAAGCGCCAATCCGAAACTTTCTTTTATTTCCACGAACAGTCAGGCGCAGAGTAGTGCTGAAACAGAACGAAAAATCGCTTCTCAAGATTTAAACGCTTGGTCGGTTGATTTAAATAATCTCAAAAATCGACAAAATAGCCATGAAGATTTGGATCAAGCCATGGTTGATGCAAGTAGTCGGCTTAATCGCACTTTAGTCTTTTTAACTGATCTGGCTGCGAATCTTGATAATGCTCCGTCTTTAAGCAGCACGACTATGAATACTTATAAGACTAGCGTCAACACCGCTCGTACAAATATAATAACGGCGCTTACCAATATTAACGACAAACAGCAAACAATTTTAGCGCAAAAAGTTTCGAACGAAGATAATATTGCTACAGCCAAAACATCTTTAACTACGACTCAAAATACTTTGGCTCAAGCGCAAAAACAATTAGCCTTAAAGCAGGCGGGTTATTCTTTGGAAGATATTTCTTTCCAGGCGAGTCAGGTTGATCAAGCGCAAGCCAATGTTAATTATTATCAGGCCATGTTAAACAAAACTGTTTTGAGGGCTCCTTTTGATGGTATAATTACCAAAATAAATTTTGAGATCGGAGATATAATACAGCCCAACGTGGCAGCGATATCATTAATCGGTAAAGATAAATTTGAAATAGAAGCCAATATCACCGAATCGGATATTTCAAAAATACAAATTGGACAAATTGCCCGCGTCACCTTAGATGCTTATGGCCCGGATGTCATTTTTACGGCTAAGGTTGTACAAGTTGATCTTTCGGCCACTATTATTGAAGGGGTGGCTACCTACAAAACCGTTTTTCAGTTTACCGAAGAAGACGAAAAAATTTTTGACGGCTTGACGGCTAATATTGACGTTTTAGTCGGCGAGAAAGACAACGTCTTGTTTGTTTCTGCCAGAGACGTTGTTTCGCGCGATGGCAAAAAATTTATTCAAGTCCTGATCGACGAGAAGCGAGATTTAACCGAAGAGAGAGAAGTGAAGGTTGGTTTACGGGGGACTGAAGGCCAAGTCGAGATTATTTCCGGCTTAAAAGAAGGAGAAAAAGTAATTAGTTTCAAGGAGCAATAATATGCCACTGATTGAAGTTAAAAACTTAGAAAAAATCTATCAGAATGAAGGAGTTTCTACACCAGCTTTGCGTGATGTAAGTTTTAATATCGAGAAAGGTGAATTTGTTTCCATTATGGGTCCATCCGGTTCTGGCAAATCAACTCTTCTTCACATACTCGGATTTTTAGATGAGCACACCAAGGGAGAATATCGTTTTAAGGGAAAAACCATAAAAGATTATTCTGGTGAAGAACTGGCCCATTTAAGGAATAAAGAAATGGGTTTTATTTTTCAAATGTTTAATTTATTGCCACGAACAACCGTGCTTGAAAACGTAAAATTACCCCTCATCTATTCCGGCATTAAAGAGACTTTGTGGAATGACATATCACAAAAAGCCATTGAAGCGGTTGGTCTTTCTCATAGAATAAATCATGAATCTTCTCAGCTTTCTGGTGGAGAAAAACAGCGTGCGGCCATTGCGCGAGCTTTAATTAATAATCCGCAAGTAATTTTTGCCGACGAGCCTACGGGGAACCTCGATTCAGAATCAGGCAAAACAATAATGGAAATTTTACAGAAATTAAACGAAGAAATGGGTCACACTATAATTTTAATTACACACGAAACTTATACCGCAGAACATGCCCAGCGCATTATCCGTTTCATCGACGGAAAAATTGAAAGCGATCGTCGAGTGGATCATCGCTTGAAAGCCCAAGATCATTTTAGAAAATAAAGGGTATTACCCTGTGTTATCTTTGCTCGCTCGGAAATGAAAATAAATTTTCACTTCACTCACTAACGCGAAAATAAAATATGTTACTTAAGTACAGTTTTAAAACAGCCTTTAATGGCCTAAAATCTCATAAGTCGCGTTCAGCGTTGACTATTCTTGGTATAGTTATCGGCATTACCGCGGTGATGATGGTTATGTCTTTAGGTGAGGGAATGCAGGGCTTGATATTAAATCAAATACAAGGCCAGGTTGGTTCCAGAGTGATTGAAATCGCTCCTGGCAGACAGCCCAAGGGGCCGACCGACTTCTTGTCTATGTTCTCTGATTCATTAAAACAGAGAGATCTTGAAGCGCTCACACGGAAGAGCAATGTCCCTTACGCAGACGAAATTATGCCTTTGGTTTTTGGGAGCGAAAGCATTGCTTACGGCAGTGAAACATATCGGGTCACGCTTTATGGCATGACCGATGCCGCGAGTAGATTATACAACATTCGTCCCGGCAAAGGCAGATTTTTAACCAGCGAGGAAGTAAAAAATTACGCCGATGTGGTTGTTATCGGTTCGGGGGTGAAAGAAGATCTTTTTTCCAACAACGAAGCCATCGGCCAAAAAGTAAAAATTAAAGGCAAAAATTTTAAAGTTATCGGAGTTTTAGAAAAAAAAGGTCAGGGACTTATAGGTTTCGACGAAACAGTAATTATTCCTTATACCACCGCCCAGCGTTATGTTTTGGGTATTAAATATTTTCATCACATTATAGTGGAAGCAGATTCCGAGAAGAATGTTTCGCAAACCGTTGAAGACATAAAAATTACTTTAAGAAATTCTCATAATATTCAGAACCCAGACAAAGACGACTTCCATGTAACAAGCCAGGCGGATGCCATGAAAATGGTCAGCACTATAACTGGCATTATTACTCTTTTTTTGGCAGCCGTAGCCGCTATTTCTCTTTTAGTCGGAGGTGTTGGCATTATGAATATTATGTTAGTGGCAGTTACGGAGCGAACAAGGGAAATTGGACTTCGTAAAGCTCTTGGCGCCACAGACAAGG
>Ga0265296_1002962_pt1 | contig 16393 bp, 28 predicted proteins | sample MunlanPumphouse1_FD_189073 | JGI IMG/M metagenome (GOLD analysis project Ga0265296, IMG submission 189073) | Groundwater microbial communities from a municipal landfill in Southern Ontario, Canada - Pumphouse #1 | ecosystem: Environmental > Aquatic > Deep subsurface > Groundwater | place... | reverse complement strand
ACGCACGCACCAGGTCAGCCTAGGTGCGTGGGTCAGATCCTTCCGGTTAACGCGCCGGGGTGAATCCGGTGGGCAGCGCGGGGCGCTGGGAGAATCGGTTCATGAAGGCAGCTGCCGGCCCGGAGGGCCTGTTCGACATCGAGCCGGGCGAGGCGCGGGCGCCGGGCTCGGCGGCGCCGGCGGGTGCGGCCAAGACGTTCCGCGGGTACGACCAGGGGCAGAGCTTCCTCCTCCCGCCAAGCCTGGATGACTGGCTGGACGAGGACGACGAGGCCCGGTTCATCTCCGAGGTCGTCGAAGACATCCTGGATCTGGCGCCGATCTACGCGTCGTACGCGACCACCTCGGGCGCTCCTCCGTATGACCCGCGGATGATGTTGAAGCTGCTGCTGTTCGCGTACGCGACGGGCGTGACCTCGTCTCGTGAGCTGGAGCGGCGGTGCAAGCGCGACATCGCTTTCCGGTGGCTGTCGGGCAACCAGGCGCCCGACTACCGGTCCCTGGCCCGGTTCCGTCGCCGCCACCTGGACGCCCTGCCGGGCTTGTTCCTGCAGGTGCTGCGCGTCTGCGCGGAGGCGGGGCTGGTGCGGTTGGGGCGGGTCGCGCTGGATGGCACGAAGCTGGCCGCGAACGCGTCCCGGCACAAGGCGATGAGCTATGACCGGATCGTGCCGAAGATCGATCAGCTCCAAGCCGAGGTCGACGCGCTCCTCGCCGAGGCGGAGGCGGTCGACGAGGCCGAGGATCAGCAGTTCGGTGAGGACCGGCGCGGGGATGAGGTCGCGCCGGAGCTGGCCCGCCGTGAGGGGCGGCTGGCGAAGCTGCGGGCAGCGAGGGACGCGATCGAAGCCGACGCCGCCGAGCGGGCGGAAGCCGCGGCGCGGAAGAAGGCCGAAGCCGCCGGCCGGTCCGGCGAGCAGGCCGACGCGGCCGTGGCCGCCGCGGTCGAGAAGGCGGTCCCGAAGCCGAAAGCGCAACGCAATTTCACCGATCCCGAGGCGCGGATGATGAAGACGGGCCGCGGCTTCGATTACGCGTTCAACGCGCAGGCCGTTGTCGATGAGGGCCACCAGATCGTGCTGACCGCCGAGGTCACCCAGCAGGCCACCGATATTCAGCAGTTCGTCCCGATGGCCGAGCAGACCACACGGAACCTCGACGCGGCAGGGATCGACCGTCCCCCGGACGCCATCCTCGCTGACGCGGGCTACTGCTCGGAAGACAACCTCGAAGCCGCCGACGATCTGGACGCCCAGGTCTTGATCGCGACGGGACGGCAACGCCACGGCGAGAGCTTCCCGGCCGCCAGCGTCCCAGAAGAGCCGGTCCCGGAGGGCGCGAGCCGGCGGGAGCGGATGGCGCACGCGCTGCGCACCGAGCAGGGCCGCGCCGGCTACGCGCGCCGCAAAGCCATCGTGGAACCCGCGTTCGGGCAGATGAAGACTCGGCAGAACGCCGGACAGCTCCGGTTGCGCGGACTCGCTGGCGCGCAAGGCGAATGGCTGCTCCACACGATCTGCCACAACCTCCGCAAGCTCCGCGGCGCCACGGACGCAGGGCTGGCGCCCGCGTAGCCCGTCCGCCGGGGTCCCGGGCGTCGCAGCCGCCCGCCGACAGCCGCCACCAGGCCCTCACCGGGCGATCCTGACGATCACAAGCCGGAAGAACCCGCTCGTTCTCCGTTCCCCGATCGCCAGCGCGCGGCGCTGCAGCCAACGCCGCCGCCTATTTCATCCGGTACTGACCCGCGCACCTAGGCGCAGGGCATCGAGGGGCGGGGAGCGGATCCCCGCCCCTCCGCACGTCCGGCCACGGATCCGCGCCGCCGCGGCTCACCGCGCCAGCACTGCGGAGTCGGCGCGACACGCCCGGGTTGCACGAGCATCCGCATCCGTGCGAGAATCGACAGGTTGCAAACGCGGCGTCTCACGCCGCTCACTGCCCTGGCAGTGCACAGGACGATCACGATCCTGGGCCGCGGGCAGCCGACACAAGGACTTCACCGGAACGAGCGCGGCACGACCGTGCTCGGTGCGGTGCGCGCCCCTCGCGGGCATTGACAGAAGAACAGCGGTGCACTGACAGGTGCGTTGCGAGCAGCCCTCCCAGGCTGCGTCGACAGGAAGAGAGTCAGCCATGGCGGGACAGAAGATCCGCATCCGACTGAAGTCGTACGACCACGAGGTCATCGACTCCTCGGCGCGCAAGATCGTCGACACCGTGACCCGTGCGGGCGCGACGGTTGTGGGCCCGGTGCCACTGCCGACCGAGAAGAACGTGGTCGTGGTGATCCGGTCTCCTCACAAGTACAAGGACAGCCGCGAGCACTTCGAGAAGCGCACGCACAAGCGACTCATCGACATCATCGATCCGACGCCCAAGGCGGTCGACTCGCTCATGCGCCTCGACCTGCCCGCTGACGTCAACATCGAGATCAAGCTCTAAGGAACGCAATGTCGAAGATCACGACGACTCGCGGCCTGCTCGGCACGAAGCTCGGGATGACCCAGGTCTGGGATGAGCAGAACAAGCTCGTCCCCGTCACGGTGCTCGAGATCACGCCGAATGTGGTCACGCAGATCCGCACGCCCGAGAAGGACGGCTATGCAGCCATCCAGATCGCCGCCGGCCAGATCGACCCGCGCAAGGTGAACCAGCCCGCCGCCGGTCACTTCCAGGCCGCCGGTGTCACGCCGCGCCGCCACCTCACCGAGGTCCGCACCGACAACGCCGGTGTCTACGAGCTCGGCCAGGAGCTGTCCGTCGACCTGTTCGCCGCCGGCCAGAAGGTCGACGTCGTCGGGACGTCGAAGGGCAAGGGCTTCGCCGGTGTCATGAAGCGCCACAACTTCGCCGGCGTCTCCGCATCGCACGGTGCGCACCGCAACCACCGCAAGCCCGGCTCGATCGGTGCTTCGTCCACGCCCAGCCGCGTCTTCCGCGGCATGCGCATGGCCGGCCGCATGGGCGGCGAGCGCGTCTCGGTGATGAACCTCACGGTCCACTCGATCGACGTCGAGCAGGGCGTCATGCTCGTCAAGGGTGCCGTCCCCGGTGCCCGCGGCCGACTCGTGTTCGTCCGCAACGCTGTGAAGGGAGCCTGAGCATGACCACCCAGGTCGCAATCGTCGACGCGCAGGGCAAGCAGGCCGGCTCGGTCGAGCTGCCCGCGAGCATCTTCGACGTCCAGACGAACGTCCCGCTCATCCACCAGGTCGTCGTCGCGCAGCTCGCTGCCGCACGCCAGGGCACGCACGCGACCAAGGGTCGCGGCGAGGTGTCCGGATCCGGTGCCAAGCCGTTCAAGCAGAAGGGCACCGGCCGCGCCCGTCAGGGTTCGATCCGCATGCCGCAGCACCGCGGCGGTGGCATCGTCCACGGCCCGCAGCCGCGCGACTACTCGCAGCGCACCCCCAAGAAGATGATCGCCGCCGCGCTCCTCGGCTCGCTGTCGGACCGCGCTCGCGGTGGCCGCCTGCACGTCGTCGAGTCGTTCGGCGCGGGTGACGCACCGAAGACCCGCGTCGCCGTCGAGATGCTCTCGGCGATCGGCGTCGCCAAGAACGTGCTGGTCGTGCTCGACCGCAACGAGGAGAACGCAGCGCTCACCGTGCGCAACCTCCCCGAGGTGCACGTGCTCACGTGGGACCAGCTCAACGCCTACGACGTGCTCGTGAGCGACGACATCGTCTTCACGAAGGCCGCCTACGAGGCGTTCGTCGCCGCCAAGTCCCCCAAGGCCCCGAAGGCCGATGAGGCAGAGAAGGACGAGAACCGATGAGCGGCTACAACAAGGACCCTCGCGACATCATCATCCGCCCGATCGTGTCCGAGAAGAGCTACGCGCTCATCGACATGGGCAGCTACACGTTCGAGGTCGACCCGCGCGCCACCAAGACCGAGATCAAGCTCGCGATCGAGAAGATCTTCGGCGTCAAGGTGGATCGCGTCAACACTCTCAATCGCGTCGGCAAGACGCGCCGTACCCGCTTCGGCACTGGCAAGCGCAAGGACACCAAGCGCGCCATCGTCAAGCTGAAGTCCGGCTCGATCGACATCTTCACGACTGTCGGCTGAGCGGAAGGAACAAGACCATGGCCATTCGCAAGTACAAGCCGACGACCCCGGGTCGTCGAGGCTCCTCCGTCGCGGACTTCGCTGAGATCACCCGGTCGACGCCCGAGAAGTCGCTGCTGCGCCCGCTGCCCAAGACGGGCGGCCGCAACAACACCGGTCGCATCACGACCCGCCACATCGGTGGCGGTCACAAGCGCCAGTACCGCGTCATCGACTTCCGTCGCAACGACAAGGACGGCGTCAACGCTCGCGTCGCGCACATCGAGTACGACCCGAACCGCACGGCGCGCATCGCGCTCCTGCACTTCGAGGACGGCACGAAGCGCTACATCCTCGCGCCGAACAAGCTCAAGCAGCACGACGTCGTCGAGTCCGGTGCAGGCGCCGACATCAAGCCCGGCAACAACCTGCCGCTCCGCAACATCCCCACGGGTACGGTCATCCACGCGATCGAGCTCCGTCCGGGTGGCGGCGCCAAGCTGGCCCGCTCCGCGGGCGCATCGGTCCGCCTCGTCGCCAAGGACGGCCCCTACGCGCAGCTCCGCCTGCCGTCGGGCGAGATCCGCAACGTCGACGCGCGCTGCCGCGCCACGATCGGCGAGGTCGGCAACGCCGAGCAGTCGAACATCAACTGGGGCAAGGCCGGTCGCAAGCGCTGGCTCGGTGTCCGTCCGACCGTCCGCGGTGTCGCCATGAACCCGGTCGACCACCCGCACGGTGGCGGCGAGGGCAAGACGAGCGGTGGTCGCCACCCCGTCAGCCCGTGGGGTCAGGCAGAGGGCCGCACCCGCCGGCCGAACAAGCCGAGCGACAAGCTCATCGTCCGCCGCCGTTCGACCGGCAAGAAGAAGCGCTAGTAGGAGAGTCCGATGCCCCGCAGCCTCAAGAAGGGTCCGTTCGTCGACGACCACCTCCTCACCAAGGTGGTTCGCCAGAACGAGGCCAGCAGCAAGAACGTCATCAAGACGTGGTCGCGCCGCTCGATGATCGTGCCGGCCATGCTCGGTCACACGATCGCCGTGCACGACGGTCGCAAGCACATCCCGGTCTTCGTCACAGAGACGATGGTCGGCCACAAGCTGGGCGAGTTCGCGCCCACCCGCACCTTCCGTGGACACGTGAAGGACGACAAGAAGGGTCGTCGCCGCTAACGCGGCGGCGAAGAAGGAGAAGGCAATGGTTGAGTCGATCGCTCGCGTTCGTCACATCCGCGTGACCCCTCAGAAGGCCCGCCGTGTCGTCGACATGATCCGCGGCAAGCAGGCCGAGGAGGCCCTCGCGATCCTGAAGTTCGCCCCGCAGGGCGCCTCAGAGCCGGTGTACAAGCTCGTCGCCTCGGCGATGGCGAACGCCCGGGTCAAGGCCGACGCGACGAACGAGCACCTCGACGAGCAGGACCTGTACGTGGCCCGCGCGTTCGTCGACGAGGGCACCACGCTCAAGCGGTTCCAGCCGCGTGCACAGGGTCGCGCGTTCCGCATCAACAAGCGGACCAGCCACATCACCGTCGTGCTCGCGACGCCGACCACGGAGGACGAGAACTAATGGGACAGAAGGTCAACCCCTACGGCTTCCGCCTCGGCATCACCACCGACCACGTGTCGCGCTGGTTCGCCGAGTCGACCAAGCCGGGGCAGCGCTACGCCGACTACGTGGCTGAGGACATCCGCATCCGCAAGATGCTGTCCACCAGCCTCGACCGCGCAGGCGTCGCCCGCATCGAGATCGAGCGCACCCGTGACCGCGTGCGCGTCGACATCCACACCGCCCGCCCGGGCATCGTGATCGGCCGCCGCGGCGCCGAGGCCGAGCGCATCCGCGCCGACCTCGAGAAGCTCACCGGCAAGCAGATCCAGCTGAACATCCTCGAGGTCAAGAACCCCGAGGCGTCGGCGCAGCTCGTCGCACAGGGCATCGCGGAGCAGCTCAGCGCTCGCGTGGCGTTCCGCCGTGCGATGCGCAAGGGCCTCCAGTCGGCGCAGCGCGCCGGCGCCAAGGGCGTGAAGATCAAGGTCTCCGGCCGCCTCGGCGGCGCCGAGATGAGCCGCAGCGAGCAGTACCGCGAGGGCCGCGTGCCCCTGCACACGCTCCGCTCGAACATCGACTACGGCTTCTACGAGGCCAAGACGACCTTCGGCCGCATCGGCGTGAAGGTCTGGATCTACAACGGCGAGCTCACCAACCGCGAGCTGGCTCGCGAGCAGGCGAACCAGAAGCCGCAGCGCGAGCGCCGCGGCCCCCGTCGCGACGCACCCGTGGAGGCGTAAACCATGCTCATCCCCCGTCGAGTCAAGCACCGCAAGCAGCACCACCCGAAGCGCACCGGTCAGGCGACCGGTGGCACCAAGGTGTCGTTCGGCGACTACGGCATCCAGGCGCTCACGCCTGCCTACGTCACCAACCGCCAGATCGAGGCTGCCCGAATCGCCATGACGCGCCACATCAAGCGCGGCGGCAAGGTGTGGATCAACATCTACCCGGACCGTCCCCTCACGAAGAAGCCCGCCGAGACTCGCATGGGCTCCGGCAAGGGCTCGCCCGAGTGGTGGGTCGCGAACGTCAAGCCCGGCCGCGTCCTCTTCGAGGTCGCCGGCGTCAACGAGGAGCTCGCACGCGAGGCGATGATGCGAGCCATCCACAAGCTGCCGCTCAAGGCACGCATCATCAAGCGCGAGGAGGCTGACGCATAATGGCGATCGGTTCCAAGGAGCTCATGCCCGCCGAGCTCGCAACCATGGACGACGAGCGACTCGTCGTCGAGCTCAAGCGGGCGAAGGAAGAGCTGTTCAACCTGCGCTTCCAGTCGGCCACCGGCCAGCTGGACTCGCACGGCCGCCTGCGCGCCGTCAAGCGCGACATCGCGCGGCTGTACACCGTGATCCGCGAGCGCGAGCTCGGCATCAGCGCCTCCCCGGCGCCCGTCGAGAAGCCCGCGGACAAGAAGAAGTCCAAGAAGGCCGACGAGGCCAAGAAGGCCGCCGAGGCTCCGTCCTCGGACGACCAGAAGGCTGAGGAGAACTGATGGCCAGCACCGAGCAGCCCACGGGCGAGGCCGCGCAGCGCGGCTACCGCAAGTCGCGCATCGGCTACGTCGTCTCCGACAAGATGGAGAAGACCGTCGTCGTCGAGGTCGAGGACCGCGTCAAGCACCCCCTGTACGGCAAGGTGCTGCGCAAGTCCTCGAAGGTCAAGGCGCACGATGAGCAGAACGCCGCCGGCATCGGCGACCGCGTCCTGATCGCAGAGACCCGTCCGACGAGCGCCACGAAGCGCTGGCGCATCGTCGAGATCCTCGAGAAGGCCAAGTAGGCCTCGGCCTCGAAGGAGATCCAGACATGATCCAGCAGGAATCCCGCGTCAAGGTCGCCGACAACACCGGCGCCAAGCAGCTCCTGACCATCCGCGTGCTCGGCGGCTCCGGCCGCCGCTACGCCGGACTGGGCGACACGATCGTCGCCACGGTCAAGGACGCCATCCCCGGTGGTGCGGTCAAGAAGGGCGATGTGGTCAAGGCCGTCATCGTCCGCACCGTGAAGTCCACCCGCCGTCCCGACGGCTCCTACATCAAGTTCGACGAGAACGCAGCAGTCATCCTGAAGAACGACGGCGACCCGCGCGGCACGCGCATCTTCGGTCCCGTCGGTCGCGAGCTCCGCGACAAGCGCTTCATGAAGATCGTCTCGCTCGCACCGGAGGTGATCTGACCCATGGCCAGCATCAAGAAGGGCGACCTCGTCGTCGTCATCGCCGGCGCGCGCGAGTCGCGCGGCGGCGACCGGGGCAAGACCGGCCGCGTGATCGAGGTCCTGCGCGAGCAGGACCGCGTGATCGTGGAGGGCGTCAACCTCGTCACGAAGCACATCAAGGTCGGCCAGACCAACCGCGGCACCCGCACGGGCGGCATCGAGACCCACGAGGCCCCGATCCACATCTCGAACGTGGCGCTCGTCGACCCCGAGTCGAAGAAGCCCACGCGCGTCCGCCGCGACATCACGTCCGTCGAGAAGAACGGCGTCACGACCACGCAGAAGGTCCGCGTCGCCACGAAGTCGGGCAAGGAGATCAAGAGCAATGACTGACACCGCAGTTCGCCTGCCCAGGCTCAAGCAGCAGTACCGCGAGACGATCGTGCCGCAGCTCCGCGAGGAGTTCGGCTACGCCAACGTCATGCAGGTGCCCGGCCTGACCAAGATCGTGGTCAACACGGGCGTCGGCGAGGCCGCGCGCGACTCCAAGGTGATCGAGGGCGCCATCCGCGACCTCACGCAGATCACCGGGCAGAAGCCGATGGTGACCGCCGCTCGCAAGTCGATCGCGCAGTTCAAGCTGCGCGACGGCATGCCGATCGGTGCGCACGTGACGCTCCGCGGCGACCGCATGTGGGAGTTCCTCGACCGTCTGCTGACGCTCGCGCTCCCGCGCATCCGCGACTTCCGCGGCCTGAGCCCGAAGCAGTTCGACGGCAACGGCAACTACACCTTCGGCCTCCAGGAGCAGTCGGTGTTCCACGAGATCGACCAGGACAAGATCGACCGCGTCCGCGGGTTCGACATCACCGTCGTCACGACGGCGAAGTCGGATGACGAGGGTCGTGCGCTGCTCAAGGCGCTCGGCTTCCCCTTCAAGACCGACTCCTGACCCCATCGGCGCCGCCGGCGCCGAGCAGCTTCAAGGTCGTTGTCCGCGGAACGGGCAGCGAAACCAGAACGGAGAACCACCCATGACGATGACCGACCCGGTCGCCGACATGCTGACGCGTCTGCGCAACGCCAACACGGCGATGCACGACGAGGTCACGCTGCCGTCGTCGAACCTCAAGGCCAACATCGCCGAGATCCTCGAGCGCGAGGGCTTCATCTCGGCCTGGAAGGTCGAGGATGCTCGCGTCGGCAAGACGCTGACCCTCAGCCTCAAGTACGGCGGGAACCGCGAGCGCGCGATCTCCGGCCTCAAGCGCGTGTCGAAGCCCGGTCTGCGCGTGTACGCACGCTCGACCGAGATCCCCCAGGTCCACGGCGGCCTCGGCGTCGCGATCCTGTCCACGAGCTCGGGACTCCTCACTGACCGTGAGGCCGAGCAGAAGGGCGTCGGCGGGGAAGTCCTCGCCTACGTGTGGTGAGCTGACATGTCACGAATCGGACGACTCCCCATCGACATCCCCGCTGGTGTCGAGATCACGGTGGACGACGCGGTCGTCACCGTCAAGGGCCCCAAGGGCGAGCTGCAGACCCCGATCGCCAAGCCGATCCAGGTCGAGGTCGCCGACGGCCAGATCCAGGTCACGCGACCGGACGACGAGCGCGAGTCGCGCTCGCTGCACGGCCTGACCCGCACCCTCATCGCCAACGACATCGTCGGCGTCACCGAGGGCTACTCGAAGTCCCTCGAGGTCGTCGGCACGGGCTACCGCGTCGCCGCCAAGGGCACGGGCGTCGAGTTCGCGCTCGGCTTCTCGCACCCGGTCAACGTCGAGCCGCCCGCCGGCATCACGTTCACGGTCGAGGGCAACAACAAGCTCACCGTCAGCGGCATCTCGAAGCAGGCCGTGGGCGAGGTGGCTGCGAACATCCGCAAGCTGCGCAAGCCCGAGCCCTACAAGGGCAAGGGCGTCCGCTACGCGGGCGAGCAGATCCGCCGCAAGGCTGGAAAGGCTGGTAAGTGATGGGCATCGGTACCCGAGGCAAGACCAAGTCGGCTGCCCGTGGTCGTCGCCACGCACGTCTCCGCAAGAAGGTCGTCGGCACCAGCTCGGTGCCGCGCCTGGTCGTCACCCGCTCGGCACGCCACGTGTTCGTGCAGGTCGTCGACGACTCGCAGGGCGTCACCGTCGCCTCGGCGTCGACGATGGAGGCTGACCTCCGCGCGTTCGACGGCGACAAGACGGCGAAGGCCAAGCGCGTCGGCGAGCTCGTCGGCGAGCGCGCCAAGGCGGCAGGCGTCGAGTCTGTCGTGTTCGACCGGGGCGGCAACCGCTACGCCGGTCGCGTCGCGGCCATCGCCGATGGCGCACGAGAGGCAGGGCTGGGACTGTGAGCGAAGAGAACAAGGACACGCAGGTGACGGACACCACGCAGCAGGCTGCGACGGCCGCTCCGGCCGCCGAGGCCGGCCAGTCGTCGGACCACCGCGACGAGCCCCGCGAGCAGCGGCGCGGGAGCCGCGATCGCGGCACGCGCAACGAGCGCGGACGTCGTGACGACCGCACGGAGAACCAGTTCCTCGAGCGCGTCGTGACGATCAACCGCGTCTCGAAGGTCGTCAAGGGCGGCCGCCGCTTCAGCTTCACGGCGCTCGTCGTCGTGGGCGACGGCGACGGCATGGTCGGCGTCGGCTACGGCAAGGCGCGCGAGGTCCCCACGGCGATCTCGAAGGGCGTCGAGGAGGCGAAGAAGAACTTCTTCCGCGTCCCCCGCATCGCCAAGACGATCCCGCACCCGACGCAGGGCGAGGCCGCTGCCGGCGTCGTGCTGCTGCGCCCCGCAGCCGCCGGAACCGGCGTCATCGCGGGCGGCCCCGTGCGCGCCGTCCTCGAGTGCGCCGGCATCCACGACGTGCTGAGCAAGTCGCTCGGCTCGTCGAACTCCATCAACATCGTGCACGCGACGGTGGCCGCGCTGCGCCAGCTCGAGGAGCCGCGTGCGGTCGCCGCACGTCGCGGCCTCCCGCTGGACCGGGTCGTCCCGGAGCGCCTGCTGCGCGCCGAGGCGGAGAACACCAAGCACGACGCCGAGATCGCGAAGGCGGCATCCAAGTGAGCAAGCTGAAGATCACGCAGATCAAGTCTGTGATCAGCGAGAAGCAGTATCAGCGCGAGACGCTGCGCTCGCTGGGCCTCAAGCGCATCGGCCAGTCGGTCGAGCGCGAGGACACCCAGCAGAACCGTGGCTACGTCAACACGGTGCGGCACCTCGTCAAGGTCGAGGAGATCGAGAATGACTGACAAGAACGAGTCGGCCGAGCTGCCGTCGCTCAAGGTGCACCACCTCCGGCCCGCGCCGGGTGCGAAGAAGGCGCGCACGCGCGTCGGTCGCGGTGAGGCGTCGAAGGGCAAGACGGCCGGTCGTGGCACCAAGGGCACCAAGGCCCGCTACTCCGTGCGTCCCGGCTTCGAGGGCGGCCAGCTGACGAGCGTCATGCGCGCTCCCAAGCTGCGCGGCTTCAAGAACCCGTTCCGCACCGAGTACCAGGTCGTCAACGTGGGCCAGCTCGGCGAGCTGTTCCCGAACGGCGGCGACGTCACCGTCGCCGACCTGGTGGCCAAGGGCGCCGTCCGCAAGAACGAGCTCGTCAAGGTGCTCGCAGGCGGCGAGCTCTCGGTCGCGCTGACGATCAGCGTCGACAAGGTCTCGGCTGCGGCAGAGCAGAAGATCGTGGCCGCTGGCGGCTCCGTCAAGTAAGTAGGCTGAGGGGCGGTCCGTGCGCGGGCCGCCCCGATTGCCATTCTCGGAAGGCTGCACGTGTTCAGTGCCATCGCACGCATCTTCAAGACGCGCGACCTGCGTCGGAAGATCCTCTTCACGCTCGCCATCGTGGCGGTGTTCCGGCTCGGGTCGTTCATCCCCGCGCCGTTCGTCGACTACGGCAACGTGCAGGCGTGCATCGCCGCGAACCAGACCGCGACCGGGCTCTACCAGCTGGTGAACCTGTTCTCCGGTGGCGCGCTGCTGCAGCTGAGCATCTTCGCGCTGGGCATCATGCCCTACATCACGGCCGCGATCATCGTGCAGCTGCTCCGCGTCGTCATCCCGCACTTCGAGACCCTCTACAAGGAGGGCCAGTCGGGCCAGGCGAAGCTCACGCAGTACACCCGGTACCTGACGATCGCGCTCGGCGTGCTCCAGTCGACGACGCTCATCACGGTCGCCCGATCGGGCGCGCTGTTCTCGTCCACCGGTGGCCCCTCGCTGCCGCAGTGCCAGAACCTGCTGACGAACGACTCCTGGTGGTCGATCGCGCTCATGATCATCACCATGACCGCAGGCACCGGCCTCATCATGTGGCTCGGCGAGCTCGTCACCGAGCGCGGCGTCGGCAACGGCATGTCCCTCCTCATCTTCACGTCGATCGCCGCCACCTTCCCCGGCGCGCTCGGCATCATCTTCGAGACGCAGGGCCCGAACACGTTCGCGATGGTGCTGCTCGTGGGCGTGCTGATCATGGGTCTCGTCGTCTTCGTCGAGCAGTCCCAGCGGCGCATCCCCGTGCAGTACGCGAAGCGCATGGTCGGTCGGCGGATGTACGGGGGCCAGTCCACGTACATCCCGATCAAGGTCAACATGGCCGGCGTCGTGCCCGTCATCTTCGCCTCCTCGCTGCTGTACCTGCCGGCGCTCGTCGCGCAGTTCAACATGCCCGCCGATGGCACGACGCCGGCCGACTGGGTGCTCTGGGTGCAGGCGAACTTCACGACCGGCAACCACCCGCTCTACATGGCGGTGTTCTTCTTCCTGATCGTGGGCTTCACCTACTTCTACGTGGCGATCACGTTCAACCCCGAGGACGTCGCCGACAACATGAAGAAGTACGGCGGCTTCATCCCGGGCATCCGTGCGGGTCGCCCGACGGCCGAGTACCTCGACTACGTGCTCACGCGCATCACGTTCCCCGGCTCGATCTACCTGGGTCTCGTCGCGCTCATCCCGCTCATCGCGCTCGCGACGGTCGGAGCCAACCAGAACTTCCCGTTCGGTGGCGCATCCATCCTGATCATCGTCGGCGTCGGCCTCGAGACGGTCCGGCAGATCGACGCGCAGCTGCAGCAGCGCCACTACGAAGGGCTCATCCGCTAGATGCCGAACCTCCTCATCGTCGGCCCGCCCGGTGCGGGCAAGGGCACGCAGGCAGCACGGATCGCGGAGGCGCTGGGCGTCCCCGCGGTCTCGACCGGCGACATCTTCCGGCAGAACATCAAGGAGCAGACCGAGCTCGGCAAGCGGGTGACCGCGATCCTCGACGCCGGCGAGTACGTCCCCGACGAGCTCACCAACGAGCTCATCGACGACCGGCTCGCGCAGGCCGACGCCGAGGACGGCTACCTGCTGGACGGGTACCCTCGCACGGCCGGCCAGGTCGAGTTCCTCGACGGCGTGAACCTCCACCGCGGCGAGCAGCTCGACGCGGTCGTCCGCCTCGTCGCGGACACCGACGAGGTCGTCCGCCGGCTGCTGGCCCGAGCCGAGCTGCAGGGCCGCAGCGACGACACGGAGGACGTCATCCGGCACCGCCTCGACGTGTACGAGCGCGAGACGGCGCCGCTCGTGGCGATCTTCGAGGAGCGCGGCCTCGTGGTCGAGGTCGACGGCATCGGACCGGTCGACGAGGTGACCGAGCGCATCCTCGCCGGTCTCGCCGAGCGCGGCATCTCCTCCTGATGCGCGGCCGCGGCCCCTACAAGTCGCGCCGTGAGCTCGCGGCGATGCGCGAGCCCGGCCGCATCACCGCGCTCGCGCTGCAGGCGGTGCAGGCCGAGATCCGCGCGGGCGTCACGACGCTCGAGCTCGACGCCACCGCCGAGCGAGTCATCCGCGAGCACGGGGCGGTGCCGAACTTCCAGCTGGAGCCCGGCTACGAGCACACCCTGTGCGTGAACGTCAACGACGTCGTCGTCCACGGCATCCCCGACGGCCGCGTGCTGCAGCCCGGGGACCTCGTCACGGTCGACTGCGGCGCGACGATCGGCGGATTCCACGGCGATGCGGCGATCAGCGTCGTCGTCCCGGGCGGCGACCCCGAGGTCACGGCACGGCGGGAGCGCCTGAGCGAGGTCACGCGCGGCGCGCTCTGGGCGGGCATCGCCGCGCTCGCCCGCGCGAAGCAGCTGGGCGAGGTGGGCGCCGCCGTGGAGGACCACATCGAGGCGAACAGCGACTTCCACATCGACGAGGACTACATCGGGCACGGCATCGGCACGCGGATGCACGAGGACCCGCCGGTCTTCAACTACCGCACCCGGGTCGTCGGCCCGGCCGTGAAGCCGGGGCTGTGCGTCGCGATCGAGCCGATCATCCACGCGGGGGGAGCGGCCACCACCGTGGACGCCGACGGCTGGACCGTGCGCAGCGCCGACGGCTCCGACGCGTGCCAGTGGGAGCACTCGGTGGCCGTCCACTCCGGCGGGATCTGGGTGCTGACCGCCTTCGACGGCGGGGCGTCGGAGCTCGCGCCGCTCGGCGTCGTGCCGATGCCGATCGCCGAGCGCTGAGCTAGGCGCGGCTCGAGCCGCTGCCCGGCAGCGCCCGGTAGGCGCGCAGGATGTCGACGGTGACGCCCAGCTCCTCCGCGAGCTCGACGTCGTCGCGGGTCCACGCGCAGGCCGCGCGCAGGGCGGCCGGGTCGATCAGCACGCGGGCGGCGAAGCCCTCGGCGGCGCGCTCCGCGGCCGCTGAGGTGCCGACGTGCATCCGCAGCGCGTGGCCGAGCTCGTGGGCGAGGACGCAGCGCTCCTCCACGGGGGTGAGCCCGGGTGCGAGCAGGATGCGCCGCCGCGGGTCGTCGTACGCTCCGAGCCAGCCGCTCGGGAGCCGGGCGGTGCGCACCTCGACCCCCGCTTCGCCGCAGAGGCCGAGCAGGTCACTCAGCGTGGGGCTCGTCCCGTCGAGCGACGCCGCGCCTCGCCGCAAGTCCATCCAGCTGCTCCTCGGATCCGCCGTCGTGGATGGCGGTGACGGTAGCGGGGCCCGCTGACATGCCGCCGACGCGGACGTGCGCGGCGAGGGTCGCGATCGCGGCGTCGGCAGCGAGGTGGCGGCGATCGAGCGGGACCTTCGACAGCAGCTCGGCCATGATCGCGACCCACAGCTCGACGTCGGGATCCTGCGGCTGCGCATCGGTGGCGACGCCCAGGGCCGTGAGCAGCCTGCGCAGCACATCCTCCTGCGGGGCCCCGGAGCCGCGCTCGATGTTGCTGACCGTCGTGCGGTCGACATCGGCGAGCTCGGCGAGCGCCTTCTGGCTGAGGCCCCGCCGCAGCCGGGCCGGTCGCACGAGCTCGCCGTAGCGCGAGCGCTCGGACGCGGTGGCACCGCGAAGGTGGATCGACATCGTGGCCCTCCTCTGTCGTCGACAGCGTAGCCGTCCGCGCGTCGCGGTCCGAGCCTCGATCCCCACACGGAGCCGAGAACCGCTGCGTCTCCGCCGCATGGTTGTGGAGAATCTCTTGCGCGGATGTCGAAGTCCAGGCATACTTTGCGACATGGACGTCGAATCCCGCATCGGACCTTCGCTCGCGGCCCTCCGACGGGGCGCGATGCTCAGCCAGGCAGAGCTCGCCCGGCTCGCCGGCACGCCTGTGTCGACGGTGCACGGCATCGAGCTCGGCACGATCGAGCCGCCCACCGTGCTCGTGGAGCGGCTGGCCGCCGCCATCGCGATCCGATTGCGCGACGAGCCGCGATGACGGAGCGCGGCGGCTCACCGACTCGTGCCGACCGGCACGGGCACCCGACAAGCGGGTGCGACGAAGGAGGAAGCACATGCACATGGAATCTCGCAGGGCGCGCGTCGCGGTCTGGACCGCGTCCGCTGCCGTCAGCGTCGTCGGCGTGGCGATCGCGGGGCTGTCGCTCGCGTGGCTGGTCGGCAGCTTCGGGCTGTCCGCGGCCGCGGCGTCGCAGATCGTCACCGCGGTCGAGATCGGCGGCGCAGCGCTGGCCGTCGTCTCGATCGTCCTCGGCGGCGGGATCGCGGGCGCCGTCATCTCGACGATCGTCTGGTACCTCAAGCGCAAGCTGCGCAAGCTGGCGATCGCCTGACATGGGTGCGACCGGCACGCTCGCCCCCCCGATCGGCCGTGCTCCGGTCGGTCGGCGTGTCGGTCGCGCTCGCGGCGCTCGCGCTCGGCCTCGTGGCGGCGTCCGCGGCCGCATCCGGCGGCGGCATCGCCGCGCGCAACGCCGTCGCCCTCGCGGCCGGCGACCTCGACACGAGCGTGCTCGCCGGTGCTCGCGACGCCCTCTCCATCGCCCTCCGCAACCTCGGTGCCGTCGCGCTGCTCGCGGCAGGCGCGCCGCTGCTGGCCACGCTCACGCTCGTCGCCCTGCCCGTGCTCGGCATCGGACTGGGCCTGTCCGCAGCTGCGGTGGTCGAGGCGCTCGGCCCGGTCGAGACGCTGCAGCGCGTAGCGCCCTACATCGCGTTCGAGCTGACGGGCGTCGTGCTGGCCGCGGCGTCGGGCATCCTGCCCACCGTCCACGCGCTCGCGATGGCCGCCCGCCGGGGCTCGGCATCGCTGCCGCGCTCGTACGCGAGCGCGCTGCCCGCAAGCCTCGCGCTCACCCTGGTCGCGGCGCTGCTGATCGTCATCGCCGCGTGCATCGAA
>Ga0265296_1002961_pt1 | contig 16395 bp, 13 predicted proteins | sample MunlanPumphouse1_FD_189073 | JGI IMG/M metagenome (GOLD analysis project Ga0265296, IMG submission 189073) | Groundwater microbial communities from a municipal landfill in Southern Ontario, Canada - Pumphouse #1 | ecosystem: Environmental > Aquatic > Deep subsurface > Groundwater | place... | reverse complement strand
ACACGACCGACAAGAACAAGAAGAACACCCCGGGGAAGATGGAATTCTCCAAGTACGATCCGGTCGTGCGCAAGCACGTCCCGTACAAGGAAGGCAAGATCAAGTAATCCGCAAGGATTGCTGATTGCCTCCGAAGAAACCCGCCCTCGTGGCGGGTTTTTTTGTGGGCCCCCGCCCCCGGTAGGTGTCGACCTCGGTCGACACGTTCTGACCCCGGTGGGTGCCGACCGTTGGTCGGCACGCTTGGCGCGGCTCGACTCCACCCACCCCGCTGGGCAGAATGGCCCATCACCCTCCCGACGGGCGCGCCTGATGCTGTTCGAGTGGTTGCTGGGTTCGTATCTGCTGCTGATCGACTGGCTGATCCGGCTGGTGGCGCTGTGCTGGATCCCCACCCGCACCACGCCGGGCGCGGCGCGCAGCTGGCTGCTGCTGGTCGGCTTCGTGCCGCTGCTGGGCCTGCCGCTGTACCTGCTGTTTGGCCACCCGTGGCTGTCGCGCGAACGCATCCGCCGGCAGGCCGAGGCCTCGCAGGTGATCCGCGAGGAGCAGGCGCTGCAGCGCCGACTGCGCTGGACGCCACAGCCCGATTCGGCCAGTGCCGAAGTGGTGCCGCTGGTGCAGCGCCAGGGCGATTTCATGCCGGTGCACGGCAACGCGATCGACCTGCTGACCGACTACGACGAATCACTGCACAACCTGATCGCCGACATCGACCAGGCCCAGGACCGGGTGCACCTGCTGTACTACCTGATGTTCGATGACACGGTGGGCGAGGCCATCGTCGAAGCCCTGCAGCGTGCCGCAGCGCGTGGCGTGCAGTGCCGCGTGCTGCTGGATGCGGTGGGCGCCAAGCGCGGCCTGCGTGCGTACAGCAAGCGGCTGCGATCACGTGACGTCGAAGTGCGCGCGATGCTGCCCGGTGGCCTGCGCTGGCGCCGCAGCGGGCGCATGGACCTGCGCAACCATCGCAAGATCGCGGTGATCGACAACGAAGTGGGCTACGTCGGTTCGCAGAACCTGGCGCGGCCTGAATTCGTGGCCGGCCACCCCAACCGCGAGCTGGTGGCTCGCGTGCGCGGGCCGGCGGTAGCGCACCTTGAAGCGGTGTTCGCCAGCGACTGGTACATCGAAACCGGACAGCGCCTGGACGTCATCGCCGACGTGCCGGTGTGCAGCGAGGACATCGCTACGCAGCTGCTGCCCAGCGGCCCGGCCTACCCCTACAGCAACGCGCGCGATGCGGTGGCCGCGCTGATCCATCTTGCCCGGCGCCGGCTGGTGATGGTGACGCCGTACTTCGTGCCCGACGAAGCAACGCTGAGTGCACTGCGCATCGCCGCACTGTCCGGCGTGCAGGTGCAGCTGATCCTGTCGGCCAGCAACAACCAGCGGCTGACCTCGTGGGCGCAGGAGGCCTACTACGACGAGCTGCTGCGCTGCGGGGTGCAGATCGCGCTGTACGAGCCGCAGTTCCTGCATGCCAAGCACATGAGCGTGGACGAGGACATCGCCGTGCTCGGGTCGATCAACATGGATATCCGCTCGTTCGCGCTGAATGCCGAAATCGGCCTGATCTGCTACGACCGTCAACTGGTCACGCAGCTGATCGCCATCGAGGACGACTATCTGCGCCAGTCACGCCTGCTGGACCTGGAGCAGTGGCGCAAGCGCCCAGCGTGGCTGCGCAGCCGCGAGGGCATCGCGCGCCTGGCCGATGCATTGATGTAGGCCGGCGCCAGCCGGGCAGGGGCGATGGCCTACAATCGGCGCATGACTGATTCACCGCGTAATGGCGAACTGGACCTGGCGATCATCGGTGGTGGTGCGGCCGGGGTGCTGGTGGCGATCCAGGTGTTGCGCCAGGCCCGGGCGCCGCTGGCGCTGGCCATCTTCGAGCCGGCCTCGCAGCTGGCACAGGGCATCGCCTATGCCACGCCGTGGCCGGAGCATCTGCTGAACGTGCCGGCGGCGAAGATGAGCGCCTTCCCCGACCAGCCCGGCGACTTCCTCGATTACCTGATGGCCGCCAACGCCTACCCGGGCGAGGCGCGCGAGGTGCTGGGCGAACGTTACGTGTGCCGCCATTACTTCGCCGCCTACCTGCAGCAGCGCCTGCGCGAGGCCGAAGCGTCCAGCGCAGCCCGATTGCAGGTCATCGCCCAACCGGTGCTGGCGCTGCATGCCGATGACCACGGTTATCAATTGCAGCTGGGCGATGGCCAAACGCTGCATGCAGCGCAGGCGGTGATCGCTACAGGCAACAGCATGCGGCCGCTGCCGGTGGACGGCGCCGACGCGCTGCCTGCCGATGATGTGGTCGAAGCCTGGGATTACGACGGCGTGCGCACGCTGGCCGGTGGCCATGCACTGGCCATCGTCGGTTCCGGGCTGAGCATGGCCGACACCGTACTGGCGCTGGCGGCCGCAGGTCACAGCGGGCCGCTGCACGTGATCTCGCGCCATGGCTTGCTGCCGTTGCCGCATGCACATGGTGGCCAGCCGGCGTTCGACCCGCAGGAGCTGCTGCCGATGACCCTGCGCCAGCGTCTGCGCGCACTGCGCCAGCACGCACGGCAGGCTCAGGTCGATGGCATCCCGTGGCAGGGCGTGATGGACCGCATCCGTCCGCACGGCCAGGCACTTTGGCTCAGTCTGGGCGAGGCCGACCAGCGTCGCTTCCTGCGCCACGTGGTGCGCTACTGGGACGTACACCGCCATCGCATCGCTGAGCCGGTGGCCCAGCAGTTGCAGGCGATGCAGGCCAGCGGCCAGCTGCGGGTTCACCGCGCCCGCCTGCAACGCGTGTGGCGCGACGGGGATGCCCTGCAGCTGTCGGGTCGCGAGGCGGGCGGCGGCAACGTGCAGTGGACGATCGGTGCGGTGGTCAATGCCACGGGCGTGGAAACCCGTGCCTCGGCGCTGCGCAACCCCTTGCTGCAGCAGCTGCAGGTCGACGGCCTGGCCCGTCCCGGCCCGCATGGGCTGGGCCTGGACAGCAGTGTGCCGGGCGACCGGCTGTGCGCAGCGGGCGGCCAGCCGCAGGCGCGCCTGGGGGTACTCGGCAGCCTGCGCATCGGCAGCCTGTGGGAAAGCCTGGCGGTGCCTGAACTGCGTCAGCAGGCGCAGGCCCTGGCCGCGCAGGTGGTCGCAGGAGCTGCGACGTCGATGCCGTAAAATGGAGGCATGGATGTCTCCCACTTGCTTGATGGCCTGAACCCGGCCCAGCGCGAAGCCGTCTCCGCTCCCCTCGGTCACCACCTGGTGCTGGCCGGTGCCGGGTCGGGCAAGACGCGCGTACTCACCCACCGCATTGCCTGGCTGCATGAAGTCGAAGGCGTGCCGACGCACGGCATTTTCGCGGTGACCTTCACCAACAAGGCCGCTGGCGAGATGCGCCATCGCATCGACGCACAGCTGCCGCATGGCAGCCGCGGCATGTGGATCGGCACCTTCCACGGCCTGGCCAACCGCCTGCTGCGCCTGCACTGGCAGGACGCCAAGCTGCCGGAAAGCTTCCAGGTGATGGATTCGGACGACCAGCTGCGGCTGGTCAAGCGCGTGGTACAGGCGCTGGAGCTGGATGACGGCAAGTACCCGCCCAAGCAGATTGCCTGGTGGATCAACGCGCAAAAGGATGAAGGCCGCCGCCCGCAGCACATCCAGCCCGAGCCGAACGACGCGTGGCTGGAAACCATGCGCCAGGCCTATGCCGAGTACCAGGCGCGCTGCGACCGCGCCGGCCTGGTCGATTTCGCCGAGCTGCTGCTGCGCGCGCACGAACTGCTGCGCGACAATCCGCCGTTGCTGTCGCATTACCGCGCGCGGTTCCGCGAGATCCTGGTGGACGAATTCCAGGATACCAACGCCATCCAGTACGCCTTCGTGCGCGTGCTGGCCGGGCATGAGGGCCACGTGTTCGTGGTCGGTGACGATGACCAGGCCATCTATGGCTGGCGCGGTGCCAAGGTCGAGAACGTGCAGGGCTTCCTGCGCGATTTCCCGGGCGCGCAGACCATCCGCCTGGAACAGAACTACCGTTCCACCGCCAACATCCTCAACGCCGCCAACGCGGTGATCGCGCACAACCCGGACCGCATCGGCAAGCAGCTGTGGACCGACAGCGGCGACGGCGATCCGATCGACCTGTACGCGGCGTACAACGAGATGGACGAGGCGCGCTACATCGTCGAGCGCGCGCGGCAGTGGGTGCGCGACGGTGGCAGCTATACCGAAGTGGCCGTGCTCTACCGCAGCAACGCGCAGTCACGCGCGCTGGAAGAAGCGCTGCTGAGCGAACAGGTGCCGTACCGCGTGTACGGGGGCATGCGCTTCTTCGAGCGCGCCGAAGTGAAGGATGCGCTGGCGTACCTGCGCCTGCTGTCCAACCGCAACGACGACGCTGCATTCGAGCGCGCGGTGAACACGCCCACGCGTGGCATAGGTGACCGCACGCTGGACGAAGTGCGCCGCGAAGCACGCACCCAGGGCATCTCGCTGTGGGAAGCCACCATGCTGGTGACCCAGGGCAGTGCATTGGCGGCGCGTGCGCGCAACGCGCTGGCCGGCTTCCTGGTGCTGGTCAATGAACTGCAGGCGCAGACCCAGCAGATGACCCTGGCCGAGCGCGTGGACCATGTGCTGGTGCGTTCGCAGCTGCGCGAACACTGGAGCAAGGAAAGCCGCAACGCGCTGGATTCGGAATCGCGCACCGACAACCTCGACGAACTGGTGTCGGTGGCCTCGCGCTTCGTGCGCCGTGCCGACGACATCGAGGAAGTGGGCGAGGACATGGACGAGCTGGTCGCGTTCCTGGCCTATGCCGCGCTGGAAGCTGGTGAAGGCCAGGCGCAGGCGGGCGAGGAGGGCGTGCAGCTGATGACGCTGCACTCGGCCAAGGGCCTGGAATTCCCGCTGGTGTTCCTGGCCGGCGTGGAAGAGGGCCTGTTCCCCAGCGCACGGTCGCTGGAGGAAAGCGGGCGGCTGGAAGAAGAACGTCGACTGGCTTACGTTGGCATCACCCGTGCGCGACAGAAGCTGGTGCTGAGCTACGCCGAATCGCGGCGCATCCACGGCCAGGACAACTACAGCCTGCCGTCGCGCTTCCTGCGCGAGATCCCGCGCGAGCTGCTGCACGAAGTACGGCCAAAGGTGCAGGTCTCGCGACCGGCCTCGATGGGCGCAAGCCGGGTGATGGGACATGCCGCCATCGAAGCGCCGCCGATCAAGCTGGGCGCGCTGGTCAACCATCCCAAGTTCGGCGAAGGCATGGTGACCGACTACGAAGGCAACGGCGCCCACGCACGTGTGCAGATCGAGTTCGCCGACGCCGGCAGCAAGTGGCTGGTGATGGCATATGCCAACCTGACGGTGATCTGATCGCTGTCAGGGGGCCGGGACATCTGTAGAGCCGAGCCATGCTCGGCTGCGGTTGGCCGGAAAATTCAGCCGAGCATGGGCTCGGCTCTACAAAAAACGGCTGGGCGTCAGTTGGTGGTGAACGTCTCCACTGCTGCCACCAGCCGCACGCGCTCCATCATTTCCTCATCCTGCCGGTTGCGGATCAACACATAGCTGCCTTCTTCCGGTGACAACACCTCGATCACCTCGTCGCGATAATTGGTGATCTCGATGAAGCCGTCGCCTACGCCGCTCAGATTGTCGATTTCAGCCAGGAGTACCCGCAACGGCACGAGGGCGCCGGACTCGTCTGTGCCGCCGCCGGTGCGGGGGTTGTCGAAGTACACGCTGACCTTGGGTTGCACGGTTCTGTCCCACTCGTAGATCGAAACGACATGCGTCGTGGCCAGCCGGAACTCCTCTGCTGATTCCTCGCCGCTGAACTCGCACTGGAAGATCGGCACGCACAGGAACAGGTTCGCACGACCCTCAATCTGGTTGAGGAACCCGTGATAGGTGCTGGGCACCGCCATTGCGTGGGTGAACCCATAAGCATTGGAAGAAATAGTGAAGATCGTTGGCCTGTCGTGAGACAGATGGCGCGGCGCTTCCAGTGCAACGCTGGAGGCGAGTTCCGGGTCGTTGATGTTCTTTGAGACAACCATCAGATCCTGGCCATCGGTGATCCTCAAACAGCAATGAAGATCGAATGTCGCCACGGTGTACTTGGCGAAGTAGCAGCCGTGGACCTCGGTTACCTCCCCGAACTCCTGCAACAGGTCATCTCTGGTAATCATGGGCGTGTCCAAGATGCGATAGCCCAATGATCGCTGATGAAGCCTGCGGCGGCCATGCAACGTCTCTGAAGGTACTGCGTAGGGCCAGAGCCCTTTTGCGTTGGAAAAGGGATCCGACCCCGATACGCTGCGGTCATGACCCGCAAGGTTCTCTTCCTCTGCAGCCAGAACCGCCTGCGCAGCCCGACGGCCGAGCAGGTATTCGCCGAGTGGCCGGGCATCGAGACCGCCTCGGCCGGGCTGCTCGCCGACGCCGAAGAGATCCTCAGCCCCGAGCTCCTGCAGTGGGCCGACCTGGTGTTCGTGATGGAGCGAGCCCACCGCAACCGCCTCTCCAGCCGCTACAAACCGTGGCTGAAGGGCAAGCGCGTGATCTGCCTGGATATCCCGGACGACTACGAGTACATGGACCCGGTGCTGGTGGAGCTGCTGAAACGGAAAGTGCCGCCGTTCCTGCGCTGAGCGCGGTCTTGTAGAGCCGAGCCCATGCTCGGCTGCTTTCCGCAGCAAAGCCAGTCGAGCAGGCGCGGCTCTACAATAGCGGCCACATCTCCCAGGAATGCCCTCATGACCGAGCCCACGCTGCATGTCACCGTGAAGTTGAACGCCAGGCTGCAGCCCGAGCATCGCCATGAGCTGTTCGAGGATCCGCTGGATGCGCTGCTGCAGGCGGCCGAGCTGGGTGGGATCACCGGAGGCGGTACCGCGATGTCCGACCAAGGCGAAGTCGAATACGGTGATATCGAAGTGGCGCTGGTTGATGCCGCGGGCGTGCCGAAGCTGGTCGACCTGCTGGAGCAGCTGGGTGCACCGAAGGGTTCGCAGATACAGGGCGCAGGCGAGGCCGATCGCAGCTTCGGCGTGACCGAGGGCTTGGGCATCTACCTCGACGGCCTCACCCTGCCGGACGAGGTATACGAGCAGTGCGATTCGAACCATGTGTTCGAACAGCTGTCCGAGCGCATCGATGGCCTGGGCCAGATCTGCAGCTGGTGGCAGGGGCCGAGCGAGACCGCGCTGTACATGTATGGCCAGTCGTTCGAGGCGATGCGTGAGGCAATCGCTGAATTCGTCAGCAGCTACCCGCTGTGCCAGAACGCACGCGTGGTGCAGATCGCCTGAGCGTAGGCCTCTACCGGTAGGTGCCAACCTTGGTTGGCACGATGTCGTCGGTCGCGGAGAGCAGCCGAGCATGGCTCGGCTCTACAGAAGAGCGTTACCGACTTGCGGCCTGCTGCGCGTTCTCGCGCAGGGCCAGGTGCTTGCCCAGCTGGTAGCCGCCATAGAACAGCACGAACGCGGCGGCCACGGCCAGAAGAATGGCCCGTGGGGTGATCCGTGATGTCGGCTTGCGGTCCTGCATGCGCGTGCTCCCCGATGGCGGCAGCGTGCCGCGCGCCCAGCATGCGCCGTGGGTGGCAGTCGGAGCAAGCTCGGCGCTAGGACATGGCCGGACCCTGCACCTGCTCCCAGTCCAGCCCGAACTTGGCCAGATACTTGCGCAGGCGGTCGGCGTCGTTGGTGCTGGCGCGCTGCGTGCGCGAGACCGCGAACAGCTCGCGACCCGCAGCGGACAGCGACTTCGCGCGCGCACAGACCCGCACCACTTCTTCCAGCTGCACGCGATCGAAACGGTCCAGCGTGTCCACGGCATCGCCCAACAGTGCATCCAGCGGTGACGGCGCATCGCCGCCGCGCCACTGCGCCCGCAGGCGCACGATCTCGTCTTCCACGCCCTCGATCTGGATGCGCCCGGCACTCGCCAACGTGGCCAGGCGCATGATCGACGCGCCCAGGTCGCGGAAGTTGCCACGCCACGCCGCTTCCGGGCTGGTGGCAAACGCGAGATAGCGCGTGCGTGCCTCGACGTTGAAGCGAACCCGCGCATGCTGGTCCTGCGACCAGCGTTCCAGCTCGAACTCGATGTTCGGTTCGATGTCCTCCATGCGCTGGGCCAGGCCCGGCAGGCGGTAGGTCCACAGGTTGAGGCGTGCCAGCAGGTCTTCGCGGAAGCGGCCTTCCAGCACCGACTGCTGCAGGTCGCGGTTGGTGCCGGCGATCAGCTGGAAGTCGCTCTCCACTTCGCGGTCGCTGCCGACCGGCAGGAACCGCTTCTCTTCCAGCGCCCGCAGCAGCATCGCCTGTTCGTCCTGGCCGAGTTCGCCGATCTCATCCAGGAACAGCAGGCCCTGGTGGGCTGAGCGCAGCAGGCCGGCACGGTCGCTGGAAGCGCCGGTATAGGCGCCCTTGGTATGACCGAACAAGGTGCTCATCGCGCCGTCGCCGCGCAGCGTCGCGCAGTTCACCTCGACGAAGCGACCCGGCAACTGGTGCTTGAGCTTCTTCAGCTCGAACACACGCTTGGCCAGCTGGCTCTTGCCTGCACCGGTCGGCCCCATCAGCAGCATCGGCGCGCGCGAGCGGGTAGCCACCGTTTCGATCTGCTCGATCATGCGGTTGAAGGCCGCGTTGCGGGTGGCGATGCCGCCCTTCAGCAGGTCGCGGTCCTGCAGCTGCTGCTGGGCGAAACGCTGGGCGATATGGTCGTAGCGCGATAGATCGAGGTCGATGACCGCGTACGTGCCGGCGGCGCCATCCTGTTTGCGTGGCGGCGAGGTCTGCAGCAGGCGCCCGGGGAAGTGCCGGCTCTCGGTCAGCAGGAACCAGCAGATCTGCGCGACGTGCGTACCGGTGGTGATATGGACGTAGTAGTCCTCCTCCTCCGGCTGGAACGGATAGCTGGCGAGGAAGTCGTGGAGGGTGGCGTAGACCCCTTCGAATTCCCACGGATCTGCCAGGTAGGTGTCGTGTCGCTGCACGCTGATGTCCGGCGCAGCCTGCACCAGATCCTCGCAGACCACGCGTGCCAGCTTGCTGTAGCGGCGCTCATCCAGCAGCAGCTCGATGCGGTCGGGCAGGAAATCCTCATGCATGCCCAGCGACACCGTCGGGCGCCACTTCTGCCAGCGTCCCGGGCCTTCGCCCGCGTCGAGCTGGGTGCCGAGCATGCCAAAGACCACCTGCCGACGCGCCATATCCATTCCTATAAAAGATGCGCCAGAAATATATATCTTTTCGCCACGGCTCGCTGGTCAAAATAGCTCGATTCACAAGAAATTTCATGTAAATCAATTGCATGGGTACTTCGAGCAAAAGTTGGCACGGCCATTGCTCTATATCCAGCAAGACACGACGCGGGCTGTTCCCGCCGAGGACATCAGCATGGCCAACCTTTCGCTCTTCTCCTGGATGCGCACGCCGCAGCCGCCGCAGGCAGACACCGTCAATGAAGCCGGTGGCCTGGCCTACCGCCGCGACCCGCGTGCAGCGCTGGCGCTGTATGCGGCCACCGGGTGCCTGAACAACACTTTCTACAGCGACGCCGAAGCGCAGCTGCAGCAGGTGCTGGCGCTGACCGCGCAGGTCGAGCCGCGCTTCATCGCCCGCACCGCGCTGTACGCCCGCCAGGTCGCACATATGAAGGACATGCCGGCACTGCTGCTGGCGGTGCTCAGCCTGCGTGACCCGGATGCGTTCGCTCTGGCGTTTCCGCGGGTGATCGACAACGGCCGCCAGCTGCGCACCTTCGTGCAGATCATGCGCAGTGGCCAGGTGGGGCGCCGTTCGCTGGGCTCGCTGCCCAAGCGCAGGGTGCGCGAGTGGATTCAGCAGGCGTCGGCGGAAACGCTGGTGCGTGCGGCAATCGGCCAGCAGCCGTCGCTGGCCGATGTGATCCGCATGGTGCACCCGAAGCCCGCCAACACCGAGCGCAAGGCGTTGTACGCATGGATCATCGGTCGTCCGTACGACGAGGCGCAGCTGCCGGCGGTCGTGCAGGCCTACGAAGCGTTCAAGCGCGATCCGCGCGGACTGCCGCCGGACCTGCCGTTCCAGTACTACAGCACGCTGCCGCTGGATGCGGCGCAGTGGTCGGCACTGGCCCGCAATGCATCGTGGCAGTCGATGCGGATGAACCTCAACACGTTCGCCCGCAACGGCGTGTTCGATGATCCGGCGATGGTGCAGGTGATCGCAGATCGCCTGCGTGATCCGCAGCAGGTGCGTCGTGCCCGTGTACTGCCGTACCAGCTGCTGATGGCCTTCCACGCGGGTGCTGGCTTGCCGTCGCCGATCCTGGAAGCGCTGCAGGATGCGATGGAGATCGCGACGGCATCGGCGCCGGCATTGCCGGGGCGGGTGGTGGTGGCGGTGGACGTGTCCGGTTCCATGCAGTCGCCGGTAACCGGCTACCGCAAGGGCGCCAGTACCGCGGCACGCTGTGTGGACGTGGCGGCGCTGGTTGCAGCCTGCGTGCTGCGCGGGCAGCCGCAGGCCAAGGTATTGCCGTTCGATACCGAAGTGCGCCACGTGCGGTTGAACCCGCGCGACAGCGTGATGACGTTGGCCCGCCAGCTGGCGATCAACGGTGGCGGTACGTCGGTCAGCGCACCGCTGCAGTACCTCAACCTGAAGCGCGAGCCGGTGGACCTGGTGGTGATGGTGTCGGACAACGAGAGTTGGCGCGACACCCGCACCGGCGGCCAGACCGCGACGATGCTGCAGTGGGACGCACTGAAGCGTCGCTGCCCACAGGCGCGGCTGGTGTGCATCGACCTGCAGCCGGTGGCCAGCAGCCAGACCGTGCAGCGCGGCGACGTGCTGCACATCGGAGGCTTCAGCGATGCGGTGTTCGACCTGATCGCGCAGTACGCCGCTGCGGCTGAGGACGGCAGCAGCTGGGTCGAGCGCATCCAGGACATGGCGTTGTAAGGCGGCAAGGATGTCGCCACGGACCGCCCGGCTGGCAATGGGGCCAGCCGGGCAGGGCCAGGAATTCGTTTTTGCGGTGAATGCTGGTGGAACTACATTGGTTGTCCCTTCGGGGTCGGGTTCGAGTCCCGCGTTTCCTGCCTGTCGTGAGGAAGCAGACGTTCCACTTCCCTTGTCACCGCACCTTTTCGAACGGCACCGGCAACGGCGCCGATGCTTCACCGCCGGCAGCGCGAATGCCGGAGGAACTACAGCCTCTTAAGCTCCAGGTCGCGGGTTCGACTCCCGCCTGCCGCGGCAACGCGGCGGTAGCTCAGTGGTAGAGCAGGATGTTCCTCCAGAGTCTTGTCGTGCTGCCGGCACCTTCGCTTTCGTTGCGCGGGGAATGCAGGTGGAACTACATCGGAAGCCCTTCGGGGTCGGGTTCAAGTCCCGGCCGTCATCCACGGCAACGTGGACGACGGAATGTTCCACCACCTTTGTCACCGCACCTTCTTTGTTTTTGCTTTGGATGAAAGGAAACATCACCATGACCACTCTCAATTACGACGTGATCCAGCAGCCGGGTGCTGCACCGATCAAGCTGTGGACCCGCGGCGTGCCGCTGGAAGACCAGGCGCGCGAGCAGCTGCAGAACATCGCCAGGCTGCCCTTCATCCACAAGTGGATTTCGGTGATGCCCGACGTGCACCTGGGCAAGGGCGCGACCGTGGGTTCGGTGGTGCCGACCATCGGCGCGATCATTCCTGCGGCGGTCGGCGTGGACATCGGCTGCGGCATGATCGCGGTGCGTACCACGCTGGTTGCCAGCGACCTGCCGGACAATCTGTCCGCTGTGCGCAGCGCGATCGAACGGGCGGTGCCGCATGGCCGCAGCGTCACCCGCGGTGGCCGCGACAAGGGTAGCTGGGACACGCCGCCCGAACTGGCGGTGCAAGGCTGGGCGCAGCTGGTGGACGACTTCGCATTGATCTGCGAGCGTCACCCGCGCCTGAAGAACACCAACAACCTCAAGCACCTGGGGACGCTGGGTACCGGCAACCACTTCGTCGAGGTCTGCCTGGACCAGGAGCAGCGCGTGTGGTTCATGCTGCACTCCGGTTCGCGTGGCGTGGGCAATGCCATCGGCACCTACTTCATCGAGCTTGCCAAGCAGGAAATGCGCCGCTGGATGATCAACCTGCCCGACCAGGACCTGGCCTACCTGCCCGAGGGCAGCCAGCACTACGGCGACTACGTGTTCGCAGTGGACTGGGCGCAGCGTTTCGCACGCATGAACCGCGAGGTGATGATGCGCAACGTGGTGGCTGCAGTGCGCACGGTGATCAGCAAGCCGTTCGAGGCCGAGGCCGAGGCGGTGAACTGCCACCACAACTACGTGAACCGCGAGACCCACTTTGGCAAGGAGGTGATGCTGACCCGCAAGGGCGCGGTGAGTGCGCGCAAGGGCGAGCTGGGCATCATTCCGGGCAGCATGGGGGCCAAGAGCTTCATCGTGCGTGGCCTCGGCAACGAGGACAGCTTCCACAGCTGCAGCCACGGTGCCGGCCGCGTGATGAGCCGTACCCAGGCGCGCAAGCTGATCACGGTGGATGACCACGCCAAGGCCACCGCGCACGTGGAATGCCGCAAGGATGCGGAGGTGGTGGATGAATCGCCGGCGGCCTACAAGCCGATCGAGGCGGTCATGGAGGCCCAGCGCGATCTGGTCGAGATCGTGCACACGCTGCGCCAGGTGGTGTGCGTGAAGGGATGAGGCAACCCGTGCGCGGCGTACACTGCGCCGCGCACGGCAGCAGGGCCCGGCATCGACACAACGGGCATGGAGGACCAGACAGATGGACATGATTGAACTGGATGGCGGGCATGGTGGCGGACAGCTGCTGCGCTCGGCGTTGACCCTGAGCCTGTGCACCGGTACAGGCTTCACCTTGAACAACATCCGCGCGATCCGGCGCAAGCCGGGGTTGATGCGCCAGCACTTGACCGCGGTGAACGCGGCGGCGCGGGTCGGCAACGCGTGTGTGCACGGTGCAGAACTGGGCGCTACCGCACTGCGCTTCGAGCCGGGCGCGGTGAGCGCTGGCGACTATCATTTCGCGACCGGCAGCAGCGGCTCGGCAACGCTGGTGCTACAGACCGTGCTGCCGGCACTGTGGCGCGCGCAGAGGGCGTCGCAGCTGCGTTTGGAAGGCGGTACCCACAACCCGCTGGCGCCCAGTGCGGACTTCATCGCCGAAAGCTATCTGCCGGCGCTGCAACGTATGGGCGTGCGGGCGTCGATGCAGCTGCTGCAGCACGGCTTCCATCCAGCGGGTGGTGGCGTGATGGAGGTGCAGGTGCAGCCGTGCGCAGCGCTCCAGCCGCCGTCGCTGGAGGTGCGTGCGCCGTTGCAGGGAATCGAGGCACAGGTGCTGATGTCCGGACTGTCCAGCGGCATCGGCCTGCGCGAACTGCGTGTACTGGCCGAGACGCTGGGCGTGGACCCGCATCCGCGCAACGTGCAGTCGATACGGCCGGCGCTGGGACCGGGCAACGTTGCCCTGGTGCGCGTGCGGCATGGCGACCACGTGGAGGTGTTCAGCGGGCATGGCGAGCGCAGTGTCTCCGCCGAGCAGGTTGGCGCGCGCCTGGCCGGGCAGGTGAAGCAGTATCTGGACGGGGCGGGTGCCGTTGGCGAGTACCTGTCCGACCAGTTGCTGCTGCCGATGGCGCTGGCGGGCGGCGGTGCGTTCACCACCCACGTGCTGAGCGATCACCTGGTCAGCAATGCGCGGTTGATCGAGAAGTTCCTGCCGGTGGAATTCGACTGGCAACCGCACGAGGGTGGCTGGCGGGTGAAGGTGCAGGCCTGAGTGCCCGCCGGGCATGGCCCGGCGCTACCGGAGCATCGCAGCCGCGTGTCGATCCTGGGCATGTTGCGCCGGGCGATGCCCGGCCGCGCATCGCCCGGTCAACCCGCGCTGCGCAGGCATCGCTGCGCGCTGCCGGATTGATCCTGCGCAAGGCACGATCTCCACATCGGGTATGTAATGGTGTCGTTCCCACTGGGTAGATCATCGCGGAGCCCCACCATGTACAAGCGCATCCTGATCGCCACCGACGGTTCGGAGCTGGCCGACAAGGGCCTGGCCAAGGGCCTGGAGCTGGCCAAGGACCTCAACGCCGAGGTCGACATCGTCACCGTCTCCGAGCCATGGGCCGTCGGCATGTACGACGCCATGGGCTGGAGCGTGGGTTACATGAACAGCCCGGAGTACAAGGCCGACCGCGAGGAAGGCGCGCAGAAGGTGCTGCAGCCTGCGCTGGCCAAGGCGGCCGAGCAGGGCATCACCGCCAACCCGGTGCATGTGCTGGACCGTTATGCGGCCGACGGCATCATCGAGACAGCGGGCCAGCGCAACAGCGACCTAATCGTGATGACCTCGCACGGCCGCCGCGGTGTCACCCGCGTGCTGCTGGGCAGCCAGACCGCCGAGGTGCTGGCGCGCAGCACGCTGCCGGTGCTGGTCATCCGCTGATACAGAGCGTTCCCGGGGAGGGGACCCGACGCCGGCCGCAGGATGCGCGCCGGCGTTGTTTTTTCCGGCGCCCGGCGGATAAGGCCACCGAAACATCCAGTAGATCCACCCCATGGGTGGATGGACATCGCCGATCGCCTTGATGGGGTCAGAGCCCTTTCCTGTGGAAAGGGATCCGACCCCGGTCGCATCACCAGCTGTACAGCTTCCAGTACACCGGCGACACACCATCCTTGTCGTTGTCGAAGCGGCCATCGCCGTTCTTGTCGTACATGTAGAACGGCGCGCCGCGTGCCGGCGTCACCTTGACCATGCGCAGCTGGCCGGACACCCGGTACTCCTCGATGGTGTCACCGTTGTCCATCGTGCGCTTGGAGACATCGGCGCCCTTGACGTCCACCGGGGGCGCGCCGGCGCCGCCCATGCTGGCGCAGCCAGCGAGCAGGAGCACGGAAGCCAGCATCAGGGTTTTCATCGGCGGGGCCTTTGCCTGGAAAGAGCCTTGATTATGCCCCATCGTCGCGTCACTGCCGTGTCGCCTCGGTGCAGGCGCGGGCGCGTAGAATCGTCGCATGAGCAGATTAGTCCTGATCGACGGGTCCAGTTACCTGTACCGCGCGTTCCACGCGCTGCCGCCCCTGTCCAATGCACAGGGTGAGCCCACCGGCGCGCTGTTCGGCGTGGTCAACATGCTGCGCTCGACGCTGAAGGAACGCCCGGCCTACGTCGCGTTCGTCGTCGATGCCCCCGGCAAGACCTTCCGTGACGACCTGTACGACCAGTACAAGGCCAACCGCCCGCCGATGCCCGACGAACTGCGCAGCCAGGTCGAGCCGATGTGCCGCATCGTCGAGGCGCTGGGCATCAGCATCCTGCGCATCGACGGCGTGGAGGCCGACGATGTGATCGGCACCCTGGCCCTGCAGGGCGTCGCACAGGACCTGAAGGTCACCATCTCGACCGGCGACAAGGATTTCGCCCAGCTGGTCCGGCCGGGCATCGAACTGGTCAACACCATGACCGGCAGCCGCATGGATTCGGACGCGGCGGTGATGGACAAGTTCGGCGTGCGTGCCGACCAGATCGTCGACCTGCTGGCGCTGATGGGCGACACCGTGGACAACGTGCCCGGGGTCGAGAAGTGCGGGCCGAAGACGGCGGCCAAGTGGCTGGCCGAATACCAGCACCTGGACGGGGTGATCGCGGCCGCGCCGACCATGAAGGGCAAGATCGGCGAGAACCTGCGCGCCGCGGTGGAGCGCCTGCCGCTGAACAAGGAGCTGGTGACCATCCGCACCGACGTCGCGCTGGACGCCAGCCCGACCACGCTGGCCCTGCGTGACCCGGATGTGTCCACGCTGGGCGAGCTGTACCTGCGTTACGGCTTCACCCAGGCATTGAAGGAACTGGGTGGGCCGGTACCAGCGCCTGCGGTGGCCAACGACGCGACGCCCAGCCTGCGTGGCACCGCGGCCGGCTTTGCCCGTGGCAGCGCGGAAGCGCCGCCGGCGGGCGAACTCGATCCGGCGCTGTCGGCGCCCGGCGAGTACGAGACCGTGCTGACCACCGAGCAGCTGCAGGCCTGGGTCGCACGTGTGCAGCAGGCCGATCTGATCAGCTTCGATACCGAGACCGACGCGCTGGATGCGATGCGTGCGCGACTGGTGGGCATCAGCCTGGCGGTGGAACCGGGCAAGGCCGCCTACATCCCGGTCGGCCATGACTATCCGGGCGCGCCGGCACAGCTGCCGCTGGCACAGGTGCTTGATGCACTGCGGCCGGTGCTGCAGGACCCGGCGAAGAAGAAGCTGGGCCAGCATGGCAAGTACGACCTGCACGTGCTGCGCCGCCATGGCGTGGACGTGCAGGGCTACCACGACGACACCATGCTCGAGAGCTTCGTGCTC
>Ga0265296_1002958_pt1 | contig 16401 bp, 14 predicted proteins | sample MunlanPumphouse1_FD_189073 | JGI IMG/M metagenome (GOLD analysis project Ga0265296, IMG submission 189073) | Groundwater microbial communities from a municipal landfill in Southern Ontario, Canada - Pumphouse #1 | ecosystem: Environmental > Aquatic > Deep subsurface > Groundwater | place... | reverse complement strand
AGCTTCACTTCCCGGTACACCTGCCAGACCGTCCGCACCGCCACAGGCCGGACAGCGGGACCGGAAAGTCCTCCCATAACATTGCCCAGGATGGGTCGCCTGGTTTTCACATCAATGGCCATGCCCAGCAGGGTGTTGATCATGGACAGAGCGTCAGCGCCAGCCCGGGCAACTTTTTCGGCTACAGCCACAATACTGGTGACATTGGGCGAGAGCTTAACAATCACTGTCTTACCCGTGTTGGCCTTTACAGCCCTGGTCACATCCGCCGCCATGGCCGGGTCGCTGCCGAACTGCATCCCGCCTTTTTTCACGTTGGGGCAGGATATGTTCACCTCTAGGCCCGCCACCTCCGGTGCTCTGTCCAGCACAGCCGCGAGCCTGGCGTAATCTTCAACCGTATCTCCTGCGATGTTCACTATTACAGGCAGGTCAAAGCCGGAGAGGTAGGGCAGCGACTCCTCAATCAATTTTTCCACACCTGGGTTTTGCAGGCCGATAGAGTTCAAAATCCCCGCCGGCGTCTCAACCAGCCTGGGGGTAGGATTGCCCTGGCGGGGCTTTAAAGTTATTCCCTTTACGACTATGGCGCCGAGACGGTTAAGATCGATATATGGAGCGTATTCCGGCCCAAAGCCGAAAGTCCCGGAAGCGGTAGTGACAGGGTTCTTCATCCGGATACCACTGATGTTTACGGACATATCGATCATGACCACACCACCCCTTCGGCCGGGAAGACCGGTCCTTCCAAGCACACCCGTCTGTACCGGAAACCATCCTCCCCGTCTTTGGCCTTGCAGGCACAGGACAGGCAGGCGCCAACGCCGCAGCCCATCCTCTCCTCCAGTGATATCTCCCCGTCAAAACCGTTTTCCTGGATAGCCCCGCAAAGCTCTTTCAGCATAGCGGTGGGTCCGCACCCGTATACAAAACCTGCCTGTTCCTCGTCCGGGTTATAATCTCCGCAACTATGCACAGGAAGACGGGCGTATAGATCAAACAACTCCACCACAGTCCCCTGGTGGCCTGAAGACCCATCATCCGTAGCCAGGAGGACAGTATGTCCAAGGTCCTTGATTTCTTTAACGCAAATCAGCTGTTCTTTCGTGGAGGCCCCCAGTAGGACAGTGGCTTTATGATTATTCCCGCTCAACTCCTGCAGGAAAAAATAAAGAGGAGCCACGCCGATGCCGCCGGCTACGACGAAAACATTTTCATTGCCCACGGGCATAGTGAAGCCGTTCCCCAGAGGGCCAAGAATACTGATTGAATCCCCCTCTTTTTGTCCCGACAGTAAGGTTGTCCCCCTGCCCGCAACCCGGTACAGCAGGCTTACCTCTCCTTTTTGCCGGTCCACCGCGTGAATGCTGACAGGCCTGCGCAAAAGAGGATCATAGGTTTTGCCGCAGCTCACGTGTAAAAACTGGCCTGGCCGTGCAGCGACAGCCACTTCAGGAGCGGCTAAGGTCAACCGGAAATGCCCCCGCAAGACTTTATCCTGTTTAATAACTTCAGCGTTTGTAATCAGCGACAACCCTTAAAACCTCCTTTTTGAGACGTGGGCTTGCATGTATTTCTTTTGGGTCGTAAAATTCACAACGCTTATAGGTCATGTTCATTTCATCGTGAACATTCCGCGAAGGACATTCCATCGGGGACATTCCTCCAGAGGAGGTGTGTCCCCATTCCTCTGACGGAGGTGTGTCCCCTTTCCGCTGTCAATGTTGTTACCTGTCCTCTGTAGGTCCGGATACATCCGGACATTCGTTCCTCTTTAAACACCAGTCTAAACGCAGTCAGCCATTGTGCAAATAAATTAGCTGCCGTTTCGGCCATCGGTTGTCAGACATCGGACGTCAAATTTTCGTGCGTCCCGATTCATCCGGGCATTCTGTTCGAATAAATTCGAACCTACATTTTTAGTCGTAGGGCGTAGGTCGTAGGCAGTAGGTATATTCTGCATTACTTTTGTGTCTTTGGACCACGTGACTTTCACGCGTTCCTGCGACTTATTCCTTAAAGCCTGCGCTATTTGGCAAATGAGACAGGAGAACCGTCCCCTTGTCTCACTCAAAAGACCCAAGAGAAATACCCAAGTCCCATTATCCAAGATACTCCTGCAGTGGGATCAGGTTGTAGTCTTCCTTTTCCCTGTTTTCAGCCAGCACATTCACGATCGCCCTGATGGTGTCCAGGGAGGTCAGGCACGGCACACCATACTCCACAGCAGCCCTGCGTATTTGAAAGCCGTCCCGTTCCGGGGCCTTGCCCCTGGTCAGGGTGTTTATAACCAGGTTAATCTTATTGGCCCGGATCAGGTCCACAATATGTGATGAGCCTTCATGTACCTTTTTAACTGCTTCCACTTCAAGGCCGGCTTCCTTCAGAGCCGCGGCTGTGCCCGAAGTAGCGAAGATTTTATATCCCAACTCAGCCAGACCCTTGATAATCGGCATGGCTTCTTTTTTGTCCCGGTCGGCAATAGTGGCCAGTACGGTCCCTGTTTTCGTAAACATGTAGCCGGCCGCCACCATGGCTTTGTAAAGAGCCACTTTAAAGTCCTTGTCCACACCCATAACCTCACCGGTCGACTTCATTTCCGGCCCCAGGGAGATGTCCACCTGAAGCAGTTTCGCGAAAGAAAAGACAGGCGCTTTTACCCCGATAAAATTGCTCTCCGGGTAAAGCCCGCTGCTGTAGCCTAATTCTTTCAGTGTTTTGCCCATAACCAGCTTGGTCGCCAGGTTGACCATGGGGATGCCTGTAATTTTGCTTAAATACGGCACTGTCCGGCTTGACCGGGGATTAACCTCAAGAACGTAGATGCGGTCTTCATGAAGGACGTACTGGATATTGATCAGTCCCTTGACGTTTAGCGCCCTGGCCAGCCTGAGGGTATATTCAACCACAAGTTCTTTAGTTTCCCGGCTTAAAGACTGGGGCGGGTAGACAGCGATACTGTCTCCGGAGTGCACCCCGGCCCTCTCAATATGCTCCATAATCCCCGGAATTAGAATATCCGCACCGTCGGAAATGGCGTCTACCTCCAGTTCATTGCCGAAGAGGTATTTATCCACCAGCACCGGGTACTCCGGAGTCACTTTAACCGCTGTGGCCATATAATTCAGAAGTTCGTCGTTGTTATATACTATCTCCATGGCACGCCCGCCAAGGACATAGGAAGGGCGAACCACCACCGGGAAATCTATCTCAGAAGCGATTTTGACCGCTTCTTCCACTGAAAACGCGGTTCTACCGGGCGGCTTGGGGATGCCCAACTCGATCAGCAGGCGATCAAACCTTTCCCGGTCCTCCGCCCTGTCTATGTCTTCCACTGAAGTGCCCAGAATTTTAATTCCCGCTTCCTCCAGCGGCTTGGCCAGATTTATAGCTGTTTGGCCGCCGAACTGGACAATAACGCCTTCTGGTCTTTCCCTGTCCAGAATATTTAAAACGTTTTCTGCAACAAGCGGCTCGAAGTAAAGTCTATCGGCCGTGTCAAAATCAGTGCTGACCGTCTCCGGGTTGTTATTGACAATGATGGCCTCGAACCCTTCTTCCCGCAGTGCCCAGACCGAATGAACAGAGCAATAGTCGAACTCTATACCCTGTCCAATGCGGATTGGCCCGGAACCTAAAACCATCACCTTGCGCCGGGAAGTGGGTTTTACCTCATCTTCCTGGTCATACGTGGAATAATAGTATGGTGTCACCGCCTCAAATTCCGCTGCGCAGGTGTCAACCATCTTAAAGGTTGGTATGATCCCGTTTTCCATTCTATATGAACGGACCTCCACTGCGGACATACCGGTCAACTTGGACAGATAGGTGTCGGAGAAACCCATTTTTTTTGCTTTATCTATGAGTTCAGGAATGATGTCTTCCTTTTCAACAGCGGAATGAATTTTTTCTTCAAGAAGGAGGATGTTCCGGATCTTATTAAGGAAAAACAGGTCAATTTTAGTAATCTCATGCAACCGCTCGCAGGTGATCCCCCGACGTAGTGCCTCGGCTACCAGGAAAAGCCTTTCGTCATCCGCCCGGCGCAGCCTCTCTTCAAGCTTCTCCCGGCTCAACTCCTCAGCTCCGGGCAGGAACAGGTGGTCAATGCCGATTTCCAGGGAGCGGACAGCCTTGAGCAAAGCCCCTTCGAAAGTACGGTTAATTGCCATGACCTCCCCGGTCGCCTTCATCTGAGTGCCGAGGACACGGTCTCCCTGGGCAAATTTATCAAACGGCCAGCGGGGGTACTTGAGCACCACATAGTCCAGGGCAGGCTCGAAGCAGGCGTAAGTCTTCCCGGTGACGGTGTTTTCAATTTCGTCAAGGGTCAAGCCCATGGCTATTTTCGCGGCCACCTTGGCGATGGGATAGCCGGTGGCTTTGGAAGCCAGGGCTGATGACCGGGAAACTCTGGGGTTGACTTCTATGACGTAATAATGGAAGCTGTTTGGATCCAGGGCAAATTGCACATTGCAGCCGCCCTCAATTCCCAGAGCGCGGATAATCTTCAGGGAGGCGGTCCTTAGAAGCTGGTATTCCTTGTCGGACAGGGTTTGCGAAGGCGCTACCACAATGCTGTCTCCGGTATGGATACCCATAGGGTCGATATTCTCCATATTACAGACAGTGATGCAGTTATTCGCCCCGTCCCGCATCACCTCGTACTCGATCTCCTTCCAGCCTACCACGCACTGTTCAATGAGCGCCTGGTTGATAATGCTGTGTTTCAGGCCTCTGATCACTGTAGTCCGAAAATCTTCCATGCTGTAAGCGATACCTCCACCGGTTCCGCCGAGCGTGTAAGCGGGGCGGACAATCAGGGGCAGGCCGATTTCAGCGGCAAAGGCCTCGGCATCTTCCAGAGTGGAAACTATAACGCTTTCAGGAATGGGCTCATCGATAGACTGCATCATTTCTTTGAAGGCTTCCCTGTCCTCCGCCCTTTTGATAGCCTCCAGGGGAGTGCCCAACAGTACTACCCCCTCCTCTTCGAGCACACCGGATTGGGCCAACTGCAGGGCCAAATTTAAGCCCACCTGCCCGCCCAGGGTGGGCAGCAGCCCGTCAGGTTTTTCCTGTCTGATGACTCTGGAGACAAATTCCAGTGTAAGAGGCTCTATATAGACGCGGTCAGCCATATTGGTGTCTGTCATGATCGTGGCCGGGTTGGAATTGATCAGGACAACCTCCAGCCCTTCTTCGCGCAGTGAGCGGCAGGCCTGGGTCCCGGCGTAGTCAAACTCGGCCGCCTGCCCGATAATGATTGGTCCGGAGCCGATTACCATTACTTTTTTTATATCTTTCCTTAGCGGCATGCTACCTCCCCTCCCCGGCCATCTTTTCCAGAAACTCGTCAAAGATGTATTCCGAGTCCATAGGCCCCGGTGAAGCCTCGGGGTGATACTGGACAGAAAAAACAGGCAGGAATTTATGCTTTATTCCTTCTACGGTGCCATCGTTGAGATTGCGGTGGGATACATAGATGTCCAGCCCTTTCATTGATTCTTCATCAACTGAGAAACCGTGGTTGTGAGAGGAAATATACACACGACCGGTTACCAGGTCTTTGACCGGGTGGTTGGCCCCCCGGTGCCCGAATTTCAACTTGTATGTCCGCGCACCTAAAGCCAGGCCCAGGATCTGGTGCCCCAGGCAAATTCCCAGCACAGGCTTTTTGCCTATCAGTTCCTGCAGCGTTTTAATCGCATAAGGCACGTCAGTGGGATCACCTGGTCCGTTAGACAGCACAATCCCCTGCGGGTTGAGTGATAAAATTTCTCCGGCGGTGGTTGTGGGCGGCACCACTACCACTTCGCAGTTCCTTTCTTGCAAGCAGCGGATAATATTGAGCTTTGCTCCGAAGTCCATCAGGACCACCCTGTAACCCGTGCCAGGCAATGTGTAGATCTCGGTTGTCGCCACAATAGGCACAAGTTCCTGTCCGGTTAGCTGAGGACAGTTTTTAGCCCGCTCTACCAGAACCCGTGAGTCCGTATTGCCCGTACCCAGCACACCGCGCATGGTACCATGGCTGCGCAGGCGCCTGGTCAGGGAACGGGTGTCTATACCAGCCAGGCCAATCACGTTTTCTTTTTTCAAAAAGCTGTCTATGGTCTCGGAAAGGCGCCAGTTGCTGGGCTGCCTGCATTCCTCCCGCACCACAAAGCCGCGTACATATGACTTCTTGGACTCGAAGTCTTCTTTCATGATCCCGTAGTTGCCGATCAGGGGGTAGGTCATCACCACAATCTGACCGCAGTAGGAAGGGTCGGTTAGCACCTCCTGGTAGCCGGTCATCCCGGTATTGAAAACCACCTCGCCCCAATTTTCTCCTTTTGCGCCGAAAGCTTCACCGGTAAAAACGGCTCCGTCCTCTAAAGCCAATATTGCCTGCATAAGCACACCTCCGCTTAATTTGGAAAATATATGAAAAAAGTTTTATCGACAGACCATTGCATGCAACACGTATCCATACTGCTTAAGGGCGCAGGTCCGGTGCCGATAATTTGCCGGATTGAATCCGGGGTTGCTTTAGCATCATTGATAAAGCGGTTTTGATTACACTAGGCCGAAAAAAATTTCCCCTCGCGCATCACCAGCTGGCCGCATACTATGGTCGCGTAAGGCAGCCCTTGCAAAACGCGCCCGGCAAAGGGGGTGTTCCGCCCCTTGCCGGCGAACTGCGCCGGGTCTACCGTCCAGACGGCCGCCGGGTCAATGATGGTGATGTCCGCATCCGCCCCGGCCTCCAGCGTTCCCTTGGGCAGTCCCAGGACTTTGGCCGGGTTTAAGGTCATCTTGGTTATTGCCTGCACCGGCGTAAGCACCCCGCCGGCCACCAGTTCGGTCCAAACCAGGCCCACCGCGGTTTCCAGCCCCACCATGCCAAAAGGTGCCCGCTCATACTCCACATCTTTTTCCTCCGCTGTGTGCGGCGCGTGGTCGGTGGCAATCACATCTATGGTCCCGTCAGCCAGTCCTTTTCTAATCTCTGCCACATCTTCCGCCGTTCGCAGAGGCGGGTTTACCTTGGTGGAAGTGTCGTAGCCAATTACCGACTGGTCGGTCAGGGTAAAATGGTGCGGCGTAGCTTCGGCTGTCACTTTTACTCCCCTGCTTTTGGCTTCCCGCAGCAGCCGGACTGAACCAGCCGTGCTGACGTGAGCTATATGCAGCCGGCAGCCGGTCTCTTCAGCCAGTAGGATGTCCCGGGCAACCATCACCTCTTCAGCCGCCGCCGGTATTCCTTGCAGGCCAAGTATGGTAGAAACATAGCCCTCGTGCATAAAGCCGCCGTCCGCGAGGTTTTTATCCTCACAGTGCGATATGATTACCCTATCCAGCATCCGGGCGTACTGCATGGCCCTACGCAGCAAACACGGGTTTATTACGGGCACACCGTCATCAGAGAATGCCACCGCGCCTGATTCCTTCATATCACCCATCTCAGCCATTTCCATCCCCAGGCTGCCGCCGGTAATGGCGCCGACAGGGTAAACACGTACCGCTCCATCTGCCGCGGCTCTGTTGACTATAGAGGTTATAATCGCCGCGTTGTCAGCAACAGGCCTGGTATTGGGCATGCAGGCAACGGCGGTAAAGCCGCCCCTGGCCGCGGCGCGGGTACCGGTATAAATAGTCTCTTTGGCTTCAAAGCCAGGCTCCCTGAGGTGTACATGCATATCTATCAGGCCGGGGGTAACCAGTTTGCCCGCAGCGTCCAAAACCCTTGCGTCTGCTTTTTTCAAATTAAAACCGCTGCCGGCTATTTTCCCGTCAACCACCAGGATGTCCTTTTCAGATACAACCCCGGCCACCGGGTCAACCACTGACCCTCCCTTAATCAAAAGACTCATTTTAAGCGCTCCCTCCAATCAAGAGGTATAACAGCGCCATACGCACCGCCACCCCGTTGGTCACTTGCTCGTTGATCACCGACTGCAGCCCGTAGGCGACCTCAGGTGAAATCTCCACGCCCCTGTTCATAGGGCCGGGATGCATAACCAGGGCGTCAGGCGCGGCCATCTTCAGCCTGTCGCTGTTTATGCCAAAAATTCTGCTGTACTCTCGCAGGCTTGGGAACAAGCCCTGCTGTTGCCTCTCAAGTTGAATTCTCAAAATGTTGATAACATCGGCGCCCTCCAGCGCCTCCTCCAGGCTGGCGCAAACCCTGACCCCCATCTTTTCGATACCGGGTGGTATCAATGTAGCAGGTCCGGCCACACACACTTCTGCGCCCATTTTGGTATAGCCCCAGATATCCGAACGGGCCACCCGGCTGTGCAGAATATCGCCTACTATGGCCACTTTCAGCCCGGCTAACCTGCCTTTCTTTTCCCTTACTGTAAAAAGGTCCAGCAGCGCCTGGGTAGGATGCTCGTGCGCGCCATCCCCGGCGTTTATCACCGAAACATTCAGGGTGCGCGCCAACAGTTCCGCCGCCCCGGCCATGGGATGCCTGAGCACAATCACATCTGCGCCCATGGCGGCGATATTAAGGGCTGTGTCCTTCAGGCTTTCCCCTTTGCTGACGCTGCTTGTTGCCGCCGCGATTCCCACCGTATCAGCGCTAAGATATTTTGCCGCCAGTTCAAATGAGGTCCTGGTACGGGTGCTGGCCTCATAAAAAACCGTCAACACTGTTCGTCCCCGCAGGGTAGGCACTTTTTTTATGTTTCTTTTAATAATTTCCTTCATCGGCGCCGCAGTGTCCAGGATCAGCTCAATCTCTTGCGCAGTGACATGGTGGAGGCCGACCAGATCTTTACACTTAAGACCCATTTGTTTTCCCTCCAGGTATAAAAATAAGACCCCAACCGGTTTGCACCGGACTAAAGGCCTTTAAAGGGGAATCTCCCCGCTCCCCTTTCCGGCCTCGCAGGACCGCTATTTAAAGGTGGATCCGAATTGGGCCGTGGGACGAGAGACGTGGGACATGTGACCCTGAGTAATTCTTCCGGTCCTTATCCCATTTATCGTGTCTTTTCCCTGCGACCATAATTCCTATTTTAGTCTGGCTAGGCCAGGATGACCACCCTCTCCTCGCCGTCAATTTCTAATAAACGCACTGAAACCTCTTCTTTTCCGGAAGTAGGCACATTCTTACCGACGTAATCAGCTCTGATAGGAAGCTCCCGGTGGCCTCTGTCGATCAGGACCGCCAGTTGAATCACCCTGGGCCGGCCCAGGTCAATCAGCGCGTCCAGGGCTGCCCTGATCGTCCTGCCTGTAAAAATCACATCATCAACCAGAACCACAGTCTTGCCTGAAACCGGGAAGGGGATTTCGGTGGAACGCACCAACGGCTGATAGGCCAGCGTGGTCAGGTCATCACGGTATAGGGTTATATCTAAAGTACCTACCGGTACCATGCGCCCTTCAAAATCCCTGATCCGCTCCGCCAGCCGTTCAGCCAGGGGAACCCCCCGCCGGCGAATGCCCACCAGGGTAAGATTATCAGTGCCATTATTGCGCTCAATTATTTCGTGGGCAATCCGGGTCAGGGAGCGCCGGATGCCTTCTTTGTCCAGGATCTGCGCTTTTTCCTTCACCATAAGAACCCTCCAATTCAGACGTCGGTCGTCAGACGTCAGTAGTCAGACTTGGTGACATTTGACTTTGTCAAATGTCTTCTATTCCGACGTCCGATGTCTGACGACCGACGTCTAATTTAGGCAGCCATGATTCCCCACGGCTGTCCAAAAAGCTTTAGATGCAAGGCGCGGCAAGGATTTGTGCGAAGGCGTACTGATCGTACGTTGTAGCGACAAATCCGCAGTCGTAACGAAGCAGATGAAGTTTTTTCGACAGTCGTAAAAATGCCTGCTTACATAATACCAGTAAGCAGGCATAGTTGGCCTAAAAAATAACCGCACCTATGAATCCTTACCGGTCTCACAGAACCGATTTCAAGGTAATTTGTTCTCGTATAGTTTACTGGAAATAAACTGATGTGTCAATAAAATATGCCTAAAAAACAAGCTATATATTTTTGCCTGCGTGGTAAATCATCAGGGCACCCGCTTCGTCAAGTTCCGCCTTTATATTGGCCTGGGTAGAGGTAATGCTGGCCAAGCGATCTCCCACCTGAACCCGGACACCTTCGAAAGCTTTCCTGCTATATACCTTCCGGCCGCCTTCAGTTTTTATCAAAGTCCTTGCTCCCATTTCCGAACCGGCTTCGTTCAGGATGATATCACCGCAGGCGTTAACCTCACCACCACGGAACACTCCCTTTATGTTTACGTTACCCCCCGCGTTGATGATGGTGTTGATGCAGCCGCCCCCCTCTACCTTGACATCGCCCGATGACTCTATTTTACTGTTGACTGAGTAGCTGAAAGTGATATTGGCCTTGTTCTTGGCCATATTTTCAATTATTCTCTGGACTTCCTTCATTTCAAGAAGAACCTTGTTTAGTTCCTCAAAAGTTTCTATCTTAAGAACGTTCAAACCGCTCAGCTTTTTCTCCATCATACTTACCAGATCTACCATTTCCCTGGGAAGGACAAAAGTGTTATTTCCAGTGAGTTTGATTATTTCATTTATTAAACCAGGGATCCTGGCATATTTCTTATCTATTAGAAGCTGGACCAGTTGACCGGTTTTCACATTCTTTTTATTAGCCTGCTCGGCAAGATCAGATACTACCCTGGTCAGCTCGGAAAAATCATTATACAGGGCTTCGAGAAGTTTGCTGAACGCTTTAAAAAAGCTGTTGTTCCCTCCGGCGACAAGATTTCCACCGGTAATATTCTGAACTGCGGTGATATCCCCCTGGGCGGCTATCTGGGCGCTAAAGATCATGCCCATAATGTTGACTTTTCCAGCAACCTAAAGGGTCATTCCCTCACAGACATTGCCATGGACAACCACATCGCCTTTAAAGCGTAAGTTGCCAGATTGGATATCAATATCGCCTTTTTTGTGCAAAACAGGGTCCACGTCAATAAAGCAGCTTTTCCCCAGCTTTTTTGTTATAGGCCGCCCGCCTATAAGGGCAACAACCTTATTGCCGTCAGGAGAGACTTCCACTCCCTTCCCGCCTGTGAGTTCGTAAACCACAGGCTTCGGTTGTATTATTATTTCCCCGTTTACTTTCCTGCCCTGTTTGCCCTGTACGCCAGGATGTCTTTCCGCCAACAAATTACCGGCATCAACAGAGGTAATCTCACCGAAATCCCTGAAATTCACCTTGTCACCTGTTGTATCTATCTTCAGTCCCTCAGGCCCGGTAGGAAATTTTAAGTCAATGCGATCATTGGTCGTTTCTCCCGGCGCTTCACCCTCCGCAATCAGGTAATTCCCATTTTTCGGCTTTGCATAAATGGCCTGGATTTCACTGTGCTTGATCCCGAAAGTGACGTTTTTCTTTGACAGCGCTTGCAATATCTCAACCAGGTTAAATGGACAGCTTAAAACTTTCCTGCTTTTTCACCTAAAGTTTATTAATTCCTACAAATATTAAAACAACCCCGCCTACAATTATCACCATACCCAGCGGTGAGCTCTTGCCGGCCAGGCCGATCAGACCCAGACTTGTAACTGTGAGCAGAACTGTTGGTCCCACTATTGCCAGCAAGGCGTTGATTTTAAAGGCGGTTTCAACCCTGCCGAACAAAAGCATTAAAAACGCGGCAGAGAATTCAATGGCGGCGGATAAAAACCTGATCCCGGCCATGCCCAAAACTATTTTATCACCTGCCTGAAACACGATGACTCCTCCCATGCCTGTCTTTATTTTAAAACTTCTTATGCCGCGTTCACTTAATAAATGACTTACAGATTATCCCTGCCCGCCTGGTACCATTTTGATTTTGGCTGAATACGCTAAAAAAAATCCAGTGGCGCCATGCGGCCTGCAACCCTGGCCTGGCGCCGGAAAAGAGGCGACTCGATGAATGAACTGGCGGCTGATAACCATTGGCGGAGAATAATTTCATTCCCTATCAGGGGCAGGACCAGTAAACCAAGAACAGAGGGCTTGACCATGGTTATAGACAAAGGCCTGGGTTTAAATGAAACGAAAGACTTATTTGAGGTTGCCGCAAATTATATTGACTTTATAAAACTCGGCTTCGGTACATCAGCGCTGTACACCCGGGACATCCTGGCCCAAAAAATCAACCTGGCCAATAGTTACGGGGTAATGATCTACCCGGGCGGCACATTTATGGAAATTGCCATTTCCCAAAACAAATTGAAAGAATACATCAGTATGGTCGGCAAGTTGGGATATCCGGCCATTGAGGTTTCCGACGGCACGGTAAATGTTAGTCCGGAGGTGAGAGAGCGCGCTATAGCTATGGCCCTGGACGCGGGCCTCCTGGTTCTGACTGAAGTGGGCAAAAAAAACCTGCGGGACAAGGTCCGGATGGAGCATTATGCCGGACAGATCAGGCAGGATCTTGACAGCGGCGCCTTCAGGGTAATTATTGAAGGAAGGGAATCAGGCAAGGATGCCGGTTTTTATGACGGGAAAGGCCGGTTTATCGCGGATGAGATGGAACATATCCTGGAAGCGGTGGGCGACACTAACCTGCTGATCTGGGAAGCGCCTTTAAAGCAGCAGCAGCAGGAACTCATAACCCAGTTTGGTCCGAATGTTAACCTTGGCAACATCCCTTCTAATGAGGCGCTCGCGCTGGAAGCGCTGCGGGTTGGATTGCGGGGAGACACCCTGCGCCTGCAGTTTGAGTGAAAAAGATTGGTAATAACAGCCATTAGAAAAACATATATTTAATCACTTATTGCTTAAATGACGGGGGAAGAATCCGTGCCGGGGTAAATTTACTGGTGGCGCTGCTGCTGGTGGGGATAGTCGCCCATTCAAACCTTATCTCCACAGCCGCCTGCGTACTGTTAGTTATAAAATTCACCAATCTGCAGATGTTGTTTCCCCTGCTGGAAAAACGCGGTCTCGAGCTGGGGTTGTTATTCCTGATGCTTTCCATCCTGGTCCCGCTGGCTAACGGGATGGTGTCAGTAAAAGAAATAATCTATAACACTGTCTCGCTGCCCGGCATCCTGGCCGTCGCGGGTGGAGCTGCGGCAACCCACTTAAACGCCCGTGGCCTGAACCTGCTCAAAGTGGATCCGGAGATAATATTTGGCATGGTTCTCGGTTCCATATTGGGCATTGTCTTTTTACACGGTGTGCCTGTCGGCCCGTTGATGGCGGCAGGCATAGCGGCCCTGCTGATGCCCCTGGTTAAGTTTTTAAGGCGCTAGTTTTTTTATAATTGCCGCAAGGTCCGCTGGCAGGGGCGCCTCGAATTCAAGGTAAGCGCCGGTACGGGGGTGCTTGAAGCCAAGCGCCGCAGCATGTAGAAATTGCCCTGTCAGACCAAAATGCGGCCTGGCGGGGCCATATTTCGGGTCACCTACCACCGGGTGGCCGATAAAATACAGGTGTACCCTGATCTGGTGAGTACGGCCGGTTTCAAGCTTTAATTCAAGAAAGGTGTAGTTGTTGTATCTCTGAAGCACTTTATATCTGGTAACCGCGTTTTTTGCGTTTTTTTGGACCACGGCCATTTTCTGCCTGTTGCCCGGGTCACGGCCTATTGGAGCGTCTATAACCCCTGCTTCTTCCCTGACCTGACCGTGTACAAGCGCCAGGTAGCGGCGGGTGATCAGCCTGTCCTTCAGTTGTTGGGCCAGGCTTAAGTGGGCAAAGTCGTTTTTTGCAACCATAATGAGCCCGGAAGTGTCTTTATCCAGCCTGTGCACAATACCGGGGCGCGTTACGCCGTTAATCCCCGAAAGATCCCGGCAGTGAAAAAGAAGCGCGTTTACCAGCGTACCGGAGTAATTGCCGGCGGCAGGGTGAACAACCATCCCCCTTGGTTTGTTTATGACAACAACATCGCTGTCCTCAAAGTATATATCAAGTGGTATCGCTTCCGGTTTTAATTCCAGTCCTTCCGGCGCGGGGATCTCCAGTCTCACCAGGTCCCCCTGTTTCACCTTGTAGCTCGCCCGGACTTTCTCCCCGTTAACTTGGGCCAGCCCACCGTCTATCAGTTTCTGAATATGCGAACGGGTTAAAACTTCGGCTTCAGCGGTGAGGAATACGTCGATCCTCTTGCCGGTGTCCGTTTCACCCGCTTCATAATAATTTACCGGACCCATTTAATCCACACTATCCTTTTCACTTTTCCAACTACTGTCTTTCAGCAGTTCCCAGACCAAAAGGCAAGCGCCTGTGAAAATCGCCGCGTCAGCCAGATTAAAGACCGGCCACACGCGGAAATCCAGGAAATCCACAACTCTGCCGTAGCGCAGTCGATCCGCCAGGTTGCCAAGCGCCCCGCCTAAAATAAAACCTAAACCGTATCTTATCAGCATCTTTTCAGGAGGTATTTTTCGGTAAACTACCAGCACCCCGATCGCCAGCAAGACACTTACAGTTATGAACAGGGGCGTTTGATAAGCCAGCAGCCCAAAGGCAGCCCCCGGATTCATAATATAGGTCAGATGAAAAAACGGGGGAGCGACCGGAATCGATTCTCCCTGGAACATTAAGGATTGCACCGCGGCTTTGGAGGCCTGGTCTATTATAAATGTGACCAAAATTACAATGAAAAACATAACATCACCGTAGTTAATTTTACCATACTTTGCCTTCCTAGATCTTAATAAACTCCCCTTACATGAAAGTTTTGCCAAAAGAGCCTGCTTGAATTCCCTGCCGACAACATTTCTTTATATTTATTAGCTGAGAGTGTAAAAAAGCTGCTGAATTAACAGCAGCTATAGTTCAAAATTTTATTTATCGGCTCTTTCCTGAATCCATTTTTTAATCTCACTCTTAGAAGGAACCCGCCCGCTGGAGATCAGTTTGCCGTCTATGACCAGGCCTGGCGTACGAAGTATGTTGTATTTTAGAATTTCCTCCATTTTCTCCACCTTTTCAACCCTGATGTCCAGGTCAATACCGTTTACAACATCCTCAACATCTTTAGCCAGAGTTTTGCATCTCCGGCAGCCAGAACCCAGTATTTTAATATCCATATCTTACGGCCACCTTTCTCACTTACTGCCATGACGTATTATATTATTTTCTGCGCAGCATTTGGTAAATCCTCTTAAAAGTTAGATTTAATCACTCCGGCACACCTGGGGCAGAGGGTTGGATGAGCGGCGTCAGCACCGACACCCTCGTGATACGTCCAGCACCGTTCACATTTACCGGTCACGGCCGGCCGCACCGCGACCGCCAGTTCCGGTATGGATTCAATTTTCCTGGCGCTTTCCGGCTTGCTCCCCAGTGGCGCCAGAGACACATCTGAAACTATAAATAATGTGGACAGACTGTCTGAGATGGGTCCCAGGAAAGCATACAGGTCTTTGCCGGCATAAAGATCAACCACGGCCTCCAGGGAGTTGCCTATCAACTTGTCCCGCCGCGCCTCTTCCAGGGCTTTGGTTACTTCACCGCGTACAGCCAGCAGGCGCTCCCATTTCTGTTCCAGTTCCACATCCAGATAGTCCTCTATAACCTCAGGCATTTCGGCCAGTTGGACGCTGACCAGGCCACTTTTATCGCCAGGTATGTGCCGCCATATTTCCTCGGCGGTAAAGGCCAGCACAGGAGTCAGCAGGCGGACCAGCACAGACAGCACGTCATACATGACCGTCTGGGCGGCCCTGCGTTCTATTGAGGCGGCGGGCATGGTATAAAGCCGGTCTTTTATTATGTCCAGGTAGAGAGCGCTCATATCAATGGTGCAAAAATCATGGATGGCGTGGTAAACCACATGATATTCGTAATCAAAGTAAGCGCTGGTCGTTTTCTGAACCAGTTTCTGCAGCCTGGCCTGCGCCCAGCGGTCTATTTCAAGCATTTCTTCACGGCGTACCCTGTGCCTGGCCGGGTCAAAGTCGTACAGGTTGCCCAGCAGGAAACGGCAGGTATTCCTGATCTTGCGGTAAGCTTCAGTAACCTGTTTCAAAATACTGGGCGAGGCCGCCAGGTCGCTCCGGTAGTCCGCGGAACTCACCCACAGTCGCAGGATATCCGCCCCTAACTGTTTGATCACTTTGGCGGGGTCAACCACGTTACCCAGCGATTTAGATTGTTTGCGGCCCTGTTCATCCACCACAAAACCGTGTGTAAGCACCGCCCTGTAGGGCGCCTGCCCGGTGACAGCCACGGAAGTGGACAAAGATGAGTTGAACCAGCCCCGGTGCTGATCGCTGCCTTCCAGGTAGAGATCAGCCGGCCAGCACAGGTCCGGCCAGACTGATTTTTCATCCAGCACCCCAAAGTGACTGGTGCCAGAGTCAAACCAGACATCCATGATATCCGTCTCCTTGGTAAACTCCAGGCAGCCGCACTGCGGGCAGGCCACCCCGGAGGGCAGCAGCTCCCGCGCGGGCCTGGCAAACAGACAT
>Ga0265296_1002957_pt1 | contig 16402 bp, 14 predicted proteins | sample MunlanPumphouse1_FD_189073 | JGI IMG/M metagenome (GOLD analysis project Ga0265296, IMG submission 189073) | Groundwater microbial communities from a municipal landfill in Southern Ontario, Canada - Pumphouse #1 | ecosystem: Environmental > Aquatic > Deep subsurface > Groundwater | place... | reverse complement strand
ACCGAACAATCCAGGATGAGTTCGTGGACTTCCATGAGCCGGAGCTCCTTGAGCCCGATACGTTCAACCGGACGCTCATGGAGTACCTTCTCTGGTATAACGTGGAGCGTCCACACTGGTCACTGAAGCTCCAATCGCCGATTCAATTCCTCACCACGCAACGACCGGAGGAGTGCCATATGTGGTGGCGTGATACACCTGATTGACGGACGCGCGCAGACGCGCTACGGTGTTCTGTGCCCACAAAGGAGGCCAACGTGAGCTCGTTCCCATGCTTGATCGTTGCGGTCAGTGTGGCCGCTGCGTGCGCAGCGCACCGCGCATCACCGGCGACGCCGCCTTCGCCGCCGGCGTCCGAGCAGCCGCGCATCATCCGCGTGCTCAAACACGCAGGGGCGGTGGAGCTCGTGTACGTCCCGTGGGTGCATGACATACCGTCGTTCGCCGGAACACCTGATGGAGCTGCGGGGATCATCCAGCGCTTCTTCGGGCCCATCACCACGATGGAAATCATGCGACTGACGGAATCGCTGCTCGATGGTACGTCCGTCATCGGCGTTGAGGGCAATCCGCCCGGTGATTTCCGATCACGCTTCACGGCTCCCATCGAGTACCTCCGCCTCATCGAGCAACAGGGCTCGGAACAGCCATCGGCGGGAAAGACGCGGGAGGAAGCAGAGGATGAGGAAGCGAGAACGATGCGGATGCTCCTCTCGAAGGTGAGCGACCCGGGACAAAAACGCCTCTTCAAGGCGTTGGTACTCGCGGAGGCCTTCGTCCTATCAGCGCTCCCTCCGGGGAGTACGCACACGGAAGTGCTCGAGCTCGCGCGGCGGACGAACGTACCGATGGTGGGCGTTGAGGACCCGGAACTCTACTGCCGAATTGGTAGCCACTGGCGAGCCGTCTTCTCTTCAAAAACGGAAGTACCGAAATCGGCCGGAGCAGATGGCGACGATGCACAAAAACGGGCACGGTGGCGCGAGGCCCTCGACGAACTCCGCACCGCTGAACGACGGTGCAACGCGGAGGAGCCGAAAAGCCCGTTCTGCCGACTCCTTGCCATGCACTGGACCATCGGAGCGCAAGCCATTCGCGTCCTCATCGAGGATCCGACATCGGGCTGCTCCGAGCAGCCCCTACTGCTCGACGAGGCGACGTGGAGTGACGTGGATGCGCGACGGACCGATCGTGCGATCGAAAACCTCCTCAGCGCCGCGCGCGCCCACGGTGCGCGGCGCGCGGTGCTGCTCTTCGGCGTCGGCCACACGAAAGAGATCATCACCTCGGCGAAGCAGCGAGGAATCGCGCTCACGACTGCGTGCACCCCGCACATGTGCGCAGCGCTTGCGGAAGAATTTCCCTCGCTCGCACCAGCGCTCCGACCGTGAGCGATGACGTGGGAGACGAATACGAGCGGGTCGCGCCCATGGCGCGGCCCGCTTTTCATGTTCTGTGGTAGAATGTACTCGCGTACACTACTCCCAAATCGGTATGTCAGACGCAGTGAAAACCACCGGCCCGAAGGACGTCTTCGTTCAGCTCCTCCTCATCGTCGCGCTGTACCTCGCCGCGACGCACCTCGGAGTGCTCCTGTTCCAGCTCGTGAACCACTGGGTGCCGGATCCCGCACTGGAACGCATGTACGTGCGTGAGGCCACCGCCTCGGCGATGCGCTGGGCGATCGCGATGCTCGTCGTCGCTGCGCCGGTGTTCTTCATCATCACCCGGCACCTCCGACGCGAGTTCGAACGCGTGCCGGAGAGAATCGCGCTCCGGTCGCGCCGATGGCTCACCGCGTTCACGCTGTTCGCCGCCGCGGTCATCGCGATCGGTGACCTCGTCGCGGTCATCAACGAGTTCCTCAAAGGCGAGCTCACCGGACGATTCGCGCTCAAGGCACTCATCGTCCTCGTCATCGCGGCCGCAGTGCTCTGGTACGAACGCTGGGAGTTTCGACGGACGAGCGGCGGACGGCCGCCGACCTCGATCCTCGTGCTGCGGTGGGGCGCGATTGTCGTGACGGTCGCGGCGATCGTCACGGGGTTCACGGCCATCGGATCGCCGTGGACCGCGCGGCAACAACGCATTGATGAAGAGCGTGTCCAGCACCTCTCGAATATCCAAAACGAAATCGTCCAACGCTGGCAGCGCACGAACGCGCTCCCGACGACCCTCGACGCGCTCCGCGACGACATCGGCGGGTTCACGGCACCGATGGACCCGCAGACGAACGTGTCGTATGAGTACCGCGTACTCGCGCCGCTCCAGTTTGAGCTCTGCGCGGTGTTCTCAACGGAAACGGATGCGAAGAGCGGCGGGTACCGACGGAGCATCGCGTACATGAGTGGCGATGCGGAGAACTGGGAGCACGCCGCGGGTCGCACGTGCTTCACGCGGACGATTGACCCCAGCCGTTATAAACCCATCGCACCATCCATTCCACCGAAACGGAAACCGATCGACTGATCCAGCGCACGAACACGACGGCCGATCGGCCGTCGTGTTCGGTATTACCCATCCGATCATTTCTCCCCCACGAACACAAGGTACGGCGGGAAGTTCCACGGCGCGGTGCGGATGCGAACGTGCGTGAAATGCGCCCGCAGGAGCGGGAGGATGAGCGGGGTGTACTGGCAGACGATGAAGCGCCCGCCCGGGCGCAGGGCGTCCCGCGTCATCCGGATGATCGCCACGCGTTCCTCTGGCGTGAAAATGGCGAACGGGAGTGAGGAGACAACCGCATCAATGGGCCCGGGCATGAGCGTGCGAAGCGTTGCGGCGTCAACGCGCACGTCTCCCGCGCGCACGACGAACCGCGGGTCGCTGATGCGCCGGAGCTCTGAAAGGAACGCCTCGTTCCGTTCGATCGTGAGGAGTCGCCCGTTCGCGGGGAGTCGGTCGAGGAGCGCGCGGGTGACGACCCCGTCGCCGGGTCCGTACTCTACAACGTTCGTGCACGACGACGGCAGCGAATCCGCGACGCGCGCGACGGTCTGCCGAGAACTCCGCGTGACGGCGCCGATACCACGATCGCGCATGGCATTCCGGAGAAACGCGAGTCCGTTCATATCATGCGGGACGCGCCGACCACAAGCGCGAGCACGGCGATCTGGACGATGATCCCGATCCGGAACGGCGGATCGTACGGGATCACACGCAGGTGGACCGCGTCGTGGATGGTCTTGCACCACGCGAGCGGCCGGATGCGCGGGAACGCCGTCCCCAACCCTTGGAGGATGTCCGGAACCACGCCACCCAGGAATCCGGAGAGCATCGGCAGCGTCGGGATCGTCCGCCACGGCGTGGAGAGCGCCGCGAGGACGCCCGCCATGATGACGGCGTCAACGATCGCGAGTCGGAGCATGAATCGAACCTCCTCGCGGTGCGTACACGTCGCGCCTTTACACTGCGGGCCCAACGCCTCGTCTCCGTGCGGAACGATGTCGAGGATCGCATGCGAGAGGACCCCGAGCGCGAACGCGCTCACGGGATCCGGCGCGAGCGCACCGATGAGCGCCCCCGTAGGGCCGTGCACCGTCAGAAACATAGGCCGCCTCCACGCGACAGCAATCATCGAGCCGTTCCAATAGGAACGGCTCGTTGCGGCTCACTCCGCGCCGCGACCTCATCGAATTGTACGCTGCCGTCCGGACGGAGTTCTGCGAGCGCGATGGCGACGGCCACGTGCGGGAACCGTTCGCGGACGATTTCCGCCCCGCGCCGAAGATGGCGTTCGTGCCGCTTCCGTTCATCCTGCGGAGCGGCGAACGCCCTTGCGCCGCCGTACGCGCCGCAGTCGAGGTGGTTCAGGAGGATGATGCGCTTCGCGCCGTGCAGGTTCACTGCAACGCCGATGGCGCGGAGGAGGAAGTCCGCATCTCCGAGCATCTGCGGATCCACGAGCACCTTCGCGACGCCGGGCACCGCGACGACGTCGCAGTCCCCGAGCATCCCTCGTCCCTCCATCCACGCACGGATGTCCCGAATGAACCGAAAATCCATGCAGTGGACGATCAGCGTGGAGCACGTGTGCGGCATAGGTTCCTTCCTCCGGAAAGGTCTCGCGCCAAAAGAGCGATGCACTCATCGTACGCGCAGCGGACGAAACGGTCAAGTATTCGGCCCGATCTGGTGGGTGCTCGGCCCGCGGCGGTACTTCCGCGCGACCTTGAGCCGCATGAACTCCTTCTGGAGCGCTGCGGCCGCATCGGCGAAGGACGTGTCGTCGGCTGCGCGCTTCGAGGCGAGCGCTGCCCGCGCGCGCTCCTGCGCCGCTTCGATCGCCGCGACGTCCATCTCTTCGACGCGCAGCGCATCGTCCGCGAGCACCGCCACCCGCGTTGGGATGTCACTGTTCTTGCTGCTACCGGCTATCGGCTGTCGGCTATCGGCTGGCAACACCTCCACGAATCCGCCCGCGACCGCCATCGGAATTTCCTTTCCGCCTTGGACAACCCGCAGCTCTCCGGGTGTCAGTACGCTGACAAACGGGACGTGATGCGGGAGCACGGTGATCTCGCCCTCAGTGGTCGTGAGGGTCACCTGATCCACCTGCGCATCGTAGACGGTCCGCTCTGGCGTGATGATGGAGAGCTGAATCATGGCTGTGTAGAGAAAACACTACGCGGGCCCTTGACAATCACGTACGGGTGTGATACTTTGTTCTTAACGCTCGCTGGAGGTAGTGTAATGGAAGCACTGCCACCCACCGGAGGTGGAGAGTCCCGGTTCGATTCTGGGCTCCAGCGAGCGGCGTCAACGGAAGCGAGCGGCAACGAGCAGCGGTCAAACCCCGAGACGGGCCACGAGCCCGGAAAGGAGCAAAGAATAGCGGCGGCTGGGTTCGCAAACCCCATGGCAGTATGCCGCTGACCAACGCACCCCCGTCACAGGCCCCCCGTCCTAGGCGGGGGGCTTACTTTTATTCATCCCCGCGCCTCGTCAATCTCTCATCGGTCATTGCGAGGCCGCAGCCGAAGCAATCTCATACGCAACGCAGAGGATGTGGGATTGCTTCGTCGCGCGGCTCCTCGCAATGACATGGATGACGGAGCTTGCGGCTTATGGCTGTCGGCTTACGGCTCGATTCATCCCCGCACCTCATCAATCCCGCCTTTCATGTAGAAGGATTGCTCGGGCACGTCATCGAGCGCGCCGTCGAGGATCTGCTTGAACCCGCGCACGGTCTCCTCGCGGCTGACGTACTTCCCGGCCGTGCCGGTGAACGTCTCGGCGACGAAGAACGGTTGGCTGAGAAATTTTTGGATCTTCCGCGCGCGGCTCACGGACTGCTTGTCCTCTTCGGACAACTCCTCCATACCGAGAATCGCGATGATGTCCTGAAGGTCCTTGTACCGCTGGAGCACGCGCTGCACGCCGCGCGCGGTATCGTAGTGCTCTTGCCCGATGATCTTCGGATCGAGAATGGTGGATGTCGAGTCGAGCGGGTCCACGGCCGGGTAGATGCCGAGTTCTGCGAGCGAGCGCGCGAGCACCACGGTCGAGTCGAGGTGTGAGAACGTCGTCGCCGGTGCAGGGTCCGTGAGGTCGTCCGCCGGCACGTACACCGCCTGCACGGACGTAATCGAGCCCTGCGTCGTTGACGTGATGCGCTCCTGCAGCTCCCCCATTTCCGAGGCGAGCGTCGGTTGGTAGCCGACCGCGCTCGGGATGCGCCCGAGGAGCGCCGAGACCTCGGACCCCGCCTGCGTGAACCGGAAGATGTTATCAATGAACAGGAGCACGTCTTGCTTCGCCTCATCGCGGAAGTACTCGGCCATCGTGAGGCCGGTGAGGCCGACGCGAGCGCGCGCGCCCGGCGGCTCGTTCATCTGCCCGAAGACGAGGCACGTCTTCTCGAGGACGCCGGACTCTTTCATCTCGTGGTAGAGGTCGTTCCCCTCGCGCGTGCGCTCCCCGACGCCCGCGAACACGGACACGCCGCCGTGCTCCTGCGCGATGTTCCGGATGAGTTCCATGATGACGACGGTCTTCCCGACGCCCGCGCCGCCGAAGAGCCCGACCTTCCCGCCCTTGAGGATCGGGCAGATGAGGTCAATGACCTTGATGCCGGTCTCGAGGACCTCGGACTGAGTGGATTGCTTCGTGAATGCGGGTGCCGCTCGGTGAATGGGATACCGCTGCTTCGCGGCGACCGCCTCGCCGCCATCAATCACTTCGCCAACCACATTGAACATGCGCCCGAGCGTTTCTGTCCCGACAGGAACGGAGATTGCCGCTCCGGTGTCCTCGACCGGCATACCGCGACGGAGCCCGTCCGTGGATTGGAGCGCAATGCAGCGCACCACGCCCCCGCCGAGCTGTTGCTGTACCTCGAGGGTGATCGTCGTTCCGTCGCGGTTGACGCGCAACGCGGAACGGATCGCCGGAGGATCTCCGGAGGCCTTGACATCAACGACAGGGCCGATGATGCGCGTGACGGTTGCGGTGCCGGTGGACATACACGTTCGGGACTAAGACGTCGAACAACAAACTCGCTCGGGGGCAGGGATTCGAACCCCGATTACAAGGGCCAGAACCTTGCGTCCTACCATTAGACGACCCCCGATCAAAACGACGAGCACGAGGATAAGGACAAAAACTCGGTTGCGATGTTCTCGTCCTCGTGCTCGTCCTCATCACTCTACTACCCTTCCCCCGAACACTTCAAGTGCGGCGTCGGCGACGGCGTCACCGGTCTGCGGCCGTGATGCGGCATCGAGCCGCTCGAACTCCTCAATGCCGACGACCGCCGTTGCGATACGGAGTCGCGTCCCGAGGAGCGCGTTCACCGCGTCCGCGAGCGCGTCGCTCGCATCCGGTCGCTTCACCTTCTCGGCGTGGAGCTGGTACCGGAAGCCGATCGTGAGCACGCCGTCGGCGATCCGCTGCGGGCGCCCCCCGACGAGGAGGTACGGCAACGCCGCGTTCACCTCCGCGAGCCGCGTGACGAGCGACGACCACGCCGACCGAACCCGCGCGAGGGGCTCATCGCCGTGCCCATGGACTACTGCGGCATCTACGTGCACGGACGCATCCGCTTCCTTCGACTGCTCGTGTGCGGGCGGGGATGTCACCCCGCCCCTACGTTTCTCGTATAAAAACCCTCCTCTCCCCCTCTCGCTCCCCCTCCCCTCCACGAGTGGAGGGGGAGAAACTACTTGACGTTTCTCCACTTCCATCTGGCCCGCTCCGACCAAAGCATTGGAGGATGGAGGACGCGCGGCGATAGGTGTTTGCGATGTCGTGTCCGCGGCTTGCGGCTTGGCGCTTGCAGCTTGTCGCTCGGCGATCACCCCGAGCACCGCGACCTCGAGCGCGAAGAACGGGTGATCTGAACGCCCGATGTGGTCGAGGAGCTCCGCGAAGATGCGGAGCGCCGCTGCGCGCGCCGCGACGCGCTGCGCATCGTGGATCTCCGCGACGACCGCGTCGCGGAGCGCCGCGATGACGTCTCGGACGTACGCTTCCGCATCGAACCCGTCGTCCTCAGCGAAGCGCACCTCTGCGAGCGCGGCGGCGCAGTCGGCACGCTCCATCGCCGCAACAAGCGCCCCGGCGTGCTCGACACTCGATCGCGGGAGGATGAGCGCCGCGTCCGCCGCCTCAATCCGTTTCCCTCCGAGCGCGAGGAGTTGCCCGAGCATGGACTCCGCGTCGCGGACCGATCCGTCCGCCGCGCGCGCGACCGACGCGACGACCGCTGCATCTACCTCCACGCCTTCCGCTCCTGCGAGGTCGCGGAGCCGCCGCTCAAGGTCGGGCAGCGCGACGCGGCGGAACGCGAACTGCTGGCACCGCGATCGAATGGTCTCCGGCACCTTATGGAGTTCCGTCGTCGCGAGGATGAAGAGGGCGTGGCTCGGCGGCTCCTCAATCGTCTTCAGGAGCGCGTTGAACGACGCCGACGAGAGCATGTGCACCTCGTCAATGATGAACACCTTCCGTGCGGCGACCGCGGGGACGATCCGAACGGTCTCGATGATCTCCTCGCGCACCTTCTCAACCTGCGTGTGCGACGCCGCATCAATCTCCACGACATCCACGCATCGGCCTTCGGTGATGGCCGTGCAGAGGTCGCACGCGTTGCAAGGGATGTCCGATGCTGCCGCGCGCTGTAATGACCGGGATCCTTCGCTTCCTCCTCGCCCTGCTCGGAGTTGCTCGGGATGCGAGCGCGCGTCGCTCGCGCTCCGGCGCTCGCAATTCACCGCCTTCGCGAGCAGCCGCGCGGTGGTTGTCTTCCCCACGCCGCGCGGACCCGAGAAGAGGTACGCGTGCGCAACGCGCCCGGACGCGATCGCGGTCTCGATCGTCCGCGTCACGTGCCCCTGCCCCACGACGTCCGCAAACGTCTGGGGGCGGTATTTTCGGTAGAGGACAGACATAGCCCGCCAGCTCACAGCTGCCAGCTACAAGCTCCGATCGAGTCCGCGGAGCATCTTACCAACTTCCTTTGCTTGCGCGATCAAACGGTGTGCATCGCTCTCCGAGAAGTACCCGAGGTCCTTTGCGAGGATGCATTGGTACTTCAGTTCTTCCAATGAAGTTCTCGCCATCTCATGAAAATGTCGACGATCCTTGATACTCGAGCGTTCCGTCCCCTCAGCAATATTCGAGGGAGCGGACATTGCCGCACGTCGCATCTGACTCACGAGGCCGAACTGCTCCTGCCTTGGAAATTGTCCCGTCGTACGGTAAACGTCGAGCGCGAAGTGATGGGCCTTCTGCCAAACCAGAAGCTGCTGAAATCTCTCCTCCATAGCTTGGCTTGCAGCTGGTTGCTGGAAGCTGGGAGCTACCGCTTCACGATATTTTCCACGGATGCCCACGTGGACGGCGTGTCCTTCGGGACGAGCACCACCGCCTCATCGCCCGGCTCCCCGCGGAAGAACGAGACGGACGCTCGGAGCATCCGGTACCGCTTGTACGGAGCGGACGGCAAGTCCGCGCGCTCGATGACCGCCCGCGCGATCGCGCTCCGGTCATCATCCGCATCCGGGACGATGACGACGTACTCCCCCGTCACGTCGTCGCGCTCGATGACGCCGATGCGGCGGTCCCGCGCGATGGGACCGATCTGCTTGTAGACGAACGCGCCGCGCTGCGTGATCCGGAGCTTGAGGATGTCCCCTTCGACGAGCTTCGACTTCGATGCGTAGTTCGCGGGCACGCTGTACTGCTTCCCGTCCGGCCCGACCATGTTCTGCCCGTCGAACACCCCCTCGATCACGCGGAGCGCATCCGTGTCATCGCGCTGGAGGCCCCCGACGATCGGATCAACCGGACGCGGCGGCGGCGTCACCGTGTACGTGCGTTCGCGTTCCATAGGCGGTGCGGGCGGCATGCGCTCGGCCGCGAGCGATGGACCGCCGTTGATCTCACGATCAATCATCGTGAGCAGGGTACGGAGCTGGTCATCGAGCTCCTGGATCTTCCGTCGAATCGCGTGGAGCGCAGCCCCCCGATCTCCGGCGGTGAGGGGGACGGACGCAGGGAAGAGATCCGCCGCGTTGAGATCCTCCGACGCATCGAACGGTGCGTCGAACGCATCGAACGGAAACGGAGGTGGGTTTTGGTTTTCCATATTTCCTGTGTGTTATCCACTTGTTCGAGCACTTCCAGCGTATGACGTCCGGCGATCCTTGACAACTAAAACCGCCCTTGGTATGGTGGGCTCGCACCTTAGGCCTCGAGCCAAAATTACTTGCGCAGCTTGCGCCCAGCGTTCGGACAGATTTCGTCGCTCCGACCGAGTGAAACCGGAGGCGTAGCCGAGCTACGGCGAGGATTTCACGACCGAGGAGCGGCGGAAGATGGCCGGACGATGGGATGCAAGATGACAATGTTATTTTGGTGAGAGGCCTCAGGAAAACACCAAGAGGGTTGGAGCATGCGATGTCCAGAACTACTGCACCGTCCGACACTGCGCACGGGGGAGACGCGCTCGCGCTGCGCGAACGCGCGGACGCGCTCAACGACGCCGGCGATACCCCGGGAGCAGTTGCCGTGCTCGCTGTGCTCGTCGCGGCGCATCCGAAGGACCGTCTCGCGTGGAACGCGCTCGCGATGCTCCACATCGCGGCACGGAACTTCGCGGGAGCGCTCGTCGCGTCACGCCGCGCGCTCGACTGCGACCCTCGGAGCGCAGCCGACTTCATCAATGCGGGCATTGCGCTCCGTGAACTCGGGCGACTCGAGGAGTCGCGGGTGAACCTCGCTGCCGCGGTCAACCGAAATCGCGACACTGAGGAGCGCGACGCTCCGCTCGCGCACCTCCAGCTCGCTCGGACGCTCCAGCGCATCGGTGCGTACCACAGTGCCGCTGCTGAGTACGTGCGCGCCATCGTCCACGCGCCGAGAGCGGGCATCCACGGACAACAACCGAACGAGGTCATCGCGCAGAGCATCGGAGACGCCGCGACGCTCCCCGATCTCTCCCATGGCACTGCGTTCCTCCGCTCGTTCACGACGGCAGCGCGGGCCCTTACGCACAGCAAAACACGAACCCCGACGGCACACGCAGCGCTCATGGATCTCATTGCTGCGGCAACGACCGACGGAGAACGCACCGCCGCGGATCGTCTCCTCGCACGCTACTGGCGACCGAGGTGACGCTCCTCGCGGCACCACACGAACACCCCGCATCCCTGCGATGCGGGGTGTAAACATCTGCAGGGAACCTTCCGGTTCCCCGCAGTACACCCCTCCAGCCACACGGGTCGCTTGCTCGCTCCTCACCTTCGCAGCGGAGGGATTCCTTCGCAGGGGTTTCACCCCTACGCGACCCCAGCATCCGCAGCGAGCAAAGCTCTACGGCCGCGGATGCTGGCCCTACGGCCACTCGTCTCGTCGCTCGCTGCGCTCTGAGATCGGCACGTGGCCTGCCCCTACCCGAGCTGACTCCGCTCGAGAATCTCCTGCTCCACGATCGCGCGATCGCGGCCGTACTTGAGGCGCGAGAGCTGGAGGAGCGCCTCCGCGATGCGCGCATCGCCTTTCTGCGGGGCGAACGTTTTGAAGTTGAACGCGCGCTGCGCGGTGTTATCAATCATGAGCCGGATGTACGCATTGTACTTCTCGATGTTCAGGAGGTCGAACTCCGTGACGACCGGCGCGAGCTGCTTCGCGATCGTCTCGGAGTCGTCCACGCCGATCCGGTACGATACGATCGTCCCCACGTTCCCGAAGATCGCGTCGCGGACGCGCGTATCGTTGTTCTGCACGAGCTGCCCGATGTACTGGTGCGCCATGATGAGGTTCAGCCGGTACTTCCGCGCCTCCGCGAGGATCGTCGCGATGGAGTCCGTGACGAAGTTCTGGAACTCGTCAATGTAGAGGTAGAAGTCCCTCCGGTCCGCCTCCGGCATATCCGCGCGTGCGAGCGCGGCCATCTGGAGCTTCGTCACAATGATGAGCCCGAGGAGCGTCGCGTTCATCTCCCCCACCTTCCCCTTTGAGAGGTTCACGAGGAGAATCTTCTGCTTGTCCATGACCTCGCGGAAGCTGAAGCCCGACCGCTGCTGTCCGATGATGTTCCGCACCATCTGGTTCTCGATGAATCGCCCGATCTTCGACACGAGGTACGGGAGCATCTCGCCCTTCGTCTGCCCGCTCGTCTGCGGAAGTTCTTTTTCCCAGAACGCGCGGATGATCGGGTCCGTCACGGTCTTCAACTTCAACTTCTGGAACTCGGGGTCCGTGAGGATGCGCGGGATCTCGACGAGCGTTCCGGGATTCGCGGGATCCGACATGAGCGTGAGCATCGCGTTCCGCATGTAGTGCTCGAACATCGGCCCGATCATCGAGGGGTCGGTCACGAGTTTGTAGAAGATCGCGATCATCTCCTGCGTCGCGAAGTCCTGCGCCTCCGGCGTGTCCGCCTCGAGCATGTTCAACCCCACGGGCCGATCAATGTCGGCGGGGTTGAAGATGATGACGTCATCCGCCCGCTCTCGCGGAATGCACGGGAGGACGTGCTCGACGAACGTCCCGTGCGGATCCACGATGCAGACCCCCTCGCCCGCGAGGATGTCCTGCTTCGCCATCTCCTCCATGAGCGTGGATTTCCCGACGCCCGTCCCGCCGATGATGTACATGTGCCGCTGGCGATCCACGCGTTTCAATCGCACGACGGTGCGCTTCCCGCGGTAGAGCGCCTCGCCGAGGATGAGCCCCTCCTGCGGCATGTTCACCGGCGGCGCGGCGCGTCGCGCGGTGAGCCACTGGATGTTCGGCGTCTCCGTCGTTGCGAGCGGGAGGTGCCACACGCTCGCCATCTCCTCGGTGTTCAGGACGACGCGGCGCCCCTCGTCGAAGTGTCGGTAGATGAACTGTTGGATGATTTTCGGGTTCGATGACGCGCTGCCCGCGACGAACATATTCCCGTACTGCGGGACGTTGAACTGGCTGAACACCTGCGTGATGGCGTTCACGTTCGCCTTCGCGGCATCCGCGGTGGGACCGGAGGCGACGATGCGGACGTTCACGTCGAGCGCGAACTTCGCCGCCTTCTCCTCAAGTCCTTTCACGACCTCCTGCTCCATCGGCGAGAGCCGGTACTCCTTCGGCGGCTCGCCGGACTTCTTCTTCCCGCCCGACGCGGACGCAAACCCGCTCGCAATGAGCCCCCAGAATCCGCCTCCGGATGCCTTTGCGAGCGACATCCCCTGTTGCATCTTCGACGCGATGCGCACGCCGCCCGAACGCCACTCCTTCCGCGCCGACCGCGCGACGTACTGGATCGCGGCGCCCTCGTGCTCCCCAATCTTGCTCATCGCGTTCGTGAGCGCATCGAGCGGGTCCGACTCCAACTTCTTGTACGACTTGATCGGGAAGTACCCGGGTTGCTTGAACCGGAGCGTCGTCCCGACGATGACGCCCGTCGGTTGGAAGATGTTGTAGTCCTTCGCCGGTTCGACGTACGCATCCGGCCGCTGCGCGTGGAGCTGTTCCTCGAGGTACGCATGGTGCGCGCGCGGTACCGCGACGTAGAATCGCACCTGACCGCCGACCGCGACGATCTCGAACGCGAAGTGGTCGCTGCGACCGGCGAGCCACGCTCGGAACCCTCGCTCCGCGCGCAACCCCCCGACCGACGTGAAGAACATTTCGGTCTTCGCGATCGCCTCCTGAACTTTCTGAATCCCCTCCTTCACCTGCTCTTGCTCCTTGCCGCCGCCCTCCTTCGGCACGAGCACCTGGAGCACGACCATGTCGAAGGAGTGCGCGAGCCGCCGGCTGCGACGGGCGCGCGCGCGGAACACGAAGAACGCGATGAGGCCGAGGGAGAGGACGCCGACGGCGACCGCGACGATGGTGATGATCGTGGAGAGTTCAAGCATGTGCTCCCGCCTGTTGACGTTGGAGCGCGAGGATCGCATCCGTCTTCACCTTCGCCTCCTGCATGAGGAAGAATGCGTTCGCCTTCGGGATGATCTTCAACCACGCGGTGATGCGGTCGTGCACGCGCGCGAGGTCAATCCTCCCGCTCACGATCATCGCCTCGAGCATTTGCGCGAGCTGCTCCGCGTGCTGACGGAATACCCCTTGCTGCTGCGGCGTGAGCGCGGCGTAGATCGTGCGGAGTCCGTCCGCGAGCGCCTCCTCGATGTCCTCGCGGAGCGGCGTCTTCGCGACGACCGTCGGGCGCGCGACCGGCGTCGGTGCCGCTGCCGCGACAGTCGGAACCGCTGCGGCGGCTGACTGCTCCACGCGCAGCACGTCTCCGATGTCTTGCGCCGGGAGCGCTTCGAGTTGCTGCTCCACGCGTTCGAGCGCACCGGGTTGCGGTTCGAGGACCGGCTCTGACATACACTCCCACTCTACCACGCCAACCTTCATCCCGTACTTCTTACTGTTTACTTCTTACTTCTCGCATGGTCGGTCCTCCCTTCGTATCCTCCACCATCCAACCGAGCGCCTCGATTTGCGCGCGGAGCACGTCCGCACGCGCCCACGCCGAAGCCGCGCGCGCGTCCTCACGCTGAGCGACGAGTCGCCGCACCTCGACCGGCACGCGGACGCGCTTCCCGAGGAACTGCGTGAGCCCAAGACCGAACACCCGATCCGCGAACGCAATGATCGCGGACTGATCGTCAGATTTGGGATTTGGGATTTGGGATTTGAGAACGTCCCAGAGGATCGCGAGCGCCTTCGGGGTATCGAGGTCGTCATTGAAGGCGGCGTGGAGGCGGTCGAGCGCCGCGCGCGCCTCCGCGCTCCGCATACGAGCTTGAAGCTGGGAGCTGGGAGCTTGAAGCTTCGGCAATGTCCGGCAGTGCTCGCGGAGCTTCGTGAGTGCGGACTGCGCGCCTGCGAGCGCATCCCACGTGAAGTTGAGCATGGAGCGGTAGTGCGCACCGAGCACGAGGTACCGATAGCTGAGCGGATCGAATCCACGTCGGATGATTGCATCCACCGTCACGAGGTTCCCCTCGGATTTCCCCATCCGCTTCCCCTCCACGGTGAGGAACGCGCCGTGGCACCACATGCTCGCGAGCGGCTTCCCGTACGCGGCTTCCGATTGCGCGATCTCATTCGTATGGTGGATCGGAATGTGGTCAATGCCTCCTGCGTGAATATCGAACGGCTGCCCCAAGAGCGCGCGGCTCATGACCGAACACTCGAGGTGCCAGCCCGGGAAGCCGCGCCCCCACGGGGAATCCCATTCCTGCTGGCGCTTCACGCCCTCCGGCGTCATCTTCCACAACGCGAAGTCATGCGGGGAGTGTTTCTCGCTGCGCACCTCAACGCGCGCTCCGGCCTCTTTCTCCTCAAGTTTCTGTCCGCCAAACGCCTTCTCGTATGCGGGGAACTTCGACGTGTCGAAGTACACGCCGTCGCTCGTCACGTACGTGACGCCGAGCCGTTCGAGGCGCCGCACGAACGCGATCTGCTCCGCGACGTACGCCGTCGCGCGCGGCATCTCGTCCGGCATGATCACCCCGAGACGCTTCAGGTCCCGCACGAACGCGCGCGTGTAGAATGCTGCGAGTTGCGTCGCGGATTTTCGCTGCCGCGCCGCCGCGCGTTCGAGTTTGTCTTCGCCCGCATCCGCATCGTCCGTCAGGTGCCCGACGTCCGTGATGTTCATGACGTGCCGGACACGATAGCCGTCCACCATGAGCACGCGCTTGAGGACATCCTCGAAGAGGTACGTGCGGAGGTTCCCGATGTGCGCGAAGTCGTACACCGTCGGCCCGCACGTGTACATGCGAACCGTCCGACCTCGCTGAGGTCGGAACGGCTCGACCGTCTTCGTGAGAGAGTTGAAGAGTAGAGCGGTGTTCATGTTCACTGCACCGTTGCGCAGTTTACAACCGCAGTTATTTGCGTCTGCTGAGACCCTGTGCATATCCAGCCCGCCCCATTACTGGAAGGAAAAGAGGCGGTCAATGCGCCGTACGGTACCGCGCATCCGCCGCCAATCGCCCGCTTCCCCGTAGGACAGGTCGCAGTGCAAGACGCCACGCCGCTGCAACCCTGCCGCACCTCCTGGAACCCCTTCACTACTCCGGTGATACTCGCGCCGGAGAGATCCGCAATATAAGTCGAGGAAATCGCCGGAATCTTGCCATCAGCGTTGATGATGGCCACATCTCTCGACCCCGCCTTCACGCCCTTCCTCGCGGTGAGGGTGTCGACCGTAAGTATGCTCCCGCTCGCGACGATGCTCCCTGCTGTGGTGAGATTATCATACACTTTCAAATCCTTTCCGCTGATCTCGATGCCGTTGGCGCCAGAATAATTACCATTACCCAGCGTCACCAACGTCCCCCTGCTCCTCAGGAGCGCGTAATCAGCATTCGTCGTCCCGCCACGCACGACGAGCCCGCCGCTCTCGGAGGAGTACACGCTCACGTTCGTGCCGTCGAGCGTCACCTTCGGATGCGACGTGTCGCCGCCCTTCGTGATGCTGGTGACATTCCGCAGTTGACCGCCGCCCGCTAAGTCCACAAACTTCGACTGGATGCCCTGCCTCGCGGTCACGGTACCATTCGCGGTGATGTTGTCATTCACCGTTAGGTCCCTGCCGTCGAGCATGACGCCGGTGGCGCCACTGGCGTCCGTGTCGCTCAAGTACACTTTCCCGTCCTTGCTCTTCAGGATCGCGTAGTTCGCGCTCGCCTTGTCACGCACGATGAATCCGCCGTTCACATCGGGGTGTGCATTGACGTTTGCGGCATCGAGCGTCACCTTCGGGTACGACGCATCATTGCCTTTCGTGATGCTGGTGACATTCCGCAGTTGACCAACCGTGAGCGCACCGCTCACCGTGAGATCGTTCCCGTTGAGTTGCATCCCGCGCGTCGCGTCCTTCTCCCCGTGGTTCAGGATCGCCGCAGCCCCATTATTCCAGATACTCACGGGCGGTGATGATATGAGCGGCCCCGCGGTG
>Ga0265296_1002956_pt1 | contig 16412 bp, 10 predicted proteins | sample MunlanPumphouse1_FD_189073 | JGI IMG/M metagenome (GOLD analysis project Ga0265296, IMG submission 189073) | Groundwater microbial communities from a municipal landfill in Southern Ontario, Canada - Pumphouse #1 | ecosystem: Environmental > Aquatic > Deep subsurface > Groundwater | place... | reverse complement strand
AGAAGTTGTGGTCGGAGACGCAGTAGAAGTCGGAGTAGAAGTTGTGGTCGGAGACGCAGTAGAAGTCGGAGTAGAAGTTGTGGTCGGAGACGCAGTAGAAGTCGGAGTAGAAGTTGGTAGTGGCACTGGAGCAACAGGAGCATACAAGTCAAGCTGCGCATATGAACCAGAGACAAAAGCAATTGATGCAGTGTTTATGTTATTAACATACACTTGAATAGGTTCATTGCTGGAATTTGCAAAAAAAGCAAAAGGCAGTATGCTAACTACATCAACATAACCATATTTTCCATCCTTGGAAAAAGTCTTCTCAATTTCAAGCAGGCCCATTTCTCCATTGGCAGAATTTTTCCCAATAATCCGGAAGCTAATTTCAGTGTTATCAGGAGCAGGAACATCAGCAGTGCCGGATTTCACAAAAACTTTTCCAAACAGCTGGAAAGGAATAAGACCAGTTGTAGGTAGTGCCTCATAAAAAGCAGTGTTCCAAGAGTTCATCTGCTGCACAGGCATGGAAGACTGAGTTCCTGGCAACGCAGGATCAGTGAGGCCAGCAAAGCCTGTTTTTGAAATACCAAATGAAAATCCTGATTTTTGTGCAGCAATATCTTCAGACCTTTGCGTGCTTGGAACAATAAACACAAAAATCAAAATGCCAATCAGAACCGCTATCAGTATTCCCAGATAAATCCAAGTTCCAATTTCACGGCGAGAGGATTTAAGCTGAGAACCAATACCTGCCAACTCTTTATAATTAGCATTATCATTAGCATTAAAAGCACTGGCATGATGAGACCTAGGAGATGGAGGCGCAGCTATTTTTGCGTGTCCTGATCTTTTATGCAACAAATGCTTTTTCCGACTGTGTTTTAATTTTTTCATTTTGAGTGATTCTTGCTATTGTGCCTGATCCCACAAACTAAGGAATATAAACAGCATCCTCCTTCATGTTGATAAAATAAGCAGTGCCAACATTCATAGTTGTTTCATTACTTACCAAGACAAAGCCATTGCTGGATGGATTCCAGGCATATATTCCAAAGTATTTTCCTGCGATGCTGGCCAGGGCCTCATTTGCTTTGATAGGAATTGTTGAGTAAGGAGAAATCATGTTCCAGCCTTTTTTCAGCGGAATGAATGGAACAGTTGCGGGAGCACCAGGAGAATAAACACCAAAAGTTCCTTTAATCCTAAGGGTTGAAGGATTTGCAGAATAAACCCAGTAGGACCTGCCACCATCAATGCTTGTCAAGGTGTTTGGAACATTGCTGTCTGAGTGCCAGATATTCCATCTGCCTTTGCGTGAAGGATCATAAGAAAACACATTAATAACATTACCTGAACCAACAGAACTGCCTACTTCTCCTGCACTAACTGCTTCCTTGAAAACCTCAGAAGGTCTTGCGTCATCTAGGGTAAAGGGAATTCCAACAAGATTCCATCCGGTCTTCAGGGGCAATATGTAATTGAACTTGGAAAAATCAGTTATGGGAGGAGCAAAGTCAGAGGGATATTTTGATGTGTAAGCAGCTGCGAATTCAATAGGAAAAATTATGTCATCAGGGAGGGTGGCGGTAAGAATAATGAGCTTATTCGAACTTTTCCAAAAATAAAAGTATCTGTTCAAAGCAGCCGGGGAAATTGAGTTACGGTCAGTGCAGAAAAATACTTTGTCAAGTTTTGTTGCACTGCTTAGACCGCCCACAATGTCGGTCGAAGATATCACTAAACCTTTGCACCAATCAGAGGAAGCACTAAACAACACGTTTTCAGCAGCAACAGAAGTCGCAAACTCAACAACATTTGACTGTGTACCTGCAATGACTCTGTTGGATGAAAAAAAGCCAGCATAATTTGCCATATATTCCACGCCATTAATCGAAGGGCCAAGGCTAAATGCAGACATGGGTTTGGTCTCGGAATAAACATATTTGAATAAACTGGTGCCTGAAGCAATATCTTTCTCGACTAATATTTCTTTGAATGATTTTGAAATACAACGGCCATCTGCACAACCATTCTCGCAAACAATAGTGCTGTTTTTTACAGAATATAAACCATAAGGTCCGACAACAGAATATCCGGTTCCAGCAAAGGTTTTCTCAGGATAGCAGGAAAACTCTATCAACCTAGATGCATCAACACAGAAATCCTCTGACCAAATATTACCATAATTCACAACTGATTTAAGATAATAATCATAATTATTCTCATAAGTTTGGAACATTGCAAAAGACTGGCTCTTGCTACACTCAGAAACATCACACAAACCAGAAGTCATGTTGCAGAAATTAGTGTTGCAATCAGAATCAAAAGAGCATTTCTTACCAGGAACGCACTTATCAGGAAGATCAGCGCAGGTAAGGTTTTTGCAATGGCCATCAATACATCCGAATTCACAAGCAAAATCCTTTGTAATTGCTTTTGGGGTTGCGTCGCAAACAGCCTCGGAAACCACAAGCTCATTCTTGCAGATATCCTTGACAATCATGGCATTATCTTGCGCAGAGCTAGCAAGGAAAATATTTTCTCCGTCAGAGTCAGTGCAGAATTTTGGAGGCTCAACAGGAATGCAGGAACCAGTTGAAGAACAAACTCCCTCTGCACAACCACAAAGACTGCATTTGTCAATCAAAACAGCACCACCTTTTCCGTCGGGCTGACAGTATTTTGGCTTTGTCAAACTGCAGCTGTAATAATCTGTTCCATCGGAGCAGAGAGCTGTGGAAATTATTTTTACATCATCTAAAGTAGTGCCTGAAATCTTAACAGCATATTTGTCCAGCTGAGAATAAAAGCGCTGATAATTCAACAATACATTTGTGGCAAGAGCAATCTCTTTAGCAGAATTGCCTGCGATGACAAGCACCCTGGTACCAGGGACAGTGCTTGATGCTCTGATATCAATTATCCGGACAATAGCTTCTCCATCGGCCAAATTCCATTCAGGAGTCAGTCGATAAATTGCATAATTATTACGGGTTCCAATAAGAACAAGATACTGCATAGAATAGTAGTCCGGAATCTCAGAGGCATATTTCGCATCAGTAATTCCCTCCAGAGCAGCGAATTTTGCAGCTGCAACCACAACATCAGAATTCTCCATATCACCAATAACAACATTGTAACCAGCAGGGTCAGTCTTGATTCCCTCAACAAGACGGGAAATGGTTTTTGTATCACTATCATTAAAATAAAAGGCCTGGCCTGAAGTCTTAACAGAACAACCAGAGAAGATTGGAGTCAACATAATAACAGCGAAGAGCATGAAAGCAAAAAGTAGCAAAATTCCGAGTCTCATATTTTTATTTTTGGTTTGAATATTAATCATTGAGACACCACTGTAACAGGGTCGGTTGCCAGACTCACAATAGCATGAGTTGCTGTTAGAGGAAGACTTGAAATCTTCGACTGATCATTAAATACCCGGCCAAGCATTCTCATAGCATTAACATCATCATATGCTCCTGCTATAATAACAACATGCTTGTTCTGAGGCGGTGCTTTTTCTGCAACCACAAAAGACATTATTTCTCCCTTGCCAATAGGATATTTTGCACTGCAAGCAATTGAGGAGGCTGAAACAGCATCAATCATTGAATTAAGAGCAGGATGCTTGCAAGGATCACCAAAGAAAATATAATCACTGCTCAATGCAAGAGGAGCAAAATTCTCTGAGGCCACAAAATTAAATATACGATAGCGGCCGGATATTGTGATTATGGAAATTAAAGGCTTTGATGAACTAGCTGCAGGAGTTGCTTGGTAAACAAATGTGAAGTTTGAAGGGGCGTTCTCAAGTTGAGCAAATGCATCCCTAATACTAAGAGGAGCAACATCATATTTATTCTGGAAATCCTTGATTGATTGAGGAAGCTCTGGAGTTGGAGTGGTTGTCGGGGACTGAGTTGGGGAGGAAGTAGGAGTCTGAGTAGGAGTAGTTGAAGGAGTTTGAGTAGGAGTAATTGTCGGAGACTGAGTAGGATTGGAGGCAGGAGAGGCAGCGGGCCTTAAATGAGCAGTTACATCTCCAAAAATATTATATTGCGCAAGTGGAGTTCTTCTTATTGGATTACCAACAAATGAAGAATTGACTCCGTAGTCTTTCTGAGCAAGATCAAAACCAACATTTCCATACGCCCAGACCCCTGAGTTTAGCATTGCCTGAGGCCAACAGCAAAAACCAAGGTGACCGGAAAGAACATTTGAAGAGTCGATATTAACATTTTGCGATAAAGCAGTGCTACTGCAGGCCCCAGGCATAACTAAAACACTTGGAGGACCATGCAACTCCTCGACCAGTGCCAAATATTCATCAAGAGTAGTATACACCTTATCTCTCTCTGTCGAACCTGTTGAGTTGAGTGGGATGAATAATCCTAAACCAATGATTGTTGGACTGCCGTGCACATTATACACAAGAAAATAATGCTTTTTTTGCAGTTCCAAACCAATTGCAGTATGATTACTGTTCAAAACAATTGTTTCTCTATCAGAATATTTTGAAGGATGCCAATTAAGAGGCGCTTCGCTCATTATTGTGCTCAAATTATTATCCCAAACCACATACAACCAATCATCAGTATAATTAGTAAGACCTTTAGTAGTATGATAATCAATGTAACGGATTAATATTTTTTCCACAAACACGATTTTTTCTGCATCAGAATAATTCGATAAAACCCAAAGAGGAGGAATAAATGTTGCATCCTTAACACCAATAGGAGGCAATATCCAAGAAATCACAACATCATTACAAACAGTGTCAGGACAAATACCTATATCAATGCATTTTCCTATCATCGATAAATTATCAAAAACAAGTGAGAAACTAGCAACCAAAGGATTATATGTTTGTTGTATTAATTCGGGGTATTCTCCAACGATAATAATATAAGAAATATTATTTACATGGTATAATTGTTCAACAAAAGAATCCAATTCAGCATCAGTCTTTCCTTCAAAATAACTGATTCCGATATTTTCAATACCTAAATCACCATTAATTGACGTCAATAACTGACTCATCAGATCTCTTGACCGACTATTATCATATATCCCATTTTTTTCTATCAAGATAGTGAGTTTATTCTTATTCTCATTAACAATGCATGAGCAAGAATCATTTTTCCCAGTAACAAGATTAATTTCACAATGCAAAACACTGACATCAGACAAGCCAGCCAAAGGGTTATTCACAGGAGTGGTTGTAGGTGTTATTGTAGGAGTCACAGTCGGAGTCTGAGTAGGAGAAGATGTAGGAGTGGTTGTCGGAGTCTGAGTGGGAGTGGGTGTTTGGGTTGGAGTAGCTGACGGAGATGCGCTTCCTTCAAACAAATTCAAAACCTGTTCTGCTCTTTTTCTATTGACAGAACCGAAAACAACACCAGCTCCGCTCATAATCGATTTCTTGCTTGGTCTATAAACACCATCTGCACCATATGCTATGTAACAGCCGCCTTTTTCAAAGCCTATTTTAAAATCTGTTTCATTTACTTCTATTCCTTCATACTGCTGAATTATTTGCTTATATTCATAAAAAAACGGGTCGATTTTTCCAACATCTTCACCCCAAAATTTCTCAGCTTCTGTTAAATCTCTCGCACAATTTGGATATCCCAACTGCAATTGTCTCCCTGATTCATAATATTCATCCGCCAAACCAAATAAAGTATGTCCTGTTTCATGTACAAGTGTAGAATAATGAGATGTCCAGGCATACTCTGGAATCAGTGTTCTAGGATTTATCTGAACAACAGAACCATTTTGAAACATACTTTCAGAACTCACATGAATACCACGATATAGAGGATATGACTGTATTGACACACCAAAGGAAATTAAAGATTTATTAATAACACGCTGACCATGAAAACTTGGAACACGTGCATGAGCACGGCTTAGGTTACTATGAAAATCCTCTGGATCAAATTCACCATTAACTAGAAAGACTGGATATACATAATCCACACCACAAAATTCTATATATTTTCCATTATTTGACCATATCTTTTTTTCAAAATCAGTCATAGAACCATTCACCTGTACTGACAAATACCAAATATTAAACTTATGTTTATTTGATTTAAGTGGTTCTGTTGAAAAGAATCCAAAATTAGCTCTATTTTCATATACAATACTATCTGTTGTTGCATTGTATCTAGGAACCAATTCCACTGGATTTCCATCAAATGTGAGTATTTTTTTAGAGACATATAGAAAATCATTCATATTTTCATATTTAGATCCAATAATAACCATGTTCATTCTATCAGCACTTTTGTTATTATGACCATCAAACAGTTCCAAACATTCCATGCGTTGTACTGAAAGTTCTGGCCTTTCTATATCAGTAAATTTTATTAAATCAACGCATGGCCCATTTTGGCTTGAACAAAGTTTGAAAGAATATGTACCTTCAGTATCAAGACTGAAATAATTTCCAGAAATATAATCATTCAGATATCCATCTCCATGATTACCATCATTCAATAGCTCAATTGTCTTGACAACCAGACCACTCGAATTAACTAATTGTAAAAATAATGATTGCCTTATTACACCACCAGGACTTTTAACATACAATAAAACTTCTTGACCAGGCACCGCTAAAGTAGGAGAAAGAAACGCTTTGTACTCATTCAATTCAGAAATAGAAGAGGTTGGAGTTGTAGTAGGAGTCAGAGTAGGAGTAATTATAGGAGACACAATTGGGGTTGGCGAAGGAGTTGGAGTAGGAACAGGCACTTGAACACATTGATTACTGCTGCACTCAAAACCAGAAGCACAACCACACTTACTGCATTTATCAACAAGAACTGCAGTTGAAGCATCACAGAATTTAGGCAGGGTTGTTGAGCAAGCTCCAAGAAGAGTTAAGTCAGAACAATTCTTAGGAAGAAAGTTCTGGCAGGACAACAGATTAGAATAATAAATCGTGTTTGGTGTTTTTAATTCCTCACAAAGCTTTTCATTAATGCATAAATTATTCTCGACGCGCCAAAAATCAGATTTAACGCAAAGAATGTCGCCAGCAAGATTTGTGACTGACAACTGAGAAGCACCATCAGAAGCCAGAACAGACTTGATTATCACGCCATTTTGGGACAGCTTGACAATCACACTTGCATCCGATGGAGATGCTTGATAGGAAGATACGGAATTCTTAAGCCAATTTAGAGCATCAATGACCTGTTCAGTCTTAAGCGCGGTAATAATAATAGTTCTTGAGGCAGGATTAGGAGAAGTGGGAGAATTTGGCAAAGAAGACTCATCATAAACTGCAATTATAGCAGTGGAATCATCATAGGGCCACGAGGGAATCCTTGCTTTGATTGCATTATTTTGAGAATAAGTTCCGATAATTATCTTTCCAGTATACTGTGCATAGTATGATGCTGCGTCAGTGTCGAGCAGTGTTGTTAGCCCGAGCTCTGAATTAAGTGCATAAACTGGTGGAAGTATAGTTGGGCTGTCTTCTGCGCCGAGGACAATGACATACGCATTTTTGTTAGTGGCAAGGTCATTTGTTATGTCCAGAATTGTAATAGAGGATGAGAAGGCCTTTCCAGTCTTGGATATCTGGCAGCCAGAAAGAGAGAACAGCAGAGCTGATAAGAGCAAAAGGCCTAATAAGAAAGGAAAAATATCAGTATCGGTCTTATCTCGTCGGAATCTAGCTTCATCCAAACTTATTCACACCCGCTTTTTTTACAACCAAAAATCTAAATTAAAAACTAAAAATAATATGATATGAAATGAGTGCAGGGTTTATAAATGTTACGAGGATTAGTGCTCTGTAGAAAGTCTCGCTTTGTAAAAGAACCACGCCCTTGCCTCGGAAATGATTTTTCCACACGCTGTATGGAAAAATCATCTCCACTCGGCGCACAGTTCCCGGTGCTACGGGCGTGGTTCTCTAATATAAAGACTTTTTCTACAGAGCAGATGATTAGTGGGGTGTCAGACGTATAGAACGCAGACGTACAAACGATAGACAAAAATATGGTCGGATGTTGCTTAATTACTGTGTTGCATGACCCAGAAAAATTTATGGTGTATCAATAAGTATGTCTACTGTTTTCTAAAATGGGCAGTTATGTCCCCAAAAACGAAAGTTTGTGTAGTTGGATTGTGTCTTAATTCACTTCCTATAAATTGCCCTGCGTAATAACCATGGGAGTAGTATGCCCAGACGCCTGAATCTATCATTCTCTGCGGCCAACAACAATAATTAGTTACATTAAAGTTATCTAGATTTGTTGTAGTGCCACCGCACGCAGCTGATTGAACAAGTAAAGCAGGTGTGCCAATTTCATCCACAAAAGCGGCAAAATCATTTAAGTAAACATACGGGCTTTGGCGATATCCATTTCTTGGAGGCAAACCAATACCTATTGTATCAAATGAACCATGCACATGATATGACCACAAATAATGCTTATTTCTTAATTCTTCTTCAACTTTCTGTTTATCGCTATTCAACACAACTATTATATTCTTCAAGTAATCTTGATCAGGCACAGGATCATAATCTGGATCATCTGCACCAGAATCTATTGAACTGCCATAATCTGCGTAGCTTACATTATTGTCCCACTGAATATGTAGATGATCATCAGAATAATCTCCGAGAATATTATTCTCATTGTTATGGTACCTAGTGTATGTATCGATTGCTCTGCCAACGAAATCGACTTTTTCTTTATCTGAATACGTGCTTGGCGGAAGAATCCATGAGATTGCAACATCTTTACAGAGCGCATCAGGGTTTAATGTCTCTTTGTCTAAGTTTGATTTTTTTCCAACTAGCGGAAGTTCTTCCTCCCACGCAGACCTTGAATCATTCAAAACGTCTTTAAGATTCAATTCATCGCCTACATAGATTATGTAGCTGACCTCGTGTTCATAATATAATTTTTCGATGTAAGTATCTAATTCCTTAAGCGAGTTCCCTTGGAAATAGCTAATGCCCGTATTTTCTATGGCCAAATCTTTCTTCACAGAACCAAGAAAAGCATCTAACTTTTGTCTTAACATAGCATTATCGTAAATACCGTCATCTTTTATGATCACTGTAAACTTGTTTTTGTTCGCATTAATAATGCAGCTGCAAACATCCTTCTTGCCAGTCTCAGAATTTTCCACGCAATTTATTGTGCTGACTCTCATATCGATTTCAGGATGTGCTGAAATTGGGTTGTCTGATACTGGCGGCGGAGTTGCTTCTGGGGTGGCGGGGGAATCATATGAAATGTCCATTGGTTGAGTAGGAATTGTAGTTGGAGTCTGAGTAGGAGTAATATTTGCTTCTGAGGATGTTGTTGGAGAGGGAGGAATGTTTATGGTATCTGTATTTTGTTCGTTTGAATGCTTGGTGCAACCAGCAAACAAGATTAAAAGCACAGCAAGTATGCTAAATATTACACCTATTATAAAATTATTTTCTTGTTTCATGATTCAAAGAGAATTGAGGAACATATAAAAACCTTTTCTAAGCTCCAAATTGGTTTGAAGCTATCGCAACCTATTTAAATGTAAATCACTTACCATCACGCATGGCAGAAGACTCATTTTTACTAGTCAATCTAAAATAAGAAAAATCAAAGAAGCTTGTACAATTGCTGAGCAACGATAGTTCTAGAAAGATACTTGATCATATATTTTCTCGGAAGTCAGCGACTGAGACTGAGATTGCGACTGAGCTTAATATTCCTCTTTCTACAACACACTATAATATACAGCTGATTATGCACGCAAATATTATCGAGGCAGAAGAATTTTATTATAGTGAGAAAGGAAAGGAAGTCAACTATTACACGCTCAGTAATAAGATGATAATTATCATGCCTAAAAGATAACACAAAATCACTCGATAGACTTAAGAGATTGATTCGTGCGGCATTATTCTTGTCTGCGGCTTCTGGTGGAGTGTATCTGTAGCAGAATTCATTGCAGACGGCAAGAGGAGTTGTTGTCACAAGTGCTGGTGCTTCACACAGACCACTGAACATGCTGCAAAGGAGAGTAGCGAACAAGAATTTCTCGATTAACACAAAAAAATTTCCAAAATTATTCAGAAAATGACGAAAAAAAGCTACACGCAGCGTCACGTTGAATGAATTCTCCACAGACTCGATTTTTCTCGAATAATGCCTCGCTCACAACACATAAAAAACGATCCCGTGAAAGTTGCTACTTTTCGCGACGAGTTTAAAAAAAAACTTCAGACAGAATATGTAGGTTATGAGATTGTAGCGATTGATGAAGCAAGATTTCACTTAACAACCACATATAAACGAATATGGTTTCCTAGTGGAGAAACGCCAAGAGGAGCATTTTTTTGGAGCTCCAAAAAACTCATCACGTTCGGAGCGCTAACAAGCAGTCACGAGTTTTATTATGATTTTTATGTCGGGCAAAATAGTCTGACATTCATGCATTTTCTGCGAGAATTATTCAAAACATTAGATAAGAAAAAAAATCTTCTCATTATGGATAACGCTGGATTTCATAAAACGCAATGTGTGAAAAATCTTCTTGCGGAATATGCTCCCAGTATTAGGGTCGAGCATATTCCGCCATACTCACCAGAACTCAATCCCATTGAAACCTGCTGGAAAGTCACAAAGAACCAGGTTACAAAATCACAATATTTTACCGCCATCGATGATATGCAAGAAGCCTTGGAAACCTTTTGGACAGAACATATTTTTATGCAAGATTTTATGCGTTATTTATGTCGCTAACTAATTGCACTGATTGTTTAAAGCCCTATTTGATGAAGGAGAACAAAATTAAACGACATTTTAACCACTAGATAGTTACTAAAAAAGCGAAAGGTTTATATAGTGATTGGTATTTATAGTCTAAATTTGGCTCTCACCAATGCGGATTCGCGGGTGTTCGGGCCGATATAAACAGAAAAATTAATAGCTAAATAAACAATTCAAAAAAATATTAACAACTAAACAAACAATTCAAACAAATTCAGTTAATGGGGTGGAAAAATGTTAGAAGAACTTGGAAAAAATATTCACAGCAGACTGGCAGATGCAGCATATACTCCAGCAAGTAATGCACTGGGCCAACACTGCGACAATCCATACAAGACTCAAAAATTAAATGAACCAAACGGATTTAATGCACTTGGTGGACTAGAACGAATAGGAGCATCAATAAGTAAATTTGCAATAAACACAATACTTGGCGCAGGAATGTTATATGCAACAGGAGTAGGCGGAATGAATTATGATAATAATATCAACAATACTGGCATGGCAAATGTGCCACAAAGACCGGGTATTTCTCTTGTATCAATCGCTTATGCAGAATGCGAGGACCCAGAACTTCTTGAAATGATGACCGACCTTACAAGAATACACTCTATGAAATCAGAAGAACAAAGTGGACTTATAAGAAAGATATATCCTTATTTTGACAAGGCCTGCGGCGGAACGCAAGAACAAAAAAGCAATCTTGAAGAAGCTGTCAAGGAAACCTTCAGAGCAAAAACAGCTCCATCAGGAACAATGACCAGATACCAAACAGCAGACTATCTTTATGGAAACAGCAAAAACCAAGACGAGAATACAGGAATTATGGCAAGGAGGATTGCGTGTTATATACTTCCTGGAATCGCAGAAGAATACAATCCAAAACCTGCACAAGCACAGGACTCAGGCAAACCAGAGGCTGCAACAACACCAGAATATCAGCCAGAACAAACATACATGGATTTTGGCTGGGGAAGCGGAAGAATCACAGTGCAAAGAAGCAGCGACGGAAGAAGCAGAAGCAGCTCAGTAAGCGTGTCAGGAACAGGCGGAAGCTATAACACAACAAAATTTGAAAGCCCAGGCACTAACTCAAGCAGAACTTCAGTATATACACGGCAAGGAGGCCAGCCAGTTATTGCACAGGATTCACATTACCAAAGCGGAAATTATCAAAGAGACCAGACAACAGTAAGGACACCTGGAGGAAGCATTGGCTCGCAAAGAGTAAAGACACCAGGCAATGAAACAACTTATTATAATGTGGAGAATAGAGACGGAGACGCTAGTGTCACAGGCTACAGAACCCCAACAGAACAGGGAAGTGCAGTAAGTGTGTATGGACCAGCAGGAAATTATACAATTGCAACATCAAGACCACTCAGTCCTGAAGAAAAAGCAAGAAATAACAGCAGAAGCAATACTTCCTCAGCAGACTCTATGCTTACGCAACGGTTTAAAGACGTAGAAACATTGCACGGCCAGGGATCAAATCTTACTGCAGTACAAAAACTGCTAAAGATTCTTAATGATTATCCTGATAATGCACAGGCACAATCAATGCTTGATAACATAAGGGCGGAAATGAAGAAGTAAAGCCAAAATCAGCCAAGGGAGAGAAATGACAACAAATCCGACTGAAGCTACAAAAACACTATACCTTTCGATTGACCAAAAAAAAGTAAAGTTCCAGGAACTGAAAGGCCCATTCAACTGCGAATTCTTGAATGATAACGGAAATTATACAATTCATCGTGCGCCAGCATATGACCATCCGATTGAAGAAGGATCATTATTCAGAAAATTATCAGTGGAAGGAAACGGGGATGTAGTTGTGGAAAGAGTATCTCTGGAGTGCTATCACAGAATCTGCGGAGCATTCGATGAAGGCCCTGATAGCCCAAAAACACAGCGCGATGTTGAAATATTCCTGCTGGGCTTAGAATACATTGTCCCCACTAAGGTTTCTTCCGGAAAATAGAAAAAAAGTTCTTAGAAAATATTCTTCTGTTGCTGTGAAAAGATTATCAAGTAATCATTATGAATTCTCAAGCACCACAGAAGCAGTATAAAACTTAGTCCAGACAAAAAACAAAATCAGGACAGTCAGAGCGATGATAAGATAAGTAGTCTGCGGAAGAAGCTTGATTCCAAAATCAACAAGACGAAGAACCTGGGCAAGCGCAAAAATCAGAAGATAAGGAAGAACAAAATAATGAATTCTAAAAAAAGCCATGGCCAGAGCTTTCCAAACACTGGAAACTTTTGGCTGCAGAGTAAAAAGAGGATAAAGAACAATGCTCAGATGAAGGAACAGAACCACCAAAAAAATCATACTAACATTAGTCACAACAGGATGAGATGAAAGATAAGCGCCAACGCCTCCCTCAGTGCCAGACAAATACACAACCAGCATGAACAAACCAGACCAAAGACCGAGCCATGCAAAATTAAGAAGCAGGAATCTCCAAAAAAAAGCTAATGTAAATTTCTGACGGGTAATCAGGCAGAAACCCACTCCTCCAAGAAGAGAAAAAAGCAAAGTGAACGCCAAAAAGAACACAATTGGCCCGATAATCGTGAAGAGGTAAATATTGTGCAATTGGGCAGCGACTGCATCAGCATTATCAGCGTTTATATTAGACAGATCTGATGGGACTGAAGGGGCCTCGGCAAGAGAAGAACCAATCTGCTGACCCGCATATATCATGCCAAAAAAAAGCGTGATAAAAACCAAATCAAGAAAAAAGACATGAAAAAAATTAAGGCCAGTTCTCCTGGGAGTAAATGACTGAAAGAAGTTTGCGATGGCTTGATAGGTATAGGATGATTTGAAGGAAGATTTAGAACCCGAGTTTTTTTTAGATTTATGAGACCGGACATGTTTAAATCCAGAATCTTTTGCAATATTTTGTGCTGACTTTTTTGCATTTTTTGTCAAAGCGGATTTTTCTAACCTATTTTTTGAGTGATTATTTTTCATTTTAAGAAGAAGTCATACCAAGTTTATTAAGTTTTTGAAATTGATCTATTAAGTACTGAGACTTCAGATTATCTTTTAAAGAATCAATCTGTTTTTTATATTTTGTAGCAGCGCTCCAATCTTCAGAATGGATTGCAGCAATAACAGCAACATATGCAGTGACAAGAGCAAAATTTTCCTCTGAAAAACCTTCAAGAAGCATCAAATCTGACAAATCTGATGAGGCCCACTCAAAATTAGAGCCTTTGCTAAAATAATTAAGTTTTTTTCCAAGCAATTCAATTTCAGGTCTATTGTTTGACTGAATTGCATAAATCATCGGTGAAACATACGATTCAGTGATGTGCTGCTTTATTTGAGAGTCAGGAATATCAATATAAGTCTTAACAGGCATAAGCATTTTTAGTTTTTCAGCTGATTTGCGCTCCTCTTGAATCTGGGCATGATGAGTCTTTTTCCAGATTCTCTCTTTAAGACTTTTGAAAGTGTCAGCATCAACACTGCCGCCGTCTTTACCGCCAATAAACTGGGGCATAAACATCTGAATATAAGCATCAATTGTTCTTGTCACAACCTTCTGGCATTCCTCAATCTCAGAATATTCTCCCATGAAAAAAACATCTTCACCAGGACAAATCTTAAGCTTTTCTAAAGAATCGTAGATGAATCCTACAGCATAAAACGGAAAAGAAATCGGTTTAAGACCACATTCCCGCAATCTTTCAATAAATTGATTAGGAACTCCTTCCTGCCTTAATTGTTCTTCTGGAAACTCATCCTCAATAAGGCCCTCATCTCTTTCCTGGACGCATTTAGCAACAATATGATCCGGACAATCAATGCGATGTTTTAATTCCTCAGGATCCATTGTCCCGAAAATTCCAATAATACTTGAGTGTTTTTCCTGCTCGAGAACATCAGGATTGCGAAGACTAGGATTGTAAATAGAGTAGATTATGACCCTGCCTTCTAAAGAGTCTTTATTGCCCTGCTTTAGGAATTTCTCAACATTGACAAACATATCTAAGGGAAGTGAAGAATGATATATAAAGTTTGCGGGTGACACTACTATACAGTATAAATTTTGTGTGAATTAGTCGACCACTGGCCAACAACAAGCATTGATTTCCCAATACTTTTTTAAACAAAACAGGATTCTGAACTAGAATGCAAAAGAAGAAAGGGAATGAAAAGATAATAATCAAGACAACAAATAAGGATAAACTAAACAGAGATGCAGCAGTCAAAGGAACTGGGCCAAAAATAATATTCATACCAGCAAGATCAAGAATCAAAATAAGAATTCCTGTTTCTGAACTGAAAAATAATGACCTGATAGGAAAAAACATAGGAATTGCAACAACAGTGCAGCACGAAATAGAAGTTGCAGAGGCCCTGAAGAGCAAAGAAATAATATTCTACGAAGAAAGCGATCAAAGACCAGCAAGTCCTTCTAAGGTTCCTCCAAAATTAATCTACGCAGGAAAAGTACTCGGGTGCAAATCAGGATTCTGCGAGAGCATTGCAGAAAAAGTGGACTGCTTCCTGTTCGTCGGCACTGGAAGATTTCATGCCATAAATATCGCTCTGTGCACAAAGAAACCAACATATTTATTCGATCCTTGGACAAAAAAAATCGGCCTTATCAAAGAAGAAGAGATTGATGCTATCAGAAAAAAAGAAAGAGGAGGAATCCTGAAATTTTTATCATCAAAAAAAATAGGAATAATCATCAGCACAAAAAAAGGACAGAATAATTATGGTCTTGCAAAAGAATTTGTTTCAGAATACAACAAGAAGCAAGCAAAGGATTCAGAAGAAGAGCATCAGGGAGAAAAGCAATTCTATATTTTCGTGTGCGATACTCTTAATTTCTCAGAGCTGGAGAATTTCCCATTCATAGACTGCTGGCTAAATACTGCATGCCCAAGGATTGGAATAGATGATGCAGGCAAAGCAGTAAAGACAATAGTCAATCTACAGGCAGTAAAGCAGTTTCTGGAAAGCAGCAGTGCAGAATGAGATAACATAAACAGTAAAATAAAAACAGAAATGGGTGAGAAAATGAAAAAGAATGAACAGAAGACAAAATTAATTGCAATAATAACAGTAATAACAGCACTGGCCATACTTAGCATATCTGCTTTATTGATGATAAGCGCAGGATGCAAAGGCAACGCTTTGGCTAAAAATCAAACTGAAAATGAAACATCTGAAGCAGACCAACTAACAGGAGCTGCTGTTGAAAATATTGATCAGGAAAATATCCAATATGACGGTAATGAAATATTAAATGAAAATTCAGATGAACCAACAGCTAACACTATTACTGAAACTGAAAAAACATTAGAACCAACTGAAACAATTGTTATTACAAACAAAACAAAAACAACAAAAGCAGCAGAATTTGAAGTTGTGACAATCAAAACAGCAACAAACAGCATCAAGATAAATGCAGAAATAGCAGCAACAGAAACAGCAAGAGAAAGAGGACTAAGTTTTCGACCAAAAGACAATCTCACAGATGACACTGGAATGCTATTTGTATATCCGAAGCCAACACAAGTCTATTACTGGATGAGAAACATGAACTTCCCAATAGACATGGTATTTATTGATGAATCAAACAGAATAGTGAATGTCTACAAGAATGT
>Ga0265296_1002955_pt1 | contig 16413 bp, 12 predicted proteins | sample MunlanPumphouse1_FD_189073 | JGI IMG/M metagenome (GOLD analysis project Ga0265296, IMG submission 189073) | Groundwater microbial communities from a municipal landfill in Southern Ontario, Canada - Pumphouse #1 | ecosystem: Environmental > Aquatic > Deep subsurface > Groundwater | place... | reverse complement strand
TCGGTAGGACCGAAAAAATGCAGATCGCGCCAGGGCATGCAATAGAAAGGTCGTCCCGCTGTGGACATGGCGGCAAAGCCATGGCCCTTGCAGCTTTCGGGCAGGCGGAACACCAGGTGCGCCCCCTTGGTACCGGTGACTTTGCGGGTGATGGGCCGGTTCACCAGCGCGTGAACACGGTCCACCCACACACCGGTCAGATTCAGCACCGCGCGCGCCCATACTCGTGCCTCTGCGCCGGTGTGCGCGTCGGTCACGTCAACGGCCCAGCCTTGCGGTGTGTGCGTCAGTCCCGTCACGGGCGTGTAGTTGCGCACGACTGCACCATCCTGCGCGGCCTGCATGACGCGCTCGACCACGACACGCTCGGGCCAGTCGAATTGGTACTCGGTGTAGGAAGCGATGCTCGAGAGGTTGGCCGGGTCACGCAGAAACGGCACGAACGGGTTTTCTGCGCGTGCCTGTGCACCGCCGCTGCGCCTGTAGTTCAACGGCACCTTGCCGTCGCTCAGGCTACCCAGAATGCCGAAGGCCACATCAACCATCCACGGGGCATAAGGGCCACCCTTGAACAGGGGATAGTGCATGCGTATGGGTTTGAGCTTGTCGGGCTCGGTGCGCACCAGCTCGCTGCGCACGGCCATCGAACGTCGAATGGTTTTCAGGACATCCAGAAAACGCCCTGGATGGCGCAGGAAAATCGTAATCGGCCCACCCGGCATCAGGTAGCGCAGGCCACAGTGCAGCAACCGCGTCGATTGACGACTGGCCCCGCTGGCGTAATCGCCCTTGTCGAACAGGGCGACCTTCAAACCTGCGGCGGCCGCGGCTTCGGCCGCCGCAGCACCGTTGATCCCGGCACCGATCACGACCACATCGACATGCGTCTGGTCCAGTGCGTCCAGATCGGGACGCGGCGTCTGCTTGATGTCGTGCATGATCGGCTCCGGTCTTCTCTTACTTCTTCAGCGTCGTCAGTTCCGTGATGAGCGGACCGTAGGACAGGGAGCCATTCAAGGTGTAGCCGTAGTCCAGCGTGCTGCGTCGTGCCCACACCAGCTTTTGCTCGAACAGCGGCACGGCGCACAAGGCGGCAACGATTTTTTCCTGCGCCGTTTTCCACAATGCCAGGCGACGTGCCGGGTCCAGTTCACGTGCGGCAGCGTCGATTTCCGTATCGGCAGCGCTGCAGTGCGAGAAGTTGGTCACTGCCGTGGGTTTGCCCACTGTACTGCGCGAGTGATAGAACTCTTTGAGGTAGTTGTCTGCAATCGGAAAGCGCGATGCGCCATAGACCACGATATCGCTCAAATCCTGACGAATCTGCTGGTGATAGGTGGCGTGTTCGACGACATCCATCTGCATGTCCACGCCGACCTTCTTCAGTTGCGCCTGCATGATCTGCGCCGGGCCCAGGCTGGTGATGTTCTGCGATTGCACCGTCTTCAGTGTCAGGCCATTGCCGAACCCTGCTTCCTTGAGTAATGCGCGGGCGCGATCCACGTCGTACTTGGGAAGGTCGGCTTTGATGGCACCCAATGTCGCGGCCGGAAAAATCGTCGTGGGTGCAAACGCCACCAGCTTGCCCTTGAAGCTGACGACCATGTCGGTGCTGATCGCATGCGCAATCGCCTGGCGAACACGAATGTCGTCCAGCGGCTTGTGCGAAGTGTTCAGGTAGGCCGTGCCCTGGTAGGCCGGCTCGATGATATCCAGCGTGGTGTCGTTGCGCTTTTGCATGCGCTCGGCCCATTGCTGATCCTGACGACCGTAGACCAGATCGAGTTCGCCCGATTCGTAGGCCAGATCGCGACTGGCGTCGGAGCGGATATAGCGGTAGACAATGCCGTCGATCTTGGGCGCACCGCGGAAGTATTCCTTGTTGGCCTTGAAGGTAAGCGACTGGCTGGCCTGGTAGGCCTGGAACTCGAACGGGCCGGTGCCGATAGGCTGCACGCGATAGTTGTCACCGCGCTCCTCAACAGCCTTCTTGCTCAGGATGAAGCCGCCCTGGTAGCCCACCAGCACATAGAGCAGATCCAGTGACGGCTCTTTGAGCGTGAACTTGACGGTGCGCGGATCGACGGCTTCTACCTTGTCGATATTGGCGAAATCGGATGAGAACGACGAGCGCTTGGCATCGCGTGCCCGGTCGATGGAATAGACCACATCATCGGCGGTGACCACGCCGAAGCCTCCGTGGAATTTCACGTTGTCACGCAGGGTGAACGTCCAGGTCTTTTTGTCCTCGGAAGTCTCCCACTTCTCGGCCAGGTCAGGCTCGATGTCCTCGAGCGAGGTCGAGCCCGGCTTGAAGCGCACCAGGCCGTTGTACAGCCAGGCCATGACAATTTTTTCCTGAGTGGCCGCGCCGCGGTGCGGATCGAGCGTGCCCAGGTCGGACGCGGCCATGCCCACGTTCAGCACGACAGGCGCCTGTGCCGAAGCAGGCAGAGCCACGGTCAGGGCGGCGCAGCCCAAAATGGCGGATAACAAGGCACTGCGATATGTCGAGACGTTCATTTTTTTCCCCATGATGTCGATGCACTGTCGAAGTGTGGCTATTCGGTCGAGAGTGGTGTGGCTGCCACCACCCAGACGACCTCTGTCTTGATTTGCCCGGGATTGCGCCACCGGTGAGGCGTCTTGCTGTGATAACGAAAGCTGTCGCCGGCATGCAGGGTGAAGCTCTTGTCCTCAACCCACAGTTCAAGCGTGCCCACCAGCACCAAGCCAACCTGCTCGCCACGCTCGATGGTGAAGAGATCTTCGCCCGTAGAGCCACCCGGTTCGATGAAGGCGCGATAGACGTTGATGCCGTTGGACGGTTGCGGTGTGACGATGACCTTCTCGATGCCTTTTTCAGGCGCATTCAGCGAGGGATGACTGGCGGCTCGCGAGACGATGCCGCGCTCGTCCGAGGCCGGCGCATCGCCGAAACGCAACAGACTTGAGCTCGAGATATCAAGCGCGTCGGAGATCGAGCGCAACAGGCGCACCGAAGGCGAGCTGATGCCGCGTTCGACCTGACTGATCAGACCGACCGAAATACCACACTGCTTGGACAACTCGGAAATGGAAAGACCACGTTTTTTGCGCACTTGCCGAATTTGTTGCCCCAGCCACAAATCGGCGACGCTGCGGGCCTCGTAGCTTTCGGTACTCATGATGAACGTGCCTACTGATTGACGTGATGGCAGATTCTTCCATCAATGATTTGATCACGCAAGTGAAAATTTCATATTGACGATCGTTTCATGAATCTGGCAGTATTCAATCGCGGCAGCCGAGTCGGGTTTTTCGGCACCATCGACCGCGACCAGAAAAAACGTCCAAGGGGAATCATGAAAACGCCCATTCCGGCTGCCGGCCTTCGAGCCTGTATGCCGCCGCCTCCCGGATCCGCGGCCAAGCGGGTCCGCACGCCGATGCCAGGACGCTGACGCCATGCTCATCTATGCTCTGAAGCGACTTCTGGTCGCCATTCCCACGCTGCTGGGGGTGCTGACCATCGTGTTCTTCCTGGTGCGCGTGGCACCCGGCGATCCAGCCATCGTCATCTTGGGTGAAAGCGCGAGTCAGCAGGCCATCGAACAGTTGCGCCAGCAGCTCGGTCTGGATCAACCCCTGTGGCATCAGTACCTCGATTTCATGACGTCGATCCTTCAGGGGGATTTCGGCCGCTCGATGATCAGCAACCAGCCCGTGCTGCAGGAAGTGTGGCGGGTGCTGCCCTACACCATCGAACTGACGCTGGCGGCCATCGTGGTGGGTATCGTGCTGGGCCTGCCGCTGGGTGTGATCGCTGCGCGCTACCGCAACACCTGGATCGACTTCTCGATTCGCTTCTTTTCCCTGCTGGGGTTGTCGTTTCCGGCATTCATCTCGGCGATTCTGCTGTTGCTGGCGTTTTCGATTCAACTGCCCTGGTTTCCCGTGATCGGCGAAGCCAGTTATGCCGACCCGCTCAAACGCGCCGCAGCCCTGGTGCTGCCCGCGCTGAATCTGGGTCTGATCATGGTGGCCTACATCACACGGGTGACACGCTCGAGCATGCTGACAGTGATCAGTGAGGATTACATCCGCACGGCCCGCGCCAAGGGCGTACCCGCGCGCATGGTCGTCTGGCGCCACACGCTGCGCAATGCGCTGATTCCCATCGTTACCGTGATCGGCCTGTACCTGGGCGTGCTGATCGGCAACTCGGTGCTCACCGAAATGGTGTTCAACCGGCCCGGTCTGGGCAAGCTCATCGTCATCGCCCTGAATTCACGCGACTACACGACCCTGCAGGCCATGCTGGTCATCTATGCGATGGTGATCGTGCTGGCCAATCTGCTTACTGACCTGCTGTATGGGGTCATCGATCCCAAAGTGAGAAACCAATGAGCGCGACATCGACGTTGCACCCTCCGGGCCGGCTCGCACGCTTCGCGCGCCTGTGCTGGCGCCGCAAGGCCGCGAGCGCCGGCGCACTGATCACGCTGCTGATGCTGCTGGTGGCCATTTTTGCGCCCTGGATCGCCCCGCACGACCCCAATGAGCAGGACATTCTGTCACGCATGGCCGGCCCCTCGGCCGACTATCTGCTGGGCAACGACACCTACGGACGCGACATCCTGTCGCGCATTATCTGGGGTGCCCGGGTGTCGCTGTTCATCGGCGTGACCGCGATCGGTGCGGCCATGGTGATCGGCGGCACGCTGGGCGTGCTGGCCGGCTACTTCGGCGGCAAGCTCGACCGGCTGATCATGGCCGTGATGGATATGCTGCTGTCGTTCCCCAGCCTGGTGATGGGTCTGCTGGTGGTGGCCGTGCTGGGCCCCACCACGTTGAACCTGATCATCGCGATCGCGTTCACCGCTATTGCACCGTTTGCCCGCATTGCGCGTGCGCCGACCATGGCGGTCAAACAACGCGATTTCATCGAAGCGGGCCGTGCGCTGGGATACTCGGACTTGCGCATCATGGCGGTCCATGTGCTGCCCAACATTCTGGACGAAATCATGGTGCTGGGATCGCTGTGGCTGGCCACAGCGATTCGCACCGAAGCCTCGCTCAGCTTCATCGGGCTGGGTGTGCGCCCGCCGACGGCGACATGGGGCGGCATGATTCGTGACGGTTTTGAAAACATGCTCGACGCGCCCGGTCTGGTGATTTATCCCAGCATCGCCATTTTGATCATCATGGTCGCATTGAACCTGCTCGGCGACGGGTTGCGCGATGCCACCGATCCGAAGCTACGCCATGAATAATCCGACCCAGCGTCCCATTCTTTCGGTCGAAAATCTGACGACCGAGTTTCGCATCAGCGGGCAGTGGCACCCCGCCATCCGTGACCTCAGCTTTCACGTGCAGCCCAACGAAACGCTTGCTATTGTCGGTGAGTCGGGCTGCGGAAAAAGCATCACCGCGCTGTCGATCATGCAACTGATCAACAAGTCGCAGGGCCGCATCGCCCACGGCCGCATCGAATTCGACGGCCGTGACCTCACGGCCTGCAGCGAGCGCGAAATGGAAGCGGTGCGCGGCGATGCACTGGCCATGATTTTTCAAGAGCCCATGACCTCGCTGAACCCGGTCATGACCATCGGCTTTCAGATCGCCGAATCGGTGCGCTACCACCGCCCCGTGTCCAAACGCGAGGCGAACAAGCGTGCGCTCGAACTGCTGGAACTGGTGAAGATTCCATCGGCTGCGCGCCGCTTCGACGATTACCCGCATCAGTTCAGTGGCGGCATGCGTCAGCGCGTGATGATTGCCATGGCGCTGGCCTGCGAGCCCAAACTGCTGCTGGCTGACGAACCCACCACGGCGCTGGATGTCACCATCCAGGTTCAGATTCTTGCCTTGCTGGCCGACCTGAAAGAGACCAAGCAGATGGGCATGGTGTTCATCACGCACAACCTGGGCGTTGTCGCATCCATCGCTGATCGTGTCGCGGTGATGTATGGCGGGCGCATCATCGAAGAAGCCGACGTGGTGTCGCTGTTCGAGCACCCGACCCATCCCTACACTGAAGCCCTGCTTAAATCCATGCCGCGCGTGGATCAGCCGCGCACGGCGCTGCATCCCATTGCGGGCCAGGTCCCGCCCATCACGGTAGACATGCCCGGCTGCCGCTATGCCGAACGCTGTCCCTTGCGCGAGGCACGCTGCGATGTATCCGTGCCCCCGCTCACGCCTGTGGCCGGTGCCACAGGCCATCGCGTGCGCTGCTGGGTTCGCGCGCCATCCCCCATGCTCGAGGCCGTCGCATCATGACCGAACTTCTGAACGTCCGGCACTTACACAAGACATTCACCGTCAACCAGGGCTTCATGGGTTCGCAGAAAGCGAAGCTGCATGCGCTGCACGATGTGTCGTTCTCGGTCGAGGAAGGCGAGGCATTCGGCATCGTGGGTGAATCAGGCTGCGGCAAGTCCACGGCCGGACGCGCGCTGCTGCGCCTGATCGAACCGACCTCGGGCGAGGTGTTCTACAAAGGCGAGAACATTCTGAAGGCCGATCGGGCTCGCATGCGTGCACTGCGTCGCGAGATCCAGATCATTTTTCAGGACCCTTATGCCTCGTTGAACCCACGATTGACCATCGGCAAGACATTGGCAGAGCCCATGTTGCTGCACGGGGTGGCCACACGGGCCAACGTGCAGGAAAAGATTGAAGCGGCATTGACCGAGGTGGGCCTGCCGCCTACCGCCATGGCGAAGTACCCGCATGAGTTTTCCGGCGGCCAGCGTCAGCGCATTGGGATCGCTCGAGCACTGGCGTTGAATCCGACGTTGATCGTGGCAGACGAGCCGGTCTCGGCACTGGATGTGTCGATTCAAGCGCAGGTGCTGCTGCTGATGGAATCGCTGCAGAAAAAACGCAGCCTGAGCTTTGTCTTCATCTCTCACGATCTTGGCGTCGTTCGTCATTTCTGCAAGAACGTGGCGGTCATGTACCTCGGACGCATCGTTGAAAAAGGCAACGTCGACAGCCTGTTCGACCAGCCCCTGCATCCCTACACACAGGCGCTGCGCGCCGCATCCCCCGTACCCGACCCGCGCAAGAAAATCACGGTGGCTCGTATCGAAGGCGATGTGGCTTCGGCCCTGTCGCCCCCTTCGGGCTGCCACTTCCATCCGCGCTGTCCCAAGGCCATGGACATCTGCCGCAAGGAATATCCGGTGTGGCGTGACGTCTCCCTCACGCGCGGCGTGGCCTGTCATCTCTACACAGAACACTTTGCACCTGCGGATGACCTGCGGATCGATACGCCTCATCAGGCACTGACGCCATGACCGCAGGCATGACTGACCAGCAGGATCTTGCTGCGCTGGTAGCGCAGGCGGTGCTGCGGGCGCGCGACGCGGTGACGGTTGAGGTGGCCGAGCGGGCACGTCATCTGGTGCTCGACGGCCTGGGTTGCGGGCTGGCGGCCCAGGCGCGGGCCATGGCCAATCCCCTGCTTGCCGGCCTGCACGCCTGGCAAGACGTGGGCAACCACGTGGTGATCGGCGCACGCAAGCGACTTTCGGCCCGCGATGCCGCCATGGCCAACGGTTCGTTGATGCATTGCCTGGAATTCGACGACGTACACATGGCCAGTGTGATGCATCTGACCTGCGCCATTTTGCCTGCCGCCATGGCCACCGGTGTGCACGCAGAACGATCCGGTCACGATGTGCTTTTTGCCTACATTGCCGGCATGGAAGTCGCCGCGCGCCTGGGTCAGGCCGATGGTGCGGGCTTTCAGGCACGGGGCTTTCACCCGACCAGCGTGGTCGGCATTTTCGGGGCTGCCTGCACCAGCGCCCTGCTGATGGGTGCGGGCGCCGAGCAGCTTCAACGCACGATTGGCATTGCCCTTTCCTTTGCCAGCGGCGCCATGCAGTTTCTGCAGGGTGGGGGCACCACGAAGCGCCTGCATCCCGGCTGGGCAGCACAGTCGGGCATGAGTGCGGCCATGATGGCCATGCAGGGCATTGAAGCACCCACAGGTGCTCTGGAAGGCTCGTTCGGTCTGTATCGCAGCTTTCTCGGGCGGGCCATCGACCGTGATGCGTTGGCCGAATCGCTTGCGCAGACCGGTACACGCTGGGAGACGCTGGACATTGCGATCAAGCCCTTCCCCTCGGCCTACTATGGGCACGCCTGCGTCGAAGCGGCAATCGAGCTGGCCCAATACGACAACCTGCACCTGCACGAGATCGAGTCCGTCGTGGCGCACATTCCGGAGCAGGTGCTGCCCAAAATCGGCGAACCTCTGGCTGCCAAACAACGCCCCGTGACCAGTGCGGCGGCGCAGTTCGCACTGCCATATCTGGTGGCTGCCGGACTGAGCCGCCGCCAGCTGACGCTGGCCGAGCTGGAACCGAACGCGCGTGACGACCCCGCCATCGTGGCCCTGGCCGCTCGGGTGCGATGCGTAGGCGAATCCGGCACTGCCTTTCCCAGGGTGTATCCAGGCGGACTGACCATCACGCTGACGAATGGCCACACATTGAGCAAGCACATTGCAGTCAATCTGGGTGCGATCGAGCGCCCGATTGCCAATGGCTTCATCGTGGACAAATTCGTGCGCAGCCTGGCCACGCCCGGCGTTGCCGGATCGACCGAGCGTGCATCGACGCTGGCGAGGGGTCTGCTTGAACTGGACGGCGCCGTGCACATGCAACGCTACATGCAGCAACTGGTGGGACCGGCCTGAAGGGAAAAACGCAGATTGCGCCGGTCAGAGCGCCTGAAGAGGCGTGCGGGCCGCGCCACACGCTGCGGTAACCGCGCCGCGAGGCAACCGCCGGCACGCAAAGGCGGGCGCAACGATATCGACGCGCCTGCCTTTATTTGCTGCCATCCACCAGCGGTTCGGTTCCCGCTGGCCAGGTGGCGCCCCGTTCGAACAGCGCCAACTGGCGTGCGGTGTCGATGTCATAGGGGGCGAGCCTGGGCGCCCATTCGCGTGCGGCGCGCGCAAGCGCCGCATCGTCGGGCAGGCGACCATTGACGGCGAAGATCACCCGGTTGTTGGCGCGCAGGTTGAAGTAGGTGCCGAAGACATCGCCATACGTGGCCGACTCACGGCTGTAGAGTTCGCTGGAAGAGAAGGTATTGGCCGCCAGCACGCCGCCGGGCGCCAGCAGCGCCTTGACCTGTTGCAGGAACTCGCGCGTCATGAGGTGGGCTGGAATATAGGTGTAGTCGAACGCGTCGAGCATGACCAGATCGTAGGTGCGCTTTTCGCGCACGGCCTGCTCGACGAAGGCACGCCCATCGGCCTGGTGCACCCGCTGGCGCGGCGACGTACGAAAGCCGAAGTAGCGACTGGCGACCTTGACCACCGCCGGATCGATTTCCACGGTATCGATGCGCGCCTGGGGCAGCACATGGGCCAGTGCCACCGGCAAGGTACCGCCACCCAGACCGATCACGAGAATGCGGCGGGGATCGGGCTTGACGAAAAGCGAGGACATCATCATGCGGGTGTAGTTGAACACCATGCGCTGGGGATCCGACAGCCGATAGCAGGTCTGTCGGCCCAGCGCCTGAACGCTGCCGAACGTCATGCAGCGGTCGCCATCGGCCTCATACACCACCACGGGTGAGAAAGCCGACGGTTCGGTGTGCAGCACCGTCTGGGCGTGGGCAGGTACCAACGACACCAGCGTGACCCACAGCACAGCAGCAAAGCGAAGAATGGACATGGGGTGGCGACGATCAATGAAAGATGGCCATCACAATATCAGGATATGGCCGCACTACAATCCGGTATGTCCGCAGATCCTGAACTTTCGAACCCATCGTCCTCCCCCTGGATGCGCCTGTGGCTTGCCGAAGCCGTGCGGCTGCGCGAAGCGCATTGGGGCGCACTGGACGACCAGCGCGCCGTGCGCGTGGCGCGCCAGGGGCCGCCTGATTTCGCCGAGCGGCTCATGCTGCGCGCGCAGGTGCTGGGCCAGGCCGAGCAATTGCCCCAGCACCTCGCGCAATGGCGCCAGGGCGGCTGGCTGGCACTGGCGGCACTGGCTGTGCTGGCCATTCTGGCGGGCGGGGCAAGCGCGCTGGGCGCCTTGGGCGATAGCACCCGGGCGGTCAATATCGTCTGGGCGCTGGCCGCCCTGCTGGGCCTGCATGCCCTGACCTTTCTATTCTGGCTGGCATCGCTGCTCTGGCCGCAGGCCAAAAGCGCCCGCGGCCTGGGCGCGCTTTGGCTTTGGCTCATGCGGCGTGTGGCGCGCGGACCACACGCCGCACTCATCCCATCGGCGTTCGTCAATCTGCTGGCACAGGCTGGCATGCGCCGCAGTCTGTTCGGTGCCATCTCCCACCTGCTCTGGTCGCTGTTGCTGGGCGCCGCGCTGGTCACCATGGTGTTCGTGTTGAGCACGGCCCAGTATCAGTTTGTTTGGGCGACCACCCTGCTCTCGCCAGAGCGCTTCGTCGCGCTGACGCAAACCCTGGGCGCACTGCCCGCCTGGCTGGGATTCGCCGTGCCCGACGAAGCGCTGGTGCGTGCCAGCGATGGCAGCACCGTGCTGCCGGCCCTGGCGCAAACGCAATGGTCGCTGTGGCTGCTGGGCGTGGTGGTCGTCTTCGGCCTGCTGCCCCGCTTGCTGGCCCTGGCCTGGTGCGGCTGGCGCATCACCCGTGCGCGTGCGCGCCTGACACTGGACACCTCTCTGCCCGGTTTCATCGAGCTACGCGAGCGACTGTTGCCCACCGAACAGTCCCTGGGCATCGACCGGCCCGTGGTGGCGCTGCATGAACCGCATCTGCATGCGCAGCCCCGGCTGGCCATCGGTGCGGGCCAACGGGCCATCGTCGCACTGGAGCCCTCGCCCGAAACCCGTTGGCCGCCCTACACGCTGCCGGAGAACATCGTCGACCTGGGTCGGCTGGAAACCCGCGAGCAACGCCATCAGGTGCTCGATGCGCTGGCCGCGCAACCCGCGCACCGCCTGCTGGTCGTGTGCGACGCAGACCAGACTCCCGATCGAGGAGCACTGGCCCTGATCAGTGAACTGGCCGGCCACGCAGGCGAGATCGCCGTGTGGGTGGGCGTGGGCACCCGCCGCGCCCGTTGGGTCGAACAACTGGAACGCGCGGGCGTGGCCCCCGGATCGATTTTTGCCACGCTTGAACAAAGTCAGCACTGGCTGGGAGACGCGGCATGAGCAAGGCCCTGCAACTGGCGGTCGTCGGGCACACCAACACGGGAAAGACGTCGTTGGCGCGCACGCTTGCCCGCGACACACGATTTGGACGCGTGGACGACAGCCCCGGCACCACGCGCCATGTCGAAGGCATACGCCTGACCATCGAGGGCGAACAGGCGATCGAGTGGTTCGATACACCGGGTATGGAAGACAGTGTGGCGCTGCGCGACTATATCGACACCCTTTGTGCAGGCGAACGGCTGGACGGGCCAGATCAGATCCGACGCTTTCTGAACGCGCCCGAGGCCTCGCGCCGCTTCGAGCAGGAAGCGCGCGTGCTGAACAAGATGCTGCACACCGATGCAGCGCTTTATGTCATTGATGCGCGCGACCCCGTGCTGGCCAAACACCGCGACGAACTGGCGCTGCTGGCCGCCTGCGGCAAGCCCATTCTTCCCGTACTGAATTTCACCAGCGCCCCCGCACACCGGGCGCAGGCCTGGCGCGACGCCATGGCCCGCCTGGGCCTGCACGTGCAGGCAGATTTCGACACTGTATTGCCGCCACTGGACGGCGAGGCCCAGCTCTACGATCGTCTCGCCATCCTGCTCGATGCACATGGCACCGCGCTGCGCGCGCTGTCGGCCAGCCTGGGCCGACAGCGCGCCGCGCGGCGTACCGACGCCCAGCGCCTGCTGGCCAATCTGCTGATCGATGCCGCTGCGCTGCACGCGTCCTGCGTACCGGATGACGCGTCGGTCGCGGCGGCGACAGACGATCTGCGCACACGCATCCGCACGCGCGAACAGCAGTTCGTGGAAGCCGTGCTCACGCACTTCCGCTTCGGTCACGACGATTATCTGCCCAGCGATCTGCCGCTGGCGGGCGAGCGCTGGGGCATGGATCTCTTCCATCCGCAGGCGCTCAAGGATATGGGCATTCAGGTGGGAACGGGGGTCGCAGCCGGCGCGGCGGCAGGCGCCGCGGTCGATCTGATGACAGCAGGCCTGAGCCTGGGAACAGGCACCCTGGTGGGGGCGGCGGCCGGCGGCGCCTGGACCAGCCTGGAACGACTGGGCAAACGCATGGCGGGCAAGCTGCGCGGACATCGTGAGATCAGTGTGGACGACGCCGTGCTGCGCCTGCTGGCGGTACGCGGGCGGGCGCTGATAGCCGCCCTGGACCGCCGCGGACATGCCGCGACCCAGCCGCTGGTGCTGGATCAGACTGACGATGCCACAAACGATGCGGCCTGGCGCAAGGGGCCGTTGCCCGATGCCCTGAAAGAGGCGAGAAGTCGCCCCGAGTGGTCGGCGCTATCCGATGCGTATGAAGAAGATGATCGACGCCGCAAGGTCGTCGATCATCTGGTGGCCGCGCTGGCGCGGCCGGACGCTATTTAGGGGCGCAGCGACATGCCGCCACCGAGCACCATGGAAAGCAACGCACCGGCGAACTCTTCCACCGGCATCTTCTTGCCGTTGAAATCGATCTGACCCTTGCTGTAGCTCAGCGTGGCCACGATATTCTGGCCATCGACCTTGGCAGCACCCATCTGCTGACCCATCATGCCGATCATCTCGCTTTGCTGTTCGGCCTGGGCCCGTGCGGCATCGGCGGGCGCGCCCGCACTGACCGCCTGGAAGGCCAGCATATCGGAGATCATGGGCTTGGAAACCACCAGACGCGCGTCCATCTGATTGACCATCTGAGCCGCGATGGCGTCCATGGTCATGGCCGGATTGATGGGCTTTTTCAGGTCGATCTTCAGCGTGAAACGGCCCTCGCCCTTGGCCGTCTTGACCAGGAAAGGATCAATCTCCAGCGTGGGATTGCCGGCCAGCGATTGCATCACCGCATCCATGAAGGCCTTCTGCTCTTCAGGCGTGGCTTCGGCACCTTCCTGCGAGCCCGTTTGCGCGGCGCGCATGGCCGACTCGCGGTACAGGTCGCTCATGCGTTGAACGGCGGCGGCGTCCAGATTCGTCACGCGCAGCACGAATTGACCACTGGCCAGATCGGCGCCATTGACGCGCACCTGACCGACGTCGTAGCCCACCGTGCCCGACACTTTGTTGTCGCTTTCTTTCAGGTCCATGCGCTGCGCGTAGTCAGCGATTTCGATCTTCGAGTTCGGAATCGTGACGGTCAACGACTTGGCCGTGACTTCATTCTTGCCGATGAACATGCCACGCATGTCGCTATTGAGCACCACCGTCTTGGCCTCAAACGTGGTCGGTTCGCCTTCGGCATTCAACGTTTTGAAGGATAAGGTATCAAAATCGCCGTCGACCTTGGACACGGTCCGGTCGGCGTTCACATCGAAATTGAGCACCAGCCCGCTGAAATTCACGCCATTGGGACCCTCGTCGTACGCCACGGGCGCGATCTTCAGGTCGCCATCGACTGCGCCGCCATAGCCCAGGCTGGCGTGACCAGACAGGGGGGCCGCGCCGTTGGTGTGCGCAAACCACTGTTCCACCGCCGCACTGCGTTCGAGCGTGAAGTTGCTGGTGGCCATCACGGGGGTCAAGCCGCCGGAGGCAATGCGCGACATGGGGAAGGGGCCGTGCTCGATGTGATCGGCAATGATGACCTCTTGCATGACCGGTGCCACGGCGGGCGCAGCGGGCGCGCCAGGTGCCGCAGGCTCAGCCGCGCCAGGGGTCATCTCGGGGAATGTCAGCGTGTAGCGGGCGTTGGATGAGAACACGCCTTTTTCGAATGAGGCCAGACTGAGCTTGCCCTTCCATTCAGGTGCCACAGCCAGCATTTGCGCATTGGCTTTGTCGATGGATTTGACGATCTCGGCTTCGACACGGGTGCCTGTGTACCAGGACGCGCCGGCCCAGGCTACACCTGCGACGACCACGATGGCGACAACGGTGCCTGCTGCTTTATTCATGACTTAGTCCTCTCCAGTTTCTGCGGCGGATTATAAGTTGCGATGCAGCAGCGCTGTTACAACCAAGCGCCCTTAATTGGTGCAATACGTTACCGCACACACCCTCGATTCAGTGCCCCTGCGCCGCTGAGTTACACTAGCTGCGCACGCTGTACCAATCCGTGTGCATCGCGGCACGTTTTCAACGCGCCCTTTGTGCAGTGCAACTCGCACCGCACAGATCTAACCTCCTAGCGCACCCGCCCTCGATTGGAGTTGCTTGGTCCCCAAGCAGCAGGCCGGTTGCTGGAGCAGTTCTTGACTACCCCTATTCAATTCGCCGACCTCGGTCTGGCAGAACCCATCATGCGTGCGATTGCCGAAACCGGCTACACCACGCCTACGCCCATTCAGGCGCAAGCCATTCCCCAGGTGCTCAAGGGCGGCGATCTGCTGGCCGCCGCGCAGACCGGTACCGGCAAGACCGCGGGTTTCACATTGCCCATTCTGCACATGCTGCTGGCCAAAAAGCCCGAAGTGCGCAAAGTGGGACGTCCGCGCTGCCTGATTCTGACCCCCACGCGTGAGCTGGCCGCCCAGATCCAGGAATCGGTGCAGACCTACGGCAAATATGCCGGCCTGTCCTCCATGGTCATGTTCGGTGGGGTGAACATCAACCCCCAGATCGGCGCACTGCGCAAGAACCTCGATATCCTGGTGGCCACACCGGGTCGCCTGCTGGACCACGCCGGTCAGCGCACGGTCGATCTGTCGGGCGTCGAAATTCTGGTGCTGGACGAAGCCGATCGCATGCTCGATATGGGCTTTATCCGCGACATTCGCAAGGTGCTCGCGCTGCTGCCACGCCAGCGTCAGAACCTGCTGTTCTCGGCCACGTTCTCCGACGAAATCCGCACGCTGGCCAAGGGCGTGCTGAACAATCCGGGCGAAGTGTCGGTCGCGCGCCGCAATACCGCATCCGAGCTGGTGCATCAGACCGTGCATCTGGTCGAACAGAGCCACAAGCGCGATCTGATCAGCCACATCATCCGTGAGAGCGGCTGGTATCAGGTGCTGGTGTTCACCCGCACCAAGCATGGCGCCAATCGTCTGGCCGAAAAGCTGGTCAAAGACGGGTTGAGCGCGGCCGCCATTCACGGCAACAAGAGCCAGGCGGCACGTACGCGCGCGCTGGCGGGCTTCAAGGAAGGCAATGTCGCGGTGCTGGTGGCAACCGATATCGCCGCGCGTGGCCTGGACATCGATCAATTGCCCCAAGTGGTGAACTTCGAATTGCCCAACGTGCCGGAAGATTACGTGCACCGTATCGGACGCACGGGACGGGCGGGTTCGAGCGGCGCAGCGGTCTCGCTGGTCGATCCCACCGAAATGAAGTTGCTCAAGGCCATCGAGCGCCTGATCAACCGCGAAATCGAACGGGTTCCCGTGAAAGACTGGACGCCTCCGGTGGGCGGCGTCGTGGACGTGGACCCGCGTGAGGCCCGCAGCGAACAGCGCCGCCATGGTGGCGAGCGTTCGGGCGGCAATGGGCGCAGCGGCGGCAACAACCGCAGCAGCGCACCCCGCAGCGGCGCCCGCCCGGCAGCCGCAGGAACGGGCACCGGTGGCAACCGCAGGCCGGCCGAAGGCCGCAGCGCGCCAGCACGCTCGGCAGGCGGTCGCGATGGCGCGGCACCCGCGCGTGCCCCGCGTGAAGGTGGCGATGCACGCCATGCCGGTCATGGCAGCGGCAACGCAGCGCAGGCACCACGTGCGCCCCGCCCGGCTGGTGCGCGCCCCGAAGGTAGTGCACCGCGTCGTGGCGCATTGCTGTCAAAATAGGCATCCGACACACAAGCCCTGGTTTTCAACGCGAGTTCGAGCATGACGCTTTCCACCTGGTTGACGTTTTTTCTGGCCTCGTGGGCCATCTCCTTCTCTCCCGGGGCGGGTGCCATCTCGGCCATGTCCTGCGGGTTGAAATACGGTTTTGTCCGCACCTACTGGAATACGCTGGGCCTGATCATGGGCATCATCTTCCAGTTCATCGTTGTCGGCCTGGGCTTGGGTGCGCTGCTGGCCACCTCGGAAACCGCGTTCGCCGTGGTCAAGTATCTCGGCGTGGCCTATCTGATCTATCTGGGTGTGCGCCAGTTTCGCACCGACGCCACCCCGGTTGCCGTGGACAAGAACGACGGCCAGCGCGACACCCCGCGCGTGCTGATCACCCGTGGCTTTCTGATCAACGCGAGCAACCCGAAAGGCACAGTGTTCCTGCTGGCCGTGGTGCCGCAGTTCGTCGATCCTGCCCTCGCGCTCGTGCCGCAGTATGCCGCCATGGCGGCCACGCTGGCCCTGACTGATCTGGTGGCCATGTCGTGCTATGCA
>Ga0265296_1002954_pt1 | contig 16417 bp, 13 predicted proteins | sample MunlanPumphouse1_FD_189073 | JGI IMG/M metagenome (GOLD analysis project Ga0265296, IMG submission 189073) | Groundwater microbial communities from a municipal landfill in Southern Ontario, Canada - Pumphouse #1 | ecosystem: Environmental > Aquatic > Deep subsurface > Groundwater | place... | reverse complement strand
AGAGAACTGGAAGCATATGTCATCACCATGTACCCCGAAACACTGATTTCACTTCGTTCATTAGCTGGTTTTTCAAACAATTTTTCGCTAAGATTAAACAGTTCTTAGGGATTTTGGACAGCTGTGGCCACCGCCCCGGTCAAAAAAGCCTGGACATGCGACGACAAAGGCGCGGACGTCAAGTTCGAGAACCCCAACAAAAAGGCTGGCGAACGCTGGCGGTTGGTCTGCGACGGGGTTCATTGGGACTGCGACCCAGTCATCGGCGACGTCAAACCGAGCGACTGCCAGTAGTCCCTCACACATCTCACGTCCCGCGCGTACAGAAAACTTCCACTTCTGGAAGCTTGAACGCGCGGTTTTTTATAAGAAAAAACAGTTTTTTGCTTATTTTACTGGTTTTTTAACACATGATGGTTGACCCTTCGATCATTCAATTGGCTTCATGATCGCCTTGAGGGATTCGAAAGGCGATTGGCCTCAGGGTCAAGCCTGGGCTGATGGTTGACAAATCTCCCAAAAAGAGGTATACTTCTGTGTCAGTCTCTGATCTTACCAACCCCGCGGCCTATGGAATATCTCATTCCTAAACCGCTTCCACCAACCATGCCAAGGAGGCATCATGACCAATCCCGCCGACACCGGCAAACAGATCGCCGTCTTCCTCCCAGGAGACCGCTCACCCAGTGACCCCCCAGTAGCCGCGGAGCCAGCCAACAACAAACCGCCGAAACGGTTCAGTTTCCGGTTCGTCCTCGGAACCGGCATCTTCTTCCTCGCCATCGGTCTACTGGTCGGCATCATGTCGACTCACAAAACCTACAGCAAGGGCTACAAGGTCGGTTACGATGAAGGCCTCGCCGGCGCCTCCGAGTCCGCATCCGCGGCCGCCATCGCTGCCGAGAAAAACGCCCCCGCGGCCGTCGCCCCCGGCGCAGCCCAGACCGACAGGAGCGTCGCGCCAGCCAATGGCGAGGTGCCCGACAGTGTGCCGCTCGCCGGCCCGGCCAAGAAGGTCTGGACCTGCGACAACAAGGGCGCGGACGCCAAGTTCCTCAACCCCAACAAGAAGACCGGCGAGCGCTGGCAATTGGTCTGCGACGGGGTTCACTGGGACTGCGACCCGGTCATCGGCGACGTCAAGCCGAGCGACTGCCGGTAGCCCTCACGTCTCACAGCCGCGCGTACAGCAAACTTCCAATCCTGGAAGCCTGTACGCGTGTTTTTGTTTTATTAAAATGCGGACAAGCAGGGGCGGCACAATGTGCCGCCCCTACTTGCTAAAAAATAACTATTTTGATAATATAACCGCCGTAAAACAAAATGGATCGGTGGTGTAGCCCGGTTAACACGTCTCCCTGTCACGGAGAAGATCGAGGGTTCGAATCCCTTCCGATCCGCCATTCGACTCGGATTTTGAGGCAAAATCCTCGCTCATGGTCTTCAACCATAATTTTGCCGAAAAATCTGAGTCGAATGCCCTGACGATAGTCCTTGAGCCCAGTCGAAAGGAGGCCTCTCGCCTTTCGATCCGACTCAAGGCGACCCTGAGCCGAGTCGAAGGGGTCGCCTTTCGATCCGACTCAAGGCGACCCTGAGCCGAGTCGAAGGGGTCGAGGGGCTCATATCTACTTTACTCCAACCGCTCATGGTCTTCGACCACCAGAATCGTTTAAAGACCCTGAGCCAAGTCGAAGGGTCATGGTCTTCAACCATAATTTTGCCGAAAAATCTGAGTCGAATGCCCTGACGATAGTCCTTGAGCCCAGTCGAAAGGAGGCCTCTCGCCTTTCTATTCATCAAGGCGACCCTGAGCCAATCGAAGGGGTCGAAGGGCATTAAAAAAAATCTCAACTTTAATTGAGATTTTTTGTTTTATAATTTCGTCCATCGTGATGAACCCTCACCCCTTTTCCACACCGAGCAGAACGCCTCAGCCGTGATGAACCCTCACCCCTTTTCGGCTCGTAAAAAAAAGACTTGCCGATCTTCCCCTCATCAGTTACCCCTCACCTCCTATGCCCCCTCTCCCTGCCAAGAACAGATGGTAGAGGGGGTGGTCGAAGATTTGCCACAAAAAAATTTTCGTTTCTCCTCCCCCCTCTGCTTTGTTAGCAGGGGGAGGCAGGGAGAGGGGTTAACAGCGATGAGCAAAAAAAGGGGGGTATGAGATGAAGGATCAATTTGCAAGTGGTGGGGATTCATCGCGGCAAGGTCTCGCTTTTTATTTTTGATAAAGCCAGCCGAGCCGGCAAAACCGAATCTGGATTAAGAGACAAGCTATCGATGCCGGCCTTAACCAACATGGCGGCAAAAGCCGGATAGTCAGACGGCGCTTGGCCGCAAATACCGATTTTGATTTTATTTTTCCGAGCAACGGCTACCACGTGCTGCACTAACTGTACCACGGCTTCGTTGCGTTCATCGGCCACGGCATGCAAACGCGGCGAATCGCGATCAAGACCCAAGGCTAGTTGGGTCAAATCATTTGAGCCGATACTGAAGCCATCAAAGATTTTCGCAAACTTTTCGGCCAGCAAAACATTGGAAGGAATCTCCACCATCACGTAAACCTGAAGTTTGTTTTTTCCCTGAACCAAACCGGCTTTTTTCATCACTGCCAAAACCTTCTTCCCTTCCTCAACCGTGCGGCAAAACGGCACCATAGGAATGACGTTCGTTAAACCCATGTCATCGCGAACGCGACGCATGGCCGCGCATTCGAGCAAAAAGGCCGGCTTAAAATCAGGATCATAATAACGCGAAGCCCCGCGCCAACCGATCATGGGATTTTCTTCTTTTGGCTCATAATCCTTGCCGCCTAAAAGCGTGGCATACTCATTGGTTTTAAAATCAGAAAAACGAACAATAACCAGCTTGGGATAAAAAGCCGCGCCAATCCTGGCAATGCCGCTGGCTAATTTTTCCACGTAAAAATCTGTCGGCTTTTTATAACCCACGGTCAATTTTTTAATTTTATTAACTAGATTGCGATTTTTAAGTTTAGAAAAATTAACCAAAGCCATGGGATGAACGCCAATAGAATTGGCAATGATAAATTCCTCGCGCGCCAAGCCGACCCCATCATTGGGAATACGGCAAAGTTCAAAGGCCGTATCCGGCTGACCGACGTTCATCATAATATCAACCGGCGGTTTAGGAATTTTGGCCAGGTTGGTTTTTTGAATTTTAAAAGAAATCAAACCGGCGTAAATGAATCCCACATCGCCTTCGGCGCAACTGGCAGTTATCAGCTGGCCGTCTTTTATTTTTTTTGTGGCTTCGCCGGTTCCGACAACGCAAGGCACGCCAAGTTCACGGCTGACAATGGCCGCGTGCGAAGTGCGACCGCCGCCATCGGTCACAATGGCCGCGGCCTTTTTCATAATCGGCTCCCAGGCCGGATCGGTCATTTTGGTGACCAGAACATCGCCGGCTTTAAAAGAAGCGATTTGTTTTGGATTCTTAATAAGACGAGCACGACCAGCGCCGATTTTAGAGCCAACAGAAATGCCTTTGGTAATTACCTTGCCGCGACTGATCAAACGATATTCTTCAATTATATTTGTGTTTTTACCGGCTTCGACAGTTTCTGGCCGAGCTTGAACAATATACAGTCGCTTGTTGACGCCATCTTTGGCCCATTCGATGTCCATTGGTTTGTTGAAAATCTTTTCGATTTCCACGGCCCATTTAGCCAGTTGTAAAACCTCGTCATCGCTAATGGAAAAGATCTCTCGTTCTCGAGGTGAAGTTTTTACAATCACACTGCCCCGATCAGGATCAGCCACGTATTTCAAAAGCTTGCTGCCTAATTTTTTTTCAATAATCGACCGGTGAGTTTTTAGAGTGTCTTTGAAAACCACAAAATGATCAGGCACGACTTTGCCCTGAACAATCGCTTCGCCATAACCAACAGACGAATCGACTTGCACCACGCGCGGAAAACCAGTTTCAGTATCAATGGTAAAAATCACCCCCGAAGATCCGCGATCAGAACGCACCATCATTTGTACGCCAACCGACATGGAAACCTTGCGGTGTTTAAATTTTTTATTGACCCGATAAGAAATGGCGCGATCGGTAAACAACGAGGCAAAACATTTTTTAACCGCCAAAACCACTTCGTCCGATCCGCAAACATTCAAATAAGATTCGTGCTGCCCGGCAAACGAGGCTCCGGGCAGATCTTCGGCCGTGGCCGAAGAACGCACGGCCACTCGAACGGCCTTTGAACCGACATCTTTGGAAAGCTTGGCGTAAGCCGAATGGATTTCTTTAACCAAAATTTCGGGCATCGCGGCATTCATAATAATTTCCCGAATCCTCTGTCCTTCTTCGGCCAACTGTTTGGTGTTGGAAACATCAATCGCTTCAACAGTTTTCCAAACTTGATTTTTGATACCGGTTTTTTCTAAAAACAATCGAAAAGCCGCGGCCGTTACGGCAAACCCAGGTGGAATGGGAATATTTTTTCGACTTAAAAGTTTAACCATTTCACCCAGCGAAGCGTTTTTGCCGCCCACTTGTCCGACCGAAGTGGAACGGATTTGGTTAAACCGGAGTATATGTTCGGACATAATATTTAGAAATTATCGGGATTGACCGCATTGATTTACCATTACATTTTTTCATAAAGAAAATGATAATTCATTTGTGCCTTAAGTTGAAATCCATAATTTTGAGGTTCAAATCCACGAGTCCCTTGTCCTATAACTATAACATCGCCGACTTTAGTAATTCGTGAAATTTCTTTAAGACAGGCATCAATATACGCTCGCGCTACGCGATCTTCTTCTAACATACGAGGATTGCGATCTTGTATCTCGGCTCGACGATTTGGATCAACTAAAGAAACTGGCTCTAATCCACTTATATAAAACAGCAAACCGTTTTCCATTGTGTCTAACCTTGAAATAAAACTTAAAACATCGTCTTTTATATAAACTGTATCAAATACTTTATTTTCTCCGGATTCGTCAATTTTTATTTCATCTTTATCTAGTTGACTATCAATACCAAAATATCTCTTGGCGCCAAAAGTCTCAGCAACAATTCTTGGTAAAGGAGAGCTGGTCGGTTTTCCGCTGGCAAGATCTATAAAATCTCTTCCTGTGACAACAGATTTCAGTGCCTTTCCAAATTCAGTTAAAGAAGCCCCATTTAAATTTTTTTTAACCTCACTAACTTCTTTGAAAAACTTATGACCAAATCTATCTTCAGAAAATAATTTTTGCGTACTAATAACCTCACCCAAGTAATCCGAAAAAGCTTGAGGTGAACGCATAAACTTTTTATTCTCTATAAGTTTGGCATACTCCGTCGGAACTGGACGTTTAAACATCGCCGTTTTTAAATCAACGATTTTCCCGGACTCAGTCGCGGAATTTTCGCAAGTCTGTTTAGAAAACATAATGATTGTGAAAGTAAAAACATTTTTTACATTTTTGCTTTTAATACTTAAACTACACTTCCTTCACCTCAACAAAGTTAACCCGTTTGCCAACTGGTTGACCCGCCAAAACAATAACTCGACCGCCTTTTTTGACCAAGTGTTCTTTTTTAATTCGACTGGTTGACTCCGAAATCAGCTGGTCAATATTTTTGGCCCTAGGAATGGCTACCGGACGCACGGCCCAAGAAAGATTAAGTTGATGACGGACGAATTCAGAGGCCGTGGCCGCGATAATCGGCAGTTCGGGTCGAAAACGACTGACCAAACGAGCCGTGCTGCCGGTGAGAGTCGCGACTAAAATCGCGTCGGATTTTAGAGTGCGCGAAAGCATGTTGGCTGCCCCGCCAATGGCATCTTCAACAATTTTTACAAACTTAGCGGTTTCATCAACCGTCACATTATCAAACGGCGAGGCCTCGGTTTCGCTGATAATTTTGGCCATGGTGGCCACGGACTCAACCGGATATTTTCCGGTGGCCGTTTCGCCGGAAAGCATGACCGCGTCAGTGTGATCAATAACCGCGTTGGCCACATCAGAAACCTCGGCTCGCGTCGGCCGCGGATTGCGAATCATGGATTCAAGCATTTGGGTGGCCACGATAACCGGCTTGCCGGCCTGGCGGCATTTTTCAATTATTTCTTTTTGCACCAATGGCACTTGTTCGGCGGGAATTTCCACCCCCAAATCACCGCGGGCCACCATGACGCCATCGACAACTTTCAAAATTTTGTCGAAATTTTTAACGGCTTCGTGTTTTTCGATTTTAGCGATGATCATTGGCGGCGGCTGCCCTGATCGAGCCGCGGCTTTTAAAATACGACGCAATAAATAAACATCGGCCGGATCAGTCACAAACGACATGGCCACGTAATGAACGCCTTCGCGAAGGCAAAAAATCGCGTCTTGGCGATCTTTCTCGGTGAGCGAATGAATTTTTAAAGAAGAGTCGGGAAAATTCAAACCTTTATGAGAAAAAAGAGTGCCGCCAACGTGAATTTTAATTTTTAATTTATCTTTACTGCCGCCGGCGCATTCGCCATCCATTAAACCGTCTTCCAACAAAATACGATCGCCGCGTTTTACATCGCGATACAGATTAGGATAAGTGACGGGAATCTCCACCACCGCGCCTTTGACCAATTTTATTCCTTTGGCCGGCAATTCACCGACGCGAATTTTCGGTCCCGGCAAATCGCCGATAATCGTCACCGGTTCGCCGGCGGCTTTTCCCACGGCTTTAAGGCGCCCGATTAATTTTTTATGCTCGGCATAAGCGCCGTGCGAAAAATTAAGCCGAGCCACGTTCATGCCGGCTTTAATCATTTTTCGCAAAGTTGCTTCACTCGAAGAAGCTGGACCAATGGTACAGACGATTTTTGTTCGTTTAGTGGTTTTCATAAATTTATTCAGTCTCTTTATATTCTTCTAGAATAACCGTTATTTCAATTTCCGCCCCATCACGCAAAACCGTTAATTTCAAAGTCTCACCCGGCAGATGTTCACGCACCACTTGCGACAAAGTTTGGTCTTCGGTTAATTCTTGGCCGTCAACTTTGGTAATTATGTCGTCTTTCAACAAACCGGCTTTAGCGGCTGGACCGTCGGCTACCACGGCGGCCACGCCTTCTTCGGCCGTAACTAACGCGCCTTTTTCGACTGGCAAATTTCGTTCAGCCGCGTAATCTTTGGTAATCATGAGAAAACGCACCCCGAGCCATGGACGAACGATTTCTCCTTCTTTTTGCACGCTGGCAATGGCCTGTTGAATTTCACTGACCGGTATGGCAAAGCCCAAACCCTGGCCGCCGGAATTGACCGCCGTGTTCATGCCGATAACCTCGCCCATCAAATTAATGAGCGGCCCGCCGGAATTGCCCGGGTTGATGGCCGCGTCGGTTTGAATGGCGCCTTCGATAACCTCGCCACCGCTTATGTAATCATAAGCGGAAATGCGGCGGTTGACGCCGGAGACCACGCCTTTGGTAACCGTGTTTTGATATTGCGAAAGGGCGTTGCCAATGGCGATAACCGTTTGACCGACTTCAATATTTTCGGAATCGCCAAAAGTAACGGTGGGAAAATCCGTTCCTTCGATTTTCATGATGGCAATATCAAAAAACGGATCAGTATCAACAACTACCGCTTCGTACTCTTGATCATCGTTTGTAACCACAGTAAAGGTCGCGTCCTTAACATCAGCCACGTGACGATTGGTAACAATGTAACCATCACTCGTAACAAAAAATCCGGTTCCCGCCCCAACCTCGACTAATTTGTCGGAAGTTGAACCGTCATCAACCGGAACCTGACCGTAGAAAAAATCATTTAACGAATTGGTTTGCGCCGCGCTTTGTTTTTGTTTAACCACAATGCTAACCACGGCCGGCGTAACGCGATCGACCACATTGATGGTGGAAGACTCCTCCTCAATCATGCGAACGATATTTTTATCGGTTTGATTTTCCAAACCGAATTTTGAAGGCAAAGAAAAATACTGAATGGCCAAAAAACCGCCCAAAGCCCCAAACGAGGCCGAGATAAGCGCGGTTATGGCTAAAAGGACAATGAAGGTGGTGGAACGGGGATTTTCCATAACTGTTGGAAATTAAAGGTTAGAAATTGGAAGTTGGAGTTATTGGTTGGTTTATTATACTACAAAAAAAGAACCGTCGGAAGTTGGTAGGTGGCTTTATTTAAGCGGCATCCGGGGACTAAGGTTGGATTGGCTGGTCGGCGTCAGGGGACTAAAGGGGTTGATTGGGGTTGGTTATGTTCAGATACTAAAAAGGACTAAAAGGTTTAAACCCTTTAGTCCCCTGATACCAATTTACCCAAGCCAACCCTAGTCCCCTGATACCAATTTACCCAAGCCAACCCTAGTCCCCTGATACCAATCACCCCAAACCAAGCCACCACCCACTACATCATCTTCTTTCTAATAAACGCCGGTATCTCCAATTCCTCTTCTTCAGTCGGCGGAACGACCGGAACTAGCCGCGGAGTCGGTCTTGGTTGTGGGTTAATCGGAACAGATCTTTGCGGCATTGATTCTTCAATAAATCTTGGTTTCATTGGCTGTTGAGTTGGAACAGTCGATTTGGTGGGACGCTTTTCTTCCTCCCCGCGGCGCGAGAAAAAAGAGCTTGGCGTCCAAGTGCCTTGCGATTGCACCTCGACTCCACCGCCCGGACGACGATGTTCACGTTGATCAAAACCGGTCGCCACCACGGTAATGCGCACTTCTTCTTTCAAATCTTCGTCAATGTTGGCGCCGAAAATAACCTTGGCATCCTCATCAGCCGAGCTGGTAATAACTTTGGCCGCCTCGGCCACTTCGTGCATGCCAAGATCTTTGCCGCCAGTAATGGTAAAAAGAATGCCTCTGGCGCCGTCAATGGAAAGCTCAAGAAGCGGACTGGCAATGGCCTGCTTGGCCGCTTCCACCGCCCGATTTTCACCCGTTGCTCGACCAATACCCATAAGAGCCGAGCCGGCATCTTCCATAATCGCCTTCACGTCGGCGAAGTCAACATTAATAAGACCCGGAACTGTAATCAATTCGGAAATACCCTGCACGCCTTGGCGCAAGACATCATCAACAATATTAAAAGCGTCAATGAGCGAAGTTTTTTTATCAACGATTTGCAACACGCGATCATTAGGAATTGTAATAACAGTATCAACAAATTGAATCAGTTGATTGTATCCCTCATCGGCAATGCGCCGGCGTTGCGCGCCTTCGAAACCGAACGGTTTGGTAACCACGGCAATGGTTAGAGCGCCGATGTCCTTGGCTAGTTTAGCAATCTCGGGAATGGCGCCGCTGCCAGTACCGCCGCCAAGACCGCAAGTTAAAAAAACCATGTCCGCGCCATTCAAGGCGTTGCGAATATCGTTTTGACTTTCCTCGGCCGCGCGGCGGCCAAGCTCGGGATTCATGCCCGCGCCCAAACCGCGGGTAATGGTTTTACCAATGGCAATTTTGATTGGCGCCAAGTTGGTGTGGAGAGCCTGAACATCGGTGTTGATGGAAATAAAATCAACGCCTTTTATTTTGTCGTTAATCATGCGATTAACCGCGGCTCCGCCGCCGCCGCCAATGCCAACGACTTTAATTTTGGCAAAGGTTTGAATTTCCGGTTTTACTTCAGCCATATAATTTGTATTCAAACGAATTATTTATGAACACTTTTTGTCGTCATTATCCTCCACGTAGAACTACTTTAGGACTCACAGCAGTTGTTGTAAAGGTGAGGGTGGGGATAAATAAATGTAAGATGAACTTCCCGTGCTGAACCCCCACCTCTCTGTCCATCGGTTGCCCCTCACCCCTTTCCCCTCTCCCTTCCAAATAGGCGCAGACGGGAGAGGGGGAAACTTTGATTGTTTAAAAAACTCCCCTCCCCCATTTGCTTTTGGCAGGGGGAGGGGATAAATGGGGTGAGGGGAAATTCAACTACGGCCTTAGCGACTTAAACCACCCGCCAATAACCCCGGCCACATCTTTAGCCCCTTTCATTTTGTTTAAAATTTTACCAAACTTGCCATCATGAATTTGAGCCATGGTATTGTGGCCCCAAACCACCAAACCAATGGCCGTGGCCATGGCCGGATCGTTGACTCGTTCGACAACAGAGGTAATGCCAATAGGCGTGCCAAGCGAAGCTGGCAAGCGCAAGGTTTTTTTGGCCGCCTCAACCATGCCGTGCATTTTGGCGCCGCCGCCGGTTAAGACCACGCCGGCCGGCAACATGCCGGAGCGGCCGGCTTTGCGCAACTCTTCATCAATTTTTTCAAAAATTTCCGAAATGCGCGCTTCGGCAATGTCGGCAATAAAACGTCGGCCGACAATTTCCTCTTCTGGCGCGCCTAAATCAGCCAGGTTGATTTCTTCTTTTTTATTTATCTCTTCCGGCGAAGCGCTGGCATAACGCAGTTTGACTTTTTCGGCCACCTCGATCGAGGTGCGCAAGCCGATGGCAATGTCAGAAGTGATATGAGCCGCGCCGATTGGCAAAACCGCGGCGTGTAAAACATCACCTTCTTCAAAAACAATTATGCCTGTGGTGGAAGCACCAATATTGACAACGCAAACGCCAAGATCTTTTTGTTTGGAGGTGATAACCGCGTCAGTGGTGGCTAAAATCGACAAAACAACATCCTCAATATCAATACCGGTGCGATGAACGGCTTTGGTGATATTTTTTATTTGCGTGGTTTGTCCTTGAACAATCAGGGCATCAACTTCCAAGCGAATGCCAGTCATGCCCACAGGATCTTTTATTCCCCGCTGGCCATCAACCGTAAAACTGCGCGGCAAGACGTGTAAAATTTCACTGTTGGCCGGCATGGCCACGGTGCGAGCGGCGTCAATCGCCCGATCAACGTCATCATCGCGAATTTCGCTGTCGCCGCGCGACACGCCAACCACGCCCCGGCTTTCTTGGCAATTGATATGGGTACCGTTAATCCCCACCCAAGTGCGGCTCATAGGCAAGCCGGTTAAACGCTCGGCCTGCTCCAAAGCCCGGGAAACCGAAGACACGGCATCCTCAATGCTGGTAACATTACCTTTATTTACGCCTTCTGATGGCACCTCAACCGCGCCAATAATATGGATAACCGCTTTGCCTTCTTCGGCCGGAATAGGTTGGCCAACCACGACGCGCACGGCATGGGTGCCAATATCCAGCCCGACAATAATATCTTCATTCATATCGTGTCAAAGTATAACTTTTTTTTATTTAAACAACAAGAAGATCAGGTGCGGAAAAAAAATCAAAACTCCGATAATCGCGGCGAAAAGCGAAGCCGCCAATACCGTGGCCGCCATAATGTCCTTAATTTCGCCAACCACCGGATGAATTCGCGGCTTAAAAGTATCAACCAAGCGCTCGAAAATGCTATTAATCATTTCTAAAACCAAAACCAAAACTATCAAAAGCAAAATAATGGTGGTTTCAAAAACATTAACCGGCAAAATAAACAACAAAATTATGGCCGCCAAACCGGCCAAAAGCTGCAAGCGAAAACTTTGCTCGGTTTTTATAAGAGTTTTTACGCCACGCAGAGCATGAGAAAAACTTTTTATCAAAGCGCTGGGCTTAACCATATTCGGGAATCGACCAATCGATTTTTAACTTTTTTAAAATCTCTTTTTGTAAAGTAAACATTTTGACGGCCTCTTTTTTCTTCAAATGATCAAAAGAAAAAAGGTGAAGCAAACCATGAACCAAAAGAATTGCGACTTCATCTTCCGTCGAGTGGTGGTAAAGTCTTCCCTGTTTCCTCGCCTCGGCCAAACAAATTATAATCTCGCCGGCCATGGCCGCGCCATTAAAAGGAAAAGACAAAACATCGGTAACTTTATCTTGGCCGCGATAAGTTCGGTTTAGTCGACGAATTACCGTTGGCGAAACAAAAGCCAGGGAAAAACCCACCGGCTTTTTTAAACCCAAAGCCAAAGAAACTTTGGCCAAAATGTTTTTCAAAACTTTTTCCGACAAAAACGACTTTTCGCATTCAACCGCTAACATAATTATTGAACCAGCGACAAACTGTTTATCATCATTTCAAAAGTCGCCAGATAATCAACCGTGGCTTTTACCGTGTTCTGATAACTCATAATAATCACACGATTGCCAGCCTCGACGTAAACCGTCATCTGATCTTCGGCCACCAGCATAGCATAACCTTTTTTGGTTTTACCCTCGGCAATTTTTACTTCAGAACTGGGATTGGCGCCGCTAAACCAATCGGCCAGAGTTGTCCCGCTGTCTTTACTTTCAAAACCCACGGAAATTGTTTCACCGCTCGGCACGACAAACAAAACGCTCTCGTCCGCTCCTTCGCGAACCGTCCAAGCTTCGGGATACAAAGTTTCGTAAATTCCCGCTTTTTTGTAAGTTTTGATAAACGAAGTCTCGCTCAATCGAGCCGGCTGCGGCGCGTTCGGATCATAACCATGAAAAACCTCGTTGCCGTCAAGAAAACCGTCGCTGTCAGTATCCGGTTTTTTGGAACTGGTTTTGTAAAGAATTTCTTCGGCATCAGTCAGGCCATCGCTATCCGTGTCACGACCGGATTGCGAATTATTGGGAAACGGCGAGACTGGTGTGTTAGTCTGCTGATTGGTGGACTGATTGGTGTTGACTGAAGAATTAGTATTGGCCGTGTTTTGATTAGCAGGTTTATTAACATTAACCGAAACATTATTTTTATTATTCACAGGCACAATGACCGGCTTGAAAACAAAATAAACATAAATCCCCGAACCAATTAAAACCACTAATAAAACCGCGCCAGCGATTATCAAAGCCCAACTGGTTTTTGACAACTTTTTATTTTTCCCTCTTAACCCGCCCCTCACCCCTAACCCCTCTCCCTTCCCAAGAGGCGCAGACGGGAGAGGGGGAGAGAGAGGTTTGACCGGCACCAACGGCGGCGGCAAAGCCGCCGCCTTCATAACTGGCGGACTGACCTTAGCGGCCAAACCGCGAAATTTTTCAGGCATGGAAAAAATTCGCGACTCGTCAGTCACTGGTTTAATACCTGTCGGTATCTCAATTTTTTTTTGTCCCGCGTCGTCAAACATATTTTTTATTATCAATACAAATCCTCCTCCTCATCCTTGCGCTGGTCTTCCCCTCCCGCCCCTCGATAGGCCTCGGGGCGGCCTGAGCTCTTCGATCATTCAATTGGCTTCATGGTCGCCTTGAGGGATTCGAAAGGCGATTGGCCTCAGAGCTCCCTGAGCGAAAGTCGAAGGGAGCCGAATCGAAGGCCGGAAGGGGATAAGAGGGGTAGGTGTAAATAACTTTTATTCCCCTCCCGGCACTTCAAACAACTTCCCAGCTCCATTAGGATTATAGCCGCCCTTTACTTCGTCGCCATCGCGATAACTGTCGCCATCAGTGTCAGGGTTAAGCGGATCGGTTTTGTAGACCTCGACTTCTTCGCGATCAAACAAACCATCGTCATCAGTATCGGTATTTGTAGGACTGGTGCCAAGCTCGGCCTCGCGGGCGTCGCTCAAGCCGTCTTTGTCAGTATCAACTTCAACCACTGGCTCTGGTATAACTTCAGTTTCAACAACCGGCGCTGTGTTAGCTTGATTGGTTTCAGGTTGTTCTTGCGCCGCGTTGTTGGCAACGTTAGACAGATTTTCAGTTACCGGCGTTTGGCTGCCAAGAATCCGTGTGGAAAGCCAGGCTCCAAGAGCGATTACCACCACGGCCGCTAAAACAACCACAAGCGGTTTCCAATTAAAACTATGACCAACCTCCCCCCTACCCCCTCCTTCATAATGAGGGGGAGAGACCGGCGGTTGTGGCGGCAACGAGGCCAACGGCGGCACGGCTGGCGCGGCCGCTGGCGGTTGCGGCGGACGAAATGGCGGTGGAATATTTTCGGTTTTGTCGGTTTCGGCAAAAATGTCGGGTGGTTGTTTTAGGTCTTCAAACATATTTGGATGTTTATTACTTCCCCTTCCCCAACCCTCCCCCACCGCCCCTTCGAAAGGCCTCAGGGCGGCCTGAGCTCTTCGATCATTCAATTGGCTTCATGGTCGCCTTGAGGGATTCGAAAGGCGATTGGCCTCAGAGCTCCCTGAGCGAAAGTCGAAGGGAGGAATCGAAGGCCGCGGCGGTGAGGGAGGGAGAATTCGATGATCACCATCGCCCTCCCTCGTCGCCACGACGGGGGAGGGTTGGGGTGGGGGGTTAAAGTTTTCCACTTCCCAACGGATTATAACCGCTCTTAATTTCATCACCGTCATTATAACCATCGTCATCAGTATCAGCCTTAGCCGGGTCGGTTTTATAAATATAATATTCATCAGCGTCGGTTAAACCGTCGCCATCAGAATCAACACTAGTATCGCTTGAACCAAGCGAAGTTTCAAGAGCCGCGTCAAGATCATCATGATCGCGATCGCCAGAGCCAACCGAATCAAGACAACCGACCTGATCATTATTATCAGCCAAGGCGGCGCACTTATCAGGGTCTTCGCTGGCCACGGCCGCGGCCAGGGCGGTTAAACGGTCGCAAACCGATTGATCAATACCCGTGCCAGCGCAGCCTATAGTTCTAGCGATAGTTTCAGACATGGTATTGACGCAACGAGCTCTGGTTGAATCGCTGGAAATTTTTTCACACCAAGAAATATCCGCATCACGATTGGCCAAGGCGCGATAAACCGAATCATAACACTCGAGTTGCTTGTCTTTCACGCTAATCATGCCGCAAACCTCGGGCTTATACTGCTCGCGGGCAAAAATCCAAACACAAGAAACATTAGCCTCGCCATCCAGTTTATCACAAAGCTCAACCACTCCGCTCTTTAACGCGGCGTCTTCAACTAAATTAGATTGGCAGGCCTTGGAATTCTTTTTCTTGTCGCAAGCGGTTATGGATCGATCGAGCTCCTGCTCGGCCAAAGCCGTTATATTTGCCGTCCGCACCGCGGCCTTGTGGCTATTTACCAGCCACACAACGCCAAAAATAACTAGAGCAACCAAAACCACTGTACCACCAATTATGGCAATCAGTTTTGGCGAAATAGGCCGCCGCGCCGGCGCGACTTGTTGTTCAAAATCGTTCATAAATGATTTTAATCAGTGTCTAAATCGCCGACCGAGGTGCTGGCACAATCAGTACAGACATCGGCTACACAAGAGCCGGCTGAACCACCCCAACCGCCGCCACAGTTCCAATTGCCTGAAGTATCCGTACGAGAACAAAGGTAATTATTGAAATAGAAAGCGCCCAACACAGCGCTCCAGCTAGTTCCACCGTTACAAATACCTACAGAAGTTCCATCAACCGCATTGTAATCAGTACCAAAAGACGAACAATCGCAAGTGCTAAAATTATCACAATCCAGCATTAATTTCACATCGCGATTCTCTGGGTTAGTGCCACCTTTCACACAATAGACAGGAAGGTCGCTGCCATCACAAATTTCGTCTGGCAAATTAATATTATTATCACCGCAAACTAGCAAATAATCCGACATGCTATCCCCTAAGCAATTGCTATCACAAGTGTTTTCTGTACAATCTCCTCTACTGCCACTCTCACCGCAACTAAGTGTTGATGATTCTGGATAAAGAGGGCTACAAATTGCTCCAGTATAATCATAACCACGACCGCTTCCACTGTCGCAAATTCCAACATGGCCGGCAATCAACTTTAAAAAACCGGTTTCGCAGGAGCAATAATCATAACCAGTTCCGCAATTGTAAATTTGTCGCGCGGCTGGATCTACTTCTCCATAAGTCACGCAATAAGTAAGCGCATCAGAACTGTACACATCAATAGTTGTGTCACAATATTCACCGGCATCCCAATTATCATCGTTGCACACCGCTGTATCGCACAAATCACCAACTCCATCACCTGCCCCACCGAGATCAGTATCAAGTTGATCGGGATTGTAATCATTAGGACAATTATCACAAGCATCACCTAAAATGTCAGTATCTGAATTAGTTTGATTTGTGGCATCGTCCGGACCGTTTTTAACATCTTTACAATTATCCTCAGAATCAGGAATTCCATCACTGTCCGTGTCTAGTTCAGGAGCCGCGGCTGCCTCATCCAGATCGCAAATGTCGCCGATGCCGTCGCTGTCAAAGTCAGTCTGGACGGCGCTACCTGCCAGAATCGGATTTGCATCACTGGGACAATTATCATCAAAATCCCGAACACCATCACCATCCGAATCAACCGTCGAAGTCACGCCGGATCCGGCGCTGGCGGAACTGGATGGGCAATAAGAAAGTTTTATGTCGCTGATGCCCAAAGTGCCCTCGCCGCCAAAAGTGACGCGGAAGGGGATGCTTGATTCGATAAGAGGATCGCACAAAAAGCCGCTGGGAAATTGAAGCGTGACATCATCGCCGCTGGTAACCGTACCTTGAGTCAAGACAGTACCCCCGCCAAAATTAGTGGTAAAAGTC
>Ga0265296_1002953_pt1 | contig 16422 bp, 13 predicted proteins | sample MunlanPumphouse1_FD_189073 | JGI IMG/M metagenome (GOLD analysis project Ga0265296, IMG submission 189073) | Groundwater microbial communities from a municipal landfill in Southern Ontario, Canada - Pumphouse #1 | ecosystem: Environmental > Aquatic > Deep subsurface > Groundwater | place... | reverse complement strand
AGTCAAAATCATCGGCTCAGGCGAACAAAATATAGAAATTACAGTTACTGAAAATCAAGTGCTTTTTAATAATGGTGACGTATGCCTGATATCTCGCCTGATCGGCGGTCAATTTCCCAATTACCGTCAGGTTATTCCGGGCGAATATATTTCGCGGATAAGGGTGTCAACAAGAGAGTTGGCGGAGTCTACTGAAAGGGCGGCCCTTCTGACCAGAGACGGCTCGCCTATTATAAGGCTGAAAATCAGTGACAACATCCTGGTGGTTTCTGTTAATACAGAGGCTGGACGCGTGCGGGAAGAAATTTCTATCTACCAGGAAGGTGAACCGCTTCAGTTTGCCTTCAATGCCAGATACTTGAGCGATGCGCTTAAAATGATCGGTAGTGAGGATGTAAATATAGAATTTACCGGACCCTTAAGCCCAGGAATTTTAAGACCGGTTTCAGACATAGAGTATCTTTCCCTTTTACTGCCGGTACGTTTGCGCGATGAGTAATTTTTTACTGTACAGGAGTTGGCCGTATGCAGCGGTTCGCAGCAACAGACAGATTGGTTAAAGTGCCGGTGAAAGGTGAAATAAGACTGGACCGATTTTTAAAGTGGTCGAAGATATCAGCAACAGGCGGTCAAAGCAAGATCTTGATCATGACTGGCGAAGTTAAAGTAAATGGTGAGATTGAAACAAGAAGGGGAAGATTGCTCCGGGAGGGAGATATAATACAATTTGAAGAAACTGAATATTTTGTTTTTTGTCCAGACGGGGAGTGCTAGTTTTGTATCTGAAGAGGTTGTCATTAACCAATTTTAGAAACTATGAGCAACTGGATCTGGAAACAGATCAGTTTTTTAACGTTATCTATGGTCCCAATGCCCAGGGTAAAACAAATATTCTTGAGTCTATTTATTTTACCTGTACAGGGAAGTCTTTTCGGACACCGAGAGAAATTGAAATTATACGCTGGGAAAACAATTTTTCCAGCGTGAACAGTTTGCTGGAAACAAACAGCCGCCAGATAGAAGTACGCATATTATTAAAACCGGGAAAAAAAATCATAGAGGTTAACGGTGTTCAAACACACGGTCAACCGCTGGGGTGGCCGGGAGTGGTTTTGTTCACTCCGGACGATCTGGTTATGATTAAAGGGTCGCCACAGGAAAGACGGCGTTTTTTAGATCTGGAGATAGGCCCTTTTAACCCACAGTACAGTCATTATCTCAGTCTCTACAACAGGGTGCTGTCCCAGCGCAACAACTTGCTCAGGGAAATAAAAGAAAAAAAGATAAAAAGTGATTCTCTTGATGTATGGAATGAACAGCTTTGCCGACACGGAGCAAAACTGCTTTTTATGAGAATTGAGTTATTAAAAGCTCTCAGCCCTTATTTTAACAATATCCACAATGATATAACCGGAGGAACGGAGAAACTTGAACTGAGGTATCTTTCGTCTTTAAAGTTGGGCGACATCTCAACTGAAGAAGAAATTTACCATCAGTTTGCCAGGGAGCTTGAAGCGATAAAAAATGAAGAAATTTACCGGGCTCAATCACTGATTGGTCCGCACAGGGACGATCTGGCAGTGCTGATAAACGGGATGGACGCCAGGATCTACGGGTCCCAGGGACAGCAAAGGACGGTCGTTTTATCTATAAAAATTTCCCTGATCATTAATTGGTATAAAGAACTAGATGAACACCCTGTTTTACTTTTAGACGATGTTCTTTTTGAACTTGATCACAGCCGGCAAGAGGAACTTTTTAAGAGGATTAAAGGAGTGGTACAGACTTTCGTCACAGCCACCGGCAAAAACAAGCAGGATTTTGAAAATATTTTTTCAGGCCGGTACTTTGGCGTTAAGTCGGGTAAAATAATTACTTTTTAGGAGGAATAGCATGTTTCTGCATCTTGGAGGAGACGTGGTAGTTTCAAAAGAAGATATAATCGCTATTCTGGATGTACGCACCAGGCAGGCGCCCGTTACCAAAGAATTTATTGAAATCGCCAGGGACGAGGGTTTTATTAAAAGCATTTATGATCAGGAAAAAGAGAAGTCCTTTGTCATTACTACCAGAGACATCTACATGTCTCCCATTTCATGCATAACCCTGAAAAAGAGAGCGGAGATTTTTTTGGATTTTTAACAGGCACGGAAAAAAATAAATTTTAAAAAATTGATGCAATATTTTATATGTTAATATTACCAAGTATGTTTTAAAAGGGGTGATGGTAGATTGTCCGACGCGAATAAAAACAACCGTTATGGAGCAGAAGAAATCCAGGTTCTGGAAGGGCTGGAGGCTGTAAGGAAGCGCCCCAGCATGTACATAGGGAGCACCAGCGCCAGGGGGCTGCACCACTTGGTATATGAAGTGGTCGATAACAGTATAGATGAGGCCATGGCCGGCTTCTGCAACCGGATTGATGTTCTTATAAACGAAGATAATTCTATAACCGTTATTGATAACGGCCGGGGGATACCTGTCGACACCCAGCCTCAAGTAGGACGGCCCGCGGTTGAAGTAGTGCTGACCATGCTGCACGCCGGCGGCAAATTTGGCGGCGGGGGCTACAAGGTGTCCGGCGGCTTGCACGGGGTGGGCGTCTCTGTGGTCAACGCCCTTTCCGAATGGCTGGAGGTGGAGGTCAGGCGGAACGGCAATGTTTACAGCCAAAGATATGAACAGGGAGCGCCCGTTACCGAGTTAAGCATTATTGGGAAAAGCAAAAGCAACGGAACTAAAGTTAGCTTTAAACCAGACCCGGAAATTTTTGAGGAACTGGAGTTCAGCCAGGAAACCCTGGCCCATCGCTTAAGGGAACTTTCTTTCCTGAACGCGGGCGTTAAAATTGTGTTCAGGGATAAACGCGTAAACCTTGAAATAATATATCAGCACGAAGGCGGGATCAAAGATTACGTCAAATATCTGAACAAAAATAAAACCCCGCTGCACAGCAAACCGATTTACTTCCAGAAACAGCGGGAAGAGGTTATGGTGGAAGTGGCCCTGCAGTACACCGACTCTTATAACGCGGACAGTATATTTTCTTACGCCAACAATATCAACACCATTGACGGAGGAACGCACGAGGCTGGTTTTAAAGCGGCGTTGACCAGGATTATTAATGATTACGGGAAAAAATACAACCTGCTTAAGAACGGTACCAGCAATCTCTCAGGTGAGGATATCAGGGAAGGACTCACAGCCATTATCAGCGTAAAAGTACCGGAGCCCCAGTTTGAGGGACAGACCAAAACAAAACTGGGCAACAGCGAGGTCAGAAGCATTGTTGATTCGGTCATGGGGGAAGGGCTGGGGACATTCCTGGAGGAAAATCCTCCTATAGGCAAGCGCATTCTGGAAAAATCACTCAACGCCTCCAGGGCGCGTGAGGCAGCGCGTAAGGCCAGGGAGTTAACCAGGCGCAAAAGCGCCCTGGAAAGCTCAACCCTGCCGGGCAAGCTGGCTGACTGTTCGGATCGGGACCCCTCCCACACCGAGCTGTATCTGGTGGAGGGTGACTCAGCGGGCGGCTCCGCCAAGCAGGGCCGTGACAGGCGCTTTCAGGCCATCCTGCCCCTGCGGGGAAAAATATTAAACGTGGAAAAGGCCCGCCTGGACAGAATCCTGGCCAATGAAGAAATAAGGTCTATGATCACAGCCCTGGGGACCGGGATCAGCGAAGAATTCGATATATCCAAAGCCAGGTATCACAAGGTAATCCTGATGTCTGACGCGGACGTTGACGGCGCGCATATCAGGACGCTGCTGCTGACTTTCTTTTACCGTTATATGCGCCCGCTGGTGGAGGCCGGCTATGTTTTCATTGCCCAGCCGCCCTTATACAGGGTGAAGAAAGGCAGAAGTGAAATATATATTTACGACGACGCGGAGCTGGAAAAACACTTAAACAAGACCGGCAGGGAAGGAATTTCCATACAGCGCTATAAAGGTTTGGGTGAAATGGACGCGGTGCAGCTCTGGGAAACAACGATGGACCCTGACAGCAGGACGGTGATGCAGGTTTCCTTGGAAGACGCCATTGAATCAGATGCCATCTTTTCCATGCTGATGGGGGACAGGGTAGAGCCGCGCCGGGATTTTATTCAAGAAAACGCCCTGGCCGTACGTAATTTGGATGTGTAAAAAACTATTTTTCTATTAAAAAAAACCTGTTACCACACAAACAGTTAGAGCAACCACTCTAACTGTTTTTAATAAATAACGGATGAAAACATATTTGTTTTGCTGTGACCCCGGTTTGGCAGCCGGGGTTTTTGCTATTCTATGCTGGAATCAACTCAAAAAAATTAAAGAAACAAAGGTAGAGGGAGAGCGGGGGAGATAACAGGCGTCAATAACCATATATTGCCAATAACCGGGTTTGCATTGATGTGGTAGTATTTAAATCAAAAACGCAGTGGTAATTTATGTAAAACAAACCTGCCCCAGTAAAACAAATAGAGTGGGATGGGTAGAAGATAAACAGACCGGGTTTTTGAAAGGGGGCTCTTTCGCTCACAAGAAAAAACTAATGAAAACCAGCTAGTTATATTTAATTTAAGAGTGACAGGCTCTTTTTGAATCATAGCGGATCGGGGAGAGGTAATGGATGAGAACTATTTCTGTGTACAGGCCAACCAAAGCAAAAAAGGTAAAGTCAATATTTTTAATAGCGCTGCTTTTGGCTGCCGCCTTCCTGGCCGGCGCCGTAGCGGAAAATGCAGCCCACTTTTTACAAGATGTTATCGCGGCAGTACCTGTTGCCATGGAGGGGATAAAATCGTTTTTACGAGATAGAGTTATTTTCAAGGTTAACACTGTGGCGGAACAGTTAAAATGGGCAGCTGTAATCATGATTTCAATTGCCCATGAAACGGGTGCTCACGTTATAAGGGGGCCATAAAAAGAAAATCTGGATCAAGGAGGTGCTTGCTTGGGAGAAACAAAAATATTTCTTGTTTCACGGCGCTGGCCGCAGACATTATTGTGCAGGTTCGGGCAAGGCTTAAGACTTGCCCCCGCTAAGGCGGGACAAAAGCTCCATCGTACGTACGAATTGATTAAAGAGAAACACATAAACAAAAAAAGTTGAGGTGGTGCCGCTTGATTGTTTGAACAACCCCTCGGCATGGTCCACACCGGCGGGGGGACTTAAGCTGAATAACGCTGCTGGTGCGGTAAAAAGGCCTGTTTTTAAAGGGGTAAAAGCGCAATACCCCGGGGGCGATTGCCCATAAGTTTTGCCTGGCCGTAGGCAAGCAGCTTAAAGAGGGACGTTGACAAAAATGGTGCTTAAATTGAAGCAGGCGTAAAGGCCTGCTTTTTTCAACCAGGCGCTTGCGGACTTAAGCTCCCGGTGTAAAATAAAATGTAGGAAAAATGATAGTCGGACAGAACTCATAAAATTGCTTTTGCCTGATTATTCTGGTATAATTCCCCTGTGGAAAACAGCTTTTTTTGTATGGAGGTGACCCCCATTGTCGTCCTTAACCGGGAAGGTAATACCTATTGACATAAATGTGGAAATGAAGCACTCCTACCTGGATTACGCCATGAGCGTGATTGTGGGGCGAGCGCTGCCGGACGTCAGGGACGGCCTGAAACCGGTTCACCGCAGAATTCTTTACGCTATGCACTCCCTGGGGTTGACGCCGGATAAATCCCATCGTAAATCCGCTTACATTGTCGGGGAAGTGCTGGCAAAGTACCACCCCCACGGTGATGTTGCTGTCTATGACGCCCTGGTCCGCCTGGCCCAGGATTTTGCCTGCCGCTACCCTCTGGTGGACGGACACGGCAACTTCGGTTCCGTAGACGGTGATTCCGCGGCAGCCATGCGTTATACTGAAGCCCGGATGGCCAAAATAACCCTGGAAATGCTGGCCGATATAGAAAAAGACACAGTGGCCTTTATTCCCAACTATGATGAAAAGACAGAAGAACCTACTGTTATGCCTGCCCGCATACCAAACTTGCTTATAAACGGGTCATCCGGCATTGCCGTCGGCATGGCCACCAATATACCGCCGCACAATCTTGGTGAAGTGATCGACGGTGTGATCATGCTCATAGATAACCCTGAAGCAGACGTAAAAGAGTTAATGGCGGTGATCAAGGGCCCGGACTTTCCCACCGGTGGTATAATCATGGGCAGGGCAGGGATCTGGAACGCCTACCGCACCGGCAGGGGCAGTATCAAGGTGCGCGCCCAGGTCACCATAGATAAGACCGACAGCGGCAGGCAGTGTATCATTGTCAATGAAATACCTTACCAGGTAAATAAGGCCAGGTTAATTGAAAAAATAGCGGAACTGGTTAAAGAGAAAAAACTGGAAGGTATCAGTGACCTGCGCGATGAATCTGACCGCAACGGCATGCGTATTATGATCGAACTGCGGCGGGACGCCAATCCGCAGGTGGTTCTAAACCTGCTCTACAAGCACACCCAGATGCAGGATAGCTTCGGTGTGAATATGCTGGCCCTGGTAGAAGGGCGGCCCCAGACGCTGGGCTTAAAACAGGTGTTGTTTTACTATCTGGAACACCAAAAAGACGTTATTGTGCGGCGCACCCGCTTTGAATTGAGAAAGGCGGAAGACCGGGCGCATATTGTGGAAGGCCTGCGCACAGCCATCGCTTACCTGGACGAAGTGATCAAGACCATCCGGGCTTCCCGGACTACCGATATCGCTAAAAAGGCCCTGGTGGAAAAGTTCGGTCTTTCGGAAAGACAGTCTGAGGCTATTGTTGAAATGCGACTCAGGCAGCTGACTGGCCTGGAACTGGAGAAACTGGAACAGGAGTATAAGGAACTGGTCAGTAAAATAGCCTACCTTCGTTCGATTCTGGAAAGTGAGAAGAAAGTTTTAGAGATTATAAAAAACGAGCTTTTAACTGTAAGGAAAAAATTTGCCGACCCGCGGCGCTCCGTTATCTCGGACGAAGAATTGTCTGCGCTTGAGGCGGAGGATTTGATACCCGAGGAAGATGTGGTGATTACTATCACCAATCAGGGATATATTAAAAGAATACCCCTGGACACTTACCGCAGCCAGCGCCGGGGAGGGCGCGGCGTAATGGCTATGGGCACCAAGACTGAGGATTTTGTACGGCATCTTTTTATTACCACCACCCACAACTTTTTACTGTTTTTCACCAACCAGGGCAAAGTTTACCGCCTGAAAGTGTATGAGATTCCGGAGGCGGGCCGTCAGGCCAAAGGCATGGCCATCGTTAATCTTCTTTATGTGGGCAGTGACGAAAAGGTTACCGCTGTTATCCCGGTAAAGGAGTTCGGCCCCGATCAGTTCCTTTTTATGTCCACCAGATCCGGCATGGTTAAAAAAACTTCCCTGGATGAATACGATACCTCCAGACGGGATGGGATCATAGCCATCTCTTTGAAAGAGGATGACCAATTGGTCGATGTGAAACTTACCAGCGGCCAGGAGGAGATTATCCTGGCCACAGAGCGGGGTAAGGCCATCCGTTTCCCGGAGGAACAGGTACGCTCGATGGGCCGTAATACCCGGGGGGTAAAAGGAATCAACCTGGCTGCCAAAGACCAGGTGGTAGGTATGGAAATCGTACGCCCCGAGGCCTTTTTGTTTACGGTGACAGCAAACGGGTTTGGCAAGCGGACAGTGCTTTCTGGATACCGCGCCCAGATCAGGGGCGGCAAAGGGATCATAAATATTAAAGTTAACAAGAGGAACGGCCCCGTGGTAGCGGTTCAGGTTGTCAAGGGCGATGATGAAATAATGATGGTAAGCGCTGAAGGAATTGCTATCAGGTATAAAGCTGTGGATGTCTCAAAAATTGGCCGGGCCACCCAGGGGGTTACCTTGATGCGGCTTGATCTGAACGATACGGTTGTCGCGGTGGCGAAAGTCCACACAGACGAGTAAGGCCGGCCGGGAACGCTTCGTGATATTTGTTTTTTTAAAGCTATCACCTCAGGTGGTGGCTTTTTTTTAAACAATGCGCCGCACCGAGACAGGCCATGTTTTTTAAAAATATTAGGCAGAAAAAAGGCAAATCGGCATAATTAAATGATTGACACAATATGTTATCATTAACATATATTACAAATTGGCGGGGAGGGTTTATGATCAAAAAGACATGCAAAATAATTTTCATGCTTGTCCTGACTCTTTCCTTGTCATTTGCCGCCGGGGCGCTTTTAAAGAAAACCCTCTATTTTATTCAGCCTGTTATCGACCGCCTGTAACTGTTTCCGCCTGGACAGGCGTTTTTTTTTGCCCCAACAACTCTCTTGTTTTTAAATTTAAATTATTATAGAATAATTTGATAGTTAAAAAGCTTGATTGGGGGTATTTTTAGTGGTTAAAAAAGGAACCTGGACAGTAAAAAAAGGCCTTGCAGAAATGTTAAAAGGCGGCGTAATCATGGATGTCACAACTCCCGAGCAGGCAAAAATAGCTGAAGAGGCAGGCGCATGCGCCGTTATGGCCCTGGAGAGGGTTCCGGCCGATATCCGGGCCGCCGGGGGTGTGGCCAGGATGGCTGACCCAACTATAATAATAAGAATCATGGAGACTGTTACCATCCCTGTTATGGCCAAAGCCCGTATCGGACATTTTGTAGAGGCTCAGATTCTTGAGTCCCTTGGTGTGGACTATATCGATGAAAGTGAAGTGCTTACACCGGCGGATGAAAGCTATCATATAGATAAGAGCGCCTTTAATGTGCCTTTTGTATGCGGTGCGCGCAACCTGGGTGAAGCGCTGAGACGTATCGGTGAAGGAGCGGCCATGATCAGAACCAAAGGGGAACCAGGTACCGGTAACGTTGTCGAGGCCGTGCGGCACATGCGCATGGTGATGGGGGACATCCGCCGGGTTCAGAATTTACCGGCCGAGGAACTGATGGCCGCGGCCAAGGATATGAGCGCGCCCTATGAACTCCTGGTACAGGTAGCGGGGTTGGGGCGGCTGCCAGTGGTAAACTTCGCGGCCGGCGGCATAGCCACTCCCGCTGACGCGGCTTTGATGATGCAGCTGGGCTGCGACGGCATCTTTGTGGGTTCAGGAATATTCAAGTCTACAAATCCGGCCGCGAGGGCTAAAGCCATAGTTGCCGCCACCACCCACTATAATGATCCAAAGATTTTGGCCGAAGTATCAAAAGAGCTTGGTGAGGCTATGCCCGGCCTGGAAATACAGACAATCGCTCCTGAACAGAGGATGCAGGACCGGGGCTGGTAGAGCGGTCGTCGGTCGTCAGACGTCGGAAAAAAAGAAATTGTCACAGGATTAACAGGATTTAAAAAAGATTAACAGGATTAGAAAATTAAAAAAAGCACCAATTTGTTTAATAAAAAATTGATTAATACCGTTTAATAATATTTGTAAAAAATTTAATAATTGTTTTAAGAATCCTGTAAATCATGATAATCCTGTAAATCCTGTGAAAATAATAATTCTTTTTATTTTGTTTTTTGAAGGGATGTTTCTTAATGAAAGTGGGGGTCCTGGCCCTGCAGGGGGCTTTCAGGGAGCACCAGAAGTTGCTCGCGGATTGCGGGGTGGAGTCGGCCCAGATCAGAAAGCCTGAGCAGCTTGAGGGCTTGTCGGCGCTGATTATACCAGGCGGCGAGAGCACCACCATGGGCAAACTTTTAAATGAGTTCAACCTTTTTGAGCCTATTATAAAATTGGGCCAGGAGGGCCTTCCCATATTCGGCACCTGCGCCGGTTTGATTCTGCTGGCCAGGGATATAGCAGGCTCTACTCAGCCACGCCTCGGCCTGATAGACATGCGGGTGGAGAGAAACGCTTTCGGCCGGCAGGTTGACAGCTTTGAAGCCGATATTGACATAGCGGCTGTAGGAGCGCAGCCGTTCCGGGCGGTATTTATCCGGGCGCCGTACATTCTAAGCGTGGGAAGCGGTGTCGGGGCGCTGGCCAGGCACGGTGAAAAAATCGTTTTTGCCCGCCAGGGCAGGTTTCTGGCTGCGGCGTTTCATCCCGAACTGACCGGGGACAATAGGATCCACCGCTACTTTCTTGAAAAATGCCTTTAAACAAGCGGGGTAAACACTCTAAATATTAAGAATAGCGCGTCATTGCTAAACACTATTGCATAAAGATGTAAGTTGTAGTACTATTTTAGACATATTTAAAAAAACAGTGGACCCACAGAAAAGTGTGTCCCATTGGAAAACCCGGTGAAGGGGTAAAGTAATCGGTCGAAAACCTTCCAGAGAGCCGGTGGTGGCTGTGAACCGGCAGGATCGACAGGATGAAAAGGCTCCCCTGAGGGTGTTTGCTGAAAGCAGTAGTAGGCAGACACGGGCAGTTCCCGTTATCACGAGCTCGAGAGGAACGGCAATTGCCGTTCAATAAGGGTGGCACCGCGGGAGAAACCTCCCGTCCCTGTATTTATTTTACAAGGACGGGAGGTTTAAAATATTTCTAATCTTATTTAACTTAACACAAAAAGGGGGAGGTTTTTAAGTGATGCAAGACAAACAGTACTTGATGATTCCCGGACCGACGCCCGTACCACCGACGGTAACCGCCGCCATGAGCATGCCTATCCTTGGGCACAGGACCGATGCTTTTGCAAAAATACACGAACGGATCGTAGAAAAGCTGAAAATGGTGTTTCAGACTAAAAACGATATCTTTGTTATGACCAACACCGGCACCGGCGCCCTGGAAACCGCTATTGCCAATACCGTAAGCCCCGGCGACAAGGTGCTCTCTTTAATCACCGGTAATTTCGGGGAGCGCTTCGCCAATATCGCCAAGGCTTACGGCGCGGAAGTAATAGATGTTAATTTCGGTTACGGCAATGATGTGGACCTGGTGGTTGTCGAGAAAAAACTTGGGCAGCACCCTGACGTAAAAGTGGTCCTGGCAACCCAGAACGAAACGTCCACCGGTGTCAGCAATGACATCGCCGGCATAGGCGCGCTGGTGTCGAAGACTCCCGCGCTGCTGCTTGTGGATGGCGTCAGCGGAGTAGGCGCGATAGAAATTAAAGTAGACCAGTGGGGTGTGGACATGCTCTGCACCGCTTCACAAAAAGCCTTTATGCTGCCTCCCGGCCTGGCCATGGTCAGTGTTAGCGATAAGGCCTGGGAAGTGTCGAAGAAAAACAAATCGCCCAGATTCTATTTCAGCCTGCCTGCTTTTAAAAAGGTTTATGACAAATGGAATACCGCTTATACACCTGCTGTATCGCTCTTCTACGGCCTGGAAGCGTCACTCGATATGATGCTGGCCGAGGGATTGGACAATGTTTACGCCCGCCACGCTCTTTTGGCCAGGGCCACCAGGGCCGGCGTCAAGGCTTTAGGCCTGAAGCTGCTGGCTGAGGACCGCTGTGCGTCCAACGCTCTTACTGGTGTATGGGGCCCGGAGGGGATCGGCGCCGATGACCTCCGGAAAATCATAAAAAACAAATATGGTGTTACCTTTGCAGGCGGGCAGGGCGTTATTAAAGGTAAAGGTTTCCGGATCGCCCACATGGGTTTTTGCGACAAGATGGACGTTATTATCGCCATTAGCGCCCTTGAAATGGGTTTGGCTCAGGCTGGTTACCCTGTACAGCTAGGAGCGGGAATAAAAGCGTCGCAGGAAGTATTTTTAGGGAGGTAGTTTTAATGAAAGTATTGGTAATGGACGGTGTTGAGGAAGAGGGCCTGCAGTCCTTGAGACGGGAACCTGATATTGAGGTTGATATCCGGGGTAAAATGTCTGAAGACGAACTTGTGGGAATAATCGGCGAATACGAAGGGATGATCGTACGCAGCGCTACCAAGGTTACCGCGCGCGTGCTTGAAAACGCTCCAAAGCTCAAGGTGGTCGGCCGCGCCGGCGTGGGTGTTGATAATATTGATCTGGCCGCTGCTACCGCCAGGGGCGTCCTGGTGGTTAACGCACCCGGCGGGAATACCATTGCCGCAGCGGAACTTACCATGGCCATGATGCAGTCCCTGGCGCGCAACATACCCCAGGCTAACGCCACCCTGCGCTCCGGCAAATGGGACAAGAAGTCGTTCATGGGTGTTGAAGTGAGGGGTAAAGTGCTGGGTGTAGTCGGACTGGGCCGGATAGGTTCGGCTGTCGCTAAAAGAGCACAAGGCATGGAAATGAGAGTGGTGGCTTACGATCCCTATATCACGGAGGAAAACGCAGCTATACTGGGTGTAAAACTTCTGCCACTGGAAGAGGTCTTCAAACAGGCTGATTTTATCACCGTTCACCTGCCCCTGAACAAGGATTCCAAGCACCTGCTGGATGAAAAAGCTTTTGAGCTGATGAAGGAAGGGGTAAGGATTGTCAACTGCGCCCGGGGCGGCATAATAAAGGAGCAGGCCTTATATGAAGCCATGAAGTCAGGCAAGGTGGCCGGGGCAGCCCTGGACGTTTTCGAGAAAGAACCGAATACTGATAGCCCGCTCTTTGAGTTTAAAAACTTTATCGCCACTCCGCACCTGGGCGCTTCCACGCAGGAGGCCCAGCTCCTGGTAGCTGTAGATGTGGCCGAAGAGCTTGTAGCGGCGCTCAGGGGAGAACCGGTTAAAAACACCGTTAATATCCCGTCTCTCAGTCCCAAAATCATGGCTGTAGTCAGGCCCTATCTTACCTTGGCTGAGAAGATGGGTAAGTTCGTCGCCCAGTTGGTCAGCGGCCGGGTTAAGAAAGTAGAGATTACCTATAGCGGAGACCTGGCCAACCAGGAGGTCGCTCCTATTACCACCGCAGTTATAAAAGGCTTCCTGGACACTATCCTGCAGGAAATGGTCAACTATGTTAACGCGCCGCTGCTGGCCAGGAACCGGGGCATTAACGTGGTCCAGAAACAGGCGGGGGAAGAAAGTGATTACGCCAACCTGATCACCGTAAAGGCAGCCTCAGACAAGGAAGAAATAAATATTTCGGGCACCATCTTTGGACGTACTGATCCCCGTATCGTGTCCATAGACGGCTACCACGTTGATGCCGTTCCCGAAGGGTACATGCTTTACGTGCCACATATTGACAAACCCAGGATTATCGGGCCGGTGGGCAATCTCATCGGCACCCATAACATCAACATTTCCGCTATGCAGGTCGGCCGCTTAAAGGTCGGAGGCAAGGCGATCATGCTGCTGAGTGTGGACGCTTCTGTGCCGGAAGATACGATGGCGGAGATTGCCAAGATCGACGGAGTACTGGGAGTGAAAAATGTAAGCCTGTAAAAAAAGGCAGTGTGTTAAAATCTGTGAATGAATCCGGGCGCCTGTTAATCAGGCGCCTCAATGTTTTTCCGCTACACCCATTGTTTTACAAAGGCATGACCATGTAGTATAATATTAAAGCTGATTTAGACTAAAGTGAGTATTTTAAAGATCCAATTGGGGGCAAATAAATATGCTTGATCTGAAATTTGTACGCAACAATCCGCAGGTGGTTCAGGAGGCTCTGGATAAACGCGGATCTAAAGTGACTCTTGAGGAATTTCTGCGGCTGGACGAGGATCGCCGGGAAAAATTGTTTGTGGTTGAGCAGATGAAGAACAGGCGCAATGTTGTTTCAGAAGAAATCGGCCGGTTAAAAAAATCCGGCAAGGACGCGCCTGATTTGGTAGTGGAAATGCGGGACCTTTCCAGAGAGATCAAAGAAAAAGATGAAGCAGTCAGGGAGTTGGAGGAAAAACTAAAGGCCATTCTGCTTGATATTCCTAACATTCCGCATGAATCAGTACCGGTCGGGGACAGCGCCGCGGACAACCCTGTGGTACGCACCTGGGGCAAGCCGCGCGGTTTTGGTTTTGCGCCTAAGCCCCACTGGGAGCTTGGCGAGTCCCTGGACATACTTGACTTTGAACGGGCCGGCAAGGTCACAGGCGCGAGGTTCTGCTTTTACAAGGGCCCCGGGGCGCGGATGGAGCGGGCTGTAATCAGCTATATGCTGGATCTGCACACCAACTCCCATAATTATATTGAGATATTTCCGCCCTTTATGGTTAACAGCGACAGCATGGTGGGAACAGGGCAGTTGCCCAAATTTGCCGAGGACATGTTTAAAATAGAAAACACCGATTATTACCTCATTCCTACCGCTGAAGTACCGGTTACCAACCTGTACCGGAATGAGATTTTAGACGGTGAAAAGCTGCCGATACGGCACTGCGCGTACAGCGCCTGTTTCCGGGCGGAGGCCGGCGCCGCCGGCAGGGACACCCGTGGGCTAATCCGCCTGCACCAGTTCAACAAAGTGGAACTGGTCAAGTTTTGCCGGCCCGATGAGTCCTATGAGGAACTGGAGAAGCTGACCGCTGATGCGGAAAAGGTGTTGCAAACCCTGGGACTGCCTTACCGGACGGTGGTTCTGTGCACCGCTGACATGGGGTTTTCGTCCGCGAAAACCTACGACCTGGAGGTGTGGTTGCCCAGTTACCAGGAGTACAAGGAGATTTCCTCCTGCAGCAATTTCGCTGATTTTCAGGCCCGTCGGGCGGGGATACGCTTCAGGAACGGCAGGGGCAAGGCCGAACTGGTTCATACCCTGAACGGTTCAGGGCTGGCTGTGGGCAGGACGGTGGCCGCCATTATCGAGAACTACCAGGAGGCTGACGGGTCGGTTACCATACCGGAGGTGCTGCGCCCATATATGGGCGGTTTGGCCAGGATTGGCTGAAACAAGGGTGAAGGCTGGTTTTGAGGCAAGTTTATTGACACGGTTTTTGATCTATGTTAGACTTTATAATGCGTTATCCGACGACTGATTACCGACGACTGACGACCAATGTGGAGGGGTGTCCGAGCGGTTGAAGGAGGCGGTCTTGAAAACCGTTGGTCCTTAACGGGTCCCGTGGGTTCGAATCCCACCCCCTCCGCCAGCATACCTGAAGCAAGAAGCGGCAAGATTAAAATTGAATTAAAAATTTGGAGAGTTGGCCGAGTAGGTTGAAGGCGCTCGCCTGCTAAGCGAGTATACGGGCATAAACCTGTATCGAGGGTTCGAATCCCTCACTCTCCGCCATAAAGATGATTAAGGCGCGTTTCTACCGGAGACGCGCTTTTTAATTTAATTAAAAGTCAATCTTAAATTTTTTCATAAACCAGTCGTCGTCATACTTGCGCCTGGCCAAGTATTGATTCCGCTGCTCCATGGCGCCGCCCTTTAAAACACGCTGGTTTATTTTTTTGGAGGAGCCGGCCTGGTTGATCAAATCCAGGACTTTTTCAATCCGTTCATTATTGAAATGTGAGTAGGCCATGCGCAGCATATTGTAGAGAAAGTGGTCCATTTTGACCGGGTAGGGGTGTTTCTTGCGAAACAGGTGCAGTATTTTTACCGATGGGTTCACGTACAGCCTGTATCCCAAAAGCCACATTTTGAGAGAAAACTCCACGTCCTCATGGCCCCAGACGATAAACCCCTGGTCAAAGCCGCCCGCCTGCCAGAAAGCCCCGGCGCGAACCGCCACACAGCCTCCCGGCAGGAGGGGCGCCGTGCTTGTTTTCATTTGCGGTGGCGGGGGCAGCCAGACGACCTGGAGTTGTTCGTTCCAGGTCTGGCCATATCCAATGGCCGCCAGGTTTTCCAGAGAGCCTATAGCCGGCGAGACAGCATCAACCGAAGCGTCTTTAAAAGCATCCAGAAGGTTATCCGGCCAGCCCGCCGGCACTGTAATATGAGCGTCACAGAAGATCAGATACTTGCCCCGGGCGACCGAAGCACCCAGGTTTCTGGCCTGCGCCACCCCCAGCCCGGGGGTGGAAATAAATCGCAAACCGCTGCATTTGCCGGATTCTTTTAAGAAATCGCCGCAACAGTCGTCTGACCCGTCGTCCACAACCACAATCTCCAACTTCCCCAGTTGTGTGCCCTGAGACGCCGCCAGGATCGAGTCCAGGGTCATTTTGAGGTTTTGGCCTTCGTTTTTACAGGGGATGATCACGGATGCCTCTGGTTTAATATGGTCCTGCTTAAGCATGTTTCACCTGCTCCAAAAGGTTTTCTAACATTCTATTAGCAAGTGCCGCCAGGCTGACCAGCTTGAGAAAAATTTATTTAATAACAATTACCGGCAGGTAATAACAATGCTGTCCGACAACATGTAAGAGAACATCGCTTGACTACTAATAGCGATTTTGTTAAAATGGAACTTGCCACATGAAAGAGGCCCTAATAAAATGCGCCTGTAGCTCAGCTGGATAGAGCGTCTGACTACGGATCAGAAGGTCGGGGGTTCGAATCTCTCCAGGCGCGCCAAAAATAATAAAGGCTCCGGGAAACCGGAGCCTTACTGCATATTTACAATAAAAGTTCAAACTGCCAGCCTGGTTCGCTGACGGTTTGAATGATACTCTGTGTTAGCCTTCCCCTGAGGAAGGTTTTCTTTTATATCCAGCAGAATCTTGCCTTCGCCTGCCGGTCGTCCCTGTTGGTAAAGAGG
>Ga0265296_1002951_pt1 | contig 16424 bp, 14 predicted proteins | sample MunlanPumphouse1_FD_189073 | JGI IMG/M metagenome (GOLD analysis project Ga0265296, IMG submission 189073) | Groundwater microbial communities from a municipal landfill in Southern Ontario, Canada - Pumphouse #1 | ecosystem: Environmental > Aquatic > Deep subsurface > Groundwater | place... | reverse complement strand
CTCGGCAGAAAGGCTTCAAGGTGGACGACTTTTACGCCGCCCGCAGCAGGACTATCCCGCCGCTACCGTGGTCGAATATTGCTCCGCCGTTCTCAGTGCAGGCAGCGACGGTAGCTGGTTTGAGGTTTCAGACGCCTTCTCGACCCGGTGGGGAGAGCGTGAGCTTGCTTGTCGCCTGATGGTTGCCAAGAGGCGAGTACAGTAGATCTTGCTCGCGCTCGCCAAAAGTTCTCCGCCCCGGGATCGGATCGTTATCCGGCTTTTGGCAGGTTATATCAGAAAAAGACATTCTGGGTGCCTGATAGGTACGTCCGGGCGTGATCGGATCCTGCCGATCAGTCCCACAACAAATGTTGACCAGTCAATGGCACGGTCACTGTCAGCACCACGGTTCCCGACGCCCGGTCCATGTTCGAGCCAGCCCCTCACGCACAAGCTGATCGCCAAGTGATTGCCCCCCCCGAACAACGATCCGAAGCTTACGCCCAAATCGGTCTTCGTCGCGGTTTCCGATCGGCCGGACCTCGAAATCGCCTTCGTTCAACAGGTCGCGAAGCCGGTAAGTCGCCTTCATACCAAGCTGGTACTCAGAATCACACTTGGGTTCGCTGATCTCGGGGGTATCGATATCTGCGATCCTGATCTTCTCGCCCTCGAGCCAGAGGGTATCTCCATCAACGACGCAGGTGCGGCGTGTAATTCCGCAGAGCTCGAAGCGCGGTGAGGTGCTTCCGGCCATCAGCGAAAGCTTATTTGCGGGTTCTGAGGGGGAGATCGAGGTCAGACCGGACGCTGGCCAGTTCAATGCCAACATACCTCCAGCGAATACGATCGAGAACGCGCCTACACCCAACATCCACTCCTTGCGCCGACGCTTGTCGTGCTGCTTCTTCAGTTTGTCCCGGAAATCGAAGCGAACAACATTGTCATCCTTTGTGCCTCGACCTTCTTTTCGAGTCATCAAACTTGGCCTTCCCCACTCAGGCAATCGCTTCTTCATTATCCCTAGACGAACGCCTTTCATATGCGCGAGCCAATTGCTTGCCATCTTTCGAGCACGCTGCGGACATAGCCGGGCGTCTCGCTGTTTCTGGGAATGCCGCCAGCTCGCGAAACCGCTCCAGGTCCAGCATTATAGGCAGCGAGGGCGAGATGTATCTTCCCAAACTTGTCCAGCATCTCGCGCAAGTAGCGTGCCCCGCCCTCAATGCTCGCAACAGGATCATGCCGGTTCGTGATGCCGAGGTAGCGAGCCGTGCCGGGCATCAGCTGTGCCAGCCCTGCCGCGCCAGCGGGGCTGATCGCCATCGGATTGAAGCGCGATTCAGTCCAGATCAACGCCTGCAGCAAGCCAGTGGGTAGGCCGTATCGAAGCTCTGCCTCCCGCACATTCGCCAAATAGATTACCTCGCGGAACGAGGGCGCGAATGCCGCCTTGCGCAGACTCAAGTTCATCGCACCGTGTGCCGGAAGGGCCGGCTCGACAGCCTCAGGCTCTACAGGGGTCGCTCGATGTTCGAATATCGTAAAGGATGGCGTGTCTGCTTGGGCTGAAACCTGCACCGGGGAAACGCTCATCAGGAGCATCCCGATCCTTCCAAATCTGATCATCATCCATCTCGTCGCATTGCCTCGAATCGAAACGGAACGTATGGTGAACAACGAGGTGTAGGAAAGTACTATTACGCGCGCGATTGGGAGGAGAGGTCGCTCGCAAGGGGGCGGTATTTAGAGCTTGAGGAGCCCCGCATGTCCCACGAGTTATCCAGTCCTACCAGCTTGTCCCTTGCTTCAGCAGCAAAGCAGCTTTGCGAGGAGCTGGGAGGGTATTGGTCCGGCTCCAAGGGCATGGCGCGATGTCCCGCCCACGATGATCGAACGCCCTCGCTCGGCGTAACTCTGGGACGACGCGCCATCCTCTTTCATTGTTTTGCAGGCTGCGGCCAGGATCAGGTCCTGACTGCGCTCGCCGCACGAGGCGTCTCGCCGGAAAGCATGTTTTCGGGGAAGGTCGAAGCCGATGCAGGCCCCAGTGTCGGCAAGCCCGCCTACCAAGCGTTCGCAGAGCGAATTTGGCGTGAAGCAAAGCCAATCGACGGCACTCCCGCCAAAACCTATCTCCAGGCCCGCGGCATCCGCGCCGTCTCTCGCGCGCTCAGATTTCACCCTCGTACCCCGCTCGGACCGAAGGGGAACACGCAATACTTGCCTGCTCTGATCGCGGCAGTGACGATGGATCATGGGCTGGTCGGAATTCACCGCACGTTTCTCAACCCGCTGAGGCCCGCGGTGCCCCCTTTCGCCAACCCCAAGCGCGCACTCGGGAGCTTGGCAGCAGGCGCAGTTCGCCTCTTCGAACCTATCGACGGGCGGCTCGGCCTTGCCGAAGGTGTCGAGAGCGCGCTCGCTGCCAAGGCCTTGACCCAGATCCCTTGCTGGGCCTCGCTCGGCAATGAGCGTTTTGGCCTCGTGTCGATCCCGGAAAGCGTGAGCGAATTGCATCTGTTCGTCGACCATGATGCAGGCGGCGACATTGCCGAGGAACGCGCGCGCAGCGCCTACGCCTGTGAGCACCGAACGATCGTCACGCGTCGCCCGCGCGGGCACGGGAAAGACTGGAACGACGCCTTGCAAGCGTGGCTGCGGTCCAAGTCCTGACGTGAAGAGAGGGGAGAAGGCTTTTGGCCTGATGAAGCTCGGCCAGTGGACTGGGCTTCGTCAGGAGGTTCCAAATGCCCAACTCTGTTCCCGCTCTCTTGCTTCCCCCACAATCTGAACCGCTAGTCCTGCTAGCTGCTCGCACCATCGCCGCAAACCTAGCATCCGGCGAACCGATCACGCGTCGGCAGTTGTATACGCTTCTGACCGATCATTTCGGGGGCACAGACGCAGATGGGCGCTGGTCGGTGCGCGATGCGCATATCGCGTTGGAATTGGCTCAGACCGAATTCCTGCAGGCCAACGCACAGATCGACCTTACGGCTTCGGCAGCCGACGCCGACCGGATGTTCACAGCGTTGGAATCCGTACTGCCGACCCAGACCAATCGCAGCGACGAGCAGATCGAATGGCAGCAGTTTGCGACGCCGCCGCGCCTTGCCTGGCTTGCTGCTCGGGCCTGCGCGCTAGCGACTGACGAGCTCGTCCTGGAACCCTCGGCCGGAACGGGCATGCTCGCGGTCTGGGCCGCCAAGGCTGGCTCGCGCCTTGATCTCAACGAAATCTCGCCGCTTCGCCGCGATTGCCTGAGCGCCTTGTTCCCTGCGGCCCGAGTGACCGGACATGACGCTGAGCTGATCGACGAACTGCTCGATCCAGCCATCATCCCGAGCGTCGTGTTGATGAACCCTCCCTATTCCCACGGCATTGAGCGAGGGCACGATAGTCGCACTGGCTCGCGCCATCTGCGGTCGGCCTGGAACCGTCTGGCGTGCGGGGGGCGGCTTGTCGCGATCATGCCTGAATGGTTCGACTGTGCGAAGTTCCTGGCGGGGCTGAAGGAACCGATCTCGCTGCGGCTCAATGCCGCCGTCGAACGCGCTTTCGTCAAGCAGGGCACCGGCATCGCCACGCGGCTATTGGTCTTCGACAAGGTGGAAGGCTCCAATGAGCCTGTCGCTATCCGCACAAACGACTTTCGCCAATTGGTCGATCTTGTCGATGGTTTGCCGGCTCGCGCCAGCTTGGAGGCCGTTACCGAGCAATCGAGCCTTCCGGCTCGTGCGCCGTTTCGCCTGATGGCGGTGCCGCGCAGGCCGCTGCCGACACCAGCCAGGATCACGCCTCCAGCCTCCGCCATCGGGTCGCTCACCTACCGGTCGCTCGAAACCCCTGCGCCGCTTGCCCCTCAGGTCGGCCACTATCTGCCTTATCGCCCGAGCAGGATTGTGATCGATGGCGCGGCCGAGCATCCGACACCGCTCGTCGAGTCAGTTGCCATGGGGTCGATCGCCGCACCGATGCCCGAAGCTGTGCCGCAGCTGCCCGACAGTCTGGTTGCCAAAGGGCTGCTGTCGGCTGCCCAGGCAGAGACTCTGATCTATGCGGCAAGCGCTCATGCGCGCGATCTTTCCGGTCGGTTCGAGCCCGAAGACAAGGGCTGTTCGCTCAAGGCATCTGCGGAAGGCCAGACGTACCGGCAGGGCTATTTCCTCGGGGATGGAACGGGCGCCGGCAAGGGGCGACAGGTTGCCAGCGTCATTCTCGACCGCTGGGTGCGCGGGGAACGCCGCCATATCTGGATTTCGAAGAACGAGGCGCTGCTGGAAGATGCCCGGCGCGACTGGGCTGCACTTGGCGGCCTTCCAATCGACATCCAGCCGCTTGCGTCCTGGAAACTCGGCACGCCCATCGCCATGCGCGAGGGCATTCTCTTCGTGACCTACCCGACCCTGCGCTCGGGGCGAAACGACGCAACCCGCCTCGACCAAATCCTCGCCTGGGCGGGGGACCACTTCGACGGAGTCATCGTATTCGACGAGGCGCACGCCATGGCCAATGCTGCTGGCGGCGAAGGATCGCGCGGCAAGGTCAAAGGTTCCGAGCAGGGTATCGCTGGCGTGCGCCTGCAGAACCTCTTGCCCCGCGCACGCGTGCTCTACGCTTCGGCAACCGGCGCGTCCGACGTCAACAACCTGGCCTATGCGACGCGCCTCGGTCTGTGGGGACCGGAAACCGCCTTCGCCAATCGCGAGGCCTTCGTCGCTGACATTCGTGACGGCGGAATCGCAGCGATGGAACTGGTCGCACGGGACCTGAAGTCGCTCGGCCTATACACCGCGCGAGCATTGTCCTTCGCCGGCGTCGAATACGAGATCCTCGAGCATTGCCTGAGCGAGGATCAGATCGCGGTCTACGATGCCTATGCTGACGCCTGGGCGATCATCCACGCCAACCTGCGCGACGCGCTGGAGGCTACCCGCATCGTCGACAGCGAAACCGGAGGGACGCTCAACTCCGGTGCCAAGTCCACAGCGCTCTCAATCTTCGAGGGAACCAAGCAGCGCTTTTTCGCGCAGCTGCTTTTGTCGATGAAGCTGCCCAGCCTGTTACCAGCCATCGACGCCGCGATCGCCGAGGGAAACGCTGTTGTCGTCCAGCTCGTTTCGACCGCAGAAGCCATGCTCAACCGTCGGCTTGCCGACCTCTCGGACGATGAACGGGAAGCGCTTGAGATCGATCTGTCCCCGCGGGAATATGTGATCGACTACCTCGCCAAGAGCTTTCCTGTCCGGCTGATGGCCGTCTTTACCGATGAAAACGGCAATCCTCGCTCAGAACCGATGAGCGACGAACAAGGCGCGCCGGTACTTTGCCGATCGGCACTCGCCGCGCGCGACCGGATGATCGAGCAGCTCTGCGCCTTGCCGCCGATCGCGACCGCGCTTGATGCCACCATCGAACGCTTCGGCGTAGATCAGGTGGCGGAAGTGACCGGCCGAACACGCCGGCTCATCGTCGGCCGCGATGGTCGTCAGAAGCTGCAATCCCGGTCGCCGCGCGCCAATGTCGCTGAAACCCAGGCGTTCATGGACGGCGCCAAGCGTATCCTGGTGTTTTCCGACGCTGGAGGAACCGGACGCAGCTACCATGCCGATCTCGCGGCCAAGAACCAGGCTCGCCGCGTTCACTTCCTGCTCGAACCGGGCTGGCGTGCTGACGCAGCGATCCAGGGGTTGGGGCGAACAAATCGCACCAATCAGGCATCGGCCCCACTGTTCAGGCCGGTGACGACCGATGTACGGGGCGAGCGCCGGTTCATCTCGACAATCGCGCGGCGGCTCGACAGCCTCGGTGCCTTGACGCGCGGGCAGCGCCAGACCGGCGGACAGAACCTGTTCGATCCCGCCGATAATCTCGAGAGCATCTACGCTAAGGAGGCGCTCCACCGCTGGTTCGGTCTTCTGTTCACTGGTAAGCTCGAAGCGGTCAGCCTCGGGCGCTTTCAGGACCTGACAGGCCTCAGGATTGAAGCACCCGACGGGTCGATGGTCGATGACCTGCCGCCGATCCAGCGCTGGCTCAACCGCATCCTCGCACTTCCCATCGCCTTGCAGAACGCGATCTTCGATGAGTTCATGGGGCTGGTCGAGGCGCGGATTGATGCCGCGCGTCAGGCCGGCACGCTCGATCGCGGCCTTGAAACCATCGCGGTCGAGGATTTCACGGTCCTGTCCGACACGTTGCTGCGCACCGATCCGGCCTCGGGTGCGACCACCCATCTGCTGGAACTGGAAATTGCCAGAGCCCTGAAGCCGCTCACGCTGAAGCGGCTCGAGGAGCTTCACGGCCTCGCTGGGCAGCGGCAACGGCCTGTTCGAAATGCCCGCTCAGGTCGGGTTGCCTTGCTCGTGCCCGCCCGCAGCATTCTTGCTGATGACGGCACCCGCGTTTCCCGCTTCGAATTGCTGCGCCCGCTGAAGCGCAGCCACATAACCGAGGATCAGCTGGTTGAGAGCAACTGGGAGGGTATCTCCGTCGAAGCTTTCCGCGAAGCCTGGGCGGCCGAGGTTGAGGAAGCGCGGTCCAGCCACAAACGCGAGCGCCTTTATCTTGCGACGGGCCTCCTGCTGCCGGTCTGGGACAAGCTCCCATCCGATTTCGTAAGGGTCAGCCGCATCTCGGCGGCGGATGGCCGGGCGCTCCTTGGCCGGGAGGTTCCTGTCCATTGTGTTCCGGAACTGTGCCGGGCGCTGGGTCTGGAACGTGAGCAAACGCTGTCCACCGATGACATTGTCCAGACCGTCCTGGCGACCGGCCGAGCCATGGAATTCGCCGGCCGTGAGCAACTCATGGTCAAGCGCAGCCTGGTCAATGGCTCACAGCGAATTGAACTTACCGGATGGAGTGCGGCTCGCCTCGACTGGTACAAGGCCCAAGGCTGCTTCACGGAAATCATCCGCTACCAGACGCGGCTGTTCGTGCCGATCGAGGGCGCGGCGAGTGTGGTTGCCAGACTGGCATCAGCCGCATAGACCGTTGCCAAATGGCATTAAGTGGCGTATATGATGCCATATGGAGATTTGCCATGCTTGCCCTGCAACCCGTTGATACTGCCGTTACCGCTTTCCGTCCCGATCCGATTACCCAGGGCGAGGCAGCTGCCATGTTCCGGGCAGTCCTCAACCTATTCGGCAAATGGGAACTGACCGACGAGCAGGCTGCAACGCTGCTCGACATGCCGGTGCGATCCTATCGCCGCTGGAAAGCCGAAGGCCCCGGGCGCGTCTCGCGCGATGGCCGCGCTCGGCTGTCCAACCTGATGGGCATTCATAAGGCGCTTCGGATCATCTTCTCGGAGGCAACCCGCAGCTATGCCTGGATCAGGTCGGCCAATGATGCGTTTGGCGGATCCAGTGCGCTCGACGCGATGCTCGGGGGCGAACTCACCGATATCATGCGGGTGCGTCGCTACCTCGACGCCGAGCGTGGTGGCTGGTGAACGAAACGGCGGATATCCCCGTTTCTCGAGTTGAGTGGAAGGGCGCTGTCAGGATCATCCGCAGCGCCTTTCCGCCGATCGACCTGTTCGAAGACATCGCTGATCCAGCCGACTGGCCGCTGCTGATCTCGGCAGAGCAGAAGACCAATCCGCGCATCATGGCGACTATTGGCAATCTCGACCTCATTCCGGTCGAACGCCGCGTGGGCGGTAATGGCGCGTCCTACCTCATGGCGCCGTTCACCCACGTCAGCACGGATCGGCCAAGCCGCTTTACCGATGGCAGCTACGGCGTGCTCTACTTGGGCGACCGGTTCGAGACCGCACTGTTCGAGACGATCCACCACCATGCCCGCTTCATGGCCCGGACGAAGGAAGCATCTGGCTGGACCTCGCAGTTCCGGGAGATCGTCATGTCAGTCGATGCCGACTTGCATGATCTCCGAACTCTGGCGGGGGAGCCGGTTCCGGCGCTCGATCCCCACAGCTATGCCGCATCCCAAGCGTTCGCGCGGCATCTCAAGGCCGCGGGATCAAACGGCATTGCCTACCCGAGCATCCGGCATCCCGGTGGGGAATGCGTCGCGCTCTTCTACCCGGACTGCGCGTCAAATCCCCTCCAGGGGCGGCACCTCAACTACCACTGGGATGGAGCGCGCGTTGACCTCGTGCGTGATGCCGGATCAGGGGCTGTTTTCCGTATCGTCGATTTGCCGGCCGATCCTGTCTGACCGGATGAGTTGGGCTTCCGGCCGAGTGTTGTAGAATATGGGAGCACAGTGTCCGGCCAGCAGACTCAAGTCTGCGTACCAGCCTTCACGAATTCACGAAGGGCTTTGTCCGGCGAAACCGGGCCCTTGTACAGCGGGCTACATGGCGTCTCCGCTAGCTTGGCCGAAATCGCTAGGAGGTCGTCATCATCACCCTTTTCATAGGCATAGGCGGCCAGCCAGAATTCGGCCTGCTTAACGAACTCATTGAGGATGCCCACGGCACTCCGGTTCGCGGTCTTTGCATATTGGACCTTGTCCATCCGCCAGACTTCCTGAGCGATGAATTCGCTTGGGACGCCGTGCTCCTTCAGAACCAGCGCCAATTGTGCGGGGAATCTTCGAGCAAGCGTGGCCGCCGGGGCCAGCGGCATAAGCACGGGAAGCAGCGTGCGCTCAGAAACCAGCAAAGCCACCTGCGGCTTCCAGAACATCACCGTGGCATACCAATTGCCCAGGGCGGTGTCGCTTTGCCCAGGGGCAACGATTTCCGGTCTGATCCGATCGAGCAGTTTCTTGGTGCAATGGAGGCGGAGCATGGCGGTCCACGATAATGCTCGGTGTCCAGCGCGTCCACCGAAGCTGCCGGCCTCACTGCTGGAATGGCAAAAACCGCCTTGCTTCCAGGCATTCAGACCGCCGCTTCAGGTTCCTGATAGCTGCCGGTTGTTAACTCGACCCGTGAGGGCGGAACGTTCCGACCCATCCGCTTCTACGCGTACGTCTGAGCCAAGGTGCTGCTACAAGCTGGCTGCCTATTAATATTGATGCCCTCATACTGGCAGATCAACATCGAGCCAGCGGGCGTAAGCTCTTACATCGATCATCGGCACGGTAGCCTTTTCCTGCAGCCGCGCGATTAGCTCGAACAGAAACGCAGTGGCCGGCTTGCCAATGGGCGTGAGTGTGCCGCACCCATCGTCGTCACAGGAGAAGATGCCATGCGCCGCGACGCAGCCCAGGTCGAGACGGTCGTCGCTCCCAACCGTCGCTAACGCATTGGTCAATGGCTCTCCCAGCCCTGGACTCCAGTCGCTTTCCAGACTCAGCAGACCACCGATAATATGCTGTAGTGGCTTGGCCGGATAGGTGCCGCCTGCATGGGGAATCGGTAGGCTGGTGCGATGCAGACGCCGGACGCTGGCCACCTTCTTTCTAGCATAGGCGACCTGCTCGGCGTTGATCGACTGCTTCGCCTCGAAGACGCCATAGACGCTCTCAGCGGGAATCACCTTCTGGCCCTGAAAATTAAAGATGAAGGGCGAATACTGCCGATCGAAGACGACCACGTCGATCTGTTCGCTGAACTTGCCATCACTATCGACAACATGCGCCGAAGTCGCCTGATAGCGTTGGGGCAGATAGGTCTCCAACAGCTCCAGCCACACCGACTCACTGGCATCTCCCTTGGTGCCGGGATGGCCAAATGCCTTTCGCGCCCGTGCGAGCCGATTCTGAATATCGTCATGGAGTTCCGACAGCAGCGTTTGGATGGACCAGGTCATTTCAAGGCTCCTGATGTCTGCACCTCGTCACGGAACGGAGGTGTCGCGGTCATACCCTTCGCGATCTGTAGTGCGCGGGTGGGCTCGATGGGCCGGTCCGGATAGGCATCCAGCGCTATGGCAGGGAGCAGGCGTTGGGTGATGTCGGAGAAGGTGAACCCTGGCTTTCCCTGCGCAGCGCCGGTCGAGACGACCAAATCGTGGATCTGGGGCTGCGTGAATCCCAAGCCGCCCAGTCGCATGGATAGGATGTGGAAGCGCTGCTCGTCGTTCGGCCGCGCGAAGGCCATGACATCCGCCGCTCGCCTTCGGACCGCCGGGTCGAGTGCGTTCAGCCTGTTGGTGCACATGATGACAGCCGCGGGCAGGCGAAGGTTGGCGAGCCGGTCGATACCGCGGATGAAGGCGTTCACCCCGGCGCGATCCTCATGGTGCATTTGCGTCGCCTCGCGCGACTGCGCCAAGGCGTCAGCCTCGTCGACCAACAGGATGATGCCACCCTTGGCCTTGCCCGATGCCTTCAGGCGCGCGGCAGCCTGAACCGTGTGCTCGAACGCAGCAGAGAGAAGTTGCGTCATCTCGCCCACGCGGCCCTGCCCGCGGGTCGCCAGACTGAGAGGGTAGAGGGTGATCTCGATCCCTTCCTGCCTCGCGACCTTGTCACCGATGGTTTCCGCGAGCTCCGTCTTGCCGGAACCGACGTCGCCAGCAAGAACGACAAGCGGCGGACGACACAGGACGGCGTCGAGCATGGGCTTGGCATCGCCCTTTACGAACTTCTCCGCCCAGCGCTCCAATCCCTGCGGATTCACCAGCAGGCCAAGGATCTTGGCCAGCCGGGACTTCTGATCATCCAGACCGACCAGGCGCGCGAGCCGTTCCTGGGGATCAAAGTCGGGATATGTCTGGCGACGCTCGAACAGTTCGTCGAGACCCGGCATATTTTGCATCAGTAGCTCCTCACGCTGGAACGATCGAGAGCTCGGCCACCAGCGGAGTAGGTGCGATCAGAGGCAAGATACCCATTAATCGTCGGCTCAGACCCCGTCGTGCGCTGGACGGGAAGATCGCCTTCAAACTTCGTCTTTTCGCTGTCGGAAAGCAGGAAATAGGCCATGGAATAGTTCATGAAGCTGCCAAATGTCGCGCCGGATATGTCTTTGCCAGGCAATACCCGCCCAGGATCATCATCGCCCGCCGATGCCCCTGCCAAGTCCCGCGCTGCATACTTGAGGGTCGGCTCGATCCACTGCCCATTGCGCTTGAAGCCGTAGGTGACGTCAGCCAAATACCCGGCCTTCATCATCGCGACCGCCTCCTGCTCGAATTGAGTGATCTGCCAGTCGTAAGGTTGCCCATAGAGCCGCTGCATCCGCTTCAGGTCGGTTGCGATCTTGGCTGCCATGTGGCGCGCATGCGTCACGGTGAAGGTCGTGTTTTCCGTGTAGCTGTAGCTGGACATCGTGACCTCTCAGACCTGGAAGGTGGAGCCAAAGACCTTCTGCCAGTAGCCGACGGTCAACTGCTTTGTGGGAGCCGCCAATGCGGCATCGATGGCGTCGCCGGCGTCCAGGGCGGCATCCACGATCTCGCCCATGTTCGCCGAGGTGTAGAGCCGCGACACGTTGTTTTCGGCGTTTACCGGGTCGATGATCCGCATGGGATCGTAGAACGTGCCGATGCTGGAAAGAGGGTAATAGTCGGAGAAGGCAATGCGATCCTTCAACCCGCTGGTCGCGATGTAGGTGAAGAAGTGCTGCAGGGCTTCGGGATAGTCCGAGAGGTCCAGCCCGTCATCGCAAAGCTTGGCCATGATCATCTCGATCATGAACGACTTGAAGCGGAAGCCGTCGCGCTCCTGCTTCTGGCGCCTCGCCCAGAACTTCAGCAGCCGGACGACTTGGGCGAAATGCTTCTCCTGCGCCTTCTTGCGCTTCCCGGCGAACTCGAGGTGGAGAGGGATGCTGGTCTTCAGGAATGAGCCGTCCTCCTGGCTGACCAGGTTGCCATACCACTGTGCATCCCCGTCATAGAGGATCGGCACGACGTCCACATCCAGTCCGGATCCCCGGAAGGACACGGTGACCGAATAGGTCTGAGGCTGGACCTGATCCGGAGAGAAATTCGGAAATGCCTTCCGGAGGCGTTCCGCCAGGTAGGTCAGGAGCGCGCTGACGGAATGCGGCGCGTCCGCACCACTGATGTAGCAGGCCACGTCGATGTCGTTAAGCGAGCGCAGGGCGGTGCCCTTGGCCAGACTGCCCGACAGCATCATCTTCCGCAGCGTGAAATCGGGATGCTCATCAACATATGCTTCGAGCTTCTCGCGAAGCCGCCTCGCCTGCGCGCGATATTCCTGCGCCTTGTCCTGCGGGAGGTTCACTCGCTCTTCGGCAAAGCGCACAATATCGCGATGCCCAACATGGTCTCGGCTCATCGAATCGTCTCCGGAAGCCCTCCGTCCTTGACGCGGGCAGTCAGATGCGCGACTCGGGTTGCCGACCCGCTAGAAACAATATGGGTATTGTAACTATACCCGTCAAGGAACTATACACATGGTCGAGGACGAAAAGCGCCCCTGGACGCAGACCCGCCGTTTCGAGTTCATCGAATGGAAGCTGTTCTGGGAAGGAGCGTTGAACCGGAGCGACCTGGAGGAAACGTTCGAAATCTCAACGCCGCAGGCATCAGTCGATCTCCGGCGATATCGTGAACTGGCCGGTGACAACATTGAGTATGATGGCACAAGCCGGTCGTTTAGGCCCACCCCCGATATCAAGCCATCCTTCCTGAAGGCGTCCGCCGACCGCTTACTCATTCAACTGCGTGCGCTACTGACCGGGGCCTTGCCGCGGCGCGAAGTCTGGTTCCGCGACCTGCCGTCAATAGATATGGCGCCGGACATCGCCAGGCATGTTGATGCCGAATGCCTGCGCCTGATCCTCAACGCCATCCGGACCAAACAGTGCGTGGAGGTCCGATACCAGTCGCTCACCAACTCACGCACAAGGCAGATAGCGCCCCACGCCCTCGCCTTCGACGGATATCGTTGGCATGTTCGCGCATGGGCTTGCGATCGCGACGACTTTCGGGACTTCGTCCTGACGCGCATCGACAAAATCGATGCGGGCCCCAAGGCAGATTTCGATCCCGCTGACGATCTGGAGTGGAACAGGAAGATCACCTTGGACCTTCGCCCTCACGCCGGACTCACGCAGGAGCAGAGTCTGGCCATCCAGCGCGACTACGCAATGGAGGATGGAAGGCGTGAAATCGAAGTGCGGCTGTCCATGGCTTACTACTTCATCAGGCGGATGAACCTCGATCTCACCGATCTTCCTCCCGCCCGTGCCCAGATATGTCTTCAGAATTTGAGTGAGGTACGTCAAGCTATTGAACAAGCAAGAACACAAGCTAAGCAACGGGTTGCCGAGCGAAAGATGAGGAATATTGAGTGCGAATAATACCTCAATCCTGGTGCGGTTTGGGTGCTTGACTCGAGCGGCGGCAGCGTTGAGCGGCACCGGGAACGCTTACGCTGACGAGGGAATGTTCGGAACGTCCGCTTCCGCCTGATCGCTACCCTTAGCGGACAGTCCAGATTGCCCCAAGCATAGTCATTCGCCATTGCCCCGCGCATACAGGATATCCGCTGCGAACGCATTAGAGGGGAGTGGGCTTTGCCCTGATTGAGCCATTTGGGCGTCGATGGTCGATGCACCGGGCTCACAATCAGGAGTGTGTCCATGATCAAGTCGATTCCGCTGAACAAGCTCGTTCAGTCGCCCCGTAATGTCCGCCGTCACAGTGACCCGGCAGCAGATGCCGAGCTCAAGGCCAGCATCTCAGCCCATGGTCTGCTACAGAACCTCATCGTCAGGCCTGCGGCCAAGGGCAAGTTCGAGGTCGAAGCCGGTGAGCGCCGCCGCCGAGCGATGCTTGCGCTCTCGGACGAAAGGATCCTCGCCCGCGATCACGAAGTCACCTGCCTCGTGCTCGAAGACAGTGCGGAAGCCGCGGTCGAGACCAGCCTTGCGGAAAACTTCCACCGCCTCGCCATGAATCCAGCGGACGAGGCCCAGGCTTTTGCGGCGCTTGTCGCAGGCGGTGCGACGGTCGAAGATGTTGCCCGCCGGTTCGGCCTGACCATCCGCTTCGTCGAGGGGCGCCTGCGTCTCGCGACGCTTGCGCCGGTCGTGTTCGAGGCTCTTGCCTCAGGCCAGATCACTCTCGACATCGCCAAAGCCTTTGGCGCGACCTCAGACCAGGAGATCCAGACCCGCGTCTTCGAGCAGGTTTCATCGGCCTACTATGCGCCCAATCCCGACAGCATTCGGCGAATGGTCCTCTCCGGGACCGTCCGGGGCAGCGATCCCCGTGCCCGGCTTGTTGGCCGAGACGCCTACATCGCTGCCGGCGGCCGGATCGAACGCGAACTGTTCGATGACGATGACAGCGAATCCTGGGCCGATGTAGCCTTGCTCGAGAGCCTCGCGGCGGCGAAGATGGAAGAACAGGCGAAGGCGCTCGCAGCCGAGCAGGGTCTCGCCTGGGTCAAGCCCACGCTCGATCCCTATGCCAGCCATGATCTGGTCGAAGGGCTGGTCAGGCTTCCTGCCGAACCGGCGCCGCTCACTGAGGCGGAACTGGCGAGGCTCGACGAACTCGATGCCTCCTATGACGAGCATGCAGCGATCCTGGAAGATGAGGAGAGCGCCGAGGAAGCCGTGGCGGCGGCCGAAGCGGCTATCGAGGCCATCGAACGCGAGTGTCAGGAAATCCGGGCACGGCCGCCCGTCATCGCGGCCGAACTCAAGGCCGAGGCAGGGATGGTGCTGGTGCTCTCGCGCGATGGCACGCCGGTTCTCCAGCCGGTGTTCTACGGCGAGCGTCAGGCTGAACCCGCCGAGGCCGACGATGGGATCGAAGTCGTTGCTGGCGAGGAAGGTTCGGACAAGCGCCGGACGACCTTGTCCAAGCGCCTGGTCGACGAGCTCGCCATGCAGCGTCGTGACGTCCTTGCGCTGCATGTTGCCTCTGATCCGGGGCTTGCGCTCGACGTCATGGTCTTCACGCTGGCTGATGCCGATACGCATGACTGGCGGGCACGGGCCGCAACCACACTGCGTGCACCTCTTCCGGCAGGGCCGATCATCGGCTTCGAAGCCAAGGATGCTCCGGCCAGCAGCGCGCTTGCCGAGCTCAGGTCCAGTCTCGACGAAAGCTGGCGCGCTGGCGAAGATGCGACTTGCCGCTTCGACCTGTTCCGCGCGCTGTCCGATGACAGCCGCGCCGCTTGGCTTGGCTATGTCGTTGCCCGGTCGCTCGAGGCGAGCCTCAACATGGCGGGCGAGCGTCAGCTACCGTTCCAGGACCACCTCGGCAGCCTGATCGGCATCGACATGGCGCAGTGGTGGCGACCGACTGCGGCCAATTACTTCGACCGGGTGTCAAAGCAGGTGATCCTCGACGCGCTGACCGACGTCGGCGGCCTCGAGCTTTCCTCGCGCTTTGCCTCGGTCAAGAAGAGCGATCTCGCGATGAGTGCCGAGCGCGTCTTCGCAGGCACCTACATCACAGAAGTCGAAGTGCGCGAGAAGGCTCTGTCATGGGTGCCTGAGGTCATGCGCTTCGCTCCCGCTGCGCCGGATGCTGGCGAGCCCGAGATTGACGCCACTGACGCTGAGCGCCGTGTAGACACCGAAGATCAGTCCCCCCGCGAGCTGGCCGCCTGACCTCCTCCTGACAGGCAAGGCCACTCGTACCTTGAGAAGCGGTCCTTCGGCTCACGCCGGAGGGCCGCTTCCTTTTTTGGAGAAGAGCAGAGGGGGCTCGGGAACCTGTGGCACTGACCGGCGAACCCGTCGCCGACTGTCCAGATGCCTCAATCAGGAGACCCATCATGGCCTATCGCAAGGGGCAGAGCGGCGGCTTGTCGCCCGCCACCCGCATCACCCAAGAAATCATCGCGCGTCTGGAAGCCGGCACGAAGCCTTGGATCAAGCCGTGGCGCGGCGTGCCCGTTTCGCGGCCCCTGCGGGCCTGCGGGATTCCGTACCGGGGCATGAATGTGTTCTGGCTGTGGATGGTTGCCGACATGTGCGGTTACGCCTCGCCGTTCTGGATGACCTACAACCAGGCCAAATCGCTCGGTGCCCAGGTCCGCAAGGGCGAAAAGTCGACCATCGCGATCTTCTACAAGAGCTACACCAAAGAGGTGGAAGCCCCCGATACCGGCGAAAAGACCGACGAGGCCCGCCGGGTGCTCAAGGCCTATCCAGTCTTCAATGCCGATCAGGTCGAAGGTCTGCCCGAGCGCTTCCATCCGGCTGCAACGCTGGAGCTGGTCGAGCCTGAAGGGCGCGAGGCCGAGCTCGACGCCTTCTTCGCCGCCATCCCCGTCAATCTGCGCCACCAGGGTTCTGAAGCCTATTACGAACCCACTGCAGATCGCGTCACGATGCCGCCGACCAGCCTGTTTTCCGGCTTCGATCACTATTATGCCACGCTCGCCCACGAGCTATCGCACTGGACCGGCCATACCAGCCGCCTGGGGCGTGATCTCAAGAACCGCTTCGGCACGGCGGCCTACGCCGCTGAGGAGCTCGTCGCCTTATCTGGACAGTCTGCGCCGCCCGCAACATTGCAGTAAGGTCGGCGATGGACGCCCACGGTAGGCAGTAATCAGGCTGGCCGTAGCGCTGACCC
>Ga0265296_1002950_pt1 | contig 16425 bp, 17 predicted proteins | sample MunlanPumphouse1_FD_189073 | JGI IMG/M metagenome (GOLD analysis project Ga0265296, IMG submission 189073) | Groundwater microbial communities from a municipal landfill in Southern Ontario, Canada - Pumphouse #1 | ecosystem: Environmental > Aquatic > Deep subsurface > Groundwater | place... | reverse complement strand
CTGATCCGGCGAGCCAAAAGCCACAAAAACCAACTGGGGCTTATAGGCGACGACTATCGAGAAGATATTAGTTTCTTCGTCTTTCTTGGGATTTTTAATATTTTCTATCCCCTGTATACCTTTGAACTTAGCTTTGGGAAATTGTTCTGCGTAGCACTGAGCAAGTCGAAGTGCCAAATTTTCTTTTCCACCAATCATCAGCACTCTTAAGCGTCTATCTGACGCCACCTTTATGAGATCTTCCATCAGACTAACCCCTGTTACCCTTTCCCTTACTTCGACTCCAAGCCATCGGCCTGCCAGGACAACCCCTATCCCATCAACTATTTTAATTTGGGCTGTCTCTATAACCCGTTTAAATGATTCATTTTCAGTAGCAACCACTAAGTTTTCCGGGTTAAGGGAAACGATATGGAAGAATCCTCGGGGTTGACCTATGTATTTTATAATTTTCTCTAGGATAGTGGATTTGGTCTCTGGAGTAATTGTTATTCCTAAAATTTTATTTTGTTTCATATTGGGTCAATTACTATAGGAAAATTGTTAAAGATTAAATATTAAATATTAAACCGATTTTGTTCAAGTTATTTTATAGTTATTTTTATTGTTTTACAAATCTAAATACTACTTAGTCGGCATATTTACGTCTTTTATTTTAACAAATACTATATTCTTTTATTTTTAACTTTTGAATTGTATTTTTGATATTTGATATTTGATATTTGATATTGCTTCTATTACTATCGGATAGCATCTTTAAAACTATCTAAATTCTCGATAGCCATACCAACTCCGCGAATCACGCAAAATAATGGTTCATCAACAACAAAAGAAGACACGCCAGTATAATAAGTAATATATCGATCAATATTGGTAAGAAGTGCTGTTCCACCTGACAAAACAATTCCTTTATCAACAATATCAGCTGCTAACTCCGGCGGAGTCTGGGACAGAACCTCTTTAATGCCATCAAGAATCGTTTTTAAAGGTTTAACCATGGCCATATTAACAGCTTTTTCGCCGATTTCATAGATTTTCGGCAGACCGGTCTGGAAATCCCGGCCTTTGACTTCCATCGTCCGTTCTTTAACCGACTCGGAAACAGAAGAATCGATTAAAGCGTTACCAATCTTAATTTTTATATCTTCAGCAGTCCTTTCGCCAATAATCATATTATGTTTTTTTCTCAGCTCAGTCATAATTGCTTCGTCTAATTTTGTTCCGGCCACCCGGACCGTCTTATAGACGACTAGCTGACCTAAAGAAATAACAGCAATTTCCGTAGTCCCACCGCCAATATTAACAATCATGTGACCAGAAGCCTGCGAAATCGGCAGTTTGGCGCCGATTGCCGCGGCTAGCGATTCCTCAATCAGATAAACATCAGAAGCGCCTGCTTGCTTACAAGCGGCAACAACCGCTCGTTTTTCCACCTGAGAAGCGCCGCCGGGAATTGAGATCATCACCTCTGGCCAAAAAACACTAGACTTTAATCCTTTTTTCAAAAAATAAGTAATCATAGCTGATGTAGTCGTGTAGTCGGCAATTACTCCTTCTTTCATCGGCCCCGCCGCCACAATTGAACCTGGAGTTCGTCCGATCATCTCCCGAGCGTCATTGCCAACCGCCAAAATTTTTTTATCTTCCAAAGAATAAGCAACCACAGTTGGTTCGTTTAGAACAATACCTTCACCCGCCACATAGACTAAAGTATTGGCGGTTCCCAAATCAATGCCGATTTTTTTCCGGAAGAACATATTATATTTATTGTATAATATTGAGTACCGAAAATGGAAGATGGGTATAGATACAGGTTAAGAAGTTTGAAGATAGAAGTTAGAAAATCTATCTTCCTACTTCCATTTTCCTAACTTGTTTCCAAACCTAATTTCCATTTTCTAATTTCTGACAGAATTATTTTATGAAAATAGTACCAAAATTGATATTTTTTGTTCTATTTATTGCTATTTTAGCTATAGTTATTGCCTACGCCCGTGGCTATCGACTTGACCTGGAAGAAAGATCGGTCAAATCAACCGGCATTATTAGTGCTACCTCAAATCCTAAAGCCGCCAAAATCTACGTTGATGGCGAATTAAAAGGCGTCACTGACACTAATCTTACTTTAGCGCCTGGTAATTATTTAGTCGAGATAAAAAAAGACGGCCATACCAGCTGGACTAAAAAAATTAATCTTAAAGGTGAGTTGGTAATTAATGTCGATCCGGTCCTTTTTCCGATTAATCCGTCTCTCTCTCCTTTGACTAATTTAGGAATTACCAAAGCCGTAGCCACTGAAGATGGCGATAAAATCGTCATTATTGCCAATGAAGCAATCTATCTTTTTGATGCCGGCAAAAAAACCCTGCCTTTTTTTCCGCCTTTAAATAAAATTATTAGCCTGTCTCTTCTTCCGAGCATTGTTGATTTTACCAACACTAAAATAATCTTTTCCCCTGATCAAAAACAGGCAATTTTTGAATTTGAGCAAAATAGCTATCTCCTTTCTCTTCAAGAAGACAATCTTAATCCTTTAGAAGTAACATTATCAAAAGATACTCTTATTGAAGCTTGGCAAAAGGAAAAAACTAAGAATTTTAATAAAATTTTAGAGACTTTTCCCGAAAATTTTGACAAAATTGCCTCAGATTCTTTTAATATTATTTCTTTCTCACCTAATGAAACTAAGGTTTTATACCAAGCCAAAGAAAATATCGAGCTGCCTTTAATGATTAAACCAGTTATGATTGCCACTAATCAAACTCCGGAGGAAAGATTAATAAAAAAAGGAAAAACATATGTTTATGACCGCAAAGAAGACAAAAACTTCCTTCTATCTTCTACCTTTAATCCTCTACTTTCCAGCTTAAAGTGGTATTCTGACTCTCGTCATCTTATTATTGAAGAAAATAAAAAGATTTCTATTGTTGATTATGATGATACTAATAAACAAACTGTCTATTCCGGGCCGTTTGAAAGCGATTTTTTCAACCCAACCAATGACGGTAAAATAATAGTTTTGGTCAATCTTAACTCACAGGTCAACGAACTGCCGGATTTGTATTTAGTCGGCATTCGTTAAATGCTAAATTTAGATTCGGTAAGGTAATTTTTATCACTCAAAAGGTGAAAAAATTTTCGGTATCAAGCTTTTTTATTCAGCCACCCTAACCGCAAAAATAAGCAGACGTTTGAGGGTCGTGCCCGGTGGCCAGCAGGTCTGCAAGGTCAAGAACTCCCGGTTGGTTTTTCTCGTTAAATACTGGACTTGAGACGGGTCAACTATTTCCCTTCCAATCACCCGGTAGACATAACGTTGGCCCTGATAAAAAAGATTTATTTCATTATTTTTTTCTAATTTATATAAAAGGTAAAAAATCGCATTATAAGTAGCAATATTCCAAAAATAATTGGTTGAGTGAGCAAAAAGGAAGATATGGCCGCCTTCTCCGGGAAAAGCTGTCCCTAAAGTATGAGCGACTCCTTTATTCAAAGCGTCAAGATAAATTTTTTCATTGCTCGCATCAGTATTCGCTAAAATTTTAGCATTAGCGCCAATTTTGGGAACAATAATGCTGAAGTTTGGATCTTCCGGAGTCAGGACTTCAACCTGCTTGATGTTAAATGCCTTGGCTAATAAACCTTTATTTTTTATTTCCGGTTGTTCAAAAGTTATCGTATCGGCAACAATATATTGCTTGTTGAATTTTGCATTAATAAAGTATCTTATTTCCTCTTTAACCGGCTGCCAAAAGGTCTTAACAATCATAAATAAGGAAGCAAACAGCAAAAAATTACCTATGGTTCGGAGGATTAAAATTCGAACATATTCACTGGTTTTTAGACGATGGATATGATGACGAATTAGGCGGGATCTCTTAATTTTTGTGGCGTTTTTCATCAGTATCCCCAGTAGGAATTGAACCTACATCGTAGGTTTAGGAAACCTATGCTCTATCCGTTGAGCTATGAGGACTTATAATTATTATAACATTTATAACGCTTATTTTTTGCCCTTGCGATACTCCATTCGCTTTCTAAAAAGATTTTCTCTAAATCCCCCTTCTTTAACAAACTGTTCTTCCATCCAGCGCAGTTTTTGATCGAGGAGTTGATTGGTCTGATTGATCAGGCAAACCATAGCGTTAGCGCTAGATTCTGCCGAAGAAATATAATCTTTATAATTTTTATAACTGTTATAACGATTATAAACTAAGGCTCTAACTTTTTTAGCCTCCGGAGAATCTTTAGACCAAAACTTAAGATTGTGTTGTCTTAGATAATCTTGATAATCATTAAGTAATTCTTCTAGTGATCCGCGGGTTACTCCAACCAATTTTATTCTACTTTCAATACTTTTTTGTAAATATCCTTCGGCAATATTTTGTTTGCCGGAACGGGCTGATTGTTCCATCTGATCTTTAGTACGAGACTTCCAGTCTATATAAAGCTTACAAAATTCAACCGTAAAATCATGAATAATCTCAGATTGTTTATAAAATGCCAAACTCTTATAACCTTGGTTTTCCATATGGTTTTGCATACGTGTTATAATAATTATAATCTTTATAAATATTATAATGATTATAACGCTTATGTTTTACGTAATCGAAGGCATTGACGGAGCTGGCTGCGAAACTCAAGGAAAAAACTTGGTAAAACTCCTTAACGCTAATAAAAAAACTGCTTCGTTAATCAAATATCCTGATTATGAACGAAACGTCGGTAAATTAATTAAAGACTTTCTTTATCAAAATAAAAATCTGTCCGGCGAACAACAATTTTTGCTTTATTCACTTCAGTTTTTAATGGATAAAGAGATTATTGTTGAAAAAAGAAAAAACGGAATTTTAATTGCTGACCGCTACTTCACCACTACTCTATGTTATCAAACTTTAGAAGGAATCAGGCTTGAAAAAGCCTTAAATTTTGCTTCGGACTTTGGGATTGAAAAACCTGATCTGGTTTTTTACATCAAAGTTGATCCTGATATAGCAATAAAAAGAAAGTTCGGCGAACAAAAAGAAAAAAACCGCCGGGAAAAGGACTTTGACTTTATCAGAAAAACCTATACTCAATATGAAAGTTTAGTCAAAAATCAAGTTTGGACAAAATGGGTGGAGATTGATGGAAATAAAGGAATTGAAGAAATAACAAAAAACATCTATAATAAACTAGTCCAAAAATCAAATATCAAAGATCAAAAACAAGTTTAAAGTTAAAAAACTTTGAGTTTTAAACTTGACTTTGATGTTTACATTTTGATCTTTAAACTAACAATGAATAATCTTGTTGAAAAAACATTGATAATAATCAAGCCCGATGCCGCCAAGCGCGGTTTAGTCGGTAAAATTATCGAAACTTTTGAAAACGTTGGCCTGAAACTAATGGCAGGGAAAATGCTTCGGCCGGACAAAGAAGTAATTAAAAATCACTATCCGGGAACAGTTGAATGGATTAAGGAAATGGGAGAAAAAACTTTAATTTCTTTTAAACAGTCGGGAAGTAATGTTATGGAAACGTTTAAGACGGAAGACCCTAATAAGCTGGGACAGTTTGTTTACGAACGTTTAATTAAATACTGGATGGAAGGCCCGATTATTGTTATGGTTTGGCAAGGAGCAAATGCGATTACAGTTGCTCGAAAACTGCGCGGCCACACCATTCCGGCTTTAGCTGACCCGGGAACTTTACACGCCAGCTTTTCTTTTGACTCCTCTCCCCTATCTGCCTCTCAAGACCGAGTCGTTAAAACCTTTGTTCATGTGTCAGGATCAACGGACGAAGCAAAAAGAGAAATTGATTATTGGTTTGGGAAATTAGATTTTAAAGAGTATAAACGTGATATAGATGAGCTGTACCTTAAATAACTAATTAGATATTAATGAAGATTTACACGGATTAGAAGCGGATTGTCACGGATATTTAATCTGTGAAAATCAGCTTTTTAATCAGCGGTAATCTATTTTTATGCAAAAACAAAAAGCTCTAATTATTATCAAGCCCGATGGTGTTCAACGTGGACTTTTGGGAAAGATCATTACCCGTTTCGAACAGGTTGGTCTAAAAATTATTGGCTTGAAATTTATCTGGGCAACTGAAAAACAGATTGTTGCCCAGTATCCGGAAACCGACGCCTGGTTTAAAAAGGTCGGCGAACGGACGTTAACTAATTATTCAAAAAAGGGACTGGACGCGAAAAAAGTCTTTGGCACCAATGACGCGATCCAAATCGGACGGACGGTAAAAAAATGGTTAATCACTTATTTTCAAGAGTCTCCTGTTCTAATCATGGCTTTAGAATCATATGATTGTATTGAAATCTGTCGTAAACTTTCTGGAAATACTATTCCTGTTCTAGCCCTTCCTGGCACAATCCGCGGCGATTTTTCCCATGATACAATCGATCTGGCTAACGAACAGAACAGGCCGCTTCGAAATATCATTCATGCTTCTGACACAGTCGAGGATGGAGAAAAAGAAATCAAGGTTTGGTTTACTGAAGAAGAATTATTTGAGTACGAAAAAGCTGATGAAAAATTTATGTACCGTTTAACTTAAATATTTTCTTTATTAATTCTTTGACTTTTTTTTGAAAATCCACAAGATCTTTGTTATTTGTTAAAACAAAATCACAGTAAGCCAAACACTTACCTACCTGCTGACCGGATTTGTTTTGACCGACGCCCAAGTCGCGGCGGTCAACCTTGACAAAATCATTCCAATTTTTCGGATCCCAAGGTTTTGAACGCTGCATGAGACGTTTAAACCGTAGCTCCCGTTTTGCCTTTACGCCAATCAGGATAAACTGAGGAAGTTTTTTCAGATATTCAATTTCTCCCGGGTTTCTAATTCCTTCTATAATAACTTTTTCTTTACTTTGTTCAAGAAGAGTTTCTATTGTCCGTCGAGCTAATACCCCGTCTCCTTCCTTTTTCCTCAACTCATCACCCATGTCTTGAAGCGTCTGACGAGTAAATTCTTTTGTTCCTTTTTTCTTTAGTTCATTATGAATGATCGATGATAAAGAAAAAGAAATAAAACCCAGTTCTTTAGTTAAGTATTCGACTAATATTCCTTTTCCTGAGGCAATCTGGCCAACAACGCCGATTATTAACATAAGATTAAAGTGCAAAGTGCAAATATCAAAACCAAGTTCAAATCTAAAAGTCTTTAAACTTTACACTTGTTTTTGATCTTTGATATTTGATTTTTGACCTATTTTTAAAGTCCATATATTCTCTTAATAGTCTCCATAATCTTCTCTCCCCAAAACAACATAACAACCGTTCCTATTACTAAAAATGGCCCGAAAGCAATTTTACTTTTTATTTTTTTTCTTTTCAATATCAATAAAACTACTCCAACCATCGCTCCTGTTACAAAAGCAATATATAGGGCCAGAAAGCCTGACTGCCAGCCTAATAAAAAACCAATATTAAAGGCTAAAAAAACATCACCTAAACCCATCGCTCGCTCGCGGGAAAGAAAATAAATAAGAAAAATTGGAAAAGAAACAATCAAACCCAAAATCAAGAAATTAATAGAAATTACTAGAAATTGATTGAAATTTGTTGTTAAATGATAAAAAACGGAAAAAATAAAAAACGCCGCCTGAATATAGTCAGAAATCAGATGATATTTCAGGTCGGAAACGAAAATAACTATTAAACAAGAAACTATTCCTAGAATTATTATCTTACCCACGACCGTGGACAAGATAAGTGTTTGAAAGTTGAAAACTAAAACAAAAATTAAGCCCGTGACTAACTCTATTAGAGGATATTGAAAGCTTAATTTTTTCTTACAACAATGGCTTTTTCCTTTTAATAAAAAAAACGAAATTACCGGAAATAGGTCATACCAAGCTATTTTTTTCCCACAAAAATCACAACGCGATCGTCCGTTAATTGATTTATCTTTAGGTAAACGATCAATTAAGACATTTAAAAAGGAGCCGATGGAAGCGCCAATTATAAATAAGAAATACGGTGGAAATACAGTAGAAATAAGTTGAGATACAATCATATTTTTATTATATTATAGTTTTAATTTTGGTTCATTAAGCCGTTGACGGTAAAAAGCCTCTATCTGCCGAAGACTATCATTTTCCGGCAACAATCTTAAAACCATCTGTAAAAAATCCTCGGTCTTTTTTTGATCTTTTCCATGAAGAACAAGCAGTTTTGCCAAATTTTCATAAGCCAAATAATACTGACCGTTATCGATTGACTTTTGATAATACTCGGCGGCTTTTTGATAGTTTTTTTCACGTTCGTATGATGCGCCTAAATTATTCCAATTCACCCACCAATATGGCGCCAGATTAGTAGAAATTTCAAAATATTTTTTTGCTTCATCATACCGACCAACCCTGAATAATTCTACTCCCATGTTATTTTGCAAATCAAAACTGCTGGTTTTTTTGATGTCGTGGCCGAATAAAGTCAGGCCATTTCGCCAATCTAAAGTTCTTATAAAAGTTCTGATTGAAAATATTGAAATAATAATTATTGCAAATGAAAATAAAATTTTTGATATTTGATATTTGATATTTGATATTTTTATGATGCTTCCTATCATCCCCAAAAGCCCAATCATCGGAAAATATAGCCAGCGTTCGGCAACTGTCATATTAAGCGGAATAATCTGTAAATGAGGCAGTAGTTCTATTAAAAACCAGAGGAAGAAAAAGAAAAAAATTTTATCTTTCTTTTTTATAGAGTAAATAATAGCGGTCAAAAAAAGCATAACTTCTAAAATTAAAGGTAGAAAAAAATTATTGAAACTGACTGAATTGATTACCCAGTTTTGAGCAATGGCTAAATTCATTGGATAAAAAAATTTGCTAAGATAGTACAAAATGATTGAAGGTATATTAATTAACCGGGTGGCCAAAGAAACACGCATAATCGGGAAAAGACCCTGACCTTGGACATAAGTATTACCACTTGAAAACCTAACCAACAAATAAATCATTAGTAAAATCACTGCAAAGATAGAATAGCTAACTAAAACATTATTCTGTTTTCTTTTAAAGAGAACCAAATAACAAAAAACTAAAACAAAAAAAACTATGGCAGTTTCCTTCATTAGAAGAGCGATTAATAAAAGGACAGTCGATAAAAAAATTTTAGTAATTGAAAGGTTTTCAGAACTGACAAATAAATATAATCCGGTTATTCCTGTAAGAGTAAATAAAATCTCTTGCATAGCGGATACAAAAGAAACCGCCTCAACATTGGCTGGATGAATTAAAAAAATCAAAGCCAGAATTAGTGAGATCGTCTCTTTAAAAAAACGCCTAAATAAATAATAGATTAATATTGCTGTTGCAATATGAAAGATTAGCTGAAAAAAGTGAAAAAAAAACGGTCGCGGCCCAAAAATATTATAAATAGTCGAATAAACAGCTGAAATTGCCGGTCGAAAATAAACATTAGCGGGTATTGAACCTGCTTTTTGAAACATCACTTCATCATCCCAAACAAAACCATTGGAAAGAGATAAACCGTAGATTAAAAAACCCAAGACAACAATAACTGAGATTTTTTTCACAATATTTATTGTATCACTTCATTAAATATCTGTGTTAATCCGTCAACAATCCGTGAAAATCTTTGCTTTCAAATGGTCCAATCATAGCGAAATTAAGTTTTTCCGGTTTAAAGATTTCTCCTGCCAGCTGAGTTATTTCATCAACCGTCACTGCCTCGATTTTTTTAATAATTTCTTCTGGTGTCTCTATTTTATTCTGGAGAATTTTTTTCGTGCCAAAAAATGAGGCAATGTTCATTGAATCTTCCATTGAGAGCATCAGGCGGCCTTTAATCATCTCTTTTACCTTTAGCAGTTCTTCTTTTTTTATATCGCCGGATTTAATCTTATTATGTTCTTCCAAAATTGTCTTAATTGCTTCTTTGATTTTGTCTAAATTATTGGTGACGCCGGCTTGAGTGACAAAATTGCCGCAGTCATGATAAAATTCGCCGCCTGAAGAAATATAGTAACAAAGGCCACGCCGTTCTCGCACTTGAATAAATAATCGTGAAGACATTCCCCCACCTAAAATCGTTGCTAATAAATTCATGGCATATTTTCGATTATCTTTAAAAGAAAATGCCCGAAAACCCAAAGAAAAATGCGCCTGTTCGGTTTTTTTGTATTTAATTAACATCTGAGGCTTTGTTTGGTTCTCTTTTATCTTAATAAAATCTGCCCGTTCGCCATTTTTCCAATTAGAAAATTTATTTTCTATTATTTCCAAATAATCAGAAAAGGGCGAAGACACCTCCCGCTTAGCGGGATCGTGTCGAGCCTTTCCGGATAGATTAGAAAGTCCGCCGGCAACAACGAGGACCGCATTATTCGGCTGATAAAGACTATTGATATAATCTGTGAATATCAATCGATTAAACGATTGAACTGTTTTCTTGGTCCCGGCAATATCAAATCCCAAAGGACTACCTTTATATAGTAAAGTTTCAAAAATCTCCCCCACTTTACGTTGTGGTATATCTTCATACATATTAATCTCTTCAACAATCACTCTTTTTTCTCTTTCAATTTCTTCCTCCAATAATCGCGGTGTCTGGATCATGTCAGCGATGACATCAATCATAGTTTCAAAATACTTGTTAGTCGCTTTTATCCAATAACCTGTATGGTCTTTTGAAGTGAAAGCATTAAAAACTCCGCCAAAACCTTCGATCGTCGAGGAAATGACAAAAGAATTAGGATATTTTTGACTGCCTTTAAAAGCCATGTGTTCAAAAAAGTGGGCAATCCCATTATTTTTTTCATTTTCGTAGCGGCTGCCGGCGCCGACTAAAAGAAGTGTTGTTAATGTTGGAAAAGTCTTAGTATCTATAAAAATTACCTGTAAGCCGTTTTTTAAGGTAAATTCTTGAGGTTTCATTTAAATTTTAATTCCTTTTCTACTCGCTCGGCTAGAAAGATTTTAATTAGCGATTGATATGCTACATCACGAGAGTTAGCCAATTGTTTAATCCGAGCTAAAAGCCACTCAGGAAGACGAATAGAGATTGATTCTGTTGATGGTTTGAGATTTGGAAAAACAACTCTAACGGCTTTACTCATATCAAAATAATCTGTTAAATCGTGATTATCCCAAAAATCTCTTTCCTCATCTTCGTTCTTAAACCTTGGAATTAGTTTCAGCTCTTTTGATTTTTTCATAAGCTTTCCTTTCTTTACGACTCATATCTCTTACGGTAATTATCCGTACTTTATTGTTTCGTAAAGTAAATACAACTGATAATAATCTACCGCTATCTATTTTGCCGAAAAGACCATATCTTTCTTCTTTTTGTGAATGTTTTTCGTCTTTAAAAATAAAAATGTCTTTATTTTTAAAAATTTCTTCCGTCTCTTTATTGGTTACTCTGTGTTTTATTAAATTTTTTTCAACATTGCCCTTATTCCATTCAAATTCAACCGGTTCCGGCAAAATCTTCATTATTTTAGTATATATGCCCAATATACATCTGTCAATAGGTTTAGGGTTAAGAAAGCGAAATGATGATGGCGCCGGTGACGATTAAAATTATTGCCGCCGTTTTGGTAAACAGTGACTGTTTGGAGATTTCTTCTTTGATAAAATTGGGATAAAATATACTAATAAGTGTCGAATAGACTAATATTAATAAAGGTTGCGTACCGTTCAACGCCACGACTAGCGAAACCGGACCGGCGCCAACCGCCAGTGTAAAACTACAAATTGCTAGAAAACCCAAAAAACCCCTCAACAGGATAAATAAAAATGACCGTAAATTAACAAGTGTCTTTTTGACTTCGGAAAAAACTTGTTTATTGATAAGGAGCAATAAATATAAAGGCAAGGCTACTAAGTAACCAACAACTTGAACAGTCAGGGCGGGCCAATAGACCATCGCTTGTTTTGACAAGACATTGCCGATCGAGGTAAATACCGCTGCCAATAAAGCAAAAATATAAGCTTTATTAAAGCTTTTTTTAGCTTTCTTTCCTTCCCAAGTTGACAAGACCGCTCCAACGACTATGAAAAAAATGGCCAACCATTTGGACCAAGATAGAGATTCTTTTAAAAACATAGCTGCTAAAAGAGCATTAAGGATAGGGCTGGTAAAAAAGATGGCAATCACTCTTGAAACTTCACCGGTTGTCAAAGCTTTCCACCAAAAAATCCACATTAGGTAGTATGCCAGGCTGGCAACAATCGTCCAAAACAGCCCCCAATTCAAAATAAAAGTATTGCGAATAAAAATTGCCGTAATGGAAAAGAAGATTAAATAAGCGATATTAATAACTACCGCAAAAGAATAAATACTCTTATATTTTTTTGAGACAAAGAATTTATCAAAAACATTGGTGACCGAAAAAAAATTGACCGCCAATAAACTATAAAAAATCCAGGACATATTCTTTCTATTTTACTAAAAAATTTTCTAATCTGTCTTTGAGTATTTCAATAACACTCCTTTGTGATCTTGGCAAAAGATTATTTCTGCCTCTTTATGTGAAGCTCCACGGGCTTATGGAACACTACGTAAAACAACAAAACAACACCCGGTGTTCAAAGTTCAAAGCTAACACGCTCCCAATAAATTTAATATTGACACTCTTAAATATTGTGATACAATGTATACATTGTAATTAAAGGAGGTGAAAAACATGAATAATAAGCAAAACAAAATATTACACACAAGGGTTCCAAAAGATCTTTATGATAAAGTCTCCAGTAAAGCAAGAAAACATCGTGTTACTATTTCTAATCTCGTAAGAAACATCGTCGAAGATTATTTAGAGATACAAGGCGATGTATTTGATGCCATAGATGGTAAAATTAGAGAGAAGTTAGATAAAAAAGAAAGTGTAATAGGGTATCAGCAAATTACTCTTGAGAAAAACACAATCTGTCAAATATGCGGAGAGAAAATTAAAAAAGGCGAAGTAGCGTTTGTTGGTTTTTTGGAAAACTCTGCCAGCAGAATAATTGCTTGCTTAAAATGCAAGCAAACCAAGGGATAAAAAGCTTTCTAATCTATGTTAAATTACTTAAAACGATTCTTTAAAATAATCGGTGTCTTTAGCGGATATTTTTGGCAAGCCTTTATTAAATTAAGAGGTTGTAGCCAAGAAATAACGAGAAGTAGAGCAATCCTTCTCAGACATTCTTTAGAAAGATTGGGGTCAGTCTTTATTAAATTTGGCCAATTTTTATCACTCCGACCAGATTTAGTTCCTCCGGAATATTGTCGAGAGCTTTTCTACTTACTGGAAAATGTCCCTCCCTTTTCTGAAAATGATGTAATTAGAGTCTTTCAAGAAGAATTCAACACAACGCCGGAAAAATTATTTCCTATGTTTAAAATGACGCCTGTTGCAGCAGCCTCCTTTGGTCAAGTGCACGAAGCGTACTTAAAAAGTGGCAAAAAAGTTGCTGTAAAAGTTCAGCGTCCGAAGATTAAAGAGTTGGTCAGGCAAGACATTAGAATTATGAATTTTTTAGCGAAAATTATTGATGTCTTACCGCTTGGTCCTAACAAATTAAAACCGATGATTGATCAGTTTAAAAGTTGGACACTGGAAGAATTGAATTACGAGATAGAAGCAAATTATACAGAAGAGTTTTTCAATCGTTGTAAGGAAAATAGTGAAGTAATAATACCAAAAATATATAGAAAATTTTGCTCTAAAAGAGTTTTAACTGCTGAATTTATTGAAGGTATAACTTTAAGCAATATTCTTTTAGCAATTAGAAATAAAGATAAAGATTTATTAAATAGACTGAGTAGATTAGGATTTTCTCGAAGCAAAGTAGCTGAAACACTTCTAAGAACAAGTGTAAAACAGATTTATTTTGACGGCTTTTTTCATGCCGATCCTCATCCGGCAAATATTATCTTTACGCCGGAGAAGAAACTCGCTTATATAGATTTTGGGATAGTGGGTACGCTTAATAAAAAAAGCCGTTTTGCCTGTTTGCGCTACACACGTTCTGCTTTATATGGAGACACTACCACCGCTTTTGAAGCACTAACACAACTCTGCGATATTTCAAATTTAAGAGATATTGGGAGCTTTAAAAAAGTGCATGATCAAATTATTCTGGAAACACTCAATCAGGTTAAAAATTCTAAAGGAAACGGCGATATTCATAGTTTAAGGCAAATTATTGGCCGGAAGCTTTTTAAGACAATGAGAATAATGCAAAAATATGGAGCAATTGCTCCACCGGACACATTAAGATATTTTCGAGCTCTTTCAACTCTTGACAATACTGTTTTAGAATTAAATCCGGAAATGGAAATCAGTGATATTGCCAGAAAATTTAGAAACATATCGATTGCAAATTTAATTATGGAGTTGCCTTCTTTAGTTAATCCAAAAAAATTTGAAGAAAATTTGCTTAAGTGTCTTAATCTTATAGAGAAGGAAATCGCTTCGAATATAAAACCACCCCTGGGGTGAGTTTGGAGCTTAAAAATTATTTGAGAAAAGATTGTTTTTTGATGTAAAAAAGAAGTAGAACTGCCGATGCGACTAAAAGCAAGATGATAATCACAATAATGATTATCATTTTATTAACCGGGCTAAGATTGCTTAGACTTTTTACTTTATTGATTTTTTCAAGTTTTTCTCCGTTTTGATTTTCATCAATAGATCTTTCTTTTTCAATCATGTTCTGGTCTTTCATTAAGTTTATCTTTTCCGAAACTAAATAGTCTTCGTTTTCTTTGGCAAAAGTTGAGGGATTTTTAGCTATTTTAACTGATGAGTCTGGAGCCTTAATCTCAAGATAGTAATTAAAAAGAGGCAGTTTGTTAGAAGGGATTTCAATAAAACCCTCCTCATTAGCTTTTACAGTAGAATAGATGGCGCTATTCATTTTTAGTCTGATGCTAACTTCAGCGCCTGAAACATCCCTGCCTGATCCATCTGTTACATATCCTTTAATGTGTCTTAAGATTGGTTCAAAACTAAAACCATCCTTTGAGGTAGCCAGATCATTATCAACAGAAAAATACTTTGGATTCTTTTTCAAAATTACCTCAAGAGGAGTGTCAGCCGGAATAATCTCATTAGGAACAACCACCTTCCAAAAACCATAACGGCTGTTTTTATAACTCATCTCTTTTTCAAAGACTTCTTCTTTATTATCAGCTCTAACCAAAGAAACAATCGGATAAGGATGGCTCGATTGACCACGATAAATAGAGGCATCAACATTGCCTAAATGAAGAGCGGTGTTTTGCATAAATTTAATCTGAGAAAGATAAGGAAAGTTTGCTCCCGGATCAAGAGGAATATCTCTTTCTTCTAAGTCCGGTCTGCCTCTTTTTTCTTCATCCGGAGTATCGATTAACTCTCGAATCTCTTCGTCCGGTCGATAAAGAGAGTTTTTGCCATCTATGTTTTTGTAATAGATGTCTTTGTATAAAGGATTAAGATTGGGGCTATTAATAAATAAATGGGTTGAGGGAAGATTAGCTAATCGTAAATAATAAATTCCTTCAGGGACGACAAAGTTAAAAACTCCATTAATTCCGGTCGTATCCGGGTTGTTTTGACCGCGGGTTAAAGAAAACATTGTTTCCGGATTAACTGAACTTAATAATCTAACATTTATTCCTTCTACTGGTTCAAGCGACTTTGAATCAAACACCCGACCAAATGGATCCCAAAAAATCTCAACACATTTTTTTTCCGTATTTTCCGAAACAAAATCTGCGGTTGAAAAAGGCATTATCTCTAGCTGTTGAGTTCTGTTTTCAGCATCAACTCCTTCACCACCTTGTCCTAGCTCCTCTACTGGCGGAATTAAAAAATAACCATAAAAAACATAGCTAACATATGGAGTTGCTTTATTAATTTTTCCGTTAACAGTTAACTCGCCATTAGCGTTGCTGAAAAAAATGCCGTCTGTTGTTCCTCCATATTGAAGAGTAAGAGAATGGGGGCCTGTTACTTCTGCTCCAAATATAATTTGGTCAATATTTGGATTGCCTGAGGTACAATAGGGCATAAAAGGAACTTTATAATCAACAGGTGAAGCACAATAATAAGGATAGACCTTGGCCCCTGGTGGAAAACCACTGCCTTTTAACTCAAAGTTGGCACCATCTTTAGGAAAATGAGAATAAGTGCAAGGAAAAACAATCCCTGCCTCTTCACATGCCTTCCAATCTATCTCACCGTGCTTGTCTTTTGGACAGTTTTCTGAAAGACCGCACAGCCCGCTTTCTGACTTGTCAGTATCATAAAAAACCGCATTTAGACAAACTTGGCCATAGCCCTGTTCGGCAAGTGTTTCTGGATCTTCTTCTTGAGCTAAGCTAATATTGTGTTTAATCAAATAAAAGGAGACAAATATTATTGGTAATAATAAAAATAGAAGTATTCTTTTCATAGTTTAATAATACT
>Ga0265296_1002947_pt1 | contig 16434 bp, 13 predicted proteins | sample MunlanPumphouse1_FD_189073 | JGI IMG/M metagenome (GOLD analysis project Ga0265296, IMG submission 189073) | Groundwater microbial communities from a municipal landfill in Southern Ontario, Canada - Pumphouse #1 | ecosystem: Environmental > Aquatic > Deep subsurface > Groundwater | place... | reverse complement strand
AAACAGTGTGGCGGACAGCCTAACAGTCTTCAGTCTAAACTTCTGCGTTCATCTGCGTCCAAAATGCAAATTTCTATCCTATGAATTTAACGGCCTTTTCAATCTCTTTTTCGTTAAAAACATGAATTCCGTTTCTTTCAAACAGAGCGGCTGTAACTCCTTTGCCGGATTTCAGAGTCTTTGTAAAAGTTCCGTCATATATCAATGAATTTCCGCATGAAGGGCTCTTTTCTTTCAGAAAAGCCATCCTGATATTGTTTTTAATCGCAGTTTCAAGAGCTATTGCAGCGCCGTTTAAATAAAAGAGCGTGACATCTTCCCCGTTTATGTTTTTAATGGTTGCTTTCCCATCGAGGACATCGAATCCGTCTTTGCCGGAAATTTCTGCGGGGTTCCTCGGCACAGGCAATCTGCCTGCAACTTCCGGGCAGAAGGGAATCATAACCACTGTTGATCTTAAAATATCGGTCATCATCTTTGAAACAGGAACAACCAATCCGTCATAGCGGACTTTTTCTCCCAGCAAACAGGCGCTGACTAGTATCTTTTGCATGGATTTGCTCTTTATTATTGCCGGCGGTTTTCATGGCGGCTTGTATTGTTTTATTAAATGGTATAATAGACTATCCATAAAATAACCGCAATGACGGCTTCGTAAAAAGTCATTCTGCTGTGTTGCGCTTCATCTTTCGTTATTGCAGCGTACTTATATGTACGCTTCATTCCTCAAGATTCGCGCGCCTTGCATAATGAGTTTTTTACTTTGCCGTCGGAAATTGAGCTGTATACAAAGCCGTCACTAATTATCAGCTGATAGTCAAATAATGGAGAAAAATGACTGCTGAAGGCGATATCGTACTTATATATTTTGAAGGCAAACCTCTTGTGTTTGCAAGAATTGAAAATATTCTTCCGGACTCGAAACCGGCCTGGTATCATGTCAAGCTGCTGATGCTCCAAGTGCCTGTTCACACCATAACCTGGATATTGAGGGATTCTTACATAGACGGCGCCGAATTTACCATGAACGGAAAGAAGGTAAGGCTGGAGCGTGTTGTTTGTCCCAAAGATCCAGAAGACCCCAAAAGAGATAAAAAAATTCCGGAAACGAAGGATCCGGGCGGCGCAAGGGTTATTTCCTTTGCGGATCTGAAGAAGAAATAAAAACAGGGTTCAGGGTTCAGTTTTCAGGGATCAGAAACCCACCCCCCGACACATTATATTTCAGATAAACATATTCATGAAAATCGGCTCTCTTGTCATCGAAAATAATACGGTGCTGGCTCCTGTTGCCGGCATTACCAACCTGCCTTTCAGGCTCATGGTGAAAAGGATGGGGTGCGGACTCGTATGCTCCGAGATGATCAGCTCAAACGGAATTATTTTCGGTTCCCGGAAAACCGTCAGTATGCTCGATTCCCTTCCTGAAGAAAAACCGGTCTCTTTCCAGATATTCGGCTCCGAGCCGTCGATCATGGCGGATGCGGCAGTAATAGTGGAATCACGGGGGGCTGATGTCATAGATATCAATTTCGGCTGCTCGGTCAAAAAGGTAGTAAAAACAGGCGCAGGGGTTGCTCTTATGAAAGAGAAAAGGAGAGCCGAGGATGTTTTGAAAGCCGTCAGGAATGCCGTAAAGATTCCTCTTACCATAAAAATCAGAACCGGTTGGGAAAAATCCGGAGAGGATGCTCTCACAATAGCTGAAATCGCCGAAAGCTGCGGAGTTGATGCGGTTGCCGTGCATCCGAGGACGGCAGGCCAGGGTTTCAGGGGCGCTGCCGACTGGTCTGTCATATCGAGAGTTAAAGACAGAGTTTCCATTCCGGTCATAGGGAACGGCGATATCGTCGAAGCTGAAGATGCTGTTGAAATGCTGAATCAGACCGGATGTGACGCCGTCATGATCGGGAGAGCCGCCATCGGCAATCCGTGGATATTTTCTCAGGTGACCTCTCTTATTTCCGGAAAGCATTTGCCGCCTGTGGGCATTGCACAGCGGTTTTGTGCCATGAAGGAATACCTGGAAGCAAACGTAAAGTATTTCGGGGAAAAGCAGGCATGCTATATGATGCGAAGCCGCCTCGGCTGGTTTGTAAAGGGGCTTCCTTCAAGCGCCAATTTTCGTGAATCCATAAAGCATATAATGTCTGAAAATCAGGCAAAAGAAATGATTGACTCATACTTTGACTTTGTACGCAATAAAACGGATCATGCTTTTATTTATGCGTAAAATGCATTGAGGAGGCAACATGAACGGACTGCTTTTAATAGATGACGAGGAAGGGGTGCGCCGTTCCGTAGTCAGAGCTCTCAAAAATGAGCCATATGAGTTGTACACCTCGGCTGACGGAGAGGAAGGTATAGAGTTTATAAAGAAGAACCCCTCTCTGTTATCGACTGTCATTTCGGATTACAGGATGCCCGGGTTAAACGGCCTTGATACGCTTTCTGTCATAGGAATGATTAATCCGGAAGTGACGAGGATAATTCTGACGGGATATGCGACGATGGAAGCCGCAATACTTGCAACAAACGAAGGAATCGACGGTTTCCTCATCAAGCCTTTCGACAATATCGAGCTGAGGGCCAAGATCCGGGAGATAAATGTGCGGAAAAGGCTGCGGCAGTTTGTTTCCCCGCAGATATACAGGGAGATAGAGAATTCAACCGGGTATCTTAAGCCGACATTTCATGAGGTTTCTATTCTGTTTTCAGATATCCGCGGATTTACCAACATGTTACAGAATATTTCCCCGGATACGCTGGCCGAGTTTTTAAACAATCATTATTTTTCGCCCCTGGGAGAGATTGCATTCAACTACAACGGGACGTTGGATAAGCATATCGGAGACAGTATCATGGTTGCTTACGGCTCGCCTGTTCTGTTTCCCGATGATGCCGATAGAGCGGTGAAATCGGCAATAAAAATGCAGGAGAAGGCGAGGCAGATAGATGATATGCTTGGGGGAAGAAACGGCTTGAGGCTCAGGATAGGTATTGGAATCGCAACCGGCAAGGTTTTTTCAGGCATACTCGGTTCCCTGAGGAAGAAGGAATATACTTCTGTGGGAATGGCGGTCAATATGGCGGCAAGGTTGCAGAGCCGCGCAAAGGAAGGGGAAATACTCATCAGTGAATCGACTTTTAAGGGGCTTTCAAAGGATATAGACGCCGAAGCCCTTCCCCCGGTAACCGTTAAAGGAATCAGCGAACCCGTCAATATATACAAGGTCAGATTGTGACGGCTTCGTAAAAAGTCACTCTGCTGTGTTGCGCTTCATCTTTCGTCATTGCGGCGTACTTATATGTACGCCTCATTCCTCAAGATTCGCGCGCCTTGCATATTGAGCTTTTTACTTTGCCGTCAAATTGTGATGACTTCGAAAAAAATCCTGTTCATCCTGTAAACCCTGTCAAGATTTATGAAACGGTCTCACGATCAGGTATGTTTCATTCCCTGATCCTTAAAACGCTTCCGGCTTTTACATCGCTTCCGGTCAAAATGACCGCTTCCGCCTTATCACGGAAAACATCTGTTATTTTAACTGTTCCGGTTTTTTGCCCCGGCATGAAAAATTTCTGCCCGTCAGCTCCCGAAATAATTTTCCCTGCATCATAAGCATCAAAGACCATTCCGGTTTTGAGTCCTGCATTTTCTCCTGATGATATTGTTATTCCGCCTCCCTGACCTGAAATGACAAATCCCTGCCAGGGCTGTTTTTTTATCTTACTGCAAACCGATTTTCCTATCAGGAAAAGAGCGTCCGTTATCTTATCTTTAAATTCAAGGACGCATTTGGGAGTTTTGCCCATAAGAGCATCATACTCATGCTCCGCTATTTCTATTTGTTGTTTTATATTCTCTTCATAGATTTTGGTTCCGGTTGCAGCATCATAAACATTGATTATCATATCCACCCGGGCAAAAGATTGAGACCTTTCAAACAATAGAAAGCCCCGTCTTTCTTCTACACCGGCAATATTGATCAGAGTACCGGTTATTATTGCATTCATGCCGGCCTCTCTTCCGGCTTCTGCGATTTTAAAGCTGTCTATCCGGCCTGAACCGGTTTTCGGGAGTTTTCCGGATAAGAAGTTATTTCCGGTCTCTTCCGGTTTTATTAATGAGATACCGGGGCAGGCTTTTTCAAATTTAAGGAAAAGGCTGTTCTGAAATATCTCTTCAAATTCACCCTGTCCGATAAAGGATTTGTTTTCGAACTTTGTGAGGGCGATTCTTTTTATAAGGTTATTTACGGAAGGTTTTGATAAGTCGTTTTTGCCGGATTTGATTCCTGCCGGAAAAAGCGAGCAGCCTGCCGCCAGGCAGGATAGAGAAAAAATTATAAGAAAAACTGCCGTATTAACGCTATAAATCCGTTTCTCTGAGATCATTTGCCTGCCTTATAGGCTGCAACAGCCCGTGTTGTTATCCCTCCTCTTGCGGTGAATTCGCCGGTGATCTCCATTCGTTTTGGCTTTAATACCGCTGCAAGGTCATCCAATATACGGTTTACGACATGCTCGTAAAAAATGCCTACATTTCTGTATTGAAGCAGATAATATTTCAATGACTTGAGTTCGATTATTTTTTTGTCCGGAACGTATCGTATGATTATGCATCCGAAATCAGGAAGTCCCGTCATGGGACATACGGAAGTAAATTCAGGTTGTTCAATTTCAATATCGATATCCCTCTTCTGCCGGTATTTGTAATCCATGGGTGAAAGGATGCTTGTTTTAATAGTATCCGGGCCTTCTATCTTATATCCGGGTTTCATTTTTTTTGATTTGATCATATTCTTTTCTCCATATGAGATTTGATGCTTTCGTAAAAAGTCGCAATTTGCGCCTAAACGTCATTTATGCTTGTTCGAATTTCCGGCGCTGTTCTAATTCATATCAGATTTAATCTTAAAAAACATGTAATTTTTCATAAGAGTACGGAACTGATCCCTGCCGTCAATATAGGACACCAACTTTTTGCGTGTGCCGCTTTTTGCAATGTGTAAATATGTTTTTCAAATGTAATCTGTAATGTCACGAATTGCATCCTATCATCTGTCACCTCCAACGGTGACTATAACAAAGTGATCTGGTCAAGTAAAAACGGACAGTTTACGTGTTACTGACATAAAATATCATTAATCTTGAGTATTTTTAAGTAATGGTTTAAAATTCACATATATGAAATACATCCCTGGAATAATTTAAGCCGGGATAAAATAAGCTTTAAAAAGCTTTTCCGCCGTAATCCTTACCGGTCTTCGGATCGGATGTCCGGCATGTAAAGGATGTGCAGAATGACCGCAAAAAAAACCGAACAGAACGATTTCGCCGACAATTCAACGGGGCCGGAGGAGACATTACACAAGCAGACGGAGAATGCCCTGAGGGAAAGTGAGGAAAAATACCGCCTGCTTTTTGAAAACGTGTCTGATATTATTTTCTCATACGACCGGGAGTTCAGGATTCTCAGCATATCACCCGCATTAAAGCGGATTCTGGGGTACGAGCCCGAAGATTTTATAGGCAAGTCTTTTCAAAGCTTTGGTGTTCTGCCGCCCGAATACCTCGGAAAGGCATTTTCCAATGCAACGCGGTTATTTGACGGTGAACGTGTAGAATCATCGATCTTCGAGTTCATTGTCAGGGATGGAACGAGAAGGTTTATGGAGATCAGCGGCACTCCGGTATTCCGCAATGGTCAGGTTGAATCCGTAACCGCCGTAGCACGCGATATCACAGAACGCAAGCGGACCGAGGATGCGCTGCGGGAGAGTGAAGAAAAATACCGTTTGCTGTTTAATACAAGTCCGGATTCGGTGAACATCAATCGTCTGGAAGACGGTCTCTACGTGGACATCAACGATGGATTCACGAAATTGACCGGTTTTACCAGTGAAGATGTTATTGGCAGGACACCGCTTGAAATCAACATATGGAATGATCCTGCCGACCGGCAAAAGTTGGTTCAGGGGCTGCGGGAAAAGGGCTATCATGAAAACCTTGAAGCTCGCTTCCGAGTAAAAGACGGCAGTATCGGGACCGGCCTTATGTCGGCCAGAGTCATTTCCCTGAATGGCATACCGCATATCATCTCCATCACACGAGACATCACCGAGCGCAGGAGAATGGAAGAGGAGCTTTTGAAGGCCGACAAACTCGAATCAATCGGGATTTTCGCAGGAGGCATAGCCCATGATTTCAACAATATCCTGACCTCGATTATTGGAAATATTTCGCTTGCCAGGATGAATCTGAAACCCGGAACCAGGGTATTCGATTTATTGAGTTCGGCAGAAACAGCCTCGATGAGGGCAAGGGGACTGACCGGTCAGTTGCTGACCTTTGCCAGGGGCGGCACGCCAGTAAAGGAGACTGCTTCAATTTCAAGGCTGATCGAAGAATCATCTCTCTCTGTGTTGCAGGGCTCAAAATCCAGATGCGAGTTTTCGATTGCAGAAGATCTCTGGCCGGTTGAGGCCGACCCGGGGCAGATAAGCCAGGTCATCAGCAATATTGTAATAAATGCAAACCAGGCGATGCCTGAGGGAGGAATTATCCGGATTACGGCAGAGAATCTGATGCCGGAAAAGATACATGAAATACCGGTCAAACCGGGAAGATACATCCGTATATCCATAAAAGATCAGGGGATGGGGATAGCTGAAAAACATCTCTCAAAGATATTTGATCCTTATTTTACGACAAAAAATGAAGGAAGCGGCCTTGGGCTTGCAGCCGCCTATTCCATCATCAAAAAACACAGCGGTCACATCTCTGTGGATTCCCTTATGGGAGCAGGGACAACGTTTCATGTCTATCTGCCGGCTTCCGACAAAGAGATTCCGGTAAAAGAAGAAGCGACTCTCTTAACCGGCGAGGGGAAGATCCTTTTGATGGATGATGACAGGATGCTGAGAGAGATGGCGGAGGATATGCTGGAGATGCTGGGTTATGAATCAGAGTTTGCAGAAGACGGCGCTGAAGCGATTGAGATGTACAGGAAAGCAATGGAATCTGAAAAACCCTATGATGCGGTCATACTGGATCTTACCATAGCCGGGGGTATGGGAGGAAAGGAAGCCGTAAAGAAATTGCTGGAGCTGGATCCTCAATTAAAAGCAATTGTCTGCAGCGGTTATTCCGATGATCCTGTCATGTCGAACTATCGCGAATATGGTTTTAAAGGCATGATGCCCAAGCCTTTTGATTTGAATGCGCTGAGCAGAATGTTGAATGATGTTTTAAAGGGGCCCCTGGCCCCTGATAATGGAGAGATTGGGAAATGACCACTGTCAATATCAAAAAAGTCTTTACAGGCCACATATGGTTGATATCTTATCTGATACTCCTGTTTATTGTTGCCGTCGCAGGGTGGTTTACAACCGGATATCTGGGCGATAAGGCAAGGCAGGAAATACTCGAATATAACGAATCCAGGATATCATTACATTCTTCTCATTTAACCGCTGAATTTGAAAAAATTGAAAGAGCAGTGAAGTTGCTGGCAGGATCTCCCTGGATTGTGCCTGCGCTCATTTCCCGAAAAGATCAGGATATCGCGAATGCCGACTCAGTCCTGGACAGGTATAACACGAGTCTGGAGAGTTCTGTCAGTTATCTCATAGACAGCAACGGAAAGACTATCGCTTCCTCCAACCGCAATGATTCCGATAGCTTTGTAGGCAAATCTTATCAATTTCGTCCTTACTTCATACAGGCGATAAAAGGCTCTCCAGGCCGGTATTTTGCCCTCGGGGCCACTTCTTTTAAGAGAGGCTTTTATGCAAGTTATCCCGTCAGAGAGAGCAAGGGCCAAATTACAGGTGTTGTCGTAATTAAACAGGAGGTTGACGCAGAAGAAGCTGATCTGGTCAAATATCCGTACTGTTTCGTTGTCGATCCAAACGGCATTATCTTTCTATCCGGAAAAAAAGAGATGAATTTCAAGAGCCTCTGGCCGGTAAGCCGGGAAACCCAGGTTGCCCTGCTAAAATTGAAACAGTTCGGTGAAAAAGAGTTTACTGCTGTCCTGCCACGGGAAGTTGCGGACGGGAAGGAGATTACATTTGACGGAAGAAACTATCTTGCTTCACGCAAGGTCATCAATCCTGAAGGATGGTCGATTGTACTGATGACGACAACGGAAAGAGTTTTAATATACAAGTCGGCCGGCGTGATTATAACAGTATTGATATGCACCTTTATAATAGTGCCGCTGATAATTAATTACAAAACTTCCAGATCGGCAGAAATGGTGAGGCAAAGTGAGAAAAAATACAGAAACATCCTTGAAAATATTGAAGATGGTTATTATGAAGTTGATATTGCCGGTAATTTCACTTTTTTTAACAATTCAACGTGCAGGATACTTGGATATTCCGCGGATGAGTTGATGGATAAGAATAACCGCGAATATGTGGATGATGAAAATGCTAAAAAAATTTTCAAGGTCTATAATGAGGTATATCGAACAGGAATACCCATCAAGGCATTTGACTGGGAACTTATCAGGAAAGATGGTTCAAGATGTTTTGTTGAAACGGGTGTGTCTCTGATAACGGATTCAAATAACGTTAAAACAGGATTCAGGGGAATCGCAAGAGATATAACCGAGCGCAAGCGGGCGGAGGAAGAATTAGATAATAGTTTTAAACGGTTAAGAGCGGCATTGGGAGCAACCATTCAGGCTCTTGCCATTACTGTTGAAACGAGGGACCCCTACACTGCAGGACATCAGAAGAGGGTGGCTGATCTCTCCCGCGCCATAGCGACGGAAATGGGTCTTGATGTCAACCGGACAGACGGCATCCGCATGGCCGGAATGATTCATGATCTCGGCAAGATGACGGTTCCGGCTGAGATCCTGAGCAAGCCTTCCAGGTTGAGCGAAATTGAATACAAACTGATAAAAATCCACCCCCAGGCAGGATATGACATACTGAAAGATGTTGAATTTCCCTGGCCGATAGCACAGATTGTTTTACAACACCATGAAAGGCTCGATGGTTCAGGATATCCCGCTGGGCTGAAGGGTGAAGAGATCCTCATGGAAGCCCGCGTAATAGCCGTGGCCGATGTTGTTGAAGCGATTGCTTCGTACCGGCCCTACCGGCAGGCTCTCGGCATGGAAAAAGCTCTCGGAGAAATAGATCAAAAAAAGGGAATTCTCTATGATCCTGTAGTTGTGGATGCCTGTCTGTGTTTATTCCGTGACAGAGGCTACAAATTTGTATAATCCGGGAACAGGGATCGAATGTCGAATATAGAATGCCGAATACAGAATATCGGAATATCGGAAAGCAAAGTACGAAGTTCGATGTACGATGTTCTAATAACCGGAGACCGCTGATCAAATATCAAAAAATGATTGCTTGCGAAAACATATTATCTGGAGTATGATTCCATAAAATTATATTAATTTATGGAGTTATAATGACTGAATTCATAGATAGATCCGTAAATATTGATTCATCTCTCGTGCCCGGCAAGGCTCTGATCATATACGGGCCACGCAGGGCCGGTAAAACTACCCTTCTCAAATTGTATCTCGCCTCCTGTGGTCTGCGCTATCGTCTGGAGACGGGGGACGATGTTCGAATACGCCATCTGCTCGGATCGGGTGATCTGAAGCAGATTGTCGCATTCGCCGATGGGTTTGATCTGGTTGCCATTGACGAGGCGCAACAGATTCCGGGCATCGGAATGGGTCTGAAGATCCTTATTGACCATCTCCCCGATTTGCGGATCATTGCCACCGGTTCTTCATCCTTCGACCTCGCAGGGGCAGTCGGGGAGCCGCTCACCGGGCGTAAACGGACCCTTACGCTTTTTCCAATCAGCCAGATGGAGTTAAAACAGAAATTCAACAGATATGACCTGCGCCATCGGTTGGAGGATTATCTCATATACGGTTCATATCCGGAAATTGTAGTGGCCGAGGGGAGAAGAGAAAAAATCGAATTGCTTGAGGAACTGGCCGGTTCCTATCTGCTGAAAGACGTAGTATCGTTAGATAGAATCCGTTCATCACGCACACTGGTAGACCTCTTGAAACTGATTGCCTTTCAGGTGGGGAGCGAAGTGTCGCTGAATGAACTGGCTGCTCAGGTCAAGCTGGATGTGAAAACAGTCGGACGCTATCTGGACATACTGGAAAAGTGCTTCGTTATTTTTCGAGTGGGGGGCTTCAGCCGTAATTTGTGTACCGAGGTGACCAGCAAGGCAAAATACTACTTCCTGGACAACGGAGTTCGCAATGCTGTTATCGGCCAGTACAACCTGCTTGATTCCCGCAATGACGTAGGCGCCCTGTGGGAGAACTTCGTGGTGGCCGAGCGTCTGAAAAAACGATCGTATACCGGGATATACGGGACTTTTCACTTCTGGCGCACATATGATGGTAAAGAGATTGATTATGTCGAAGAGCGTGACGGCGGACTGTTCGGTTTCGAGTGCAAATGGTCGTCAAAAAAGCGGAACAAGTCGCCTAAAAAATGGCGGGAGTCATATCCGGGGGCGACATTTGAACTGGTTACACCGGATAACTATCTCGATTTCGTAGGATAGTTTCCATCTGGAAACTCAACTGTGTCCAAACTTTGTTTCCAGGTGGACACAATTTAGCGAAGTACGATATTCGATGTTCAAAGTTCGAAGTACGATATTCGATGTCCGATATTCGATATTCGATGTCCGAGAAAAGTACCGATTTGGGGGTAAGTCAAAATGAAACTCCAGACCAAATTGTCAGCCCTTTATGCTGTCAGCACAATATTGATCATGGTTGCCCTAGGAGGGGGTTTTTATTTCACTCTTTGGGAAGAAAGGTTAAGTTCGATCCGGGAAGACATATCAAACCAGCTTCAGCATTATAGAAGATAATGAGCAGAATCCGGACCTTGCAGAAACGCCCATCGTAGCAGTGACCTCCTATGCAATGCAAGGCGACCGGGAAAAGGTAATGGAAGCAGGCTGCAACGGATATATAGAAAAGCCGATTGATCCGGATACCTTTGTGGCAAAAATTGAACAACACCTGCCGGTAAAGCTGAGAGGTGAGCAACGATGATAACACGAGTTTTAATTGTCGATGACAACAGCGCCAATCTTTATTTGCTGGAATGCCTGCTGAAGGGACACGGCATCGAAGTGACTTCTGCGGAAAATGGTAAAGAGGCCCTGGAGAAGGCCCGTCTCAACCCTCCGAACCTGATTGTCTCAGATATTCTGATGCCGGTAATGGACGGATACACCTTATGCCGCGAGTGGAAATCAGATGAGCAGCTTAAACATATACCCTTTGTATTTTACACCGCCACATATACCGAACCCAAGGACGAGACTTTTGCTTTAAGCCTCGGGGCGGAACGATTCATCATAAAACCCCAGGATCTGGATATATTCATGAATATAATAAAAGAGGTATTGGAAAAAAACTATGCGGTAAAGCAGACGGGTACTAAGCCTCTCGGTGAAGAAATGGAGTTCTTCAGGCAGCACAATGAAATTCTTTTCAAAAAACTTGAAAAGAAAATGCTGGATCTGGAGATTGCCAACAAGGAACTTAAGATACTGGAGGAGAGGTATAGGCTGAGTTTTGAGAATGTAACGGATGTTATTTATACTATTGACACCGATCTCAATGTTTTAAGCATGTCTCCGAGCGTGGAGAGAGTCTTGGGATACAAACCAGAGGATTTCATTGGCCGTTCTGTTACTGATTTAGGAAAAATCTTCACACCGGAATCTTTTGAGCAGGCTGTAGCCGATGCAGTTTTGATCTTAAAGGGTGACTCAATTACGGCTACGATTTACCAGTTTATCGCAAAGGATGGAACCATAAAGTATGGCGAAGTCAGCGGATCACCCATTATGCGTGATGGCAAGATTATCGGTATGATTTCCGTTGCCCGTGACATCACCGAGCGCAAGCTGGCGGAGGAGGAGATTCGTAAACTGAACGCCGAACTTGAACAGCGGGTGGCTGACCGGACCGCCCAGCTTGAAGCAGCCAACAGGGAACTGGAGGCGTTCAGTTATTCGGTATCGCATGATCTCAGGTCTCCGCTTCAGCATCTTACCGGATATACGGAACTTCTGAACAAACGCGCCGCCGGATCACTTGATGATAAGAATAGACACTACCTGAAAGTCATTGCGGATTCGGCAATCAGGATGGGAAAGCTGATAGACGACCTTCTCGCCTTTTCGCGGATGGGCCGGGCGGAGATGCTGAAAAGGAAGACGAACCTCGACAGCCTTGTAAGGGAAATATTAAAAGACTTTCAGGCGGACGCAAAAGGACGGGCTATAAACTGGAAAGTCAGCCCGCTCTCGGAGGTTTACGGCGACACTGCGATGCTCCGGCAGGTGTTTGTCAACCTTATTTCAAATGCGTTCAAGTTTACTGGAAATTGCAGGGAGGCGGTAATCGAGATCGGGAGCACTATCGGCGAAAACGGTGAAGTGTGCGTCTATGTAAAAGACAACGGGGCAGGTTTTGACATGAAATACGTCGATAAGTTATTCGGCCTTTTCCAGCGTCTTCACAGCTCAAAAGAGTTTGAAGGAACCGGCATCGGGCTTGCCAATGTCCGGAGAATCATCCACCGCCACGGCGGAAGGGTTTGGGCGGAAGGGAAAGTGGGTGAAGGAGCCACCTTCTGGTTTACGGTGCAGGGCTCAGGGGCCGGGGGCCAGATGCCTGAAAAGCAGGCGTGAGGAGAACAGAAACAGGACGTCGAATATCGAATATAGAATATCGGAAAGCGATGTCCGAAGTTCGATGTACGAGTAAGTCGTGAGGCAAAAGGAAGGTTAAATCTATGAGTTCTGACGGCGCTAAAAAAAATCTGTCAAGTCACATATGGTTGATATCTTATCTGATATTCCTGTTTATTGTTGCCGTGACAGGGTGGTTTACAACAGGATACCTGGGCGATAAGGCAAGGCAGGAAATTATCGAATACAGCGAATCCATAGTATCACTGCATTCCGCACATTTCACTGCCGAATTTGAAAATGTGGAAAAGGCCGTCGGGATTTTATCCGGATCTCCCTACATTGCGTCTGCACTGCTTTCCGGGAAGGATCGGGATATCGCTGAATGCCAACTCGGCTTTAGACAGGTACAATTCAAACACAGAGAGTTCTGTCTGTTATCTCATGGATGGCAATGGAAAGACTATTGCTTCCTCTAACCGGAATGATTCCGACAGCTTTGTGGGCAAATCCTATCAATTCCGTCCCTACTTCACGCAGGCGATAAAAGGCGCAAGAGGCAGATATTTTGCCCTGGGGATCACTTCTCGAAAGAGAGGCTTTTACGCAAGTTGTCCTGTCAGGGACGGCAGAGGCGGAATTATCGGTGTTGTAGTGATTAAACTTGATATTGATCCGGAAGAAGGTCACCTGAAAAAATATCCCTTATTTTTCCTCGTAAACCCAAACGGCATCATCTTTATATCGAGCAATAACGAGATGAACTTAAAGAGCCTGTGGCCGTTGAGCCGGGAAACACAGCTTGCCCTGCTTAAATCGAAACAGTTCGGTGAAAAAGAGTTTTTGGCGATTCTACCCCGTGAAGTTACGGACGGGATGGCGATTGAATATAACGGGGAGGACTATCTGGTTTCACGCAAGACCATCAATCCTGAAGGCTGGTCGATTGTGTTCATGAGTTCTTCGGAAAAGATTCTGATTTACAAGTCTGTCGGTGTGATTATAACAATATTGATGTGCACCATTATAGTGGTACCTCTCATAATTAATTATAAGACATCCAGATTGGCAGAAAAAGTGCGTGAAAGCGAAATACGATTCCGCATGCTGTTCCAAAACATCACAGCGGGTTTTGCGTTGCACGAGATCATCCTGAACGATGAGGGACAACCCTGCGATTACCGCTTTTTGGAGGTAAATCCTGCTTTTGAACAACTTACCGGCCTTAAGGCCCAAGACCTGATCGGCCGAACGGTACTCGACGTGCTGCCGGGTACGGAACTTTCCTGGATTGAAAACTACGGGCGTGCCGCCATGACCGGCAATCCGCTGCGCTTCGATAACTATTCTGGTGAATTGGGCCGGTTTTATGAATGTCTGGCTTATAGTCCACGGCGCGGCCAGTTCGCGGTGTTATTTACCGACATCACCGACCGCAAAAAGATGGAGGATGAAAGCCTTGCCCTTTCGATAACAGATCAGCTCACGGGCCTGCATAACAGAAGAGGGTTTTTATCTCTTGCGGGGCAGCAGTTGAAATTATCGGACAGGAATAAGAAGGGTGTGGAGCTTTTTTTTGCCGATCTGGACTTGTTGAAATGGATTAACGATACGCTGGGACATGAGGAAGGGGATAAAGCGCTTATTGAAGCAGCAAACATATTCAGGGAAACCTTCAGAACTTCCGATATAATCGCCCGCCTGGGAGGAGATGAATTTGCCATCCTCGCAATCGATATAAAGGGTGTAAATCCTGAAGCCTTTACTGCCCGGCTGCAGCATCTGATAGACACGCAAAACAACCGGGAAAACCGGAAACATAAGCTGTCAATCAGTGTGGGCTGCTCTTATTATGATCCTGAAAATCCCTGTTCCATTGACGAACTCATGGCGCGTGCGGATAAACTGATGTATGAACAGAAGCAAAAGAAGAGATGCGTTTGATTTTAAGTCATTGGACAAAGTGTTGAACCGAAATAGTGAGCGCATTTCCCGCCGAAGGTCCGCCGCGGCGGACTTGCGGCGGGAAGCTTCAATTATGTGTTGAAAAAAAAGAATTCCAGGAGTAAAGGTTAAAGAAGCAGGGAGCAGGGGGCAGGGAACAGGGAACGATATGCGAAGTACGATGTTCTAAGTATGCGCCACTGATGGCGGGGAGAAAATCATGAAAGAGAAGCTGCGGATTCTCAACCTTGAAGACAATCCGATCGACTCTGATCTTATTAAAGAGACGCTTGAAGACGGGGGTATTGAGTGCGAAATAACGCGTGTCGAAACAGAGGAAGATTTTCTGGCCGCTTGCGATAAAGGCGGTTTCGACATGATACTTGCCGATTTCAACCTTCCGTCTTATGACGGGCTTTCCGCGCTGGCGATTGCGCGGGAGAGGTGCCCTGATCTGCCTTTTATATTTGTTTCGGGGACAATGGGTGAGGAGATTGCCATTGAGTCCCTTAAAAGCGGCGCAACTGATTATGTCCTTAAGAATAATCTCAAGCGACTTGCACCCTCAGTCCGAAGGGCATTGAAAGAAGCGGAATTGAGAACCGAACGCAAGCAAAGGGAAGAGGCCTTGAGGGAATCGGAGGAAAAATACAGGGATCTAGTTGAAAACATAAATGATGTTCTCTATCTGACAGATGATAAAGGAACAATAACTTATATCAGCACTCAGGTGCATTCTGTGTTGGGATATACCCCATCCGAAATTGTCAGCCGTCCTTTCAATGAATTTATCTATCCGGAAGATCTTCCTTTTATTGTGGAACAGTTTCAGAAAAGACTCTCCGGCATTACCGAAACGAGTGAGTACCGGCTCATCAACAAATCCGGAGAAGTAATCTGGATACGTTCTTCCAGCCGCCCGATATTCAGGGAAAATAAAATTACGGGATTGCGCGGGATATTTACCGACATCACCGAGCGCAAGCAAAAAGAGGAGACCTTGCGTAAAGCCGTAAACGGAATAATAAATGCCATCGCTCTTACCGTGGAAACGAGGGACCCGTATACCTCCGGGCATCAGGTTAGAGTCGCTAAACTGGCAACGATGATAGCAAAAGAGATGAATTTTTCTTCGGAACAGGTGGAAGGAATTAACATGGCTGCGGCAATTCATGATATCGGCAAGATATCGGTGCCTGCTGAGATTTTAAGCAAACCTTCCAGGTTAAGCGATATAGAGTACCAGCTTATAAAGATTCATCCGGAGGCCGGCTATAACATAGTAAAAGATATCGAATTTCCCTGGCCTATCGCCACGATCATCTTGCAGCACCATGAACGGATAAACGGTTCCGGATACCCGAAAGGCCTTAAGGGAGAAGAAATTCTTCCGGAAACCAGGATACTGAGCGTGGCCGATGTAGTCGAGGCGATTGCCTCTCACCGCCCGTACCGCCCTGCCTACGGGATTGATATTGCCCTCGAAGAGATTTTAAATAAGAAGGGTATTCTGTACGATACCGCGGTCGTTGATGCCTGCCTGAGGCTCTTTAACGAGAAAGGGTTTAAGTTTGAGTAGCCTTATACCTTTAATTGAAACCATGCCTGATCTGAAGAAGGCATTAAAAGGCATTGAAACGGAAAAAAGAGTCGGCTTCGACCTTGAAGCAGACTCGATGTATCATTTTTCGGAAAAAGTCTGTCTTCTCCAGGTTGCCTCAAAAAATGCCGCCTTTGTAATCGATACCGTAAAGCTCA
>Ga0265296_1002944_pt1 | contig 16437 bp, 8 predicted proteins | sample MunlanPumphouse1_FD_189073 | JGI IMG/M metagenome (GOLD analysis project Ga0265296, IMG submission 189073) | Groundwater microbial communities from a municipal landfill in Southern Ontario, Canada - Pumphouse #1 | ecosystem: Environmental > Aquatic > Deep subsurface > Groundwater | place: Canada... | reverse complement strand
CAGGTAAGATTTCCGGTCGGGTCACCGATGCGCAATCCGGCCAACCGTTGGGTGGCGTGAACGTGATTCTGGAAGGCACCAGTTTAGGCGCCGCTTCCGATATGAGGGGGAATTTTGTGATTTTGAACATCGCTCCCGGCTCGTACTCGATCAAAGTGATGATGATCGGTTATGCGCCTCTGACATTGACTGATGTTCGCATCGGTATAGATCTGACGACTCCATTGAACGTCGAACTGAGAGTCGAATCGCTGGTCGGCGAAGAGGTTGTCGTGGTTGCGCAAAGAAAAGTAGTACAGCGTGACGTGGCATCCAGTCAGATGAATATCTCGAAGGAGCAGATCGACGATCTGCCGGTAACAAGCGTAAACGGCGTCATCGGAATGCAGGCGGGGGTCGAAGGGCTCAGCGTCCGAAAAGGCGATGCCGATGAATTGGCGATGATGGTTGATGGCATCTCCCTTAAAGACGATCGTACCGGCAAACCAATTTCGGGCATACCGCTTAGCTCGGTTCAGGAAATCATGATTACATCGGGTGGTTTCAGCGCTGAGTACAGCGACCTGCAAGCGGGCATCATCAACGTTGTCACCCGTGAAGGTTCATCAGATAAATATACGTTCAACCTCACCGCTCGCTACAGTCCTCCGGCATCGAAACATTTCGGGCTCTCCATTTACGATCCGAATTCCTACTATGTGCGTCCTTGGTTGGATGAAGATGTATGTTGGACGGGAACGAACAACGGCGCTTGGGACCCGTACATGCAAGCGTCATATCCCGCATTTCCGGGCGGCTGGAATAAAAAATCACAAGACCTATTAGCGGATAATGATCCGACAAATGACCTGACGCCGACTGCTGCGAAAAGGCTATTCGAATGGGAACATCGTCGTCAGGGTGATATTAAAAAAGGCGACTATAACATCGACGCCGGTTTTGGCGGACCCGTTCCAGTCGTCAGCAAGATGCTCGGGAATTTGAGGTTTTATGCGTCATTTAAGACAGACCGCGATATGTATCTCGTTCCATTGACGCGTGACGCCTTCAGAGACTATTCCGGGATCTTGAAACTGACTTCGGATGTCAACAAAAAAATCAAACTGCAATTCAACTATTTTGCCAAAGAAAGCCGCGCCACATCCAATAGCGAAGTCGGCGGCCCGACGTACTATGAAGACGGTATGTGGGATTTTGTCAGTCAGACTTATCCGTTTGGCTCTTCCTCTCAACAGAGGGAAAAGATTTTCTACCCCAACTATTTTTGCAGTACAGATATTTCCAACCGTACCTATTCATTGAAAATTACGCACCTGCTGTCACAGAAGACCTTTTATGATGGGATAGTGGAAGTGGCTTCGACAAAGTACGATACTTATCCGGCGGAAAAACGCGACCGCACGAAAGTTTACGACATTATTCCCGGTGACGGCGTCTATTTGGTTGATGAAGCACCGTGGGGATTTGAAACGTTGTTAGCCTCAAAGAGTATCGACGGCTTCATGATGGGCGCCAAGAGCAATGCGCGCGATTCCACCAAAACCTCGAGAATCAAAGCAAAGTGGGATTTAACGTCTCAAATTACTACCAACCATCAACTGAAAACCGGTTTCCAAATCGATTTCTATAATTATCAAATGAATTATGGTGGTATTAATCCCGACCTTCCGACCGGAAGACCGTGGACGAAATGGGAGAGAAGTCCCTATCAGTTAGGCGTTTACGGAATGGACAAACTCGAATATGAAGGCTGGAACGCGACGCTCGGTCTGCGTGTGGAATACTTCAATCCCAACACGGAATGGTACGACGTCACTACTTACGACAGGACATTTTTTACCTCCAAATACAAATCCTATCTTGAAGAAACAATTAAGTTGAGAAAAGCGAAAAGTCTATTGACATTCCTGCCGCGTTTGGGTATTTCCCACCCGATCACCGTGAATTCCAAACTGTACTTCAATTATGGACACATGCGGCAGAGATTTTCGCCTGCGCAACTCTTCGGCGTAACAAGAATTACCGGCGGTCAGACTTCGCTGTACGGAAATCCAGAACTGCCGATGGAAAAAACGATCGAGTACGAACTGGGTTACGACCACTCGTTATTTGATCAGTATTTGTTCCATGTTGCGGCTTACTATAAAGATAAGTCCGATCAGGCAAGTTCCATTGCCTATAGAAGCGCCGACAATACTGTAGATTACGATCAGTATGCCAACATCTTTTATCAGGATGTGCGCGGACTGGAAATAGAATTGCGGAAACGCATCGGAAGTTGGATGACAGGATTTTTAAACTATACCTATGCGGTCTATACGTCAGGCAGTTTTGGCATCGCTCAGCGATATGAGAATCCATCCGAGCAGAAGAAATACGAACTCAATGTTTCAACCCAAGCGCAGTATAAACCGATTCCGCAACCGCAGGCAAAATTCAATCTTTCGTTCCACACGCCGATGAAGTTTGGACCTGCCATCGCGAAACAACATGTTCTCGGCGGCTGGGACCTGACTTTTACCGGCAGTTGGACGGCTGGTTCCTACGTAACATACGGAAACGTCATCGGGGTGACGTATAACATCCGTTGGAGAGATTCCAAAAACGTCGATATGAAAATTGCCAAGACTTTTGACTTTGGTCCGTTGGATGTGACAGTGCTAACTGAAGTGTTTAATGTGCTGAATCTCAAGAGACTTTCATTGACGTCGCTTGGTGATATTAATCTGACACCAGCCATTTATACAAAATATACTGAGTCGCTCCAATTCCCGAAGAAAGTCTATAATGAATTGGGTGATAAACATCTGTCCGGAAACGATAAACTGGGCGATTACCGTCCATCGAACGTAAAATATCAGGAAATGGATTACATCTATACAACGACGAATTTTAATAATGCCGATCCGTTGGTAATCTACTATGTGGAAGACTTGGGTAAATACGTTCAGCTGGATAAGGCAATAAGCGAAGGCGGCGTCTGGCAGGAAGTCTCCTCAAAGCAGGTCAAGAAATTGAAGGATGACAAGGCGTACATTTTCAATCCGTGCAACGAGTCTTTCATGTTCTTCAATCCCAGAGACGTTTTCTTCGGCGTCCGTATTTCCTATGAATTATAGTAATGTACAAATTTGATACAAGAGGAATGACTATGAGAAAAATGACAAAAGAACTTCATATCATTTCCGCAATCTTCTGCGTCGGTCTGGTTTTTATGACCCTATGGGTAAATCCGACATTCGGTGCAGAGGCGAAGTGGATTAAGGTTAGCAATATTCACAACTTCTTTCAATCTTACGGAAGCGAACCCGAAGAAGCATTCATTCTGGAACAACAAGCCGGAATGCGCTGGCCTGCATTTTATGCGATTCAGGATTGCCAGGCGGCACGAGGTATGTGGATCGGTTTGACAAACTATACCGATGTTGTTGCCAATAATAAAGTCTATACGCACAAGGTTGTGCATTGCGGACCTCGTCCCCGAACGGAGATCGAAGAGAACGAATTCATGCCGGTTACTTTCAAATTAGTCGGCAGAACCGCCCATTCGGACGTTTATGTAGATGGCGAACCGGCAACTCCGTTGGTTTACGACGATATCGTGGAAGAATACGACCCCTCTATGGGCGCCGACCGTATGTTGTACAATGTTGTCAATACCGAAGTCGGAATAACCTTTACCCGGAAGATTTACGCCTTCAGCCAACAGTACAACGATAATTACTTTATCTACGATTTCACCTTCAAAAATACCGGCATTTGCAGTAAACCGGATGCCACGGGCACCATCATGACCCATCAGCAGACTTTGAACGGGGTCTATTTTCACTGGCAGTACCGCAACGCTGTCTGTAAGGAAGGCAATGTAGAAGGCACTGTCATTGATTACGTAGGAAATCCCGGATGGGGAACGCCGCGTAGTATGCGATGGGGTATCCATGCGATGAATCATGTGATTGGAACTGACCCGATCAATCCGAACATGAACGGTAAACTCTTTACGGATGTAACCACCATGGGGGGCGATTGGTTAGACGATGATGGCAACGTGATTCGAGCGTTCTATTCATGGGGCGGAAGACATTCGGAAGTTTCCTATGACAATATTGGTTCTCCGAATTATCAAGGATACAAAGCAGATGGTAGAATGGGCGCATCTCAATTTATTGGCGTGGCAACGATACATGCGGATAAATCGGCTACCGATCCTACTGACGATCCGTTCCAACCTGCAATGACATGGAAGATCGAGTCAAACGACAAAGCCACGACCACCAATACGCAGTGGGACGAAGGCAGAATGAAGGAAGAGTATGAGGGGTGGATGAGCTCCGGCCATCCGCTGAAGACCCAAGCCGAGGAAGTTGGCGTAGGATTCGCTGATAAGACAGGAGGCGTCGGCGGCGGCGGATTCTCACAGGCAATCGCTTTTGGTCCATATACCATGGCACACGGCGACAGCGTTCATATCGTGCTGGCGGAAGGCATCGCCGGAATCAACCACGATAAGAACTTGTCCATCGGACGTAACTGGTACAACGTTGTTAAAGATGGAAAAACAGTCAATGTTACATTAGCGGATGGAACGGCGAAGACGATCAGTTCCAAAACAGACGCGGACAATTATAAAAACGGTTGGGTATATACCGCTGAAGATTCCATCATTCAGACATATAAACGTGCGATTAAGTTGTACAAAAACGGACTATCCTTAGGCGACCAAACGCCTCCGGACCCACCTTCCACGTTTGAAGTGATGTCGCAGGGCAACCGTATTTTTCTAAAATGGACGAACAACGCCGAATTGCATCCCCGATTTGAAGGTTACAAAATATATCGGGCGCAGGGCAAAGAGGATTCGACGTACTATTTGATTGCAGATTTGAATAAGTCCGATGGAAATTTGGCAAATGAATTCTCCGATTTTACAGCGGTCAGAGGTCAGAGCTACTACTACTACATCGTATCCTACGATAACGGCTCGACGAATACGGTTTCTGCCGGCTATCCGCTATACAGCAGTCCGTTCTATACCCGGACGAACAAAGCCGCATTTCTGCGCAAACCGCCGGCAGAAGATATGTCAGAAATTCGCATTGTCCCGAACCCGTACAATATCCGCAACCGGAATCTTCAGTACAGCGGCGAGCCCAACAAAATCATGTTTTTAAACCTGCCGGTCGAATGTAAAATTCGGATTTTCACCGAACGTGGCGACCTGATTTATACGATCAATCATTATGGAAGCGGTGACAATCGGTGGGACTTGATTACTTCATCCCGCCAAATCGTCGTGAGCGGCGTCTATATTGCCACGTTTGAAATGCCGGACGGGAAAACGTCCTATCAGAAATTCGTGATTATCCGATAACTCAATGAATAGACTAAGGAGATATAAAATGAAGAAAACATTCATGACCAAAAGTTTTATCCTGAGCACTTGTTTCTTGGTTTTCGCTTTCACCTCATGCGACGACTTTAAGAAGGAAACCTATAAAATCTCAGACATCGACAATCAGGCGAAAACCGTTTTTCAGACCTCGACACCGGTCGTTCGCACCGCCGCAACTATCGTTGAAGGCGTCGATACTCTGGTCACACCGGTCGATTCCTGCTTTTATCTGACAGTTGGCGGCGTCAAGATGAAATTGGATGACAACGAAGCATCCACTATTAGCGATTCGTTGGTACTGAAAAATGCGGTCATCGCTCCAGACACCATGATTTATCGGTTTATCACGCCCAGCGCCCTCAACAGTTCCTATTATGTTTTAGATGTTCCAGAAGATGGCGACTACTACATATATCTGAATGAATATGTGAAAGTGAAACTGACCGGTGTCAGTGGCGTTGAGGAAGATGCTGACGAATCGGTTCCGTTGGAATTAACTGCGAACTTTTTCACGATCAGCGACAACAAACCGGTTCCGGTTGTCAAAGCGCGCTATGCGTTCGAATTGACAGAAGGCAAGTACCTCCTCGAATTGATCACGACCGATCAGACGATTTCAAGAACGTTCAACATCGTCGTACTTGAAGATTAACCCGGTAACCGAATTTGTCGGAGGAATGATATGAAACGAAATTTATTCAAGATTATCCTGATGGCGACAGTCCTCTGCTATTCGACCATCTCATACGCAGGATACAAGAAACTGGCACAGACCGGTTTCCAGTTCCTCAGTGTCGAAACGGATGCGCGGGCGACCGGAATGGCAGGCGCCATGACGACGGTAAGCATGGGATCCGGCTCATTGTTTTTCAATCCAGCCTGTCTGGCGCTTATGCCCTACAAAGTGGACGCTTCGCTAGGTCAGGTGAATTGGATCGCGGACATTAAGTATAACTCATTCAGCGCGGCGTTTAAGCCGCTTCAGGGCAGAGTAGGCGTTATTGGAATCAGTGCCCTCGCAGTCGATTACGGCAATTTGCAGGGAACGATGATTTGGGGAAACGACCGCGGCTATACGGACACAGAAATTTTCAACCCGTCCGCGTTTATGGTCGGTATCGGCTATGCCAAATCTCTCTCGTCGCTGTTTGCGATCGGCGGTCAGATCAAATATACTGGTCAGCAACTCGGAAAAAGTATCGTCGAAATCGAAGACTCACTCGGCGTCCGGAAATACATCGCTAATGCTTTCGCATTTGACTTCGGAACGCATTTCAAGACCGGTTTGAAGAGTCTGGCATTCGGCATGTCCATCCGTAATTTCTCGAACGAGATCAAATATGAAACGGAAGGATTCCAACTTCCGTTGACTTTTAGTATGGGCATTTCGATGAATTTAGTCGATTTGATGCCTTCTTTAGCACAGAGCCACTCGCTGATCGCATCGGTGGACGCTGTCCATCCTCGCGATTTTCCGGAATATATCAATCTCGGATTAGAGTACAACATGAGAAATATGCTGTTTGTCAGGTACGGCTATATGTCGAATCGTGACGATCGGGCGTCAAACTTTGGATTCGGACTGAAATTAGTGGGAGTCGGCGTCGATTATTCATATACACCCTGGGGCGTGTTTAAAGATACGCAAAACTTTACCCTGCGATTCTCGCTGTAAAGGAGTCGGATGAATCGATGGAGAAACAAATGAATCGCTTATCAAATAAAATATGTCTGTATGTTGCATTGATTGTCCTGATTCTGGCAACGACCGCCGGCGCTGGCATTACCGGTAAAATTTCCGGCATCGTTCGGGATGCGGATACCAAAGCTCCTCTTCCCGGCGCGAATATCATCATCGAAGGAACGATGGTCGGTACAGCCGCCGACGAGAACGGCTATTATGCAATTCTGAACGTTGCGCCCGGCTCGTACACGCTCAAAGTCACCATGATCGGTTTCAAACCGGTTTTGGTCAAAGAGGTTGGCGTAACGATGAACCTGACAACAACCATTGACGTAGCAATGAGAACGGAAGTTCTCGACATGTCGGAGGTAGTCGTTATCGCTAAACGGCCGGTGGTTGTGAGGGAAGTATCGCACAGCCAGATGAACATCGAGGCGAAAAGCATTGCGACAATGCCGGTGCAGGAAGTCACGGAAGTCATCGGTTTGCAGGCAGGCGTTCAGGGAATGCAGATTCGCGGCAGTAGTGCGAACCAGACCGCATTCATCGTCGATGGATTTACAATGGTTGACGAACGATCCAATTCTCCTGTGACCGTCATCAGCCTTGCCTCCGTCAAAGAGGTTCAGGTGCAGACCGGCGGATTCAACGCAGAATACGGCAATATCCGGTCGGGCGTCGTTAACATCATCACCGACGATGGCAAGAAAGACAAATACAACGGATCGGTCAATTTTGTCTATAAATCTGCCGCTCCTAAGCATTTTGGAATATCACCTTATGATAAGAATTCCTATTATAACCGCCCGTTCTACGATCCGGCTGTTTGCTACGTTGGGACGGCAAATGGAACATGGGACACTTTCACGCGAAATCAATATCCGGCGTTTGAAGGTTGGAACTCCATTTCGCAGACGTCACTCCGCGATTCTGATCCAACAAACGATTTAACTCCGGACGGCGCCAGACGTCAGTACGAATGGGAACATCGTCGTCAAGGAGATATCAAAAAACCGGATTATGTTGCAGACTTTGGATTGGGCGGACCTGTTCCACTCATCAGCCAGAGCCTTGGTGATATGCGGTTCTTCCTGACTTATCAGGATCTTTCGGAAATGTTTATCGTTCCGATGACTCGACCCGATTACCGTGAATCAGCGACGCGCCTGAAACTCACATCGGATATCACACCCAAGATGACGCTGACTCTCAATGGCATGTACACACTGACGCAATCCGTTTCGCAGTACAACTGGACGACGACCCCAACCGGCACCGTACTGAGATCGGATTACTCGATTGCCAGCCTGGCGACGGCAACCCGCGAAGTGCTGTATGTTCCCGGATATTACAGCCCTGCTGACATTTATCGTACCATGTTCGGCGCCAAACTGAATCACGTATTATCATCCAGAACCTTTTATGAAGCCAGCCTTCAATATACGCACAACCGGTACAACACCTATCAAATGGCTCTCCGTGACACGACGAAAAAATACGAAATTCTCGATGGCTTCTATGTCGATGAAGAACCGTACGGCTATTGGGGGTACAGCACCGGTTCCGTGGATGGAATGCGCACAGGCGGATGGATGAACCTCGGACGCGATAAAAGCAGAAACACCACCTACAGCGGTCAATTCGATTTTACAAGTCAGGTCAATAATAGCAATCAGATCAAGACCGGTATGAATTTCGTTTTCAACAATTATGACATTAAGAGCTATACGTCATGTCCAAGTATGACAACCTGGAACCGTGAACAGGTTTATCAGGTTTTTCCTTACCGTATTGGAATCTATGCTCAAGACAAGATGGAATTTGAAGGTTTTGTCGCTAATCTCGGTTTGAGATTTGATTATTCCGACGCCAACAGCGACGAATACGAGTTGACTGCGTACGACAAATATTACAAAGTTGGCGCGGGAGCGACAATCGAAGATAATGCGCCCACTAAACCTGCCAAAGGGCAGTTTACTATCAGCCCAAGACTTGGCATATCACATCCGATTACCGAAAATTCCAAACTCTATTTCAACTACGGCCATTTCCGGTCGGAACCGAATTCGACGCTTCGCTTTAGACTTCAGCGCGAATATAACGGACAGGTCACTTCGATCGGAAATCCCAGTTTGGAACTCGAAAAGACGGTCGCATACGAACTGGGATATTCGCAGAACCTGTTCAGTCAGGTTCTGATTAACATCGCGGCATACTACAAAGACATCACGAACCAAACCGATTGGATTTTCTACCAAAACATCAATCAGTCGATTCAGTACAACGAAGCCGCCAACAACAACTACGCGGATATTCGCGGTATTGAACTCACACTCGATAAACGCGCCGGCAAATGGTTTTCCGGATTTGTGAATTATACCTATATGGTCACCTCGACCGGTTATTTCGGTCTGACGCGGTACGACGAGGACCCGTCAAGACAGCGCGATTATCTCAAGCAGAATCCGTATCAGGAAAAGCCGCATCCCGCGCCATACGCCAGAATCAACCTCGACCTGCATTCACCATACGAATTTGGTCCCAGTTTCGCCAGTATCTATCCGCTTGGCGGTTGGAACTGCAATATCCTGACCACATGGAATCAGGGCAGTTACTCGACTTATAATCCCAAAAGCGTTCCGGGGCTCATCAACAACGTCCAATGGAAAGATACATACAACCTGAATCTGCGAATCGCCAAGTCCTTCAACTTCAAACGGTATCAGTTGCAGGCGTATGTGGACGTTTCGAACCTGTTGGATACGAAGTTCCTAAGCTATACAGGCTTTGTCGGCAGTCGCGATTATAATGACTATTTAGAATCCCTACATTTTTCATGGGAAGATGGGATCGAACATGGTAGCGACCGGCTCGGCGAATACCGCGATTCGGATGTCGAATATGATCCGATGGTATCGCTCATATCGAATCCGAACGATGATCCGGCTATCGACACTCAAAACGCTCAAATTAATAAGGACAACAAAAAACGTCTTGAGACAAAATCCTACATCAACATGCCGAACAATACGTCGTTCTCGTTCCTGAATCCGCGCGAAATCAAATTCGGTATTAAGTTCATTTTCTAATAAGAATGGTGATATAGTTATGATCAATTTAAAAAAACAGTTTGCATCGGTCGCGTTCTTTCTGACGTTCATTTCGGTGACCGTCAGTCTGGCTCAAGTCGATGAAAATGAAAGACGATATTTCCGCGTCGGTTCGCTCCAGAGCCACATCAACGCTTACGGAGCAACCCGCGCGTGGAACCTTCTATATTATGAAGGACTTCGCTGGCCGGCCGATTATTTGCGACAGGACAACTCAGTTATCGACCGTCATTTTTTCTCGGTTAAAGATTTTACCGATGCCAAAGGCGTGCATTGGGACACGTGGGCTTCGGGAATCTCACTGGGATACGTCAATATTTCGCTGTTTCCCGTCAAACTGAAACAGTATGCGAAGTTTGAATTGCCAATCGTTTATGTCGATGGTGTGAACATTTCCGCACCTTACGCCAGCGATGTGGACGCGCTGGACCTAACCCAAATCCCTGACCGCGTCATCGTCAATCAGGTGAATACGTCCATTGGTCTGACGATAAATATTAAATATTCCGTGTTCAGTCAAGGCTACCATGATAATTACCTGATCAAGGAATACACTTTCACGAATACCGGTTTTGTCACGGCGGATTCAGTGGTCGTATTGACTGATACCTTGAGAGACTTTCGTTTTGGCGGCAGTACGCGCTATCAGTGCGGACGCGAAGGCGCAGAACGAACGGATGCCGCGCAGACCTATGGCAAATATTCGTGGGTGACCGTCCGCGGCGAGGATTACCCCGACCATGTCAACGATATATTGACCGAGGCAGACGGTCCGGTTGAATGGATTCGTTCCGCATTCAGTTGGTTCGGCAAATCGGACGCCGCATCGGTTACTTGGGACAACGTTGGTGCACCGCTGAGACTTTATGATGGTCGTCTGATGTCACCACACTTCGTCGGAACCGGCATTCTTCACGTCGATAAAAGCCCGACCGATCATACCGACGACCCCTATCAACCAGCGACGTTGGGATGGCACGCCGGAGACATTTATCCAGGTTGCGGAGATTTGAAAGATTCCGACCGCGCAAACATGGCTCGTAACTGGGATTTTATCGCCGGTATTCCTTCAGGGAGTTCCAAAAACGGCGCGACTTCCATCATCGGCACGGACGATCATTCGGGCAGAATGTGGGAAAAATTTACCAATTCCGACCCGATCAAGCGCCTGACCGACACGAAGTCACCGTGGACAATTCATGGAGACGGCGGCGGCACCGGTATTTGGGTTGGCTTCGGTCCGTACGACCTCGCGCATGGAGAGAGCGTTACAATCGTTCAGTTTGAAGCCGTCAACGGCTTAAGCCGCGAAAAATGCTTCGAAATTGGACGCAACTGGAAGAAATGCGTTGAGAATCCGAATACAGCCTATACTTTCAAGGATCCCGATGGCGTCGATATGACCGCGAAGTTTAGCGACGGAAGCGCCGACCTTTATAAGAATCTCTGGGTCTATACCGGAATGGATTCGATTCTGCTGACTATAAGCCGTGCCAAAAGAAACTACGATTCGGGATTCAACATTCCGCAACCACCGCTTCCCCCGGCGATGTTTGACGTGCAATCCGGCGGCGACCGCATCTTCCTGAAATGGGCGCCAAGCCCGAATGAATTAGACGGCGATTTCGCTGGTTACCGTGTTTATCGCGCCTGCGGTAAACCGGACACTTCCTACCAGATAATCGCGGATGTTGCTAAGAATGTTCATGAATTTGCAGACGTCACCGCTGTCCGTGGATTTTCCTATTACTACTATCTGACTGCGTACAACGACGGTTCGAATAATAGTTCGGGCGTTTTTAATCCGAAAGGAATTTTGGAAAGCGGGAGATTCTATACCAAGACGAATCAACCGGCCTATCTCCAGCGCCCGCAGGGCAAATCGATGAAGGACATCCGGGTCGTCCCGAATCCGTTCATCGTTTCAGCCCAACACCTGCAATTTCTTGAAGAAGACGACAAATTGATGTTCTATAATATTCCGGGAAAATGCGACATCAAGATTTTCACGGAAAGCGGCGAATTGATCGAAACGATCCATCACATTAGCGGAACCGGCGATGAAAAGTGGAAATCGCTCACATCGTCCCGTCAGGTTATTGTCAGCGGTATTTATATCGCCTACATCGAGGTTACGGAAGATTGCAAAGATTTATCGACAGGCGAGGTGCTCTTCAAGAAAGGCGACCATACAACCCGTAAAATCATTGTGATCAGGTGAGCCGATGAAGAACTATTCCGCAACCCAGAAAAACAGTACGCAACCAAGGATCATGAATATGAGGCAAAAGACGATATTTCTTTCCGCGCTAACGCTTTGCTTCCTGCTTTATACATCCGGTTATTCGACGCCTGCGAAACTTGGACAGACAGGCTTTAAGTTTCTCAGCGTTGGCTCTGATGCGCGATGCAGTGCATTGGTTAACGCCGTCACGACGCTTGAAACCGGTGCTGGTGGGGTATTCTTTAATCCGGCAGGCATGGCCCGGATGAATTCCACTATCGATGTCATGATAAGCCAAAATAACTGGATCGACAACATCAAGTATAATTCCTATGCGATCGCTGTTAGCCCTGCTAAAGGCAGATACGGCGTATTCGCCGTGTCTGCGCTCTCCGTCGATTACGGCGAAGTGCAGGGAACGATGGTTTGGAAGAATGACAAAGGGTATATCGATACCGAAATCATGAATCCTAGTGCATTCGCACTTGGATTCGGCTACGCCCGTGCTTTATCCAATAAATTCGCGATTGGCGGTCATATCAAGTATGCCGGTCAGCAGTTAGGAAAAGGCGTCGATACTGCCGGTGAATCGTGGGACAGCCTGAAAACACGCCAGAATCTTGCGTTTGCGACGGCTTTCGATTTCGGAACGATCTATAAAACCGGATTCAAGAGTCTGGCCTTTGGAATGAGCATCAACAATTTTTCACGCGAGATCAAGTTCATCCGCGAAAACTTCGAACTTCCGCTGACCTTCAAAATCGGCATTTCGATGGACGTCTTCGACTTTGTACGCGAATATATCGACGGGAAGCAATCACTGTTAGTTTCCATCGATGCACTCCATCCGCGTGATTATCCCGAACAGTTGAACATTGGTTTGGAATACAAACTGGTGAATTCATTCTTTCTCCGCGGCGGATACATGCTGGTCGCCGACGAACAGGATTTTTCGTTCGGCTTCGGACTGCAAAAATTCGGCGCCTCCATCGATTATGCCTACGTTCCATTCGGCGTGTTTAACAACGTGCAGATGTTTACTCTGCGATTTGCATTGTAGGAGTGTGAACAATGGAACAGATAAACAATCATTTGACATTTAATAACAAACCGACTTATATTTCACTAAGGAGATTGAAGATGAGAAAAGGTTTTTTACTTTCCATTCTGATGACAGCCATGGCGCTCTTTTGGGTCGGCGCCTGCGATAACGATTACCCGGACAGCCCCTGGGATCCGGATGCGACCGGTCTTCCTGACCCGATTATCACTTCGGTTTCACCATCCGACAGCACGTTGGACGGTGTTGGAGTTGTCACGATTCACGGGCACAATTTCTCCGCGAATATGGCTGAAAACTTCGTTTTCTTCAATTCAGGTCTGGCGACAATCAAAGAGGATTTGTCCGATTCGACCACACTCATCGTTCAGGTTCCGGTCGTCATCAAGGACGCGACGGTGAACGCGATGGATTCCGTCAAGATTCGCGTCGCTGTTCAGGGTGCTTATATGTACGGGGTTTACCCGGCGTCTGGCGTCAATTTTAAACTCAAACGCGCCAACGTCGAATGGGGAAGATTCGGCATGGAGAAGCTCCACGCAATCGATTCTGATAAAGACGGTAACGTTTATATTGCATCGGAAGAGAAAAATACCGCCGGCGCTTACATCATCTACAAAATTACGCCTGATAATATAAAGAGCGAATTTGGTACCGTCATTTTCAACATCGTACCCGGTATGAAAGTCGGTTGGGGCGGCGCGCTGTTTGTAACCCGCGTCAATAATAAAACGATCTATCGGATTCCAGCGACCGGCGGAGCAGCCGCGGCATTCAATACCGGCGGTCTACCGGGTTCCGGAAAAGCCGCAGACATCGACTTCGACCAAAATGTATTGTATGCCGTCGGAACCGGAACACTAGGCGCTGCCTTCGCAATATCCAGCGCGGGCGTTGCGACCGCTTCCAGTGAGTATATCGGATTCAATTTGGTCGCTGCGAAAGTCTATAACGGCTATCTCTACGTCGCCGGGAAATACACCGGAACCGATGCGACGATCGCTAAGGAAGGCATCTGGAAAAGTCCGATCAACGATACTGCCGGGACGCTCGGAACGCGTGTACCAGTGTTCGATTGGGCGACATTTGTCGGTGTTGATGGCCCGACCCTTCTTTCCATCACGATGGATATCAACGGAAATATTTATGCTGGCATGAAGGAAAAATATAACACTGCCGGCGATACCTATTTGGGCGGTACGGCGATAACGGTCATCTCGGCATCAGATGGAACGACATCATCATTGTATCCCGAGCTCTTATCGCCGCCGGCAAATTATTTCTCGTTTGAAAGCGGAACGGCTTTATGGGTCGTTCGCAATCCTGAAATCCAGACTGCGAAAAGTGTCGTTAAAAATCGTCTTTTCAAATTGGAAATGACGACCACAGGCGCACCGTATTATGGACGTAATCTCTAAAGGTTCCTATGGACCAAATATAGAAGTTGTAGGAAAAAACAACGTTGTTTAACAAAACCAAAACAAGGAGAACAAAATGAAAAAGTTGTTAGCAGTTCTTTTCTGTGTGGCCTTCCTGATGTCTTTCTCGTATGCGGGATGGACGGATGGAGGTCCGATTCCTGACACGACAGGAAACTTTCACATTAGAGGCGACGGTCATGGCCTGACCGTAACGCCAGACGGCAGGATTTGGTACATGTCGTATTCGGTCGTTGACACCGTCATCGGAGATGATGGCGCCGACGGCGATCTGGACACACTGAAAACCCGTGCCGTTTACGTTTGGAACCCGGACGGAACTCCGGCTCCGTTTTCTCCGATCAAGAAATTGGTCTATCCGGATGGCAGTAAAGACACTCTGCTCTGGAGTGGAAGAGGCATGAGAGCCGACCACGCCGGCAATGTCGTAGTCGTTAACTATGATGAAGCCCGCCGTATCAATTATCTGACCGGCGAAGGCATGAATCAGTGCTACCCGGTGATCGTCGCGGGAAAATCCGGTATCACGCCCGGTTTCGACTCGGAAAACAACATGTTCATCGGCACGGTCGTACCGCCCCAGCCGATCAAGGTTTATGATGTCGATATGGCGTATGTCGGCGACGTCGTTGCCGGCCCAGCCGGCTATTCGAGAGCTTTGGCGGTTTCCGCTGATGCCAAGGACATTTACTGGTGCGGATACAGCATGAATTTCGTCGAGATTTTCCATAGTGACGCCGGTTTGGATGGTATTTATGCTTCTACCGACACGATTAAGAATATCTCCGTCGAAGCGCTTGAATTCCACCCGGTCACCGGTAATCTCTGGATGGGTCAGTCCTATTCGACCATCGAAGACACCGTTATTCACATGACCAAGAGACTCGGATGTTTCTATGCGTACGATCTGACATCGAAGACCTACGTTGACAGCATTATCATCAATTTTGCCGGAAAGAATCCCGCAGGAACAGGCACCAGCCCGCGCGGTATCGGCTTCAGCCCGGATGGCAAAATCTGCTACGTGACGTTCTTCTCCAACCCGCAGACAAACGTTGACGGCGTTTATAAGTTCGAGAAATCCGGCGGCGTTTGGAAAGAAACCGGAAAGTTCGTCACGGGTTACAACCTCGATCAGAACTATCCGAACCCGTTCAATGCCACGACAGTCATTCCTTACAGCATCACCAAATCCGGCAATGTCAAACTGACGGTTTATGATATGCTGGGACATGAAGTCAAGACATTGGTCAGTAAGAGAATGGAAGCCGGCGATTATACATACAAATTAGATGCAAGCGGTTTAGCGACCGGTATGTACATCTATCGTTTGGAAGTCAATGGCGTCAATATCTCTAAGAGAATGATGTACGTGAAATAATCTTTCACGACATCTTGCGTTTTACGAAAGGTCGGCTTTCAGCCGACCTTTCGGTTTTTTCTGAATTAGGTAGATTGAGTTGTTTGTATGGAGTGCGTCAACCGAGTTGACGCTTTCGACGAAGTCGAAAGAACCTTCTCGATTTGA